>Ga0316204_10001131_pt1 | contig 78067 bp, 60 predicted proteins | sample 6monrhotite_MG_2_FD_205661 | JGI IMG/M metagenome (GOLD analysis project Ga0316204, IMG submission 205661) | Microbial mat bacterial communities from mineral coupon in-situ incubated in ocean water Damariscotta River, Maine, United States -... | ecosystem: Environmental > Aquatic > Marine >...
CCGGTACGCTCAATTCTAATTGCATGGGTATTTCTCCTCTATTGTTGATGTGGCAATCAAACCTTAGGGGGGAAATACCTTTTTTTCTAGCTCAGATCAATTTCACACAATTAAATTTACACTACCCGATTCCAACTGTGGGTATATTTGATCGGCAATCTTATAAAGATGACGAACCTATTGAAAACAGAAAAGTTGGGCAGGGCCTTGTTGGCTATATAACTAGGTCGCTCACCTTGGGTTATGATTTGGCTACTTTATTTTGGTGGATTTACGACGGATTTCCAATAGGGCACTTAGATGACCACAGTTTTCGGTTTTATGTGTCTACAACTAAATATCTTCATTTTTTCCCTGGAATAACAAAAAATAAGTTACTTTATGATCGAGATCAATGCGCAGATGGCCAAGCTTGCCCAGATGAAATGTTGATTAGCGGTAGTGGTGGCGCCATATCGATTTCTTATCTTTTTTAGAGACTAAGCAAATGCTACTTTGGAACGAAAAAATCAATCTAAGGCTAGGTCGTGCAAAGCTTTATTTGTATTTATTGGCCTCTGTGTTCTTCCTTTTCTCGTGCAAAGCAACGCGCAGCGCCTCCGATTACCAACATTGCGAGCAGGCTTCGTTACAAAAAATCACCTATAGTTCAACGATGCTTTCAAAAGACATCGTCAAAACAGATATTTTTGACCGAGACTCAATCTATTGGTTTATTAAAGAAAGTGACAAGTTTGGTGGCCCCGTATCACCTCTGGAAATCGAAGCAATGGAATGGATTGGGCTCGACCCAGCCGTTACGGAAGATCTAACCAGAATTCTATATCTAGCAAGACAAATCAATTATATTTTTGCCGGTGAGCATTCACAAGTCAACAGTCTAACAAAAAACTACAGCCAGGAAATTGCGCTGTATGTTTATGATTTAGATAGCTCTGAATTGCTCCCAAACCAAGCAATCTCAGTGATCGATTTTTCTATTTTAAATAGCTTAGATGCCACTGAGGCCCGACGCAAAATAAGAGAATTGATCGACGAAATGATCAATAATGGCAAGCCCGATGCGATTGCTATGAAACCACCGTTGGAAAGAACAGCATCAACAGAAAAGTTTATCCCCCTGTCTGATCCTGCGTCCTTTTTCGCTTCCAGCGGCAGCTTTACCTTCCAAGAGTTTTGGTTATATAACAAAGGCTCAGTTGCGGTCACATGGAACGATCTTTCCATTAAGTACGATATGGTTTCAAAGGTCGATCTACTGTTTAGTGCTTTTCCATATTACGGGACTCCATATCATATGGATATTCAATATGAAGGGAAATTTGATTGTGACTCAGTGACAATCAGCGAATAAATCGTAAGCGTCTAGTATACTCCACCCATTTTTGGTTATTCGATTTGATCAGGTCAGAGAATCTTTGACGACCCCCTATGGGACAACTGTTTTACCTCAATCCTGTGAACCGTCCATTTGGTGCCCGCAGCCAAGTCCGATGTTCTACCGAGCTTAAAAACACAAAGGGATATACTGTTCGTGGAAACCAGAGCGGCCGAGACAGCCTGTGGTCGTCTTTGTGCCTTCATGCCATGAATGACGATGTGATTTTGCTGCTTGATACGCTGGTCGATGAGGGGTGTTGAGCCAGCTTTAGGTGAGCCGCTTGATCGCTGAGCCAAGCACTTGCTCCACGGAGATTTCCTCCATACAGACTTGCCCTTGTTGGTTTTTACAATCCCCTTTGCCGTTGCGGGAACATGGTCGACAACCGACAGGGTGTTCGATCAATTCGCTGTTCGGCAAAAAAGGACCATAGCCAAACTGGGGAACGGTGGGGCCAAAAATCGCCAATGCTGGGGTGCCCACCGCTTCGCTGAAATGGACCACCGCAGAGTCGTTGCTGATCGCTAATTGGGCGACAGACAAAAAGGCGGCACTTTGCAAAAAGCTGAACTTCCCGGCCAAATTGATGATCTTGCCGTCTGAAGCTTGCTCTAAATAGGGGGGTTCTGGGTCTGCGCTGGCACCGAGAGAAACAGGCTGAAAGCCCCGTTCATACAAGGCGATACCCAACTTTAAGAACCGATCCTGTGGCCAGCATTTGAGCCCAAAAGAGGCCGATGGCCCTAAGCAGACCAGGGGCTTGTCTTCTATTTGCTTTTCCCTCAAGATGTCCTTGACGACTCGGTGGTCTTCAGGGCTTGGGAAAAGTTCTGTATGGCCGTCGAGCTGGTGGTCAGAACCAAACCGTTTCAGTGGCTCTAAGTAGGCCAGACGTTGGGGTTCTGGCTCGGTGAACCAGTCCCAACCGAAGCTCAACAATAGGTTGCGTTTGAGGCTACGTTTGTTGATCCCGATGTGGCTAGAGGCCAAAGGACCAAGGGCCTTCAGGAGCAACAAACGGCTACGTAAAGAGCGGTGTAGATCAAACACCAAGTCATACTTCTCTGCTTTGATCTGCGACGCCCAGCGGTTTAATTCCTCAGAGTCAGCCTTCCGGTCAAAGGTGAACAGCTCATTGATATGGGGGTTGCTGGTGAACAGGGATGCAAAGGTGTCCGACGTCAAAAAATCGACCTTCGCCTCAGGGAAGATAGACTTTACTTCCCTGAAAAAAGGGGTCGTTAAAATCAAGTCTCCGAGGGACGTAAAACGCACCACTAATATTTTTCGTACTTGCTGATCCATGAAAGACACTGTTTTTTTTCGAAAGCTGAGCGCAAAACCAAAGAAGATACTGGTTTGCCGGACGGACCGTATCGGCGATTTGGTTTCCAGCCTGCCGGTTTTTGAGGTGTTAAGCAACCAACTCGGTTTGGAAGTACAGGTTCTTTGTAGCCCTTTGACCTTACCGTTGCTCGAAAACAACCCCTATGTGGATCTAGCTCATGCCTACCGGCCTGAGCTAGAACCCCATTTGATCAAACAACTGGGGTTGGCCCAATTTGATGCGCTTTTGGTGTTGGTGAATGATGTGGTGGCTTTGCGTGTGATCCGTCAGTTGCGGCAAATCCCGGTGCGAATGGGGCCGGTTTCGAAGCCTTCAGCTTGGTTTCAATATAATTATCCAGCGTTGCAAAAGCGCAGCCGGTCCATCAAAAATGAAGCAGAATATAACCTCGACTTACTGAAACAATTCGGGTTCGACGGTGAAGTACAGCCGAAGCCTGCTTTGTATTTTCAAGAGAAAGAGACCCTTGGGTTTCAGGAACGCTTAGAGACGTTCCCCGCTCAATTTAGGCAGCAGGGGTATATGGTGCTGCACGCCGGTATGTCTGGCTCGGCCCTCAATTGGCCTGTTGAATCCTATCAAGGGTTGTTGAAATGGGCGGTGGGCCAAGGGATTCAAGTCGCTTTGACCGGTACTGGAGACACCGAAAATCAGCAGGTTGAAGCGTTACGCAGTCACTTGAGCACCGAAGAGCAAGTGTCAACCTTGAATCTAGTGGGCCAATTGAGTTTAAGAGAGTTGGGCCTGCTGTGCCGTTTCAGTCGTCTGTTTGTGGGGCCTTCGACAGGGCCTACCCATATTGCAGGTGCTGTCGACGTCCCGGTGGTTAGTTTTTACCCCCCGATTCTCGTGCAGTCCGAGACCCGCTGGGCGCCGTTCAAAGCGAATGCAAACGTGCTCACACCGGAGGTCAAGTGCCCGGTAGACCGCAAGTGCAAGGGCGAACTCTGTGATCATTTTGGGTGCATGGGCCTGATCAGCCTAGAACAAGTGCAACAAGCTTGTTTGGATATGATGCGTATCAACCCTTTGAGGTCTTAATGGCTCTTTTTTTGTTTAATTATGATGTAGAACTGGAGTGGTCCGGTGAGGCGGCTCTTGATGCCCACGACAAGCTACCTTGGCACCTGTTGAACCAACAAGCTTTGCTGCTCTGGCCGTTGATGCAGCCTGGGGACCAATTGGCGGTTTATGAGCTACCAGACCCCAAATTGGTGGCTTCTTTGGCGGAGCGTATTGGGTTTTCCCCTGAGTGGTTTCAAGTCAACGGCGGCCCAACGAACCGGGTTGCCCAGGATCTATTGGGCCAGATGGAGCCCGGCTCTGTGGATCTGGTCCCTTGGGGGAACAGCTCTAGCGTGGACCGTCTCGCCGGTCGAGAGGTGGATATGCTGGCGGCGAGGTTTTGCTCCAAGTTGTTTTTTCACCAACTGCGCCCCCCTGAGCTTGCCCCGCACAGCGCCATCTTAGACGACCCCGACTGGGTGGAGCCGATGTTGAAACAGGCGCTACGTGATTGGGGCACGGTGATGGTCAAACACCCTTGGGGCAGCAGTGGTCGAAAAAACATGAAGCTAGACAAGTTAACCCCCAAAACCTTGGTGACCCTGCGTCGCTGGGTGTTGCAGTCCGGCGGGATCTTGGTTGAGGCATGGCACGAGATCAACCAAGAGTGGAGCTTACAGTATCAAATTGAATCGACTGGCCCCAGGCTGTTGGGGGTTTCAAGGCTTCATGTCGGCGCCGACGGGAGCCACCAAGCGAGCGGTGCAGGGGAGCAACCGCCTAAGGAGTTGAAGTCCTTGTTTGGGGCAGCAGAAGCCATCTTGCAGGTGCTGCTCAAGGAAGGTTACCGTGGCCCTTTAGGGATAGACGTTTGGGAGTCAGGCGGCCGGTTTTATCTCAGTGAGCTAAACCCCCGGTTGACCATGGGCCGGTTGGCTTTGGAGTGGTCCAAGGTGTTTGGTGTTTCTGGGCGTCTCGAAGTGGGCCATGGGCCTGAGGTGGGGCCAGGCTGGTTGGTCAACTTAGCGGGGACAACGGACACCAAGAAAAACTGGGTCACCAAGTTCTTTCCGAACCCTTCAGAAAGACAGAAACCCTGAATCCTTCGTGGGGTAGGTGTAGGTAATTGTTATTGCTGCCTAAATTTATTTTCGGCTGCCGTCCCTTTCTGCGTAAGGATGCAGGTAAAAGAACCCCTATTACCTGAAAAAAATCTGTTCAAAATGTGGCGTCTACTCCATACTTTTGATCCACCCCAAAGCTGAAGATACTTCAAGTTATTGTTTTTTTAGCTAAACAGGTGAAAATCTACGACCCACGATAAACCAGATATATGCCCGATCAAGCCATGAACCAACAACAAAAAGAGACTGGTGCCAACAAGCTTCAGTTTAAACCCTTTTTTTTCCAGCCCGACGAGACCACCAAAAATGTGTGGGCCACGGTAGAATGGGAAACCCGTGAATCAAAAATCAGCAGCGCCAAAGGCGGGACTGTTTTTGAGATGCATGACGTGGAAGTCCCGAAGGGTTGGAGTCAGTTGGCGACAGACATTGTGGCGTCCAAGTACTTCCGCAAGGCTGGTGTACCGAATGACCGAGGTCACGAGTACAGTGTGGTTCATTTGGTCAACCGGGTGGCGAACACCATCGTCGCGAGAGGGCTGGAAGAAGGATACTTTGCTTCTGCTGAAGACGCAAAGGCCTATGAAAATGATCTGAAGTGGTTGTTGGTCCATCAGTACGGGGCGTTCAACAGCCCGGTATGGTTTAATGTCGGACTGTTTCATGAGTACAAAATCAAGGGCAGCGGGGAAAACTACGCTTGGGTCGGTGGTGATCATTATCATAAGGTAGAGAACCAATACGAACGGCCTCAAGGCAGTGCTTGTTTCATTCAAAGTGTCCAAGACGACTTGGCTAATATCTTTGAACTCGCTTCGAACGAAGCAAGGTTGTTTAAATACGGAAGCGGTACCGGCTCAAACATGAGTCATTTACGTGGACGTAACGAAAAGCTTTCTGGCGGCGGACAAAGCTCGGGGTTGTTGAGCTTCTTGAAAGTCCTCGACGCTGCGGCTGGAGCCATCAAGTCAGGTGGAACCACTAGGCGTGCAGCGGTGATGCGTTGTTTGGATGTGGATCACCCTGAAGTGATGGAATTCATTGACTGGAAAGTACACGAAGAGAACAAGGCGTTGGCGCTGATTGGGGCAGGGTATGACTCCGACTTTAACGGCGAAGCTTACGGGACGGTTGCAGGGCAAAATTCAAACAACTCCATCCGCCTGAGCGATGAATTCATGGAAGCGGTCGAAAACGACGGTGACTGGGAATTGATCAACCGGACCGACGGCTCGGTGTATAAAACCCATAAAGCTCGCTTTATATTCCAAAAGATTTGTGAGGCCGCTTGGACTTGTGCCGACCCTGGTTTGCAGTATGACAGCACCGTCAACAGCTGGCACACCTGCCCGAACACGGCGCCAATCCGGGCTTCAAACCCTTGCAGCGAGTTCATGTTCATTGATGACTCCGCTTGTAACCTTTCCAGCTTGAACCTGGAAAAGTTTTATAAAGACCGTGATTTTGATGTGGAAAGCTACACCAAGGCCTGCCGGATATTCTTGGTTGCCCAAGAAATCTTGGTGGACTTGTCTAGCTACCCCACCAAACGGATTGCCAAGAACAGCCATGATTTTCGACCATTGGGCTTGGGATATGCTAACTTAGGCACGTTGTTGATGATGGCTGGTCACCCTTATGACTCTGTGGAAGGCCGAGCGATGGCCGGTTTGATCACCGCATTGATGACCGGTGCTGCTTACGAAATCAGTGCGGAAATGGCCGAGACAAAAGGGGCCTTCGAAGGGTTTGAAAAGAACCGAGAGCCGATGTTACATGTCATTAAAAAACACCGAAACTCGGTGGATAAAGATGAATATTGGACTGAAGGCCATGAGACCATCATGAAATTGCACAAGGCGGCGGTCAGCGTTTGGGACAAGGCGTTGGCCAAAGGCGAGCAGCATGGCTACCGGAACTCCCAAGTCACCGTATTGGCCCCAACGGGCACCATCGGTTTGTTGATGGACTGCGCTACCACTGGGGTAGAGCCAGCCTATAGCTTGGTGATGTGGAAGAAGTTAGCTGGCGGTGGGATCATCCCGATGGTGAATCACTCGGTACCCATGGTCTTAGAGCAATTGGGTTATAGCGATGGGCAGATCGAAGAGATCAAGACTCACATTGAAAAAAACAGCTCCATTGAGGGTGCGCCTCATGTCCAGGAACAACACCTCTCTATTTTTGATTGCGCAATGCCCGGCGGAACCGGGGTTCGTTCAATCGCTGCGAAAGGCCACATTGGTATGATGGCTGCGGTGCAGCCCTTCTTATCTGGGGCGATCAGCAAAACCATCAACATGCCTCATGAAGCGACTATTGAGGAAATCAAGAACGTTTACCTTGAATCCTGGAAGTTAGGTCTCAAGGCGGTTGCGATTTATCGTGATGGCTCGAAGGGCTCTCAGCCCCTGAGCACGTCAATGGATAAAGACGACAAAGAAAACCAACAAACCATTGATTATTTGAAGCGAGAGTTGGTCACTTTGCAAGAACGGCTTTCTGAAAACCGTGCTGTGAAGTCGCTGGATTGGGGTCATTCTCGCAAACTCCCTGCCTGCCGCTTAGGTCGGACCTGGGAGTTTAAAGTCGCTGGGACCAAGGTTTTCTTACGGAGTGGGGAAAATGAAGATGGCACCCTAGGGGAAATCTTTATCGACCTTGGCTATAAAGAAGGCTCGACCGTTCGGGCCTTGATGAATCAGTTTGCGATCAGCATCTCGTTCAGCTTGCAACATGGTGTGCCTTTAGAAAAACTGGTTGATCGCTTTGCGTTCACCAAGTTTGAGCCCCATGGACGGGTTGAAGGCCACCCTTATTTGAAGAACTCCACCAGCTTGATTGATTCGGTTTTCCGGGTGTTAGGGTATCAATACTTAGGCCGTACCGATTTCTTACATGTCAAGCCAGACGAGATTATGGAGTCCGTGAGTAACGGGGTCGTGACCGCTCACCCGGTTCAAGTCCCAGTGCTGTCTCAGGCGGCACCGGAAAAAACTCAAGATCATTTGATGCCCTGCGGAGAATGCGGCGGGATTGATTTCTTGAGGACCGGAACTTGTTACGTCTGCATCACCTGCGGCTCGTCCCAAGGCTGCTCATAGCCCCCTTGCTTTGGCGCAAAGCTCCCCTTAATATCGCCCCTGCTTGGAACAAGTAGGGGCTGCTTCCCTCCTGTATTTTTATCCCAAACCAGAAAATGCTCAAGTTCACTCCGTTCCTCCTGAGTGACCTTAAGGTCAAAGAAATTAGGATTGCATGCCCCTTGGGTTGCCCGACTGTCGACGGTTTTGGGGAAAGTGTGGACCTTTTGATGTCCCAACCTGGGGCCTTAAAGACGGGGCTTATGGTCCTAGGGTGACAGACTGAAACCCTCAGGCTGTATGCCTATGGCTTTGGAAGTTCCGGTTGCGATTTGGTTTAGGTCGTTTTGGGCAGGAGGCATGGGCAACCGCCGCTCAAAGAGCGGGGTAAAAGTGGGGGGAGAGTTGGGCTCCAGATGTGGAGCCCTTGTGCGGGCAATTGATACCTACTTTACCTAGGCACCGTATAGTTCAAAGATGTGGTCCCGTAGCTTTTTCCAGATGCCATACAATGGTTCTTTAGGGATTTCATCCCACCCCATCAGCTGAAGGATATATCGTTTAATTTTCCCTCGGGTCATGCTCCTGTCTTCCCAATGTGCGTAGATATCTTCTTCTTCTTGGCCCAGTGGTTTTCCGTCGAGTTTACGTCGGTAGAGGAACTTTAACGCCGAGTCAGGGTACTTTTGTACGAAGTCGATCAGTGCGGCGGCGGTGATCTCTCCATTACCGTAGACCACGTCGTCCTCGCCTTCGGTGATATCAAGCTCTGTATCGAGATCCACATCTTCGAGATCCAGCTCTTCAATGCTGTCCATCGTATCAGCACGGCTGACTTTTTGGTCACCCTCTGGAGTCGCGGCCGCTGCGTTACCTTCGGTCTGCACGGGACCTGAGATAGGGCTTTCTGTCGATTTTTCGACAGCTCTCACCGGCTCAGGAGCGAGGACTTCTTTGCGTTTTCTGACCGGCTTGTCTTCATTGGGCAGCAAAACCATGATCAAGAAACTACCTGATGAAATCAAAAAGGCTACAGAGAAGATCAGTCCTTTGCGGTTGCGATCATATTTATAATTGTCAGTGATCCGCTCAAAGGGATGCAGCCCGTTAGAAACCAAAATATATTTGGAGTTCATTTCGTTGAAGAAATGTAACGAGGACAAAAAGGCCAATCCAATCACCAACAGCAAGGTGGCAAAAAAGGCTGTGGAAGCGTTCATCTTTTTCATTAGGTCTCCTTCTAGGTTCTGACAGTTTATTCATCGGCATCCCACGAAAAAACTTGAACATCTTTATTTATCCCTTTTTGCCTGCCTATTCTGCGCCGGCTGGCTTCAAAAACTTGCGATTTTCTTAGGTTCACGATAGCATCGCTTAAACATTTCAGGTGAAAGATAAATGGCGAGTAAAAAGATTCGCAAAAAGGGAGAACCCCGTCTAGGGGAGAGCCCAAAAGTCAAACCTGCTGTTAAATCAAGCAAAAAGGGTTGTTTCTTTTGGGTGTTGGTGTTTCTTGTGCTGTCCGCAGGTGGATTTTACAAATGGGACTTAGTGCAGTCGTACGTCCCGCAGCTGGACCAGCTTGGCGCTAAGGTCCAAGGGCTTTGGGGGGAATCTTCCTCAGATGATGAGCCCCAAGAAGAGAGCCTGACAGGCGAACCACAGGATACCGGCTCTTTTGCTGTTGAGCCCTTGATGCCGCCTCAAGTGAAACGGTCTAAGCCAGTTCGAAAACAACGCAATCAAAATCTACAATATGTTCGTGTCGGTAACTGTCTGAGCGTTGAGTGCAGGGTTCAACTGGTTGGGGAAGTCGAGTCATTGGGCTTGCCGAGCATGGTTAAACCGGTTAAAAAACGAACCCTGTACTATGAACTGGTGTCTAAGTCTCTTTATACCCGAACGGTTGGTGAATCAAAGGTGCTGGATATTGAGCGCCATGCACTCTCTGCTGCGCCAGCAGCGTTGCGGGCCAGTGGTAAACGGTGGCAGATCAGTTTAGGGGAGTTCCCTGAAAGAAGACAAGCCGTCTATATGAAGAGCTACTTAGCTCAGCTGTATCCAGACGTAGATATTGCCATGGTTTTGAAGCCTCGGCGCCGTAGTTTAGCGGTAGAGTATATATATTCTGGGCCATTCACCTCTAAATTTAATGCCGAGCAAGTGGTTGAGTTGCTTCGCAACCGGCGGTTTATCCAAGAGACGGTTGTCACAACCCTCCCTTAGCCTTTCCAGGTATAGGCTGAGGAAATCAGCCTGACCTTTGGCTTGAGCCCAACACTCCCCTCTCCAGTTTTACTTGATTTTGAAGCTGGTTCGAAGGGAAGAAACTTCTTTTTTCTCTGACCCCCACGTTCATTCGATCAATTAATCATGACAGATAAAAAAACAAAAAAGTCCCAAATCTGGGGTGGCCGACTGGAAGAGAGCCCTTTAGAAGCCAATGTACGTTTTTGTGCTGGCCGAGACGTCTCTTCCATCCCGATGGCCGACCAGTTGTTGGTTTTTTATGATATTTGGACCAACCTCGCTCACAGCAAGATGTTGAGCAAGGTTGGGGTGTTGACCCAAGCAGAGTATCAGGCGATTTACCAAGGTCTGATCGACATCGACCCGGCAAATTTCCCGTTGGACCCTGCCAAAGAAGATGTTCACATCAACTTAGAGCATCACTTGGTCCAGACCAAAGGCATTTTAGCAGGCAAAAAAATCCATTCTGGCCGTAGCCGCAACGATCAGGTTTCGACCGATATGCGGTTGTACCTGAGGGCCGAGGTGCTTGGTACGTTGGAGTCTTTGGTCCTCTTGACCCAGAGCATCATCAATAAGGCTCAAGAGCACACCGAATCTGTGATGCCTGGTTTCACCCACTACCAGCCAGGAATGCCCAGTACCGCCGGGCATTGGCTCAGCTCTTGGAGCCAGGGACTGTTGCGAGACCTACACGCCTTGCTTGGCGACTTAGCTCAGCTGAACGAATGCCCCTTGGGCTCTGCCGCAAGTTTTGGGACCAGCTGGCCCATTGACAGGGAGTTGACTGCGGAGCTGTTGGCCTTTGACAAGGTCCAAGCAAACACCTTGGACAGCATCAGCAGCCGTGGGGAGCATGAAACCCGGGTGACATCAAACATCGCTGTGTTGATGAACCGGCTTTCTCAGGTCAGTCAGGACTTGATTTTGTGGACCACTCCCTTTTATAAATTCGCAAAAATTGCAGACCGTTATGTGACAGGAAGCTCGATCATGCCGCAAAAAAGGAACCCTGATTTTGCCGAAATCATCCGGGCAAAAGCCGCCCAGGTGAGCGGGACGTTGACTTCCTTGTTGGGCATCCAGAAAGGGGCCATGTCGGGGTATAACCGAGACAGCCAGCAGACCAAGTACTTGATCATGGACCTGTTTCGGGAGATCCAAGGGGCCCCGGTGATTTTGTCTGGGGTGATCGATACATTGACCTTTGACCTAGAGCAATTGCGCCGTGCGGCGACCCAGGACTTCATGAACTCGGCGGACGTTGCGGATTGGTTGGCCCAGACGTTTGACCTGAGCTTTAGGGACTGTTATGAAATCCTGAGCCTTGCGGTGAAGTACTCTGCCTTAGAGTCGGACCGACTGACATTGTCGGGGTTGACCCAAGCTGTGGGCGAAGCGGGGTTTGCGGATCAAATCCAGTTGACTCAGGAGCAGGTAGACCACTTAAACGACCCAGTGGCCCTGTTGGAGCGGAAGTCTCATACCGGCGCTCCATCCCCCAAATCGGTGTCGGAGCTTTTGGTGAACCAACAGGCAGAGCTCGACGGGTTCAAAACCCAAATCGACCAGTGGGGAGAAAAAATTGGGGTCACAGACCTCAGGACCCTCGCTGGCCTCAAACCCTAAGGGTGACTTGGTAGGTTCGGGCGGTTCGCTGAGTTTGGTGGGCTTCCCGTTTTGGTTGGCCCAGGGGTGTGTCAGGATGGATTTTGTTGCTCGAATTCTTGGTGTAGCTTCGCCAGTCTGGCTAAGTTGATGCGGTTTTCCGGGTCCCCCAGTTTTTTGCGGCCAGGAATCTGTAAGTCATTGGCCCGGACGGGGTTGATTTCCATATTCAAGGCCATCAGCGCTTTTGCTACGGCGTTTTCTAGACGGGCGGGCTTCGGGTGCCCCGCTGAAGCAAATTTCATTTCAAACATCACTGCCCAGGTTTGATTGCTGAGGCTTAAACTCAGCAAATCTTCAACCGGGAAATATTTCTCGCCAGCAAGTAGTTTTGCCTTGAAAATATCGGGCCGCAGTGCGGTGATCTGTGCTTTGAGTTTGTCGATGATCCCCTCTGTTTCGGCTTTTTCTTCCTCTGTGAGGGTGAGTCGAACTCCATCGTCTGGGGCAGATATATCCAGTGCCTGAACCAGCCGGGTTTTATCCTGGATACTCGGGTGCAGGATTTCGAACAGGTTGCTGTAAAAAGGTTCCAACGCCTTGACGTATTCGACTTCGATATCCACTTCAACGAACCGGGTGAACTGCTTGAGGAACCCCTGCGTCTCGTCTAATTCTTGGGCCAACAGGATGATATATCCAGCACTGACACCGGTTTTACGGTGCTTTTCACGGGCAATTTCATCGAACAGTGCTTTTAAACGCCGTTTTTGATGGGAAAGGTCGGTCATTGCATTTTCGATCATCCGTTTCCCTCGCACCTCAACCTGCTGGCGGAAATGCTCGATATCCGCTTCAAAGACCTTGGCTGATTCTTCTTGTTTCATTCGCCTCAGCTTGGTGACCTTGCGGGTCATTTCTCGGATTTTTTTTTCAGCCTGTTTTTTTAGCTCAGCCACTCTCTTTTGAGCGGTTTCACGGTCAAACAGCACCCGTTTTTTAAATCGCTCTAACAGCTGTGAACGGGCTTCTTTTTGGGCGTGAGAGCATAATAAAAGTTGGTTCAGGACATAGACAAAAGCGGTCCACCGGAACTTCAGGTCAATATCAGGGCGGACGTAGACCTCAGCCGAATCTTGAGGTGGTGCAGGTTCCTCAGCCTTTTTGTCTTGGACTGGCTCCACGGCGCTTTGTTCTGCCCCTGGACCCGCAGCTTCTGGGCTGGGGGTCGGCTGGACAAAGGCAGGTGGGAAGAGAAGGTACAAAAAGGACTCTAGCAGAGCGGTCCAACCACTTTGCTGGGGTAAAGGCTCTGTGACTCGGTATGAAACGCCGTAACGTTCCAACAGGGGTAAGTTGTATACCCAAGACTCGTAGATAGACCGGCGGCTTTCGACCCGCTTTTTGAGCGGTTCTTGCCGTCGATCTTGTCGGTATTGATCATAGGGTAGACCATAGGCCTTTTTGCTCCGGTCTGTTTCGAAGCTGCCTAGAAAGATATTTTTGTTCTCGATCGCCCGGTGGATTGCCGGTTCAAAGATGCCCGCAAGGTAGCGAATCGCCCGAATGTTGGGGCAAGAAAACACCAACAGGCAGTAATACTTCAGCAAAAACTGCTCTGTGCCCTCATAGATAAAATGGTAAAGGTAGAGCGTCTTGAGCTGTTCGGACATGGGTTCTTCTCCGAAGGCATCATCGTAGGTATCCGCTTCTTGGGCAGCGTCTTTCGCCAAAGATGATTTGCCGAATTTGAACGGCTCATAGGTTTCTGCAAACTTAAGCAAATCTTTTTTTAAGGGTTCTAACGCAGCTACGATGGTCGGAAAGTCTGTTTCTGCATCGATCTTTCGCAGGTAGAAACAAAGTTGGTCGATGTTCCAGTTGCGAGGGTCTGCGTAATAACCAGCGACCTTGAACATCAGCTTTGCAACCAGTCCTTCGGAGTGACGCTGGGTAGCGACCCCTTTGTCTCGGATCAGTTTTGAATTGAGCAAAAACTTGACCGGTGTCCAGGAGATGATAAATGCATCTAGGCTTGGTGTTAAGCTCGGCACGTCTTCGCCTTCGGCGACTTCTGGCAACTCCGGGAGACCGGACTTCACCCCGCCCTTGGACTTCACATCGGCTATCGCCGCCTTAAAGGTGGACCAGTAGGCCTTCCTTGCGGTTTTTGAGGTGAACCGCAGCGCCGATTGGGTTGCCTTCATTTGTTCCATCAACGACGCCTCGGAGAGCAGGCGGAGCCCGGCGTCAGTGTGTTTGATTTTCTTGAAATAGGCCCACTTGGCACCTAGTTTTTGTTCTGCAACCAACTTCAGAAGCACCATCTTATCGGCAGGGGACTGCTTCGACAGGGGTCTCTTTTTTTTTAAGAAGTCGATCATAAAACCTCAGCGAGGGTCGGGGGTGGTTTTCTACCCGAGGCTTGGTGGTTGGACCTTGCCTTGGATTTTGGTTTATCTGGCCTTCAGGCCCTGAAGGCCAGTCTAAATGCAGTTTTTATACCTACTGTCTTGGGCGGCTCAAAGGCTGTTGTCCTTGCTATGGCCCGGAGTGCAAAAACACTGGCCAAAACCTCAAGTTCCCGGTAGTCTAGCGAACAAAATACCTTCGTTCAGGAATCAAATGACCCAGTCAGCTACCGAAATCGAAAAAGGGCGGTCAAACGCTATCAAGGCATGTAAAGAACAGGTCAGCGCACTGCTTGATGTAGGCCGTGAATTGTTTGTTTCTGTTTTTCCTGTCGCTTCGATCAGCCCAGGGAACGGGAAAAAATTCGACGCCCACCAAGTTTATGACTACAAGATGCGCCAGATCAAGTCTTGGGTCAATAAGACGATGCACGAAACGTTGACCCTGGCCCAAACAACCGAACCGTTAGAAATCACACCGGGGGAGTTAAAACTGCCTCATGCGGTTTCTGAAGAGGTGGTCGAGGCGATGATTCGTGTCTTCACCCTAGGCCGGGACCTGACCGACAATGACTATTATTATATCAGTGATGTGGCCAACGCCGTTGGGCTGGAAGCATCGGTGGTCTCGAAGGTGATCGATCAATCTCAGTACGAAGTCCGTAAGTCCTTTTTTGCGGAGCTGTTATCAGAGTTAGACTCAGAGCAATGTTTTGGTTGTGCTATCTTGTTGATGAAGGCGATCCAAGCGGATGATGCCCTACATCCTGCGGAATTTAAGTACATCGAGAACATCGCTCAACTGCTCGAAAATGACCAATCTGAAATCGAGCGGGTCGAGCAAGTTTGCCAAGGGGACGACGCTTTACCAAGAGTGTTTTTGCCTTACGATCTCTCTGAGTATATGTTTAAATACCTGACCGAAGTGGTGATGTGCGACGGTGAGTATGACGCCCGTGAAACGGCCTTCATCAAAGAAGTGGGCCAAGCCTTTGGGTTCAACGGAAAACAACAAGACGAAATCATCCAGCCCGTAGCGGCCGCCCTGATGGTCAAAGCTGCCCTCTTCCCCAAGCCGTAGGGCTCTGGCGCCTCCCGCCCTTGCTCACTTCAAGGGCAGGCCTAGCGTACCGGCAACCCGCCGTTTGCTCCTGAGCTCAAATGGTAGATTTTGGTGAAACCCATCTGGCTCATCAACCGAACTGCCTGAGACGACCGCCGCCCACTCTGGCAATAGACCATGTAGGTACCCTTGCGGTCTAAAGCTCCAATCTTCTTGTCAAAACCCGGCTGATGCACGTTGAGCGACAAAGCGCCCTTGACGTGGCCTTGCTGAAATTCTCCAGGTGTCCGCACGTCTAACACTGTGATATTTTCTTGTTTAAGAATCGCCGTCCCCTGTGACCGGGTTATGTCAGTGATATTATTGTCTTTTACTTGGGTATTGCAAGCGGAGGTAAAGCCGATTAAGATAATAGACATCAAAAAGAGAAACTTAGACTGCATCTTGCCCTTAAAGTTTAAACGGTTACTAAACGCCATGTTTCAAACCACCATCAAAGAATGTTTCATGATCACCGGTGGAGTGGGTCTGCACTCAGGCAAACCCACAAGGCTTGTGTTTTATCCAGCGAAAGCAGGGGAAGGGATCGTATTCCACCGCTTGGATAAGGATACCAAAATACCAGCAATATATCAATATGCGAAAGTTTCGCCTCTGTGCACCACCATCGAAAAAGATGGGGTTGGGGTCCAAACAATCGAGCATTTGCTTTCTGTGTGTTGCGGTATGGGGCTGGACAACCTCTTGGTGGAAATAGAAAACGAAGAAATGCCCATTTTTGACGGCTCTGGGGTGGAATTTTTCGAGCAGTTTTCCAAGGTCGGGTTTGCGGAGCTGGACCAGCCTCGCCAAGGGATCAAGATCATCAAGCCGGTGCGTTTCCAAAAAGGGGGCATCGAAATCCTGATTTCCCCTGCAGAGGATACATCCTATACCTTTGCCATTGATTTTGAACACCAACAGGTGGGGCAACAAGAGTTTCAGTTTAACTTTTCAGAGAAAAACTACCAAGACCAGATTGTTCGGGCAAAGACCTTTTGTATGGAGCAGGATGTTGAGGCTCTGCTGGATCAAGGGCTGATCAAAGGGGGGAACACCTCCAACGCCATCGTCTTGGGTAAGGACGGGCACTTCAACAATCTGGAGGTGATGACTTGGCTCAATGAGCCAAACCTACATAAGATCCTCGACCAAATCGGCGATTTCTATCTCGCCGGTAACCTGAGGATCATCGGTGCCGTGTATTCTTCAAAAAGCGGACATGCCAGCCATTTGGAGTTCCTCCGGTACTTGCTTGAAGAGCGGCCTGATGCATGGGAAAAGGTGGACCTGTAACAGGCTTGTTAGAGCCAGCAATAAGCCCAAAACATCACTCTGGGTCCAGCACATCCATGAAGGCGGAAACCGAAAACACAGCATGGCCTAACCCTGGCTTCCCGTAGCCCGGTGGGGCTTTGATGCCGTACTTGGTGACGGTCTCTTTGTACCGGTGCAACAGCAAAACGAAGTATTCTAACGGCGGGGCCGCCTGATTCCCGATGAAGCTCAGTGGCTCTGGGCACCAAGTGGTGAACCGAGGCAAGATGCCTTTGGACATAAAAAACTCCAAACCCTTCACCGTCGAGTTCACCGCTTCATTGGCGGTTTTAAACCCATAGGGTTGGGCCATCTCTACACCGGCCACAAAATTTGGGATCACTTTATTGGCCCCAAAAACCTCCGCTGCATCCACAATACGGTTCATCCAGTTTTGGTAACCCACAAACCGCTCTTTCCCTGGGCAAAGCTGTTTGAACAAGGTTTCGTCCCAGATCTCGTAATTTGGGTGGTAGATTTGCACCCCGCCTTCGTCTTTGAGCCGTTGGCATTCGCCCTTATCAAACGCCTCAACCACCGCCTTTAAAATCCACCGATCCCCAAAGGCTTCGTGGATAGACCGGGCATAATCCAAGTAAAAGTCTACCTCTTTGAGCCCGTTTAAGCCGGTGGTGATGCTGCCGCCGGTTAAGGTGATGGCTTGGGTGATTTTCTCAGTATCCAGCTGGTTGATGACTTGCAGCGCATCTAAAATATCCGCTTTGTTTTTGATGCCTGTGTAGTCTCGTCCTGCCTTTTTTTGTTGCCGGTAGTTTTCGTTGATGTCGCAAAACTGACACTCTTCGTCTTTGCCCCAATACTGACATAACCGGTACACGGTCAGGTAGATCAGGTATCCCCACTCCAAAACAGGAGCAATCTCGCTGATTTTTTTGCCGCTGGATAAGGGAGACAAATAAAAGGGCGGGACCGGGTGATAACTCACCTCTGCCAAGGTTTCTCCGTCGCAGACCACAGATAAAACCCCTTCGGTCAGCTCAACTCGGTAGGGGCTTTTGGGGTTCAGTCGGACGTTGACCACGGTTTGTGCAAGGTCTCTAGAGCCTGCAAAAAACCGGATTTCTTCTGGGGCATGGAGCAGGTGCTCCCCTTCTGCCTTCAGTTCGTCGAGTGTGGCGAGGTCAAAGCTAAAGATAAAATAGTCCTTCGGCTTAAACCCGGTAGCGATTCGCAGGCTGTCTGGGGAAAACCCCAACCCTAACCTCAAGAGATCTTGTTTGAGGATCGCCTCGAAGGGTATCTCTGGGAAATTCAGGCTTAACCTGTCGAGCTCTTTAATGTACTGACTCATTTACCCCACCTTGGGTTAAGCTGTCTTGGTAGCTTGGGTACGTGAACAGGTACTCCAGAGCTTCCAGTTGTTGGCTTTTGATTGTTCGACCTGGAACCGAACCAAACCCCTTGCGGGCGAGGTATCCGGCTTCTTGATTGAGTTTAAGTTTTTGGTAGCCCGGTTGTCTCACAACCCACTGTGCAACCTCTAGGCTGCTTGCTGGGTTGGGATCCACCCCATTGACGATCGCCGGAAAGCCCGGTTGCACCAAGGCTAGGGTACAAATGTTAGCTAAATCTATCACATGTATGCGATGCACCAGACCTGAGTCGCTGGGGATGGGGTCCCCTTGCAGCAACCGCTGCTCAATGCTACGGCCAGGGCCATAAATCGCACCGGACCGGATGACTTTCAGGTCAAAATACTGGCTTAATACCTGTTCCGATAGCAAACGCAACTGACCTCTGATCCCCTTTGGCACTGTGGCTGAGGATTCATCAAAAAGCTCGGGCTCATTAGCATACACACCGGTTGTGGAGAGGTACACCAGCCGCCTGATATCAGGTCGGTTGAGATTCATCCAGGCCCCCCAAGATTCAAGGTGCAGCCTTTCCTGGGATAGGTTGCCGAAAACCGGTGGGATGCATAGCAACAGCCCATCTGCTTGGCACGGCAGGTTATCCCATGTTTTGGGGTCTGCCCAGTCGAAGGGGAGAGGGTCGGCGTTCGGTTGTTTGACCTGATGAGCACCGACCGCCCATGACTGAACGGACCAGCTGCCTCTGGCTTGTACCTGTTGGCCTAGGTAACCTAGGCCCAGGATGCCTAATGTAAACATGGCTTATTTGATCTTGAGTAACTCCACATCAAAGACCAACACCGAGTTTGGTGGAATCGCTCCGCCCATGCCACGAGGGCCATAGGCTAATTCCGATGGGATGGTGAGCTGCCACTTTGACCCAACAGACATCAACTGAAGTGCCTCAGTCCAACCAGGGATCACGCCATTGACTGGAAATTCAGCAGGCTTGCCGCGCTTGACGCTGGAATCAAAGACAGTACCGTTGATCAAACGGCCTTCGTAATGGACTCGAACTGTATCGGTAGGCCCTGGCTTTGCACCACGGGCATTGGTCAGGACTCGGTACTGAAGGCCACTTTTAGTTGATTGAACGCCTTCTTTTTTGAGGTTGTTCGCTAAAAAATCTGCACCTGCTTTTTGGTTTGCTGAAGATGCTCTACCTTGTTCTTGTTTCATTTTCGCCATCAGTTTGGTTCTAAAATTATTCATGACTTGGGCAGCCTCTTTTTGTTCAATACGTGGCTCCGACTTTGACGTGCCGTGTTGCATGCCTTCAGCGACAGCGGCCAAGTCGAGCTTGATCCCTTGGCGGGTCAAGTTCGAGCCGAACTGAAAACCTAGCAAATAGCTGATTTTTTCAGTTTCGGATTTTAACGGAGATTTGGCCCAACCGGTGGAACCAAATAAAAAGAGGGCCATCAAGGCCACAGCAAGACGTGCCATAGGATTTCCTGGAAAGATCGTAAAACAGTTTGAAACGTTAGCTTCCTTTTTTTACCCTGCCATGTAAAGGGGTTTTCAAGGCTCCACCGGGGCTAAATAGCAGCAGTAGTGCTGCTGGCCACAAAAACCACAAAAACCATTCCTGCCAGAGGTACACTTCTTCATCTTTTCCCGGTTGTGTCTTGGTCTGGGAAAGTATTTTTTGGTAGACCATTCCCATGTCCACCTGCTTGGTCTGCACCGGTAGATAATACCCACCGGTTGTTTGGGCAATCTGTTTGAGGCTCGCTTCGTCGAGGCGGGTGACCACGGTCTTTCCCTCATAGGTGAGGGGGCCGTTCTCGGTGGGGATGGTTGCCCCAGCCGGGTCGCCGATGCCCAAGGTGTGAATCACAACCCCTTTTTCTTGGGCGAACTGCACCACTTCCAGCGGGTTGGACTGGTGGTTTTCCCCATCGGTGATCAAGAGGATTTGTCGATTTTTTTGGGTGACATCATAAAACAACATCCCAATGGCCTCTTGCAACGCCAAACCCGTTTGGGTGCCTCCTTGGCGCAGGTCTTGTGGCTCAGCTTGTTCTAAGGCGTTGCGGGCGTAGTTGTAATCCAAGGTCAAAGGGCAAATGAGCTTCACATCCCCGGAAAAGGTGATGATCGCTATCCGCTCGCCCTTCAAGGCCCCGATCAAATCAGAAACCATTTCTTTCGCCCGGAACAGGCGGTTGGGCTTGAGGTCTTCGGCGAACATGCTGCGTGACAGGTCCAGCAAAACCACCAAGTCTTGGCCTTTTTTGCTCCCCTTTGCCAGCTCTGGCTCCCCTTGAGGGCGCATCAAGGCCAAAAGGGCCAAGAGCAAGAACCCAAGGGGCAAGGCAAACCGCAACACAGGACGAGGCCGCTTGGTGAGCAGCTTTTCCAGTAGAACCGGGGAAAACCGCTGGTGTAGAGCCTCCCAGCTTTTTTGATAGCCCCAAATCCCGAAGGCAAGCAACAGGGGAACGGCAATCAACCCGAAGGCAGCGTAGGGTTCGCCAAAGTGTAGTAGTTCCATCATTTTTACCAGAAAAACCGTGAGATTTTGTCCCCAGACCAAACCATCAACAGGCCGACCCCCACTTGGGCCAGGATGTTTAACACCCCGTTGAGGGTCATGCCGGACTTAAAAAACTGGTGGGTTTCTAACCCGAAGGTTGAAAAAGTCGTCAACCCGCCCATCATCCCGGTGATGACAAACAGCCAGATCGCTGTCCCCGCAAGCCCCTTGGCCTGCATCAAATGGGCGGCAAACCCGATCACGAAACAGCCCAACAGGTTCACCGTCAAGGTGCCCATGGCGACCAAGGCGTTGGGGAACAGGCTGTGGGCCCAGTTTTGTAGGTAATACCGGGCCAAGGTGCCGGCCATACCGCCAAAGCCAATCGCAAGGACATTCAGCATAGGGTTCCTTTATGGGAGTTGCCGTAACGGGCCAAACCGTAAGGTCAGCTCGAAGACAAAGAGTAAAAGTGCTGGGAACAAAAACCAGCGGTATTTTTCTTGGTAAACCATACGCTTTTCTTCGAAATCTGTTTTTTCGAGCTGGTCAATCTGGGTGTAGACCTCGGCCAAGGCCTCCCCGGTGGTGACCTTAAAAAACTTCCCGCCGGTGATGGTGGCGGCCTCGGCGATCAAGCTGGTGTCTAGAAAGGGATTGTTGAGCCGGAAAAAATTCCCCAATACATTGGTTGGGGCTTCCCCAACAATCGCCACGCTGTAAATCTTCACACCCTTTTGCTCTGCCCACTTGGCGGCGCTGATGGGGTCGGTCCCCCCTTGGGTCTGCTGACCGTCGGTCAGTAAAATCAGGATTTTTGACTTCAGCTCTAAAACCTCTTGGTCTTCAGAACCTAACAAAGACTGGTAGGACACCATCCTCAACCCCCCTTGGGTGAGGGCGTCGCCAATCATGGTGCCGTCTTCAAAACGTTGGGCCGGTTGGATCGACCGGGCGAAATGGACCAAGCTGGAATGGTCTAAAGTCAAAGGGGAAATTTCGTCCACAAACCCGGCAAAGGTCATCAACCCAATCCGGTCGTTGGGTCGGCCCGCTAAGGTGCCCCCGTTGCCAACCACAAATTCTTCGAAGACTTGCTTGACCACTTCGAGGCGGCTTTGCTCTTCCCCTTGGTACACCATCGGGTCGAGCATGGAGCTGGAGCGATCTAGAATCATCAAAATCGCCTTCCCAGGCCGGTGGGTCATGGCTGTTTCCTGGCCAAATTGAGGCCTGGATAAAGCAACCGCCAACAACCCAACCACCAACAAACGGACCCAAGGTAAGGCCTGGGCGGCTCGCAGTTTGGGGCTTGGTTTGGGCAGGCCCAAGGGCCCGGTGTCTGGTAGCCTCAAGGCTGGTTGTTTGGGGTGGTAGGTCAGGTTCACCAACAGGTAAACCAAGAAAAAAGATAGCCCCCAAGGCCATTGCTCAAACTGGATCAATCTCAGACTCCACAAAAGTTTTCATTTGTTCCAAGGCATCTTTACTGAACTGCATTCCAGGCTCAAAACTGGCGAATTTTATTTGGTCACTGAGCTGAAAATAGGCCTCCAAGGCTTTCAAGGCAACCGGCGGTAAGGCCTTTGAGTTGCGGTTGAAATGCAAAAACTCCTCGGTGGTCTGACCCCTTGTGGGGAGCTGGTACTGGTCCTGGATGAAGTCTCTTAAGGTGGTGGATAGTTGTAAATGTAGTTCTTTATGGGCCTCTTGCTCTACCAGCGGCTGGAGTTGGTCGATCCTCTCCAAGGCGATTTGCACCGCACTGCGAGGTGCGGCGACCGGGGTGATTTGGTGCCCTTTAAACCAGAAAAACCCACCGGTACAAAACACCGCCCAGGCTCCCAAGGAGGCGGCCAACAAACGTGGGTCGAACCCCGGTGTTTGGGGTTCAATCAGTTGAGGGGGCTGGCTGAAGCCCGGCACTTCGGTGACTTGGTAATGCTTCGGTGCCGAAGACCAAACCGGCTCTAGCTGCCCCAAGTCGGCACCTAGGCGAAACCTCAGGTGAAAGGCTGGGATGTTGATGGTGCCCGGTTGGTGGGCCAGTAACTTCACCACCCAACGGACTTGGTACTGGTCCCCTGATTTTTCCCAGGTTGGTTTTTCTATCTCCACTTCGACCCCGGGGATAGAGGGGGTTTCCAAGCGGTAGTCCTGAGGGATCTGGGCAAAGTCAGCACGAATCACCAGGGTTTGGAACTGGTTTTGCTCCGTTACCGGGCGGTCCAACTCGACCTCCAAGGGTTCGCAAAAAGCAGCAGGTACCATCAAAAAACCAAGAAACAACCAGAGCAAGGGTTTCAACGTCGCCTCGCTCGGCTTTGGAAAAAGCTCCCCAGTTGTTTGTTGAGCTCTTGGCTGGGATCGACCTTAAAATAATCCGCCCCTTGACGGCGGAAAAAACGAGCTTTTTCCTCTGGTTCCCCTTGGGCCAACTGGTCGGTGTCGATCACCGAAGCCCCGGATTGCTCCAACCCTTCGACCTGCAACAACCCTAAACCCTTGAGTGATGTTTCCATCTGTGCCCCTGTTTCAATGGCCAGCAGGTCTTGGCGTTTGGCCAAATGGCGCAGCGGCTTGGAGTAGTCCTTGGGGTCTAGAAAATCGCTGATCAAGAAAAAGATCCCCCGGCGGTGTAGGGCTCGGTTGCAATAGAGCAACGCCTCTTCGAGGTTGGTGCCTGAAGAGCGAGGTTCAAAGTTGAGCAACTCCCGGATCAACCGCAAAAAGTGCTGTTTCCCTTTTTTGGGGGGGATAAAAACTTCGACTTCGTCGGTGAAAATCACCAACCCCAAGGCATCATTCTTCCGCATCCCGGATAACCCCAGGGTAGCAAACAGCTCAATAGAGCGGTGATATTCGCTTTTGTCCCCAGAGCCAAATTGGCGAGACTTGGAGCCGTCCACCGCAAAAAAGACCGATAGCTCCCGTTCCTCAATGAAGGTTTTGACAAAGGGCTGGCCGGTGCGAGCGGTGACCATCCAATCAAAATGCCGGGGGTCATCACCGACGACATATTCCCGGACCTGATCAAACTCCATACCTCTGCCTTTGAAGGCACTTTGGTAGTTGCCGGTCAGGTGGTCATCCACCCGTTTGCGGCTGGTCAAGGTGATCGCTCGGACCTGTTTGAAGAGCTCCGCTTCAGGGCGGTGCTCTGACTGTTTGTGGGCTTTTTTTCTCATGATACCCTCAAGGGACCGGCACCTTGGCTAAAATCCGGTGGATGATTTCGTCAATATCCACCTCTTCGGCCTCCGCCTCGTAACTTGGCAAGATCCGGTGCCGCAACACATGAGGCGCAGCAAGCTTGACTTCTTGGGGGGTGACAAACCCTTTGCCCGCCATGAAGGCCAGGGCTTTGGCGGCAATCGCCAAGGTGATGCTACCACGAGGGCTTGCGCCTAACTCGATCAACGGCCCTAACTCTCCTAGGCCCGCCGCAGCAGGCTCCCGTGAGGCAAAGACCAGTTCCACAATGTAGTCCTTGATCTTGTCGTCTAAGTAGACTTGGTTGATCAGGTCCCGGATCGACAAAATATCTGCCTTGCTCATCACCGGAACTAAGGGCTCTGGTTCGTTGAAGTCGCTGACTTGGTCTAAAATTAACCGCTCTTCTTGGCGGTTCGGGTAGCCCACTTTGAGCTTCATCATGAACCGGTCAATCTGGGCTTCTGGCAAAGGGTAGGTCCCTTCTTGCTCAATCGGGTTTTGGGTCGCCAACACCAAAAAGGGAGCGTCCATTTTGTGGCTGACTGCCCCTAAGGTGACTTGTTTTTCTTGCATCACTTCCAGCAAGGCACTCTGTACCTTGGCAGGGGCACGGTTGATCTCGTCGGCAAGGACCAAGTTGGAGAATATCGGTCCTTTTTTGGGGTCAAAACTCCCGTCTTTGGGGTTAAACACCATGGTCCCGGTTAAATCAGCAGGCAGCATGTCCGGGGTGAACTGAATCCGAGAAAAATCAAGGTCCACCGCCTGAGCGAGGCATTTGATGGTCAAGGTCTTCGCCAATCCAGGCAGCCCTTCCAACAACACATGCCCGCCAGTGAACAATCCAACCAGTAGCCCGTCAATCATCGACTCTTGGCCGATGACTCGGCGGCCTACTTCCTCTTTGAGCCTTGCCACGGCGGTGGCTTGGACCTCAATCAACGCTTCCAGTTCTTTAATCTTGCCGTACATGAATCTCCATCTAGCCGGGTTTTTCCCTAGAGTAAAAAAGCTAGCTGTCTCTTTCAAGGGGTTTCAACACTTTATGGATAAAACTCACAACGTTCGGCGAGATTCGGCAGGTGGGCAGGTTTCTTGTTACCTGTTTGATCACCCATGAAAGACCCTCTATTTGGCTAGGCCAGGGCTTTATTGAAGCCATAGGGCGCTGCATTTTGGCCTGTTCTTTCGTAGGGTTAGTGATGGCTTTCAACAACAAAGCCCATTTGAAGGGTTTGGAAATATAGTCGCTCACCTCGGCTTTATAAGAGTACTCTTTATCGGAGGCTGTTAGGTTGGCGGTTTCACGTGAAACCGCCCTTCAAGGAGATTGCTGATCGCCTTAAGTTGAGGGGACGTTTAGAAAGTGAATTGGGGGTTTTATGATTTTGACCGGGCTCAGCAACTTCAAGGAGGACAAGCACTGGCGGAAGTTTCCCACACCCAAAATCTACTTCAGGATTTGGCGGCGTGAAACAAAGGAATGAGTCGACCTTCTACTGTCCAAAGACTTTAAGAGTGAATGGACGAACGAATTGGCGGTTTAAATGGAGTCAAACCTTGGATCATATTCAAAAGTGTCTGGGATTGGATAGGATGATCCAAACTCGGACTCCCCTCCGAAAATATAAATCCTGCTGTTATAACTAACCGTACTATGCGTATCGATCGCAAAAGGTAGCGGGTTTTTGGTGATCCAAGTTTCAGTTTTAGGGTCAAAAAGTTCGACAGAAGGCTCGCCTGACTTTGAAGTCCCATGTCCACCTATGACGAAGAATTGATCATTTAACACGGCACTGCTTAGGTAGTACCTGCCTGTTGGTAGTGGGGGGGCTTCATGCCATTCCTGAGTTTGTATATCATAAACATCTAAAATATTAGATTCTTTTCCACCAGCCAGATAAATTTCCCCGTTTATATACTGGCCAGTATGCTGTAATCTAGGTCTTGGGAGTGATGGGCCCGTTTTCCAGACATTAGTAATCGGGTTGTATATTTCAACAACCCTCTCTCCGTTTACACCACCTAGTGTATAAATCAGACCGTTGACATTCAAAGCCACAAAACTATACCTAGGCGTTGGCATTGGTGCAGCCTTGCTCCAAACCCCTGTTGAGGGTTGGAAATATTCAACAGAACTCATGCCACTTCTAAACTGTGCATTACGACCCCCAAAAACATAGATCCGCCCATTCACCACCGCGCTAGCATGATAGCTTCGAGGGGTCTGCATCGCATTGCCTTGTCTCCACCTCTTTTTGACTAAATCAAAGGAGTATAAGCTGTTATAAAACTCTTGGTTCCAGCCACCGATCAGATAGGCTATTTTACCAATCAGGACAGTTGTATGTCCGCCAACCCTGATGGGGATATCCTGGAGGCTTTTATAAGGTAGGTCGACTTGGACAATGTGTTTTACTTTCCCTTCCACAGTGCCATTCGAAACGGTCAATTCAAATTGGTATTCACCTTTTACATCTGGAGTAAATTGACTTTTAGCTTCCTTATCTGATTTGAACTTAATTTTACTAGCTGAGGGCCTTGAAACCATCTTCCAACGATAATCAGAAATCCCATTTTGATTATCCTTTTCTAGGGTATCACGTACACTGCTAGCACTAGCGTCTAGGGTGATGGATTTACCTGGTTTTGTGTATTGAGTCGGTCCAGCATTTGCGTTGATTTTCTCGGCTCCAGATTGTAAATAAATAATTTTTTCTAAGTAATCATCTTCTGAAACAAAAATTTTTACGTCTTCTTTTTTGTCGTTCTCTTGAGAAATAATCGCTTGATACCGGCCTGGCTTGAGGGAGATCAGATGTTTTGTGGTTGAATCTTGCGAATGGGTTGAAGCGGCAAAACCACGAGCATTCGTCGTGAACTGGGAGTTGTAAGTTTTGTCATCATTAAACAACTGGATGTCCATTTGTGAACGTGGTCCATCTTGATCCATCACTTGGATCGTGAGCTCGCTCATAGGGGAAATACTAGGCACATTGAGGTTAATCAAAGGCGCACCGAGCACCGACAGAGCAACGAATGCTTGGATTGAAAATTTTCTTCTTTTAAGTCTCATCTATAAAAACGAACCATTAAAAGGTCATTGGTTAAACGGTGAAGGTGATTTTTTTAAACATCTAAATCATGGTGTAAGTTCGCCGTTTCAACCCCTGCTGCCTGTAGGTCATCCATGAGTCTTCGATGAATTTTTTTCCTCGCCTTTTTTTTCAGGCCGTAATCTGCTAGGTTAAAGCAATATACATACTTTGCAGACCAATGGGTATACTGCCTGAGTGCAACACTTGGACCGGGGTCTTTGAGTACTTCATCGGTTGCTAACATAGCCGTCATCAGAAAACCCTCAGCTTCTTCATAGGGCATCTCTTTGGGAAAATGAATAAACTCCCAATACTCTACCGGCTCACCGGTAGAATAAGACCGAAAATTACTGTCTGAAATGATTCCATTTGGGATCACTTGAACAGATGAATCCCTTTGGCGCAGAACAATGGCTCGCCAGTTTACTGAGATAACCTTACCCTCTTCAAGGTTATCGATTTTAACCCAGTCTCCTTTCTTAATCGTATTTTCTGAGCTTAATACGAGTCCTGCAAAAATATTAGTAATGTTCATTTGGACCGCTAGGCCAAGGATCATTAAGAAGATTCCTGAAGTCCCGATAATTCCTGCCGCAGTTTGCTGGAAAACGAAAGTCATAACTCCCAACATCGCCAAAGAAAGTATGGTCAATGCAAACAGGATTTGAACAAAGATCGGTATTTTTTGTCCGGTACTCTGTTCAATCGCTAGCCAACCAAATTTGTATACCCCCCTAATGAGGATGATAGCAGGAACAAACCACCAAAGAATATCAAAGTACAATCGAAATTGATTGATTGTATCAAAACCTGCCCGATGAAATAGAAAATCAATAAAGATGATTTCAAAAGCGTAGATAAAACCAACGATTGCCAAGTGTTTGATGTACCAAGGCCAAACCACTGGAGTTTCGCTGCTGGCTACTTCTACAACAACATCTTTCGTTCCATAATCATGGTTGTATAAAAAACCTGTTGATGGTTTAGCACTCACTTGAATCACCTTAGTGGATCGACGCAGGAAAAACCTCTTCCCGACAAAGGGCCACCAAAGTTTAAAAACAGCTTTTTCCTCGAACAACAAAAATAGAATGATCGACAAAACAAACAATTGTAAGGCCCAATTATAGCTGATTAGGTTTCTAAAGACCGATGAACTTTGCGTTAATGTTAAGACGGTAAAGAAGCTTGAGAAGGTGATTGTTTTACTTATATTGTGGATGTATTTAATGTTACCTTGGATGGGCCTGTTCAGCTGGGATTGATAACTGGTAAACTCTTCTGGAGTCCAACCGGTAGCTGCTTTAAACTCGTCATAGTGCGGGATATTATCCCCAAAAGACGTTACATCTCCCCCAACGACGTCGGGAATATACAGGATGTTTGTGTTGTTATGTTTGCTGTTCGAGAAACAAATCCCTAGGCTGTGATGGTCAGGTGATCTTCGCTCTACAAAATCAGTTTTAAAAACCCCTTTGACTTGATAACGCTGGTATACGCTTTGGCCATAAGTTAATTCCTCAACCGGCATCCTCAGCTTTATCGGTTTATAGGCATTGCAAAACTCAATATCGTTTACAGCAATGCCTTCTTGATAACGAAACCAGAGATCAAATTCCAATTCACGAGTTTTTTGGTTCAAATCAAGTTTACCGATTTTTTTAAGATCCACACCTGAATAGACAACAAATGTGCGGTAGTAAAATTTGTCATCGACCTCAAAGATTGAGCCTTCCTGAATACGTTCAGAAAGCCCGATAATCTCCTTCGGGTTACTGACTTGGCGAATTTGAATGGGGGCCGGTAGGAGCTTGTTATGACGAAACCTTGCAACAGTTAAAGGTTTCTTCATGTTTCCTTCAGGTTCAAAAAAGTTTAGCCCCGAAAGCCCTTGGATGGATTGGTTGCTCGTGTTAAAGTTTGCTAGCATTTGCTGCACATTCGCTCTTCTTTGCTTTAAACTTAAGCTTTCCTCTGCTTCACTACTTGGGCCATAAGATTTTGACAGCATGACTGCTTGGGTCAGCATCATCGTGGCATCATAAGCATATGCCGCACGCCAGTCCGGTTGTAGGCCCACTTTATCTTGATACTTAGACGCAAACTGTTGGGCTTCTTCGCCTGCTGATGGATACAAAAGCGGAGTGGCAGCGTATATCCCGTTGGCATAGTAGCCTGGGGATTGCAGTTCCTTTGGGTAGGCTTGAAAAGCTTTATGGAAGTCCTTTTGGGCCACCGCATCTGGGACGATGATAGAGGCATCAATATCATGGGTCTTAAGGTAATGAACAAGTTTTGCCACTTCTTCAATATGGCCAGCAATAAAAATGATACTCCCTTGATCAACCTCTTTCATTTCACCAGCTAGACCTTCGATACTAGATTCAAACTCGCTGGTTGAGTATTCCCTTTTTGCAAGAATCGCCGTTCCCTGGGTTTGAGACTCTTTCTCAAAGGTCTCCGCTAAAAGTTTCCCATATTTTTGGTCCTCATATAAAATAAAGGCCTTTTCTTTTGATAAAATGAATTTTGCATAATGGGCAAGAAAGCGACCTTGAAAAGAATCATTAAAAATATTAGTGAACATCCACTTGTTATCTTTAACCACATTATCGTTAGTGGAAGTCGGACTGATCGCAGAAATTCCACCTTCTTTATAAACCCGGCTAGCTCCAATTGAAATATTGCTATAATTGTGGCCGATGACTCCAATAATTTCCTGATGATCAGATATTTCTTTGGCTACCTTTTGAGCTTGTTCCAGGTTGTTTTGATCGTCGAACGGATGAATAACGACTTCAAATCCTTTATGAGCAGGGTCATCGTTAAAATGTTCGGCAAACAGGTTCGCAGCATTAAAGAACGTGGTGCCTGCAGAAGAAACGTCTTCCATAGGCCCAGCAACAGCTAAATGGATCTTATGGGTGCTATCGTTCTCAGTGGAGGCAAATAGCAAGCTTGGAGGGCAAAAGAGCGCCAGCAAAGTCACCCAAGTAGCAATCAATTTCATGGTGTCGCGACGATGCTGTTTTTTATAGGATATCTTCATGGGTTCTCAAGGAATGAACAACTGTATACTTGTACTTTTTGGGAGTCAGAAAAGGGAGCAGAACAACCTTTTAACAGGCTCAATAAGCAGGTTTCGAGCCAGAGAGGTGAAATATATGTTTCTATAGACTCAACACAACAGCAGGCTTTAGCGAAGAGAAACCTTTTAGGGCAATTTGATGACGGTGAACCTCTAAAATTGTTGCTGAAATCGCTGGATGAATTTTGGAATATCTTGTTCTTCTAGATGATTGATTCCTCCTGCTCCAATTCTTCCCCCTCCAGTCGCAAAGGTGGCGCAGAACTCTCCAGCATTAAAATCATTATCTTTGCTTCGCACGCTGACAATATAACCCAGCCCTTTTTTTCTTTGGATGATCGCAATCCCTGCCTGATCTGATTTCTGTATCAATTCATTCGCATAAACCCCAATGACTCTTCTTGCCCAGTTTCTATTAGGGAAAATCCGCACTCCAGAGGCCTCTTCTTTGATTTTTATCGCTTCTATCATATCGTCTTGATACCCTTGGCGAAGCTCACCGAGAATATCGCTGTTGTTTAAAAACTCAATGGGGGAAGAAAACGGCGTGACTTGTTCAAGTAAGTTGCCTGGGTCAAACCATAAATCAGAAAGGTCTTCACCATAAGCGTTGTAATTAAATAGTTCTCCAAGTTCCTTTAGGCTGTTGGTTTCTCGGTCGCTTAGTCCTTGGTCCGCGGCGATTTGTAGCGCTGATTCGGCCATATTATCACCGAATAACCCAACGATAGCCCATTCAGGAAACCGATTTTTCAATTCCTGATTGACGATCCAACTGGTATTCACGGCTTTTCCTAAGTTTAAAAAACTCTGAAAATGTGGATGGTTAGGAATAGGCCCGCTTCGATGATGATCAAACCAGGTTATTTTACAGTCTTGTTTCAAAAGCTTTTGGATAGAGTCCAAGTTTTTTTCAATGGCCACATCACAAACAAAAATCGATTTCCCTTGCTCGGAGTCAATCTTATTTAATAGAGAAATATCTCTTTTTACGCCCGTTACTGGGGTGGCAATATTGTGCGCCATCTGCAATTGGTGCGCAGCGCAGATCCCATCTGCATCACCGTTAAAGGCAATGAAATCAACCTGCATTTGGGCCTTTGATTAATTTGTTTTCAATAAGTTTTTGAATCACTTCTTGGGCTGCTTGTTCTATGGTCAATAGGTCGGTGTCCACCGTTAGTTCTGGCCTTAAAGGTTCGTCGTAAGGTGAGCTAATACCTGTAAAATCTTTGATCTCGCCGCTGATCGCCTTTTGATAAAGCCCTTTAGAATCTCGTTTAATACAGGTCTCGATGGAAGCTCTGATATAGACTTCAATGAAATCGCCATCAGGGACCAACGACCTAACCAAATTCCTATCTTCTCGAATCGGGGAGATGAAAGTGCAAAGCACAAGATGGCCTGTTTCATAAAACAATTTCGCCACTTCTCCAATTCGGCGAATATTCTCCGAACGGTCCTGGATAGAAAATCCTAAATCACCACAGAGCCCGTGCCGCACGTTATCCCCATCCAACATAACAATTTTTATATCTTGATCAAAAAGGAAGCTCGTCAAGTAAGTGGCAATGGACGACTTCCCAGAGCCAGACAGGCCGGTTAGCCAAAGAATTCCAGGTCGGTGCCCATTTTTTTTCTGATAGTCCGCTTTGGCAATGGGAAGTTCTTGCCATTTGACGTTTGATGATCTTGTTGAAGGTTTATTTATATACTGCTCAAGGGAGATATTTTCATGTTGTATCGTACCCGCTGCAACCGTTTCGCAACTCCTGGGATCGATCAAAATAAATGAGCCTGTGGCTTTATTCAATTGGTAAGGATCAAAAAATGCGGCTTCAGTGGTAGCAATTTTCACCCGAGCAATATCATTGAGCGAAAGGTTGGATATATTTTTCTCTCGATGTAGAGTGTTTACATCAATGCGGTAGATAATATCCGACAAAAAGGCCTTGATCTGCCTTGTACCAATTCGCAGGATATATTCTCCCTTTGCATCAGAAGGCTCATGACCCATCCAACAAACAAATCCATCAAGAGAATGACTTTTTTGAGGAAGGTTCCCGACTCTAGTGAGTAAATCCCCCCGGCTGATGTCGATTTCTTTATCAAGAGTTAAAATAACGGCATCCCCAGCCCTGGCTTCATCCAGTAACCCATCATAGTTATGGATTTCTTTAATCTTCGCGATCTGATTGGAGGGATGGACGACAACCTCTTCACCGGGACGAATTGCCCCTGAAGAAATCGTACCTGCATATCCACGAAACGTTTGGTCCGGTCTGACCACCAGTTGAGTAAAAAAGCGAAAATCGATCAGGTTCGCATCGCTGGAAACATTGATGTTTTGAAGGTATTTAAGCAAAATGGTATCATCATACCAGGGCATGTGCTCGCATTGCTTCGTCACATTCCCACCCGTTAAGGCTGAAATCGGGATAAATTGAATTTGTGGGATATTTAGTTTGTCAGAAAACTCAGTGTATTCATTAACAATTTCTTGAAACCGCTCTTTTGAATAGTTTACTAAATCCATTTTGTTGACTGCAACAATCAACCGAGGAACCCTCAGTAAACTAAGCAAGAAACCATGACGTTTTGACTGGGTCGTGATGCCTTTTTTTGCATCGATCAAAATCAACGCAAGATCAGCCGTTGATGCAGCGGTGACCATGTTCTTGGTGTATTGCTCGTGGCCTGGGGCATCCATAACCACAAACTTTTTTTGTTTCGTTTCGAAGAACCGGTAAGATACATCAATGGTAATTCCCTGCTCTCGCTCAGCAGCTAAACCATCCAACAAATACCCGAGCTCTAAATCACTTTTACCGGACCGGATGGAAAAGTCTTTCACCGCCTGAAGCTGGTCCTTCGGGATTGAATTGGTTTCTAATAAAAGCCTGCCAAGTAAGGTGGACTTTCCATCATCCACACTGCCTGTGGTGACGATTCGAATGAGTTGATCCTTAGCCATTAGAAATAGCCCCCCTTTTTTTTGTCTTCCATCGATGAGTCGCCGGTATGATCAATCAGTCTATTGGCTCGCTCCGATAACTCAGAATCGTTTAACTCAGAGATGATTTCTTGTAGGCTCTCTGCCCTGGATTCCACAGCTCCAGTACAGGGGATGCAACCTAGGCTTCTAAAGCGGCAAAACAGCTCTTTTTCCTCGCCTTGAATCGGTCCTCCACCAAAAGCAATGTCTTTATACTCTGAAGGAATTAAAACACCGTTGTTGTCGATCACCGACCTTTTTTTTGCGTGATATAAAGGTACAATTGGGATTTCTTCTTTTTCGATGTATCGCCAAATATCCTGCTCCGTCCAATTGCTCAACGGGAAGATCCTGGCTGTCTGGCCTGTTTTCAACTTGGTGTTATACAAGTTCCATATCTCTGGCCGTTGTGATTTTGGGTTCCATTGGCCATGGGAATCTCGGATGGAAAAAATCCGCTCTTTGGCACGGGATTTTTCTTCATCCCGCCTTGCACCGCCGATTGCCCCATCAAAATTATGTTTTGCCAAAGCGGCTAAAAGGGCACTTGTTTTTAGTTGAGCGCAGCACTGATCTAATCCATGCACCAAAGGATGAATTGGGTTTGTTGAACCTGAATTTGTTTCCACAATCAAGCGTAGCCCAAGACGTTGAACCGTTTGATCCCGAAATTGATACATCTCCGGGAATTTATAGCCCGTATCAATATGCATTAAGGGAATTGGGATCGGTGTCGGTGCGAAAGCCTTTTCGATCAAACGTAACAAGACAGACGAATCCTTCCCCACAGAATAGAGTAAAACCGGATTCCTGAAAGTAGCAACGACTTCTCTGATAATAAAGATCGACTCGTTTTCTAATGCCGTTAAAGCATCTGAATGATGGTTGGGGATTTCGGCCATTGTTGATCGCAATAGTTTTGATGTTTGAACGACTAGTCTAATTGTGAGGCATAACCAAACTGCTCAAAGTCCTGCTTGTATCTCTCAAAAATTAAACTTCTTAACTCAGGAGTCCATTCAGTAAAAACTCCTTTTGTATCGTTTGATTTTTTACTGATGAGTTCAAATAACCAACTAGGTGCATCCAGTTTTGTTAAAACCGTCGTCAAGTCGTCTGCGAAATTTTCCATCCGACCAATGAAATCAAACTGCTCCTGGTTTGTGATGATATCAGCCATCGGTAACCAGTGAACATCCATCTCTTCAGTTTCTTGGCGACAGATATATTTAATGAAATCTGGAAAACTGATCGACTCGCCCGATTCGTCGATTGGGTATAGGTCCATCAGAGGATCAACTGAATTCCTAGCCGTCATGATCCGTTCTTTTGCTTGCGCCCAATCAATGTTTTTTGGGTCGCTCACCGGGACGTTGCGCCTCAGATACATACCTTCTTGTGGGTAGATTGGGTCCAAACGTTCAGGTGCATTGGCATAATCACCACTAGCCACCTGCTGTTTGATCACCCGGCTTAGATAGTGGTAATAGGGTTGATTCGGAGAGCGAATCTTATTTTTCCATGCTGAATACAGCCTGGAGTATGGGTCTCTTACAAAGGAAAAACGAAAGGTATCTTTTTCCATTTCCAATGTCTGAGAAAGGGTAGTTGTCCCCAATTCCTTTGCATCGCCAAAACCAAGTTCCCAATGGTAATAGGGAGATGGGGCGACGTCTTTAAAAAAATGTGTCAGATCGGAACGTCCGCTTTCGCCTCGCTCCAAAAACATGAGCAATTGTCGTATTTTAGTACAACCCGCTTTTGGAACATCGATATAGGTGAAACGCTTTGATGGCGAGCAAAGAAGCATGCCTGGTAAAAAAAGTTCACCATTTACTTTTTTAAGTGAGGACGTTTTAAGCGACATCTGAATTTCCCTGGAAAATGTGATAAACGATGATACCTACGGATTTTTTGAACTGTTAAACCTGAGTCTTCCTGTGAGGCAATGTTTTATAAAACAGGGCCTTTTTCTAACAAAAGTGTTCGAGCTTTTTTGATGAGTCGCTTTACTTTTTCATCGGTTGTCTCGCAGCCGATGGAATCAAGCCAATCAAACAGCGTAGACGCAGAGACATCATAACTGAAATGGATCTTGCCCAGCATGGATAAGATGTCCTTAAAGTTATATTCATCAATCAAGTAACACAGGCTCTTGATCGCCTTTAAATGTTCACGGGTCAAGGGAGGGCGCTCTACCATTTGTGGCTTGATGTCAGAGCAAAAATCATTGGGGTTATTAAAAAGATCGCAAAGATCAATGTTTGGGTCACAATCGATGAGTAGATTGATTTTTTTAGCATCGCCCAAAGTTCCACCAGCATGGACGTGTTTAGCACCGACAAACCAAACCTCGCCTTGTCTCATGCTATAAACACTCTTATCTTCTGAGTTTAACGAGTTTCCAGTGATATAAAGAGGGATTTGCAATCTTGAAAAGCCTTTTTTAAATTCTAGATAATCTTTGTGAGGAAGGATATAACCATTGTCCGAAGAAACCAATACCCGGACTGACTTGATGTGCTCTTCCTTGAAAAGCTTTTCTATGATTTCATGTAGGTATTTTAATTTTTCGCCATTTTCGGTTACCTTAGCGCAGCCGTCATATTCCGTTGAGACGGCATCCTGAGAGGACCCCGAATAATTTCTTACCATGCAGGTTGCCCATACACCACAAACATATTCGGAATAGGCAGTGCTAAAATCCATGTTGGCAATGATACTGAGCTCTTCTTCTAGTCGTTTTTTATCAAACGAAACTGTGGCAATTATTTTAGACTCCACCAAATTCCCTTTTTTTTTAACGAGTCAATAGGGGGTGGATAGGCCTTGCAAACATAGTTGATTATGATGCGCTATAATAGCACTAAAGCCCCCTGTATTATGAAAGAACATTACTATAGAAAACCATCCATTTCAACACCTAATAATTACTGAAATTGACTCTGTTTGCCTTTTTCGATGATTTTACCCCTCACGATACAGTGCCGATTAAGAAATAAAAACCAACAACCCCCGGACGTGTGGTTCTGCTGTGTTCAAGAAGGCTTTGGATAATGGATATATAATCGCCGAAGTGAAGCCCTATCATTTGAGCTGCCCCCACCAGTAAACCGGTTTTGGGTCGCCAACACCAAAAAGGGGGCGTCCATTGTGTGGCTGACCGCCGCTAAGCTGACTTGTTTTCCTGCATCACTTCGAGCAAGGCGCTCTGCACCTTTGCCGGGGCACGGTTGATCTCGTCGGCAAGGACCAAGTTGGGGAATATCGGTCCTTTCTTGGCGTCAAAACTCCCGTCTTTGGGGCTAAACACCAGGGCCCCGGTTAAATCAGCAGGCACAACATGTCCGAGGGGAACTGAATCCGAGAGAAATCAAGGTCCACAGCCTGAGCGAGGCATTTGATGGTCAAGGTCTGCGCCAATCCAGGCAGCCCTTCCAACAACACATTCCAGCCAGTGAACAATCCAGCCAGTGGCCCGTCAATAGCCGATGACTCGGCGGTCCACTTCCTCTTTGAGCCTTGCCACAGCGGTGGCTTGGAGCTCAATCAACGCTTCCAGTTCTTTAATCTTGCCATACATGAGTCTCAATCTAGCCGGGTTTCCCCATAGAGTAAAAAGCGAGCTCGCTCTTTCAAGGATTTTCAGCAGTTGATGGATAAAACTCTGGCTGCCCGGTTGGCTGCCTGGGAAATTCCCGGTGTTTTTGCGGTTGATTGGGCCCAACTTTAAGGGCGGAACGTTCTTGGGACTAGGGGGCAGGCAGGCTTGAAATCATCAGGTTGGCTGAAATAACCAAAAATATCTGGTGTGATTTTTTGTTTTTTTTTGAAAGGATAGACTCAAACAAGGAACGACTAGAATCTGTTTTTCTCCCCAGGTTGGGGCAAAAAAAACTCGGTAGATCAGAAAGAAATCTACCGAGCCGAGGGGGTTTTATATTAATAGAGCTATAAACTCAAAAGGTAACCGTCATGGTATCAAACTTGGTCGCACTGAAAGTCGGCATACCAGTTGTTTTGTCAAAGGCGGTTTGTTTGTATAAATCGTACTGTGTCCCGGAAGTGGTCGGTGGGATGAAGAGGTCTGCGGTGATCGCCTCACCATCTTCGATGACAACCATACCTTGGGCAAACTCAGGCTTCACATCGGTTGAACCGTTGGTGATGGCCATATACTCGCCGTCGTCAGCGGAAGTGAAGGTGTTTGTGTAGGCAAACACGAAGGTTTTGTTCCCTGGGGTGGTGTCTTCAGCACCGGTTTCATAGTCACTGGTGCCGGTAGGGGCAATGACAGAGTTCCAAGTACAGGCTGTGTCGGTCTTGAAACAGTCTGCTCCAGGGACGTTGTTTGCAAAAAACAACCCTGTGAGCTTCTTGTCTGCGCCAAAGTATTCTTTCATCCACATGGAGTCTTTGACCCCATTGAAGGTAAAGAACTGTTTGCCTTTGGCAAACCCACCTTTGTTGTCTGCCCGGCCTCGGACATCATATTTAAAGCTGAAACCGCCGACCACTGCTTCGGTATAGACTTTAAAGTCCACACAGTTATCGGTGGTCACACCACACTGGCGGAAGGTCGCTTTGTCCGAAAAGTTTGCGCTTTGCTCTGTACCCGTTTCGTCTATGAAGGTGACTGCACCTTTTTGTTTGAACGTGCTGATGTTTGTATCTGCGTCGTAGGTCGCCATGACCTCTATTTTATCCGTTCCCCAAGACATGGTCGCTTTGTACGAAAGCTTGGTTTTGTCATCGGACCACATGATGATTTCGGTTGGGCTGGTCAAGACACCGGCGGTACAGCCGCCAGAGGGTACAGTACCGTCTTGTGGGTATTCACCAACCTGAATGCCTTTGCCTGCGACACCAAAGACAGTGGCGTTGTAGTAGTGGATTGCCGGGCCTTGCATGTCTTGGCCGACTGCGCTGGCCATGCCTGCCAGCTCAGCGGTGACTTCCGCATCGGTCAGGCCGTAGTCAGCCATATCCGCCGCCATGGCATCAAACATCGCTTGGGTGAAGGTGAACGTCACCACCCCAGCGTCTTGGCAGCCTGAGGTCGCATCGGCAGCCAAAACAATGCTGCCGTTGGTGATAGCAGCGTCCACAAACATCATGTTCATCTGGACCTGCTTCAAGGCACTTTTCATGGCCTCCGTTGCGTTTTGCGCTTGGGCTAAACCCTGAGCATCATTTTCGCCTTTGGTGGCTGCGTCGAAGTTAGGCCGGCTCGGGGCCGACATGTTGAAGTTCGGGCTGGCGATATTGGCTACAGCGGTGGCCGATTTGTTTAAGGTCGAGGGGGTCGCCACCTTGGTTTTGGCAGGGGTATTAGTCGCCGTGTAGGTGGTCGAGGTGGTCGCTGTGCTCGCTGCCACGGTGGCGTCTTCCTTCTTTTTACACGACATCATCGCTAAGGCAGCGATAGCCACCACGAAGGATTTAAATAAGATCTTATTTTTCATAAAAACCTGAAGGATCAAATGTTGATATTTTGAACATACCCAGGGCGGCGGTTCCCAACCTAGGACCAAAATGTTGAATGCACAGTATATTGTTTCTCCTAAGCCCTTGTCAATCAAAGAGAAAAAAAACCAACCAAACCTCCTGTCCTTGCCCTTCAGGGCAGGTTTAAACCCAAGCTTAGCGGCTGGTTAGCCTTGGGAAAGGATGGTTGCCGCCAATTGTTGGTGCCAAAACCCCAGTTCTTTCCCTTCACGGAAACCCAACTTTTTTTGGCCTTTGAGTTCTGTGATTCTTTGACGGGCTTGTTTTACCGAACGTTTGAGCGTTTCCTCACGTGTTTTGGCGGTCACTTGACTCAATAAACCTGCCTGGATGCGAAAGGCTTGCAGCCGCTGATTGCCTGGGTGTTTTGCAACGGTGAACTTAGGATTGTCGCCAGGGTCGTTTAACAAAACTCGCCACAACACCGAGTTTAACACCAAAAAACCATTACGATTCGCCTGTTCCCCAATGGGGATCAAGGTGTCTTCCAAAACGATCAGCTCGCCTTCTGGCTTCAGTAACCCTTGGATCTGCTCTAAAACTCGGAGCCAGTCCACAGCTTCGATTTCATGGAACACGTTGATCAGAATCACCGTATCAAAGGAATGATCACCGTAGGACTCGGTGACCTTTGAAAGTTGGTTGAAATACCGCTGTTCGGGGTCGTCGTAATGCTGGGCAAGGACCTTTTGGCAAGGCTCAGCGTTGGAGTCGTCGGGGTCAAAAGCCACATAGTCCATGTCTTTTTGTAGTTGCTCTTTGCCAAAGGAATCGGCCATCCCGGCCAACAGCCTGCCTTTGCCAGCCCCAAAGTCCAACACCCGCCCGGCTTTGATGGGTTGTGGATGCTTGGGCCTCCTGTGAGTCCTTTTCTTGGTGGGCCGACACGCCGGGGGCAGAGAGGCACTGGATGCTGAAGTTTGTCATGGCGTAGTAGGCAGGGGAATACAAAAAGTCCGCCATTTGGCTGCGCTGTTGCTCGTCCCCTAACAGGCTTTCCAACACCAATTCGGGTGTTTTCCCGGCAAATTGGATCTTGCCGTCTTCCATGAAAAATAAATCCGCCTCTTCATGTTGGTACAGGTAGGACAGCAGGGGGATGGAGTGGGTGGCGATCCACAGCTGCCCATCGGTGACCAATTCATCCAGGTTTTTGACCAACTCGATCAACGCTGCGGGGTGCAGGTGGTTTTCCGGCTCGTCTAACAGCAGAATCTCATTTTTGATTTCACCGCCCAGTTTGTGCAGGATTACACAACATTGCAGCAACACCGACTGGCCTTCAGAGAGTTTTAACTCGTTTAAGTCCAGCCCAAAGAGATGGACTTCGTTGAAACCCTTGACCTCCAGCTCGGCCCCCAACAACCGGGAAACCAGGTCATTCAGTTGGTCAAACCGAAGAGCTTTTTCCGTTCGCTCAGCCTCGGTCAAGGTGGTTTTGTTGCTGTCGGAGGAAAGGTAGTTGTTGCAGACCTGGTTGATGTGGGAGAGGCAGCCTTGGTGGGTTGTTAACAACCCTTCAGCAAAATTGATGTTTTCAATGTGGTTATTTTGCTGATCTTGGTTGAACCCCGAAGCGGATGACAGTTGGGTTTGTTTGGGGATCAAAAAGGTGGCCCGTTTAACCCCTTCTCCTATGGTGCTGGCTTCATCGAACGGATGTCCAGACGATTGTTCTTGGTCGTTTTTCTGTTCTAGCCATTGCATATATGCCAATTTTTGGCGGAGTTCCGAACGGCCCGGCTGTGCCTGAAGCTCGACTTGGACCTCTGGGATACCTCTTGGTAAAAGAAATCCATAGGTCCTACCTATGACGCTCCCGACCCTAGACAACAAACGGCTTTTCCCAGCTCCATTTTTCCCGGCGATGGCGACGATTCGCTTGGAGGGGTTAAAGTTAATTTCCCCGAGGCCGTCTGTCGGGCCTTGATTGAGGTCATTGTTGTCGTGATAGTCAAACGAATCGATTTGAGTGATTTTCATGGGTCTTGATACCAAAAAAAGGCCACTAGGGCACAGGTGCAAAAAACAGATCATTTCTTTAAGGGGTCACACTACCCCCAAAGTGTCCTAATCCACCGGGTCTTTCAAGGGTTTCTTGCCAAAGCCAAAGGTTGCACGTTAGCTTTGGCTATGGAACCAACGATCGGGATTGATACAAAAAATTATGGGCTTTATCGCTCGGGGATTTACCACGCCACGGTGCCTTGCTTGCGCTCCTTGGTGGCCGCCCATCCTGGTTGGGTCTACCGGATGATTGGGCCCGACGCTGGTAACGATGTGCTGGAAGCCCCGAACCTAGAGACCCAAAACATCAAGCTGCCCATGGGGCCGCCCTACGGCGAGTACCTCTACAACGTAACCAGCTTCCCGTTACGGTTCAAACCCAACTCCGTGAACCTGTTGTATTCCCCCTACTATGACCTGCTGTTGCCCGCCGGGACCAACGCCGTGGTCACCATCCATGACCTGCTGTATTTCCGGTTGCCTGGGTTGTACAAGGCCCGGTTGGTGACTTTTTATCAGTGGATCGCCAAGCGAAACGCCGAAGCCGCCAAGTTCATCATCACCGACTCCAAACAAAGCCAAACAGATATTGTGCGGTTTTTAGGGGTGCCGCTCAGTAAAGTGAAGCTGGTTTACCCCAGTTTAGACCCTGCTTGGAAAGAACCAGCCTTGGTCCACAACCCCTGGTTAGAGGGCAAACAGGACGGGAAAAAACGGCTGCTCTACACTGGCGGTTTAGAAGCCCGAAAAAACCTAGGTCGGTTGGCCGAAGCGGTGAAGCTGTTGGGTCGGGACTACCAGCTTTGGGTGACCGGGGACAAGGTCAAGTATACCCAAGTGGTGCCAGGGTTAGCGGAGCTGGACCGGTTAGGCCAAGTGTCGTGGTTGGGGGTGGTCAGGCCGGAGCAAATCAAAGGGCTTTATGAAGCCTGTGACGCCCTGGTGTACCCTAGTTTGTGGGAAGGATTTGGCATGCCGGTCCTCGAAGCGAGAGCCACCGGGCTGCCGGTTGCTTGCGCACAGATGGCATCGATCCCCGAAGTCGCCGGGGACAAGGCTTTTTATTTTGATCCCTTGGATACCCAACAAATGACGGAAGCGATCCGCCAAGCGGCCAGCGCCAAGCAGTTGGCCCCGGAGTTCCCCGAAGCCTTTGACCAGAAAAAAAACCACCGCAAGTTTATCCAAGTGATGGAAGCGGCACTCAGCTAGCGATAGGCAACATCAGTTGCAACAGCCCAGAAATCTTTTCTTTTAAGTCCTGGCGGCTTAAAATCATATCAATCGCCCCATGTTCCAAGAGGAAGTCTGGTCGTTGGAACCCTGGAGGTAGCTGTTGGCCAATGGTTTGCTGGATCACTCGTGGCCCGGCAAAACCAATCAAGGCGCCTTTCTCGGCAATGTTCACATCCCCTAACATCGCAAAACTCGCCGAAACCCCACCGGTGGTTGGGTCGCTGAGTAGCGAAATATAAGGAAGTTTGGCTTCGGAAAGCCGGTGTAGTGCAGCGGAGGTCTTGGCCATTTGCATCAAGGACAGTGCGCCTTCTTGCATCCGGGCACCACCAGAAGCGGAGATGATGATCACCGGGGTTCGGTGCTCAATGGCGTATTCAATCGCACGGGTGATTTTTTCCCCCACAACCGAGCCCATGGACCCGCCCATGAAGCGGAAGTTAAACACCGCCATGACCACCGACTGGCCGTTCATCAGGCCAGAACCACAGGTGATGGCTTCTTCGAGCTTGGTTTTGTTGGTCGCCGCTTTGATCCGGTCTTTGTACTTTTTGGTGTCGCTGAATTTCAAGGGATCTTTGGGCAACAGGCCGGCGAATAATTCGGTCCAGGTCCCTTTATCGATCAACCCTTCGACTCGCTCATGGGAGGTGAGTCGGAAATGATATTCGCAGTTTAAACAAACTTTTTGGTTTTTATCCAAATCCTTCGAGTAGAGTGTTTCTCCACATTCAGGGCACTTGATCCACACGCCAGCAGGGATGTTCGTTTTTGTCTCTGTTGGCAAAAGTTTGGGGGCAATACGTTTAAACCAGGACATCAGACTCCTTCCGAAGGGTTTATGTTTTGACGATAGTCTAAAGGTTTTTACTGAGACCGTAAAGCGACAAAGCCAAACCAGATCGTTCAGCAGGCTTGCAGCTTAGTTCTGGGCCGGTGCCCCAAGGATAAACAAGCAGTGGGGGCAAACCTCGTCGAGCAGCTCCACGTCTTCCCCACACTCTGGGCAGGGTTTCACGTCCCAGCCAAGCGGTTCAGCGAGCGGGAACTCTTGGGTGGTTTTGATGGCCATTTTAGGGGCTAATCCACTACGGCGAGGGGTTCGGGGCTTGGTTTGTAGGTCTGTGATCAACTGGTCCATCACGGCGCCAACCCACTGTTGGTTTTTTTTCCGCAGCCCCAATAAACCGAGCACCGCTTTCCCTAGGGTCGCAAGCAGCAAAGCGACCACCGCGACCAAGCTGTAAAACACCCAACCCGGTGCGCCGACCAAGTCCACCGTCGAGGACAGCAACAAGCCAACCACCAACAGCAAACTCCCTAAGCCTAGCAACAGGCCTAAATACAACAAAAAGAGGGTACGGTATTGCCGGTGGATCAGCTTGAAATAGCCGATCAACAAGTTAGACTGGCTTGGGTGCGGGCCGGTTAAGTCTGGCTCGCCCCCAAAGAGGTAGTCTCGCAATTTCTCTTCCAATCGCTTGATCATTTCTAGCTTTTAGACAGGTTGATGAAACGCTGTTTGTGCCATTTTGGCTGGAACCGGCCGTCGAACATCTCAGCGAGCGCCAGAGTCAACTCTTTGGCCAGCTCTACAGAGTCATCTTCAGGCTCTGTGTCTTGTTGGGCTGTGGCGGTCCAGACGATCAGCCCCGATTCTGCGTCAATCAATCGGACCTTAATCCGTACCTTTTGCTGCCCTTCACAAGCCCCACAGGGCCAATAAGCGATATGATACACCAACAAGTCGTTGACACTCAAAAACTTGCCCACAGGGTTCGAGAGGTCCTTGTCCGACACCGTCACTGAGTTCAGTGTCTCGATGAATTGATCTGCTTTTTGCCTCATCAACCGGTCATCAGCAAACCGCTCAGCGATGTTTTCTTCCGTCAACAATACAGGGAAAAACCCCGCCTTGCCGATGGACTCTTGGAACAGTGCCCCGAGAGAGTCTTTTTCAGTCCGGCTGGGTCCGTTGGGCGCAGAGGTCACCCACATAGCGGCTTCGGTGCCCAGATAATCTACATTCTGGCTGTTGATGTCAAAACCTCGGGAGTCTTCAAAAAAAACAGCCGTTCGTTTGGGGGTCAACTCGCTGGTTATGGTGGCACTACAACCTGCAGTGGCAAATAAAAGCGCAAGGGCAAGGGTTAATGGTGGTCTCACATTCGGTCCATGTATCGGTAAATACCCTGGTACATCCCTTGGGCCAAGGTTTGCTGGTATTGTTTGGTTTGCAATAGTTTGTTTTCTTTTTTATTCGAAATAAACCCCGCTTCTACGAGTATACTGGGCATCTGGGCGCCAAGCAACACAAAAAACGGTGCTCGCTTCACCCCTAAGTTCCGTAACCGGATTTGTTTGGAAGCACGAGCTTCTTTCACAGCGTTGTTCTGCACTAGATGGGCAAGTTGGGTTGACTCTTGGATTTTAGAGTGTGTCATCAAATCATGCAAGAGGCCTTGTAGATTGCTGATGGACCTCAGGCTGGTTTGGTTCTCTTTTGCCGCCAATGTCAGGGCGTAGGAATCGGTGGTGAGGTTTAAATAATAGGTTTCCATCCCACTGACGTTGGATCGACGGCTGGCGTTGAGGTGGATCGAAATGAATAAATCCCCTTGGTGCTTGTTCGCAAAAGCGGTGCGAGCTTCAAGCTTTAAGTACCGGTCGGTGTCTCGGGTCATCAAGACTTCAATCTCTGGATTTTTCTTTTTGATCAGGTTTCGCAAACGCTTGCCGATCTGCAAGGCCAAGTTTTTCTCTCGGATACCAAACCCTGATGCACCAGGGTCTTTGCCGCCATGGCCTGGGTCGATGATGATCCGGTGAACCTTCAGGCCCAAGGCCTCGGACAAGGTGATTTTATTAACCCCGGTGCTCTTGGGGGCGACGCCATCCAAAGGGACGTCGTTCGCCGGTGCTTTGGTGTAGCTGGCCGGTGCGACTTCGTCCCCTAAAATATCAATGATGATTTTGTACTGGTCCGGGGTGTCGAAGGGATAAACCTTGATCCGCTCCAAACTCACCAAGTCCAACACCACCCTCACGGTTTTCGGGTTGAACTGGGCGATCCGTGCTTGTTTGATCATCCCGTCATTGGCGGTGATCCGGCGTTTGAATTTTTTTGGTAAATAAGTGGTCGGTAGGTCCAGGTACATCCGGGGGCCTTTGCCGGTTTTTTTGTCCCCTGGCAGCACTTGGTATTTAAACCGCACCGGGTCCGCAATGTTGATCACCATCCGAGACCAGTTTTCTGTGGACCAGTGCTCGACGTCTTTGACCAAACTTTTTTTACTTTTCTTAGCCGATTCTTTTTCACTGAGCCCCCCAAAATGGGCGACAGTCAACTCTTTGGCCGCCACCGCCTTGGTGTGTTTAGCGGTGGGGATGACCGGGCCTGGAGGGGCGATTTGTTTGCGTGTTTTAGCCCCTTGGCCAGCAGGGCGACCAGAATAATGCGCTTTTTTGTAAGCAACAATTTCATCCTTGTGGGGCTTAGGCAGGTCCCGAAGTTTTCGCTTGGCGATCCGAGCGTAGTCCCCTTTGGGGAACAGGCGGACCAGCTCTTGGTATTCTAAGTAGGCTTGGCGAGGTTTCTTTTTGTACTCTTCATAGATGACAGCGATTTGGAACTGAGCGTCGTCCGCAAGCCGTACTTTGGGGTAGTTTTCCACCAAGGCCCGGTAGTTTGTGATCCCTTGGTTTAACCACCGTTGTTTGTGGTTCCACTTGTACAACGAATGGGACAGCTTGCCGATGTTGTATAACGCCTGGGGAGCCCGTTTGTGCCCTGGGTGTTGCCTGACGATCTTTTGGAACAAAGCGATGGTTTTTTCCCAGTTATCCGCGGAACCACGGAATTTACCTGGACGGTAGAGCCGGTAAAACCGATCCGCAGCACGTTTGTAACTTCGGTCTACGGAGTCCGCATAGACCGGTGGTGCTGCCAGTTGGCCTAGGAAAAACACCAATAAAAGGGCTTGCCAAAACTTCATAGTTTTTGTTGGAGCTGAGAAATAAACTGCATCGCCTCCATAGGCGTGCTGCGCATTAAATCAAAGGAACGCAGTTCTTCGAGCCTAGGGTCTGTTTGGTGTCCAAAGGTGATTTGTTGGTTGTCTTCAACCTTCGGTGCACTTTTGGGTACCTCTTTGAGAGTCCTTGTGTGTAAGGGGTCTGTCAATTGCTCCTGGCTGTTTTCTAACACCTCCAAGATCCTCTTTGCCCCTTCGATCACAGACTCTGGCAGCCCTGCAAGCTCGGCCACATGAATCCCATAGCTCCGATCCGCCGGGCCAGGGGAGACTTTCTTTAAGAAAACAATCTTGTTCCCTTCTTCTCTGACCATCACCTTAGCGTTGCTGACCCCGTCCAGCTGCCCTTCGAGCCGGATCAACTCATGGTAGTGGGTAGCGAACAAGGTCAATGACTTGATTTTTTGCAGGTATTCGATGATTGACCACGCAAGGCTGATCCCATCTAAGGTGCTGGTCCCTCGACCGATTTCGTCTAAAATCACCAAGCTTTTTCCGGTCGCCGCACTCAAAATACTGGCCGCTTCGCTCATCTCGACCATGAAGGTGGACTGGCCCCGAGTCAGGTTGTCCGAGGCCCCCACACGGGTGAATATCCGGTCGAAAACCGAGAGCTTCGCCGACTTAACCGGGACAAAACAGCCAATCTGCGCCATCAAGGCGATCAAGGCGGTTTGGCGCATGTAGGTAGATTTTCCGCCCATGTTTGGGCCGGTGATGATGTGAATCCAATCTTTTTTTGCGTCCAAGGTAAGGTTGTTGGCGATGAAAGGGCTGTCTGTTTGTTTGGCCTCCACCACCGGGTGCCGAGCACCGATCAACTCAATCTGCTGGGCACCACCCATAAAAACAGGCCGTTGGTAATTGCGGCCCCGAGCTAAGAAGGCGAAGTTGCAAAAAACATCCAGCCGAGCGAGCAGCTTGGACATCTCTTGGATACGGGTGATCTGGGCCCTGACCTTTTGCCGGATGGATTCGAAGATGTTCGCTTCCAAGGCTTTGGACTGGTCGTCTGCACTTAAGATTTGTTCTTCTAATTCGGCTAACTCTTCGGTGGCGTATCTCTCGCTGGACGCTAAGGTTTGTTTGCGGATGAAGTATTCTGGGACTTGGCCTTTCGCCGCCTTGGAGACTTCGAAATAATAGCCAAACACCCGGTTGTATCCAATTTTTAGGGTGTTGATCCCGGTCAGTCGTTTTTCTTTAGCTTCCAAATTGGCGATCAATTGCTTGCCGTCTTTGGCTAAGCCTCGCAACTGGTCCAGTGTCTCATCTAACCCTGCGGCGATCACCCCACCATCGCTGAGTTTAAGCCCCGGTTGGTCCGCCAAGCTGGAGTCGAGCAGGTGCCGCAGGTCCGCCAAGGTGTCGAAATGGTCGGCGATCTGGGCGAGTTCCGTGGTGCCTAGGCCACTCAATTTGGGTTTGATTTCTTCTAGAGGAAGCAGGCTGCGTTTGAGCCTGAGTAAGTCCCCCGGCGCACAGCCAGACAGACTGATGCGGGTCAAGACTCGCTCCAAATCCCCGATTGATTTGAGGTCCTCACGCAGGTTGGTGGTGACGGCCCCCTGGTCGATCAAGGTTTGCACCGCCTCCAGACGGTTTTCAATCAGCGGCTGCTTGATCAAAGGCAGGCCAATCCACCGGCGCAGTAACCTTGCGCCCATCGCTGTTTGGCAATGGTTTAACAAACCCATCAAGCTGTGGTCTTCGTCAGGCCCCGCTTGGGATTCGAACAGTTCTAAGTTTCGGACCGTCGCTTCGTCCAAGTTCATGTGGTTTTGTTGGCCAACCAGATGGATTTGGGTGAAGTGGGCGAGGCTCTCTTTTTGGGTGTGGTTGAGGTAGTCGAACAGCGCCCCTGCCGCTTGTTGGGCAGCAGGGATTTTTTTGAGTTTCTTTAATTCCTGGGCCTCAAACTGGCCTTTCAGCCGTTCTTTGGCGGCCTCTAAACCAAAGGATTCCTCTTTCCAGCCTTGCAAGTGTACTTGCTTGCCACAAATCGGCTTGAGTTGGGATTCACAAAGCCCGGATGACGGTTCGGCGTTAAACACCAATTCTTTGGGCCGGTAAAACATCACTCGCTCAGTCAAGGCGGCCACCGGGTTGGTGGCTTCCCACTGCTCTACTTCCAGCTCCCCGGTGGTTAAGTCCGCAATGGCGAGCCCCATCTTCCCGTTTTCTGGCTCCCAGTGCAGAGACATCAAAAAATGGTTTTGGGTAGGGTCCAGCAGGTCTTCGGCGAGGATGGTTCCTGGTGTAATCACCCGAATCACCTCACGTTTGACCAACCCTTTGGCCTCGGCTGGGTCTTCGACCTGCTCGCAAATGGCGACTTTCAGGCCCGCATGGGTGAGCTTGTTGACGTAGTTTTGGTAGGCATGGACCGGGATACCGCACATGGGCACTTGGTTCTCGGTGCCTTTGCCGCGAGCGGTCAGTTGGATTTGCAAAACTTTGGAGGCCTGGACTGCATCGTCAGCAAACATTTCGTAAAAATCCCCCATCCGGTAAAACAAAATGGAATCAGGGTATTTTTTCTTGGTGTCGAAAAAATGCTGGAGCATCGGCGTGAGTTTCGCCGCCTTCGGTTCAGGCATCAGGGTCAATCGAGAAAGGTGGTTTTTTCAGTACGGATTTTTCGTTCCTTGGCGATTTCAAACAAACGGCCCTCTTCGGCCAGCTCGTTTTTGTCGATCCGCCGCTCCAATTCGTCGTGCTCCAACAGTTCCCAACTCGCTTCCCCATCCATGGTGGGGACCAAGTAGAGGTATGTGGGCTTGTGCTTTTTGATCAAGTTTATTTTCATGTTCCTTTGGTGTCAGTGGTCAAACCATAACCTAGCGGCGGTTAGAAATCCAGGCTTAAGAAAAGGCCTGGATCAACCTTTTAAATGGGATTTTAAGTATTGACCGGTGTAGCTCTCGGGGCACAAAGACAACTGCTCTGGTGTCCCCGCAAAAACGATCTCCCCGCCTTTGTCCCCCCCTTCAGGCCCCAGGTCGATCACCCAATCGGCCCCTTTGATCACGTCAAGGTTGTGCTCAATCACCACCAAGCTATTGCCCAGGTCAGCGAGCCGTTGCAACACTTCCATCAACCGGCGGATGTCTTCAAAATGTAAGCCTGTGGTCGGCTCGTCAAGGATGTACAAAGTCCGGCCTGTGGATCGTTTGGATAGCTCTGTAGCGAGTTTGATCCGCTGGGCCTCGCCGCCTGATAAGGTCGGGCTCGGCTGGCCTAAGGTGACGTAACCCAAACCGACATCGTTGAGGGTTTGCACCGCTGCGAGGATGACCGGGTGGTTCTGAAAAAACCCAACGGCATCTTCAACCGGCAGGGCCAGGATGTCAGCGATGTTTTTGCCTTTGAATTTAACTTGCAAGGTTTCTTTGTTGAACCGGCTACCTTTGCAGGTTTCGCAGGGCACATGCACGTCTGGCAAAAAGTGCATCTCAATGGTTTTGATCCCTTTGCCTAGACAAGCCTCACAACGGCCACCTTTGACATTGAAACTAAACCGACCGGGAGTATACCCCCGGACCTTCGCTTCAGGGAGCTGAGAAAAGAGGGTGCGGATTTGGTCAAACACCCCGGTGTAGGTCGCTGGGTTGGACCGAGAGGTACGGCCAATCGGAGATTGATCGATATCAATCACCTTGTCGATCTTCTCCATGCCTTTGATGTTTTTGTAGGCCCCTGGCGAAATCCGCACATGGCCCAGTTCCTTGAGCATCCCCTTGAGCAGGCATTCATTCACCAAGCTAGACTTACCGGAACCGGAAACCCCGGTCACTGCGATGAACAGGCCCAAAGGGAAGGTCGCCTTGACGGATTTGAGGTTGTTTTGGCTCGCCCCGGTGACCACCAAGGCTTCGCCTTTGGTGGCCGTCCTTCGGGTTTCGGGGACCGGGATGCTTTTGATGCCGTTGAGGTAGGCGGCGGTGATGCTGCTTTTGTGTCTCATGACTTCTTCGGGGGTCCCCTGAGCGACGATTTGCCCCCCGTTTTTGCCTGCTAAGGGGCCAATGTCAATCAAGTGGTCCGCCCGGCGGATCACGTCTTCATCATGTTCCACCACAATCACGGTGTTCCCAATGTCACGGAGGTGAACCAAGGTGTCTAACAGGCGGTCGTTGTCCCGTTGGTGTAGCCCGATGGTCGGTTCGTCCAACACGTAGGTCACCCCGACCAACTTGGCCCCCACTTGGCTGGCCAAACGAATCCGCTGGGCTTCCCCGCCTGAGAGACTGTTGGTGACTCGGTCCAAGGTGAGGTAGTCTAACCCGACGTTTTTCAAGAACCCCAACCGCTCGATCACCGCTTTTTGGATCGGCTCGGCGATTTGGGTCTTTTCTGAGTCTAGCTTGAGCTGATCGAAATAGTCGTAGGCCTCGGCAATGGTCATCTGGGTGAGGTCCATGATGCTCTTGCTGGCTAAAGTCACCGAGAGGATCTCAGGGCGTAGCCGTTTGCCGTGGCAGGTGTGACAAGTCTGGGCGGTCATGAACCCATGAATACGGGCCTTTTGCCCCTCGGACTCGGTGTTCCAAAACCGTTCTGTCAGGTTCGGGATCACCCCATCCCAGGTCAGCCCATCTTTCGCTTTGGTGGCCCCGAATAAAATTTGGTTTTGGGTGGCTTCAGGCAGTTCTTCCCAAGGTGTCTGTAGTGAAATCTTAAAACGCTTCGCCAGAACCTTGACGCTGTTGGTATAAAACCGGCCCAAACCGCTGCCACATCGTTTCCAAGCCGCCAAGGCTCCGTCTTCGAGGGATAAGCTAGGGTCAGGGATGATCAGTTCCGGGCTGGGCTCCATCAACACCCCAAGACCGAGGCAAGAGGGGCAAGAGCCATAGGGACTGTTGAAGGAAAACACCCGGGGGCTTAATTCTTCTAACACGGACCCATGCTCGGTGCAGGCGTACCGCTCTGAAAACCGCTCTTCCCCTGGTTCTTGCCCTGGTTTTTCGAACAATACAACCATCAAACCATCGGCGATTTTCAAAGCCAATTCTACCGAGTCGGTCAGCCGGGTGCGCACGGAATCCCGGATCACCAAACGGTCAACCACCGCCTCAATGTCATGTTTATAGGTCTTCTTCAGCGGTTTGAGTTGGTCCATCTCGGTGACTTCGCCGTCAACCCGCAGCCTAGTGAATCCTTCTCGGCGGATATAATCAAACACATCTTTGTGTTCTCCCTTTTTCCCTCGGACCAAGGGAGCAAGCAAATGCAGCCTTGTGCCTTCAGGGTAGTCCATCAACAGCTCGACGATGGTTTCGGCGGACTGTGCGCTGATTTCCTGGTCACAGTGGGGGCAATAGGGGGTTCCTGCACGGGCGAAAAGTACCCGCAAGTAATCATAGATTTCGGTGGTGGTCGCCACCGTCGAACGTGGGGTTGCCTTACCGGTTCGTTGCTCAATCGAGATGGTCGGGGTCAGCCCTTCGATGGACTCGACCGCCGGTTTCTGCATCTGATCTAAGAACTGACGGGCGTAGGCGGAAAGGGATTCCACATAACGGCGCTGCCCTTCTGCGTAGATGGTGTCAAAAGCCAAGGAGGATTTTCCGCTGCCTGAAAGCCCGGTGATCACCACAAATTGGTGTCGAGGAATATCGACATCGACCTTTTTTAGGTTGTGCTCCGAGGCACCGCGGATACGGATAAAATCATGCAGCGCTTGGTATTTTGGCAACGTCATATACAAAAGGGAGGGAGGTCCCTAGACGTTACAACAACACCTGTGCCGGCAGGAGGCTTACATAAACCACGGTGAGGGCTGCAACGCTGAGGGCGTACAAGAATAAGAGCCGGTAATACATGTGTATCTAGTTCTCCGTTTTGTGGTCAAGGCTTCGTTGAAGGAGTCTGTAGGCAAAAGAAAGCAAAATGCCGGCCAAACCGAGTTTGGCGGGCTTTTTCTTGACTTTTGGGGTCTTGGTGGCGAACATGAAGAAAACCTCTTTTTCTAAGCCTATGCGAGTGATGATCCTTGAAATGCTCGACTTCCCTGGGATGGGAAGTCTCAGCCACTTCCCCAATTTATTGTATTTGGTGGAAGTCTTGGCGCTGTTGATTTTATCCAAATATCTGTTTGGTGCCGTGCACCGGTTTAGCCTAGAAGACCAGCTGGTTAAAGAAGACAATAAAGCGGTGACCATCTATTTTACCGCCTTTGTGGGTTCGGTAGCCCTGATTTTGGAAGGGGTGCTCGAAGGCCCAAGCGCAGGCCTGCTCATCGGGATGCTTGATTTGGCTCTTTGGGCGTTTATCGGGATCGCCTTGTTGCTGGTTGCAGGTTGGCTGAACGACCGGTTTATTTTACGTGGTATCGACGCTAAGGTCGAAATGCTGGGCAAGGGGAACCTAGCGGTCACCATGGTTGGTGCCGGTAGCTTGGTCGGCTCGGCGGCAATGATCCGTGCGATAGTCACTGGCGAATCTTTAGGCTGGGGCTTGGATATCGGCCTTACCTTATTTTATTTTGTGTTAGGCCAGCTTAGCTTTTGGGTGTATGCTCTGATTTACCAAAAGATCACTGCCTACGACGATCTGGCCGAAATCCAGTCTGGCAACGTTGCTGCTGGGATCACCTTAGGCATGAACCTCGGGGCCATGGGCTTTTTGATGTCTGTGCCCTTGTCTCAGTCTTATTCTTTGTTGTGGTACCTCGCTTGGTTTGTGGTTGGTAACGCTACGTTGCTTGGGTTTCGGTTTGTGATGGATGTTGGGTTGATTCCAACCCAAAAACTGGACCAAGAAATTCACCAAGACCAAAATTGGGGTATCGCTTTCCTAGAAGGTGGGTTCTCAGTGGTCGCTGTCTTGATCTTGCAAAATATTTTTGGTTGATATGGCTAAACAACCGATTTCTTTAGACCGCTTCCGGGCGCAGAAACAAGAGGCCGATCAGGCGTTAGAAAACCAGCCCACCTATGGGGTGTTGGTTTGGCTGCATTGCCCCACCTGTTTAAGCCTAGAATACACCGAAGTGCGTGCCCCCAACGGCAGGAGCCATCGCTGCGGCACCCAGGTTGAAGAACAAGAAGAAACTCTAGATCTGCGGGCAGAATTGACCCTGACTTTGGCGAACTTGGCCCGCATTGATGAACTGCTTGGTGAAGTGGGGCAAAACCGTCTAAAAAAACTGCTCGCTCGGTCGATGGAAAAAACGTTACAGGCCCTGAGAGCCAGTGAGTCTGTGTATGAAAAACGCTTACACATCGCCGCCCATGGGCCGCTGTTGCCTTATGATTTATCTGGTGAGGCCTTGGTTGATAAGTTGGATGTAGCCGATGTGAACCCGCTGGGGCTCTTGGTTTCCGAATTTCGCCATCAGCCAGAACAAAGATTTAAACCTTCAATACCTTAGTCTCATGATCAGTAGTTCCGATACCGTCAATGCCATCTCCCAATTGTTTTGCGAAGCCACAAAGGAAGTGATTGGGTCGTCTACAGGCGAGGAAGTTAGCTATACCCAAACCTTACAAATGATCCCGTCGATCAACTTACGACCGGATATCGGTTGTTTTATCATGTTTTCTGGGGATTATTCTGGGCTGATGATCATGAACTTCACCAGTGCAGCTGCCTTGGAAATTTACCGGCACAGCATGATGAAAATGGGGCTGCCTGAAGAAGAGTTGGCGACGGAACACACCTCTGACGAGGTGGTCAACGGGATCGGTGAGCTGATCAATCAAGTGATCGGTAAGGTTCGCCAGCGTATTGAACAGAAATATCAACTGGTGGCCCACAACACCCAACCACGGGCGATTGCGCTGACAACCTCAATCATCTTGAATATTGAGTCCAGAGAGGCTGGCAGCCAAGAACTTTGTCGCCGATTGTCTTTTAAAATCAACCGGCAAAGCTTCCATATTGAGTTAGCTTTAGAGCGCAGTGAGTTTGTTCGTGTTGACGGACAAAGCCCTCATGAACCTAAGACGGCGGCGGTTGAGTCGTTGATGAATTTTGAGCAACTCAAAGCGGCAGGTGATCAATCCAATACGCCAGATGCTCCGGTTGCTTTGGACTTTGAGGCCCTTGCCGCCCAGAACAGCGGTTCCAGCGCTTCGGCACCTGCGGCTTTTGATTTTGATGCCCTCTCGGCTCAAACCAATGGCCCCACTGCTCCGGCAGCCGACCCCGCAGCGTTCGACTTTGATGCCCTTGCCGCAGCAAACAGCGCTCCGGCACCGGCAGCCGACCCCGCAGCGTTCGACTTTGACGCCCTCGCCGCAGCAAACAGCGCTCCGCCTCCAGCAGCCGAGCCAGCAGAACTGGACTTTGAGGCCCTTGCCGCAGCAAACAGAGCTCCAGCACCGGCAGCGGACCCAGCGGAACTGGACTTTGAGGCTCTGGCCGCCCAGACCAAGGCAGAGACCCCGATTGATCCCGATGAGATGGATTTTGAGGCTTTACAAAAAGCGGCCCTAAAAGGCGAGTAGAACCTAGCTTTCCTGGACTTAAGTTTGATTCCAGCCTTTGATAGGCGGCCTTTCTGGCCGTTTACCTCCCCCCTTTTGTTTTATATATTTAAGTTAGCCCCGGTATAAAACGTTCAGCGGCCTGTTTCATTCATCTATATAGCTAGGCAGTGCTTTGGTTGATTTTAAAGCGATGGCCTATATAGCGTCCCTGTTTTCGTCTAAAGGAGGCGGAACGCTCTTGTGGAGGTGCTTCGGTTTTGGCCACGTCCTTGAGCGGGATAAGGCTATTTTTTGGGTAATGAAGCGGCTTTAGGGTAGTTATGGCGGCGAAAGGCGATTGTATGTTGGAAGCTACAATGCCAGTCGGCCCCACTGTGGGTATAGGGATAGATATATATTATTGAAATAATTTTTTTTAGTGTATAAATGAATGGATGGACTATCTATATGCCAAGCTGGTCATGCGCTTTTGCCGGAGGCTATCGGGCCCCTTGAAATTCCATCACGATATTGAGCAAGGTGGAGGCCATGGTGCTTTGGCCTTGCGACATTTTTTCTGTGTCCTCAGTGGCTGAGGTGAGATCACGCAGGGCCGAAACATGGAAGTCCGTGGTGGAAGATATTTCCTCCGCCGCTTGGGCCATTTCGCCGATACCCTGTTCCTGTTCGGCAACGGCCGAACTGACCGCTTGGATTTCTTCATCAATGTTTTCAATCATCGAGATGATATCCCCCAACAGGTTCGCTGTATTGGCAGTGATCTGGTTGCCCTGGTTGACTGCCACAACACTGCGCTCAATCCGTTGCATGATTTCGGTGATCGCTTCACGGCTTCGCTCGGCTAAGAGTTTCACTTCCTCAGCGACAACCGCAAATCCCTTCCCAAACTCACCGGCCTTAGCGGCCTCAATCGCTGCATTCAGGCTTAATAAATTGGTTTGATTGCTGATTTCTGTGATTACGCCCGTGATCTTGCTGATTTCTCGGCTGGACGTCTCAATTTGTAACATCGCCTCTTCTGATTGTTTGACCACGTGACTTGCGTCTTGCGCTGCCTTGGTGATTGCCGATGATTTCTCTTTGATTAACCTCATTTTTTTGGTGATTTCTTCGGTGGTCGAGGAAAACTCCTGGATTGAGGCCGAGGATTGGTGGATTGCTGCGGCACTGCGCTCGTTATCGATCACAATCCGCTGGACCGTCTGAGTCATCCCGGCGGCTGTGCTGCTTTGCATCACGGTCGAGGCCGATAGACCTGCACCGATTTCTGAAATCCGTCGCACCGTCTGTTGCATTGCCTGCACTAAAGTGGAAAAAGACCTCATCACCGTGGTAAGTTCATCGTTGCCTACGATTTCAAATTTGCTGTTTAAATTCCGGCTTTCAGCAATGCCTGCGAAGGTCGAACAAAGCCGCCGGATGGCGCCTGTGATGCTTGCTACCGTCACCCAAGCAATAAAAAAAGTTATAAAACCAATCAGAGCGGTGACGACCAACAAAACTCTAGTGAACTGCTGCATGTCGTTGACCGACGTCTGTAAGTCAGATTGGGCCATCTTGGTGAACTTGACTGTGAAGGGATCAAGGGCAGCCTTCAGGCGTTCAGCGGCGCCATCGAATTCGGCCATGGTGCGGTTGCCAGCATCGGTGCCGCCGTCTACATAGGCATGGGCCATTTTTTGACCGACCTGATAGTATTCAGCCTCTGCATCAATGATTTGGTTCAGGTCATCTAAGTCACTGCCATCCAGTTCGTTGTTCAGTACCTTTTTGATCATGGTGGTCACCTCCAAAAATTTTTGGTGGTGTTCTTCAGCTTGGGTGAAACCGTCATCCAGACCGTCTCGGCCTCGTGTGGCGGAGATATCCGTCAACCATTGTTGGATTTGGGTGACACTCAATTTGAGGTTTTCTGTTGCTAGGGCAAGCGGCAGGCTTTCGGTGATGATGACTTCGAACTGCTGAGAGATCTTCTCTTGCTCCAAAACCCACCAACCGGCGATGCTAACGAGTGACAAGATAGGGAGCGAAATGGCTACAAATAGACGAGCTTTGATCGACATCCCGATTTTTGGAATTTTATATTTCATGCTTTGTTATCCCGGTGAAAAAGGGGTTTTCCCCTCAGCATATATTTCCGCGCTGAGGGGGTCGATCAGCCTGCTACTTTACGCCTTTTGCAATCATGAACTGGCTGTATGATTGGTCGGTGCCCTTGATGTGTTTGACTAACCACTGAGTTAACAGGGTCATCAAATCCGCACTGGCCATGAAGTTGGTTCCTTGAGCAAACCCTTCAGCAATCCGTTTCACCTCTGCTTCAAATTCATGGTGCTTTTGGATGTGGGCGGTTTGGTCGGGGTAGCCGTGTTGGCTAAAAAGCCTTTCTTCAAACCGAAAGTGGCTGTCAATGTAGTCAGCCAGCTTCTTGAGTACCCCATTCAAAACCGATGAGGCTTCGCCGCTGATCAGTGCATTTTGCAGGTTGTTAATCATCGTAATCAAAACTTTGTGCTGGTTATCAATGGAAGTTATTTTTACGCTCAGGGATTCGTCCCATTTCATTCCGATCATGATAGTTTCTCCAATAAGGGGCTATCGGGCATTTCCGACGAGTTTCATCAAACATGTTTGGTGGCCTTTAAAATTGACCTCGCCAAACCTTTTACATGGACTGGAGCCTAGACTGGCAAATGGATATCGTGAATTAGCAAAAATACTTTAGTTGATTTTTGGTAAAACTACTTGATTCAAGCTGGCTGAACCGAAGGTTGGACTTCGTCATTCACAAAACCACTTGTGCGAGCCTGTGTAGGGGGCACTGCTGTGTCCTTAGTCGGCCAGTAGGAGGCCATGGAGGGGGCTTAAAGGGAATTGAAGCAGGCAGCAGGGGGACCAGGATCTCTGCTTATTAAGTTTCGGTACGATTCAGCGGAGAGCGGTAGAGCGGTATACCCGAAGGATAGCCGCTCATACCCCAAGGAGGGAAGAGACTAGGGTACGCTCAGGTACTGGCGGCGAGTTTGTAATAGGCCTCATCTCTGCGGGAAGCATGATGTCTAAACCACTTGGTGATCTCCTCAATGACCTGGGCACCATACATCCATTTGTTCCCCGCCTTTACTTCTCTGTGGATGACCCCGAGACGGTGTAAAAATGCTTCGTGATCAGCGATGTGTTCCTGAGCGTCCATGATTTTGGTGTGCCCCAATAAGTGGGCCTCGCTGTTGAACTGGGTTTTGACACTACGAAGAAGCTCATCGATCAGAGACACCATGGTGTGATGCGGTTTGCCCGCTTCAGTGGCTTGATAGATCTCGTTGAGTTCAGCTAACAGTTTTTGATAGCCCATATCGAGAGATTCAACGTTGTTGTGGGCTGTTTTGCTGCTTTGGATTGATCGGGTCATGGTTAATTCTCCACCACTAGGTTGTGAATAGGGCCTTTAAACCCGGAGCCTTGAGAAAACCCAACGGTCCGTAGGCCATACGGGGTGAGTCCCGAAGTTTTTACCGAAGCGGCCATGAAGGGGAAACCTCAGACCACCAATGTCTATAAAAAAAGATTCAGTACCTGCGTGACCGCCGGGGTTTGTAACGGTTTAGGTAAAAAAATGTTTGCACCGGACCAGAGGGCTGTGTGGACATTATCCGCCCGGTGGTCTGCCGATATCATCACGACCGGAGTCTCTCGCAATTCCTCAAATTTCCGTAACTCTCTGCAAAACAGAAAGCCGTCCATTTTGGGCATGTTTAGATCCACGATGATGAGATCAAAAGATTCACTCAGTGCTGCTTCGAGCCCAACCAGTCCATTGTTTGCTTCATTATATTGATGCCCTAACCCTTTTAACAGCAAGCCGATGTGCTTGCGAACTAAAGCTGAGTCATCCACTACTAAGATAGAACTCATGATTTCTCCTATGATTTTACCATTTTAAATTAATATTTATACTTTCTCTCTTCCTGTTGAGAGGTCTGCTTGGTAGACACGGTAACGCTCGGTCTGTTCCAAGAGCTGTTCCCACCTGGTTTGCAAGGGGACAAGGTCAGCGGTTCGGCCCGCCATTTTAAGCAACTCGACCAATCGCTGGAATATTTTTGGGTCTGCTTTCATTTCCAGAACTTTTTCTAACCCTTCGATTACATGGTTAAGCTCTCCAGCCTTGTATTGTTTCTCCGCAGTTTCTAGTAGCTGGGAGCGGTTATGTTCCAGTTTGGTTTGTTTTTCGGTTCGTTCCAGCTGTTCTGCCTGTTTTCTCAGGAGAGATGAGCTTTCAGGCCTTCCAGCACGTTCATAAGCCTGAGCCGCTTCAAACAGCGTTTCCGACCGGTCCAGCGCACTGATGGCAAATTGATATTCTTCGGTAGATTTGAACCACCGCTTAGCGGCAAACGCTTCTGCGCCTGCTGCACGGTGGGAGTCGTGCAAGGATTCTAGTTTCAAGGCTGCCTGGCTATGGCTTGGGTTACGTTTCATGCATTCTTTGAGCGCTGTGATCGCTTCCCCTGGCCTTTTCAAGTGGAGGTAGCAGTCTGCAATATTCCACCATAGACCTGTATCAGGCCGCTCATCGACGGCGACCAAGAGATCTGCCAACGCTTGTTTAGGCTGGTTTTCATGGAGAGATTGAATGGCCTGCTCCACAAACCGCCAACGGGTATATTCTCCCCGAGACCGCTTCAACAAGTAACCACCCTTGATTAAGTATTTTGCTGCTGGCAGTGACCGGTGCTCCCGTTGGTAGACCAGACCCAGGTTGATCAGTGTGCGGCGGTCATTTTCGTCGGCGCTAAGCAGGGTTTTTAAGCCCTCAATACAACGGTCCAAGTCCCCTGATAGGTAGGCTAAGATGGATTTTGCTAAGTCGTAATTTTTGTCTTTCGGGTGTTCCGTGAACGACTCCAGCGCGGCATGGGCCTCTTCAATGTGCCCGGTGCTCATCGCATAGATGGCCTTGTCGAAGATCCAAGTCTGTTTGCTGTGCCCCTGAAGGGACCTGATCTTTTGGTCGAAGGCCCTTAGGAACTCTCCAGAATTCCAGTCTGGCTGCTCGTCTGTTTTGGAAATGATGGCGATGGTCAGCGCATCAACCTGTGCAATATCTTTAGATGCGTTGGCTCGGTCCAATGCCTCGTTGAGGTAGAGTAGCTCTTCTCTCAGGTTTGCTTCCCAGTAGAGGTGGACGGTTTCTTTTAGATGCTCAACAGGGTCAGGCTCATTGCGGTACTCTGGGTAAATGAACCCTTCAAGCTGGCTCATCTGCTCAAAAATCAATTTAGCATCGCCATCGTAAACCGGTACACCTGCACAAAGTGCAGCCAAGTTGTACAGGGCGGTTTCGTGATTTGGCTGGGATTGTAAAACAGACCGATTCAAGTCAATGGCCATTTTTGTCTTGCCTAAGTCCCGAGCAAGGTTCGCCATTTGACTGGTTAGCTCAAAGTTCCTTGGGTGAGACTTTAGGAGGAAGTTGCCAACTGTTAAAACCGCTTCGGCATCTGGGCAGTTTGCACGTAGGTCACCAAACCAGCCTCTTAACCTCGGAAGGACGGTGATGGAGTCGGCCTCCATGGCTTGGTCCAACGTCACGATGCATTGGTTATACATCCTCGACTGCAACAGTTGTTGAGCCTTTAGAAGGATTGCTTCTGCCTTGTTTTGAGTCGTGATTTGACGTCGTTGCATGAACTTTTTAATCATCGTTTGACCGCCTTGAATAAGAATAGCTCACAGGAACAAATGTGAAAACTCTCAGGGGGCTGGTGAGGTAGCTGTTCCTGCTTTCTTTAAAAAGCTGACGCCCCGATTTTTCGGATCTACAGGCCAAACAGGCCTTACAGTATGTTTAATACTCAACTATTTATCTGCAAGCGCGCTATTCGCAAAATTACTACGGTAAATGATCAGTAGTTCTACGCAGGTCTGACTGTAAGCTAGGGAGGGGGCTTGAGGGGGGAGGTTGTTTTGCAAAAAAAAATAAAGTTGGCCTCAGTGGGCCAAGTCTATTCTTTGCCAGGTTGGTGGCTGTTGTGAAGGGTTAATCGAGGGAAATTAAGCCTTGTTTAAGGGAATATCGGGTTAAATCTGCCAAGTTATCCAATTTAAGCTTTTGCATGATATGGGCACGATGAGCCTCAATGGTTCTCACCGAGACGTTCATGTCGTTAGCCGCCTCCTTGGTGCTGCGGCCCGAGGTGATCAGTCGTAAGGTCTCTCGCTCTTTTTCGGTCAAGATAATCGCCCGTGGCCTGTCATTGGTAAGTAAGATCGGTAAAATGATGTCAACCAAAGGCTGACTCAGGACAAAACCGCCGTTGATTGCGTGTAAAATCGACTCATGGACTTCCCCGATCGAAGAGCTCTTTCGGATGAATCCCGTCACACCGGTCCTCAACATCGCAATGACAAGGTTGATATCTTCCACCCCTGATAGCCCGATAATCAAACATTCGGGGTTTTCCTTGAGCAGCAGTTTAGCGGTTTCAATGCCATCAATCTTGGGCATCGATAAGTCCAACAGGACAATGTCAGGCTGATGTTGTTTATACATGGCAACCACTTCAGACCCGCTCATACATTCGCCAACGACATTCAGGTCAGGTAGGGTATCAAGCATCATGCGGAAACTTTGTAAGATCAACTTTTGATCGTCAACCAGGATGACTTTTATCATTTTTATACTCTTTGGGAGGCATGCTTGCATTCATCAAAGCGGATGACTTTTGTGTGGTCATACCGCAAAAAAACCTCAGTGTCAATGACAACAGCATTTTGGCATTGGGTTGCAGGCAAGTTGTAAAGGGAGTTCAAACCAAAAACGGCTCCCTTCCCCTGGCTCTGAATCCACCCCAATGGTCCCACCCATCGCTTCTATGTTGAGCTTGGCGACGGCTAGGCCAAGACCTACACCGTTAAACTCCCTGGTAGCGGAGCCGTCAACTTGGCTGAATCCATTAAAGATATGTTTGTAGAACTCCTCCGAGATTCCAATTCCGGTGTCTTCAACGGCAAATCGTAATGTGATATAATTGGCGGTCTTTACGATGAGCTCGGTCGAACAGTGGATATGACCTGTGTGGGTGAACTTCAACGCATTTTGAACCAGAATCACCAGGGTTTTTTTTATCCTGTTGACGTCGCCAACGGCGCACCTAGGGAAGTTCGGGTCCCACTCGATATCGAAAGTGAGTCCTTGTTCTTGTGCCTGTTGTTGGTATGTTTTGAGGTGGTTAGAAAAGGCGCCTGATAGTTGGAATGGGAGCTCCTGTAAGGTCACCTTGCCTTGTTCTTTTTCCAGAAAAACTAAGATCGCATCGACCATCTCCGAAAGCTGTCGACCTTCGTCAACCATGGTCATCAGAATCTCACGCTGGGGCTCGCTACATTCCAACAAGCCGATTTGCCCCATTCCAATGATGATGTTGAGTGGTGTACGAAGCTCATGGCTCACGGTGCCCAAAAAGTCTTCTTTGACTTTCTCTGCCTTTTTTAGCTGATTGAGGGTCAATTTATGTTGAAACCTGCTTTGCTCAACCTTGGTTCGTAGGGCATTTGCCGATTTTTGTTCCTTTTCAAACTTGCCCCACAACTCCCCGTGCAGGTCACCGAGATTTTGGTTTAACAACTCAAAATGTCCAGCTTTTTGGTTTGCCTGTTCAAGCTTTCCAGCAAATATTTTTGCAAAATCAAGGAATAGTTCCGCTCTATCGCCATCATCATACTGTTCATATAAGGTATCTGCAGACAGGTAACACACCTGGGATTTCTGCAGCGCCACGCACTTGAAAGGCTGGAATTTGGACCCAAAGAAGCTTAACTCACCAAACAATGCACCGGTCGTTTCATGAGTGACTGGTAAGTTGGGCTCGGTTTGGACGACCACTTGCCCTCCAAGGAGGATAAACATGGCTCCTCTAGGGGCGTCCTGGTCACTGAGTGTGTCACCGGTTTCCAGGTCAAACAATTCTCCCCGGGAAACGAAGTCCCACCATTTACGGGAGACATCTTTGAAGTGTTCTACCTTGCGTAACGGCTGGATACGGGGGTCAATGGCGGTTGTTAATGAGCGGTGGTTCAAGTTTGACTGGTTCATCGGGCACCTAGGTTGAGATGAGAACTTGCGGTGTGGGCAATGGTCAGTCACCCTTGATTTGCGGCATTGGAATTTAAATTAGAGAGGTTCCCATGCTTTTTCTAGTCGCAAAACTACGGCAACCCAGAGCCGTAAATTTCACCTGCATCAACTGCGCTTTTCCGCATGAAAAACGGATTCACCTGAAGGGATGGTTCTGTTTTCAGGGCTGTCACCCTAGCCAAAGGAAGGAACATTTCGTTGCTTTAAGAAAAGTTGGTGCAGCTTGATCAGCTGCGTTGGATCAAACGAGTGGGTCCCTTTTGTTTCTTCTGTGCCGGTTTCCGGCTCTAATACACAGGACTGTGTGGGGATGCTCACGAGGTTCAGAGCCAAAATCCCTTTGCAGACTGCGGACTCCAAACGGGCGGGTCGGGGGTTGTTCAGGGACGTAAACTTCATGGTCAACAGAGCACACCAAGTCTGGCTGGTCAGTCCCATGGCGATCAGGTCCACCAGAGGAGCGCAATAATCTTTGATGTATAACTTTGCGCTAAAAACATCAGGCTTCAATTGCTTGACTCTGGCGGTTAGCTTGTTCACCAGAACCAAGTTTTCTTGGGTTTCTTTTTCCGAAAGTTTCAGCTGGACTCCGTTTTTCATGCCTGCGTATTCCAAGGCCCGTATGATCCGTATTTTTTCAAAGACGCTGGGCGACATGATGATGAAGAGGCCTTTGTAATAGGGTTCCAAATGTTTGACATATCCCCCACGGATTTCATCAGCAGTAAAGCGGATAAAATCCTGGGTAAAGTCTCCGTCTGGGTCCAAGGAGTTTGCCAGGGAAATCAGACGACCGGCAGGTGTCCTGGTGTTGAGCTCTTTCTCATTTAAAGTGATCAGTAAGAGCTTGTTGATTTTTTTATTCTGATTGGCTGAAAGTGCAACGTGATGTTCATGAATCCGGGTCGCTCGGCTTTCCACTTGGAGGCGGATTTTTTTGATGTCTTCTTCAAAAACTTCAGCAGACTTATCTTGTTTCATCCGCTTCAGGGCTTTTATTTTACGGTCTGTCGCCCGGAGGTTTTTTTCCGCCTGGCTCTTCAGCTCGCCTAACATGTTTTTGATCAATAGTTTGTCGTCGGTGACGCTTTTCCGCAGCCGCTCCAGCAGTAAAGTGCGGGAGTCCTTCTCTGAAGTGACGTTGATTAACAACTGATTGAGTAGGTAAGTGAACGCCAGTTTGCGAAGCTCAGCGGGCAGCTTGGGTCGCTCGTAGGCCCCTTCCTCTTCTTCTGCTTCAGTCGGCGGCGGGCACCCCAGAAATCCAGGGGCAATACGGTCATGAAGGAACGCCTCAATGAAAACACCCCAGGTAGATTCCTTGATCGGGATTTTATCCCCTTGGAAATGCAACGAATACCGCTGAATCAAGGGAAGGTTGTAGTTCCATGCTTCATAGATGATTTTCTTGGTTGAAATCTTTGCTTTTTGTGGATCGGTCAACCGGCTGGCGCAATAGGTCTTATATAAGGGGCTGAGGGCACGCCGGTTGCGGTCGAACTCAAAGCCGCCTATGAACGATTTTTTGGTGAGGATCGCTTTTTGGATCGCAGGTTCAAAGAGTTCGGATAAGTACCGGATCGCCTGCTTATTGGGGGTCGAAAAAATCAGCAGTGCAAAGTATTTGAACAGGAACTGCTCGATCCCTTCATATATAAAGTGATAGAAATAGAGCAGTTTCAGCTGGTCTTTGGTTGACTCAGTACCAAACGAATCATCATGGGCCTCCTCTTCGGAAGCGGCACCTTTCATCAAGGATGCATTCCCGAATTTAAACGCTTGGTAGCTGTCGGTAAACGCCTCAAGATCTTTTTTAAGCGGTTCTAAGATCGATACGATTTCTGCGTAGCTGGTCTCTTCGTTGATCTTTCTCAGGTAAACACAAAGCTTGTCGATATCCCAGTTCACCGGGTCTGCGTAATAACCAACCACTTTGAAGGTTAACTTGGCGACCAGCCCCTCAGAGTGCCTTTGGGTTGCCTGTCCCTTTTCACGGATTATTTTGGAATTAGACAGGAACTTAAGCGGGGTCCATTGGATGATGAAGGCGTCCAGTTCTGCGGTCAGAGAGGGGACTCCCTTCCCCTCTTCGACCGCGGGCATTTCTGGCAGCGCCTCTTTTTTTAAGCCACCCCTAGACTTCACGTCCCCGATAGAGGATTTACAGCTCGCCCAATAGGCCTTTTTGGTGACTTTGGAGGTGTAGGTAAGGGCTGCACGGGTCGCCTTCATGTGGGTCGCCAAATTTGGCTGGGCAAGAAGGTTGTTCCCTACGCTGGTGTGCTTGATGCTTCGGTAGTATTGCCAGCTAGGGTTGAGGTATCTGGCGGATATGATCCGAAGCAAATTCATCTTATCGGCAGCAGACTGTCCGTTCAGATGTTTTTGTTTTTTGATGATATCCATAGAAAAACTCCTCTTGGGGCGGCAGTGAGTGGAACAAATTATGCCGTTGATTTCGCCTTTTAGGCGGCAGCTATCAGGGGAGATGCTGCCTGATGCTGCTTGTGTAAACCACGCAACGTAGGTTCGGTTTTGAACCCACTTTATTTGTTCGTCTATCGCCAGGAGCAAAACTATTTTTTTCGTTGATAGAGCCTTCTGGCTGAACTTTGATTGTGCAGTTAGGGTATGCTATTTGGGCAGCCGCTCCTATTCGCAAAACTGCTTAGTTTAGTTGATGGTTAAATTACAGGGGGTGCGAGGTATTTGTTCTCGTGCTGACGGAGGGTTTCTAGGCAGTGCAACCTAGGTAAACTTCCCTGAAATTACGAGGTAATTCCCTAGGGGGTAGCTGGTCGAAACATAGGCCAATCGCCGCGCATGGGCTATGGAGCGTGGTCTAGGGGGGCAGGCAATGTTGCGTCGCCCAAAAGGCAAGGTTTTTATCGGGCTTAGATTAAGATAAAGCCTTGAAAAAACGATAAACTTTCGGTAGGGTCAAGAAAAACTATTGTTAAGACATTAAGATTATCGTTTTTAGCTGGCTTACTTGAATCATAAGAACTGACCAAAGCCCCAGCCATGTCCTACCGATAAACCCATAGATTAAAAACCCCCTGCTCTGGGTCTGCTTTGTTGCGACTGGAGGTTTGAGGAGGGGGATTTGTTTGCCTCTCTGTAATCCAGAGCGGCGTTTTGATGAGTTCTGCTTTGAGGCGGGGAATCCAGCCTTAAAGCGTTTTTAGTTGCGCTTAATGTATACTCATAAATCGATTTTTGAGGAAATTTAGCCCTTTTGGGGGCTAGTCAGCTGAATCACCAAGTGAACTGCTGATCATGTTTTCCGAATGTGAGTCTATCAAGTTTAGCTTTAAGTTTTTGATTGTATTTTTCACCTGACGAACTGCCACTCAATGAATGGAGCACGATGCACGCCCTCGTGAAAATCCCCTCTCAGGTAAAAAAATCCACTTTGTTTTTGGCGTTGGTTTGTCAAAAAAAACACACCGGGGGCTGCCGCACCAAGGCAGACCTAGGCATTTAAAAAGAAATGAAAAGACGCGCAGTACCGTTATTTTTATTCGATGTTCGAACATATTAAGAAACTTGATCGCTCAATCTGACTTTAATTTTTGAGCCACTTACGACAGCAAAAGGCAATGATATCATGAAAACTAGTATCCTCAATCTAAGAATTACATCCAATATCATCTGTGTTTGCGCCGCTTTGCTGATCGGGTTTGCTGCTGTTTCGCCAGCTAGGGCGGCAGTGCTCGTTGAGACCTATGATACAGCGGGCTATAACTTTGTAGCGAACCCGGGGTTAACTCTCGCAAATGGTACAACCGTCGGGTCTTTTACTTACAGCTCTTCCAATTGCAACAAGCTAGCGGGCAGATCGGATTTTCTTACCCTGGCCATGTACCCACTCATCAACACCAGCAATGTTTGTGTGGTAACAATCAAGACAGCCAGTGGAGCTGAGGTACAATTTCAAAAACTTGAGCTAGCCAATAATAATAGCTTAATTACAAGTATGAACGTTACAGGGTATCGCAATGGCTCCTTGGTCGCAACGCTGAATGGTCTCGTGGTGCCCAGTGTGACCCCTGCTTTTAAATTATTAACTGGAACCACTGGATTTGATAATGCCGATGAAATCAGAATGACTTTTACAGCTTCTGGCGCAGATCTAGTGTTTTTAGACAGCTTAACCTATGATGATGCACCGGTGGTATCTGCCGGAGCGACCACCACCGCCCCTGGCAACACCGGGGAGGACGGCACCCAAGCGACCTTCACCGCTGTCTTGAATACCGCACCCACCGGAGATGTCACCATCCCTGTGAGCAGCAGCGACACGACAGAAGGCACGGTTTCGCCTGCGAGCTTGACATTCACCTCAGCGAATTGGAACGCCACACAGACCGTGACGGTGACCGGTGTGGATGATTCGTTGGACGACGGCAATATAGCTTATAGCATCGTCCTCGGTGCAGCGACCAGCACCGACGGCAACTACAGCGCTTATAATGCGGCAGATGTAGCCGTGACCAATGTGGACAACGACACCTCCGGCGTGACCGCCGGGGCCATGTCGGGAAGCACCACCGAGGCGGGGGTCACCGGCACCTTCACTGTGAAGCTGAACTCGCAACCATCGGCCGATATTGTCATGGCGGTGACTTCTCTAGACACCACCGAAGGCACGGTATCCCCAGCCAGCTTGACCTTTACCTCAGCCAACTGGGCTGCTAACCAAACCGTCACTGTGACCGGGGTAGACGACAGTTTGGTAGACGGCGCTGTGGCTTATACACTGCGCTTAGGTGTTCCCTCGTCGGGGGACGCCAGTTACCAAGCCTTATCGGCGACCGATGTGTCGGCGAGCAACACAGACAACGACACCGCTGGAACCACCTTAGGGGCGATCAGCGGTAACACCGTGGAGGACGGCACTCAGGCCACTTTCACCGTGGTGTTAAACGCCCAGCCTTCTGCGGACGTGGCCATCGCTTTGTCCAGCTCTGACACCACGGAAGGCACCGTGTCTCCTGCGAGTTTGACGTTCACTAACGCCAACTGGAACTCAGCTCAGACCGTGACCGTGACCGGGGTGGATGATGCCTTGGTCGACGGGAACCAAACGTACCAGATTAACTTAGCCTCTCCGACCAGTGGCGATGCCTCCTTTGCCGCTTTGACGGCGACAAGCCGGGCGGTGACCAACACCGACAATGATACCCCTGGGTTCACCATCAGTGCGATGAGTGGCAACACCACAGAAGCAGGTGTTCAGGGGACGTTTACTGTCAAGCTAAACGCCGCACCGACAGCCAATGTGGTGATCCCCATCACCAGCTCAAACACAGCCGAAGGCACGGTATCGCCGTCAAGCCTGACCTTCACAAGCGCCAATTGGAGCTCTAACCAGACGGTCACAGTGACCGGCATCGATGATTCCATCGACGATGGGAACCAGTCCTACAGCTTGGTGCTCGCCGCTGTGACCAGTACGGACGGTAATTATAGCGGCTTGAACCCCGCCGATGTGGCGGCAATCAACACAGACAACGACACCTTTGGCTTCACCTCTAGTGCCATGAGTGGCAGCACCGGCGAAGACGGAACCACCGGCACGTTCACCTTGAAACTGGCTTCCCAACCGACTGCCAGCGTAACCATCGGTGTGACCAGTTCAGACACCACAGAAGGCACGGTTTCTCCAGCGACTTTGACCTTCACCACCGCCAACTGGAACGCCAACCAGACGGTGACGGTGACCGGTGTGAACGATGACTTGATTGATGGGAACCAAACCTACAGCCTGGTGCTTGCCGCTGCCTCCAGCGCAGACGGCACCTACAACACCCAAAATCCCGCCGATGTATCGGCGACCAACATCGATAACAACAGCGCCGGTTTCACGATCAGTGCGATGAGTGGCAACACCGTTGAAGACGGGACGACCGGCACCTTCACTGTGAAGCTGACTTCACAGCCAACGGCTTCTGTAACCATCGGTGTGACCAGTTCAGACACCACCGAAGGCACGGTTTCTCCCTCGACTTTGACCTTCACCACCGCCAATTGGAACGCCAACCAGACGGTCACAGTGACCGGTGTGGATGATGCAATCGTTGACGGGAACCAAACCTACAGCTTGGTGCTTGCCGCTGCCACCAGTGGCGACGGTAATTATAACGGGGTGAACCCTGCCGATGTATCGGCGACCAACACCGATAACGATACCGCAGGTTTCACGATCAGTGCGATGAGTGGCAACACCGTTGAAGACGGGACGACCGGCACCTTCACTGTGAAGCTGACTTCACAGCCAACGGCTTCTGTAACCATCGGTGTGACCAGTTCAGACACCACAGAAGGCACGGTTTCTCCAGCGACTTTGACCTTCAGCACCGCCAATTGGAACGCCAACCAGACGGTCACAGTGACCGGTGTGGATGATGCAATCATTGATGGGAACCAAACCTACAGCTTGGTGCTTGCCGCTGCCACCAGTGGTGACGGTAATTATAACGGGGTGAACCCTGCCGATGTATCGGCGACCAACACCGATAACGATACCGCCGGTTTCACCATCAGTGCGATGAGTGGCAACACCGTTGAAGACGGGACGACCGGCACCTTCACTGTGAAGCTGAATTCACAACCAACGGCGTCTGTAACCATCGGCGTGACCAGTTCAGACACCACAGAAGGCACGGTTTCACCTTCGACTGTGACCTTCAGCACCGCCAATTGGAACGCCAACCAGACGGTCACAGTGACCGGGATCGACGATTCCATCGACGATGGAAACCAGTCCTACAACCTAGTTCTTGCCGCTGCCACCAGTGGTGACGGTAATTATAGCGGCTTAAACCCCGCCGATGTGGCAGCGATCAACACAGACAACGACACCTTTGGCTTCACTGCCAGTGCCATGAGTGGCAACACCGGCGAAGACGGGACGACAGGCACCTTTACCTTGAAACTGGCTTCCCAGCCAACCGCTAGCGTAACCATCGGTGTGACCAGTTCGAACACAGCCGAAGGCACGGTTTCACCTTCGACTTTGACCTTCAGCACCGCCAATTGGAACGCCAACCAGACGGTCACAGTGACCGGTGTGGATGATTCAATCGTTGATGGGAACCAAACCTACAGCTTGGTTCTTGCCGCTGCCACCAGTGGTGACGGTAATTATAGCGGGCAAAATCCTGCCGATGTATCGGCGACCAACACGGACAACGATACCGCCGGTTTCACCGTCAGCGCCGCATCTGGGAACACCGTCGAGGACGGCACCACAGCGACCTTCACCGTGAAGCTAACGTCGCAACCGACCAACGATGTCACCTTTGGCCTGACCAGCTCGGTAACCACAGAGGGCACGGTTTCTCCCTCGACTTTGACTTTCACCAACGCCAATTGGAACGCCAACCAGACGGTGACCCTCACCGGTGTTGATGATTATTTGGTCGACGGCAACCAGAGCTACAGCATTGTCCTGGCCGCTGCCACCAGCACAGACGGTAATTATAGCGGCTTGAACCCCGCCGATGTGTCGATGACCAATACAGACAACGACACCGCTGGGTTCACCATCGGCACCATCAGCGGAAACACCGCCGAAATCGGCACCACGGCGACAGCCACCGTGAAGCTAACGTCGCAACCGACCAACGATGTCACCTTTGCTGTAACCAGTTCGGACACCACCGAAGGGACGGTTTCTCCCTCGACTTTGACCTTCACCAACGCCAATTGGAACGCCAACCAGACGGTGACCCTCACCGGTGTTGATGACTTTTTGGTCGACGGCAACCAGAGCTACAGCATTGTCCTGGCCGCTGCTACCAGCTCAGACGGCAACTATAGCGGCCTGAACCCGACCGATGTGGCGGTGATCAACATAGACAGCGACACCGCCGGGTTCACCATCGGCACCATCAGCGGAAACACCGCTGAAACCGGCACCACGGCGACAGCCACCGTGAAGCTAACGTCGCAACCGACCAGCGATGTCACCTTTGCTGTGACCAGTTCGGACACCACCGAAGGGACGGTTTCTCCAGCGACTTTGACTTTCACCTACGCCAATTGGAACGCCAACCAGACGGTGACCCTCACGGGGATTGATGACTTTTTGGTCGACGGCAACCAGAGCTACAGCATTGTCCTGGCCGCTGCCACCAGCGCAGACGGTAATTATAATACCTTGAACCCCGCCGATGTGGCGGTGATCAACACAGACAACGACACCGCCGGGTTCACCATCGGCACCATCAGCGGAAACACCGCCGAAACCGGCACCACGGCGACAGCCACCGTGAAGCTAACGTCGCAACCGACCAACGATGTCACCTTTGCTGTGACCAGTTCGGACACCACCGAAGGCACGGTTTCTCCCTCGACTTTGACCTTCACCAACGCCAATTGGAACGCCAACCAGACGGTGACCCTCACGGGGATTGATGATTCTTTGGTCGACGGCAACCAGAACTACAGCCTAGTGCTCGCCGCTGCCACCAGCTCAGACGGTAATTATAGCGGACTGAACCCGACCGATGTGGCGGTGATCAACACAGACAACGACACCGCCGGGTTCACCATCGGTACCATCAGCGGAAACACCGCCGAAACCGGCACCACGGCGACAGCCACCGTGAAGCTAACGTCGCAACCGACCAGCGATGTCACCTTTGCTGTGACCAGTTCGGACACCACCGAAGGCACGGTTTCTCCCTCGACCCTGACTTTCACCAACGCCAATTGGAACGCCAACCAGACGGTGACCCTCACCGGTGTTGATGACTTTTTGGTCGACGGCAACCAGAGCTACAGCTTGGTGCTCGCCGCTGCCACCAGCTCAGACGGCAATTACAATACCTTGAACCCCGCCGATGTGGCGGTGATCAATACAGACAACGACACCGCCGGGTTCACCATCGGCACCATCAGCGGAAACACCGCCGAAACCGGCGCCACGGCGACAGTCACCGTGACGCTAACGTCGCAACCGACCAGCGATGTCACCTTTTCTGTGACCAGTTCGGACACCACCGAAGGGACGGTTTCTCCAGCGACTTTGACTTTCACCAACGCCAATTGGAACGCCAACCAGACGGTCACAGTGACCGGTGTGGATGATGTAATCGTCGATGGGAACCAAACCTACAGTCTGGTGCTTGCCGCCGCCGCCAGTGGTGACGGTAATTATAACGGGCTGAACCCTGCCGATGTATCGGCGACCAATACGGATAACGATACCGCTGCTTTCACCGTCAGCGCCGCATCTGGGAACACCGTCGAGGACGGCACCACAGCGACCTTCACCGTGAAACTAAACACCCAACCGACCAACGATGTCACCTTTGCTGTGACCAGTTCGGACACCACCGAGGGGACGGTTTCTCCCTCGACCCTGACTTTCACCAACGCCAATTGGAACGCCAACCAGACGGTGACCCTCACGGGGATTGATGACTCTTTGGTCGACGGCAACCAGACCTACAACATTGTCCTGGCCGCTGCCACCAGCACAGACGGTAATTATAGCGGCTTGAACCCCGCCGATGTGTCGATGATCAATACAGACAACGACACCGCCGGGTTCACCATTGGCGCCATCAGCGGAAACACCGCCGAAACCGGCACCACGGCGACCTTCACCCTGAAGCTCTTGTCCCAACCGACCGCAGATGTGAGCGTTGGAGTGACCAGCTCAGACACAGGAGAAGGCACCGTTGATGTTTCAACCTTGACCTTCACCAGCTCAAACTGGTCCACCAACCAGAGGGTCTCCATCACCGGCATCGACGACGATTTAGCCGACGGCACACAAAGCTACACCGTCCTTTTGGCCGCTGCGACTAGTTCTGATACGGCATACAGCGGTATGGACCCGAGCGATGTCACGGTGAACAACACCGACAATGAAACCGCCGGTTTCTCCTTGGGGGCCGCTAGCGGAAGCGTCACAGAGGTTGGTGGCTTTGCTACGGTTGCAGCGAATCTGAACTCTCAGCCAAGCGGGAATGTGGTGTTTAGGCTATCGGTTTCTGACGCAACGGAGGCCACGGTTTCACCATCGACGATGACCTTTACCGTCACCAACTGGAACGCAGAACAAACAATCACCGTCACTGGTGTGGCAGACACCGAGTCCGACGGGGACCAAAGCTTCACCTTGGCTGTGTCTGTGGATACTACATTAACCACCGACACCACGGGCTACACCAGCCTCAGCGCTGGTTCTGTGACCCTGGTCAATATAGACGAGGCCACCAACCATGCACCAACGGCCTCTAAAATGGTCTTCCCTGCGAACCAGGCTCTGGTGACCGCTCCGGTGACTTTAGGCTGGAACTCTGCGACAGACGTCGATGGGGACACGGTTAGCTATAAAGTCACAGTTTGCGAAAACTCCGCGTTCACTGGCTGTTCAGCGGTGAGCGCACTGTCGGTTGCCCCCGGTGTCTCTAGCGGATTGCCTTGGAGTCAGGATGTTTATGCAGCCGGGGTTAACTCCGGTTTGGGCGTCGCTGGAACCCTTGAAAAATGGTTCTGGCTATTCTTGCTGCTAGGGTTAACCGCTGGGCTGACTACTTGGGTTGCTCCTGGTCGTAAAAAATGGGTCATTGCAGCAGCCGCTGTTTTGATCGGGGTAGCGGGTTGCAAGAAGATGGCTTTTGAAGAGCCTGGAGTGCTGCTTCAGGTGGAGCACACCTTCGATTTTGCTGGTGGTGCCCCTGGTGTGACTTACTACTGGAGGGTCACCTCCTTAGATAATAAGGGCGGGGAAACTTTCTCCGAGACGTGGTCATTCACAGGCCAATAGGTTCATTGCATGCCCAAGGGTTTTGTTTTCCCCTGTCTAGGCAGGGGAAAACAGGTTTTTGGGAGTGTTTGCTTATCCAATATCCGATATCTAATGTTTGAAACCTTTTTTTCCAAGCTTAAATATGATGCGTTCTCTGTTTTGTTTTGCTTGTTTTTTATGCCTTTCGGTGTCCTGGGTCAGTGCTGAGGAACCAACAGTGGAAGCAGCCGAGCCTGAAGCTGTGGGAGTTGCCGTGGAAGCAGCGGAGCCTGAAGTTCAGGGCAACACTTTCTTTGTGGATAAAGGAGGTGACTTAGATAAGCTGTTGGAGCGTAAACACCCTAAGGATGCCGAAGGAAAGTTTGAGATCGATATCGAGCAGCTGCCCAAAAAATTCATCCAGATTGCAATCTCAGCCTACGACTTGGATGAGGAGAAGGGAGAGGTCAACACAGTGTTTTTTAATGATCACAAGTTGGGCAACCTGTCTGGGACAAATAACATGTGGAACACCACCGTGTTTGACCTCCAGCCAGATTGGGTGAAGTTAGGGAAAAACCAAGTCCGCTTTATCATCAAAGACGAGTCAAAAAAGGGGACCATCAATTGGTCCGGGAAGATCGGTTGGGCACAGGTCCTGACCGATGGTGGTATCGGTGAAACCGGGCGGCTGTATGATTTGAAGATCAAAGAGTTACCGAAGAAGAATAAGGTAGAAGTCTCGAATCGGTTGGAGGTCAAAAAAAAGGGGAAGTTTAAACTAGAGACCACGGTGTTTGACCCCGGTGGAAACGCCTTGGACGCCAGCGTATTGACTTTTAAAGGAACCCCGAAAGACAGCGGGCTCCGCAAACAGCTTTTGCCCTTTGCGGCAAGCCTACCCTCAGGCGATTATAGAGTCGTCTCGAACCTTTTTTCTGAGATACAGGTCGAAGATGAGCCGGACAAGTCTGGGAAAAAGAAGATGTCCAAGATGTGGTATCAGCAGGTAACGGTTAAGGAAAGTTTCTTCCATTTTGGACCCTCTGTTGGAGTGATCCCAGGGATAGAGCCCCCAAAGGTTCGCACCTTAGAGGTTGTCCCGGTTGATGTGGATCTCAAGGATTTGTTTGCAGAAAAGGGGCTGACTGAAGAACAGAGCCAACGGTTTAAGGTCGTCCAAAGTCTTGTGAAAATTGTCGACCCAAAGATTTTGTCTGCCACCCTCGAAGGCAGCATCTTGAAGATTACACCCAAAGGAAAAGGCAAGACCGCCATCCGCATCCAAGGGAAATTAGGCGGCGCCAAGTTGGTTCGCAAAATCCAGGTAACGGTTGCCGCTCTTGAAATTGGTCCAGATCAGGAACTCACCAAGATCACTCTGCCGGAAACCAACGCCTTAGAGGTGGATGTCAGTAGGCTGTTTAAGGCAATGGAGTTGACCCCAGAACAGTCCAAAGAGTTCGAAATCAAACAAAGCCTTGTGGAAATCGATGACCCTGAACTTTTGTCTGCAACCTTAAAAGACGGGGTCTTGAAGCTGACCCCTAAAGTTAGCGGTGAGACCAGCATCACCATCAAAGGGACATTGAGGGGTGCTACCTTGGTTCGGGAAATCCCGGTGACTATCGGGCCCGTTGAAATTGAAGTGGATCAGGAGGTCACCGAGATCACCATGCCGGAAACCAACACCTTGGAGCTGGATGTAAGCAAGTTGTTTAAGGTGATCGGATTGACTCCGGAACAGGCCAAGCAGTTTAAAATCAAACAAACCCTGTTGGAGCTAGAGGACCCAGAGCTTTTATCAGCGACCTTGAAAGATGGCCTGCTCAAGTTGACACCGAAGGCCTACGGCGAGACGGAACTGCGCATCCAAGGGCAGCTGCTTCATTCGAAATTGGTGCTGGAAATCCCGGTGACCATCGAAGAGGTGGACCGTTCCTTCTCCGTCCGAAAGGCGATCAAGCCAACCGTCTATTTTGCTTTTGGCCCCGAAACCTTGGTGAATTATAACACCGTGACCCACCTCGCCATTGGCACCAGTCTCCCGGTGGTTCGGTTTGCGGATTATTCGAAAATCGGGCAGGTCTTGGGCGAGTTTTTGCCTGGCTTTAAAGCGGATTTAGAACTGGTCCATGCTTCGCACAAAGGCACCAACACCAGGAACAACCTCAAGTATGATAACAGCTTTGAGATGACCGCCCTTGCAGCCTATTTGGGTATGAACCTGAAGATCCCAGGCTCTTGGCTACCGACTAAATCCTTCTTGGGTAAGGTTCAAGTCAGCCTCAAAACCGGGGTGGCGTTGGCTTCTATTGCGATCAAAAGCACCCCACACGACCCATCGGTATCCATCGAGCAGTCGGCTACTGGACTATCGGCATATACCACCACCAGCACCGGCATGAGTTACCCGATTTCAGAGAACTTTGTGTTGATGGGCAATCTGATTCAGTTTGGTAGCGATGTGCAGGTGGCTCGTTTAGAGGTGCATTATAACCTCGACCAGCTACTCAAGTAAACCAGAGGGCTTTGTGGAAGTGGCCTGTTTGGGTTTGGTGGGAAAAAGGGGCTTTTGAGTTTTTTATCCCCCTCTTTTTGTGTGGCTTGCCTCAGCGCAGACCCCAGGCCTTGTTGAAGAACTGGGGTGCTGTGGGGCTAATCCCTTGAGGGGTAATCCCCTGTCAACGAAATGCAATAGTTCAACACCATATAGGGTTGCATGTTGGTTATCGCAGGTTCACCAAAAGTTTCGATTTCAGGGGACAGAGGCTTTCCCTTGAGGACCTCCTTTCCTTTGGTTCTTGTGTAAAACTCGGCCTCTCCTGACGAACCGTCATCGAGTTGGACATCGCAGCTCCCTTCTGCCAGGAATCCGTTGGTGGCACTTTGTTGAGTCCCTTTTTTACTGCCTAACCGGAATTCGACGGTGTCATCTGAACTCAAGTCATGGGTATGGAATGGCACCGTTTGGCTGGTGGCTCTGCCGCTGCGCTGTCCGATTGACCTATGTGTGAGACCTTTTCCAGCACCGGCATGTATCGGGGTTCGGCCCCTAAAGTCTGGCAAGGCGAAGGTCGTTCTTCCGTCTCCGCCGTAGAAAGTTCCTAACAGCGAAGCGAGCGCAGCGTGCTCGCTAGCGGCAAGTAGTCTGCCGTCGCAAAAAGCCCAACCAAGGGGTGCAAAGGAAAATCCGAAGGCCCGTATTTCACCGATAAATGGTTCTGACATGATAAATCTCCTGATCTTATGTTAAAAAAGTCCCCGTCTCAGCGAACGTTCTCGTTGCAGGCTAAGGCGGCTGTTATAAAAAGTATTCCTGGTGTGAGGGGCCAATGGCCTGAAATGCACCTGCCAACACAAAGCTCCCTGTTCTGCTGAACAAGCGGTGCACCCAAAGGTAAACCTGCCTCAAAGCGAGTTATTCTTTTCCCATCTAGTTTGGCAGTCCGTTAACTCCTAGATGGAAACATCCCGTCCATGGCGATGCAATAGTTCATCACCAGAAAAGGTTGCATGTTGGACACATTCACATCAGGGGAGGGTATGATTTCTACCTGTAAATCGTTTCCCTTGATGGTTTGTGTTCCTGTGGAACCACAATAGAAATTGGCCGGTGCAGTTGTGCCGGAAATAGGGACATCACAGCTTCCATCTGCAAGGTATCCGCCTGCGGCATTCCCTTGGGTTCCTTTCCCTGTCCCTAGAGGGATTTCTGGGGCGCCGCTGGAGCTGGTCGTGTGTGTGTGCTCCACAACCGAGGTGATGTTCTCTACCCCCCCCTTCTCTGCGATTTTGCCATCGTCCAGTCCAGGGCCTCTGCCTTGGCCGATGGTGGTATGGCCTTGAAGGTTCGGTAGGGCCATAGTGCTACGTCCATTTCCTCCGTAGGTGTCCCCTATCAAAGCATAGAGGATTGTGTGTTGTGATATCTGGAGCAGCGAGCCGTCACAATAGGCCCAGCACCGAGGTGCAAAGGAGTAAGGAAGGATTTGTATTTCGCCGATAAATGGTTCTGCCATGTGGAATCTCCTGATTGTTGATTAAAAAAGCCCCGCTCTACGCTGTGAGACATCACCTAGCTTTCAAAAGGCTATGTTGTTTTGCACAAATAAAAACTACGTAAGGGAACCAGCCTGCTGGCTACCTTCGGTTTACTGCCGATGGTTCATTGGTTAATTTCTTGGAGGGAAAATCCCCGTTAAAGCGATACAGTAATTGACCACAACGTAGGGCTGCATGTTGTTTACTGTTTTGTCACCAGCAGGTTCGACCGTCGTTGCCACGGGATTGCCTTTGAGGGTGCTTTGGCCTTTGGTCCCGGTGTAGAAGTTAACGGGTCCCGAGATACTGACTCTCTGCACCACTGCACTGACATCGCAGCTTCCGTCTGCAAGGTATCCGTTTACGGCACTCTGTTGGGTGCCTTTTCCGTTCCCTAAAGGGATTTCTGGAGTGACACTGCCAAGGATGTCGTGGGTGTGGCCAGCAACCGAATCGTTGCGTTCAGCCCCACCCCCTTCTCCTTGTCTACGGTAGGTTAAAACTCTTCCTGACGAATCTTTCCCAGTCCCTGGGTGGACTACCGCCCGGCCTCTGAGGTCCGGGAGAGCAAAATCATCGTGGCTACCGCCACCGAAGGTTAGACCTAGGAGCGAGTAGAGGGCTGGGTTTTGACTGGCCGGGATCAGCTGTCCGTCGCAAAACGCCCAGCCTTTGGGTGCATAGTTGAAAGCAAAGATACGTACTTGGCCGAGATAGGGTTCTGACATGAAAAATCTCCTGCTGTAGGTGAAAAATAGCCACTTGTTTAGAAGCAAAGAAATTGCTGTTCAAGGAGCTGGAAAAAAATGAAATCCGCCGTGACAGGGGTTACCTGAAGCACTTTAGATCATGTTTAAAAACAACTTAATTTTAGGGATCGGTCACCTCCTGCGTAGAGCCGCTCCAAGTCAGGAAGAGGTAAACCTCGTTCACAACTTCATCGGAGCCAAAACCCAACCTGCGGTAGAGCTGCAACGAAGGGTTGTAGGTTTCTACATGGAGGCTGACGGTTTTTGCGGAGTTTTTTGCTTTTTC
>Ga0316204_10001133_pt1 | contig 77990 bp, 73 predicted proteins | sample 6monrhotite_MG_2_FD_205661 | JGI IMG/M metagenome (GOLD analysis project Ga0316204, IMG submission 205661) | Microbial mat bacterial communities from mineral coupon in-situ incubated in ocean water Damariscotta River, Maine, United States -... | ecosystem: Environmental > Aquatic > Marine >...
CTTTATCTGCTTTATCTGCTTTATCTGCTTTATCTGCTTTATCTGCTTTATCTGCTTTATCTGCTTTATCTGCTTTATCTGCTTTATCTGCTTTATCTGCTTTATCTGCTTTATCTGCTTTATCTGCTTTATCTGCCTTATCTGCCTTATCTGCCTTGTCACGCCCAAGAAGTTTCTCTACGCTAGATTTCATAGATGCTATATCAGCCTCTAGGGCTACTTCCAGGTCATCCGCATCCATGACATCTGATATCTGCTCTACAGCTTTAACAGGCTTATCATCATTAGGACTATTGCCCTCACGCAGCAAGGCATCCAAGCTGGCAAGAATTTCATCTATATCACGGTTATCAGTCATCGCGACATAGTAAGACAGCTTGCTCACTAGAGCAAAAGCAACGTTTAAACATATTTATTTTCCAGCAATATACTTTGGCTCTAAACTAAGCTGCTGGTAGGTACGCCAGCGCTCTCTGGCTGTTTGTTTCAAATGCTCATCCCAACCGTCAACAAAATCTACAATATGTGAAAACCCTGACAAATCAGTCGGAACTTCCAAGCCTCCATTGATTAAAACCACTGCCTGATTATCCCTACAAATAGTAGTCGCCAACAAAATAGGCTGTTTGGCATTCATCTCCATATCATCACCTGCAACAGCATGTGCCAAAAATGACTCAGCCTGAATTGTCCAAAGGCGATCATCCAACTGCGCTGCGAAGCCATCATCAGGGCACAATACCAATACCGCAGGCGTTAAGCGATTACGCCGCAATAACAACGATGCAATGCCTTCCACGCGGTCGGGTTTTGCCAATAATTCAAAATGAACCTGTGTCTCATCGCTCACGGTTCACTTCCTCTTTCCAAAAGCGCATTACCAACCATAGGGCAAGCAACGGCAACACAGCCGCCAAAGGCTGCGCTGTTTCAGGCTGCATACGGTAGCCCAAGCCCAAGACCGCTGCTTCAATCACTACAATCATACCTATGATACGCCATGACCAGTGACCTTGTTGCCAGCGCTCCACAGGCCAGCTTTGCGACCAACGGTGACAAACCCACATCGTTGCCATGCCGATCATTAACCCTGCTGCGACATCCAGAGGAAAATGCACACCGCCATAAATGCGTCCATAAGCTGCCAACAAGAATAAACCAGCCATCACATAAGCACGCCAATCACCACACCGCCAAATAAGAAACGCCAACAATACCATCACCCCATCCGAAGTTGCGTGCCCAGATGGAAATGAGTGCGATTGCAATGCTGCACCCAACACATGTACATTTTCCAGCACGGCTGGCGGTCTTGGCATATCAAATGCGCGTTTCAAGAGCTGCGCAATCACACCCGACAATAAAAATGCCACGGTTGCCGCCATACCTAAACGAAGGTGAAACAACATCAATACAGCACAGCACAAAGCAATGACAAGGCCATCACCTAACCCCGACACAATACCAATAACCGTGTCGAAAAATGCCGAGTGCATACCATTCATGACTTCAAAAAGCTTAATGTTCATATCTTGTATCATGCTGGAAGCATGCGTGTTTATATTTGATAATCAACAATGAGCATGCTGAATAGCCAGCAAGTTACTACATATCTCTCATGAGAAAGAATATTCTCTGCTAGTGCAACAGCCTCCCCCTGTTATAGATGCACCTTTATCCACCACCATCAAAAGGAAGAAGCGCAGTAACACGCGCCCTTTTGATGGTGGTGGATAAAGGATATATGCAGCTATATAGGGCGATTTTCTTTGCTTCGTTTCTTTTTCGCAAAAGAAATGAAGAGCTTTCTTTAATAACCTCATGCGGTTTCACATTTAAAACTTTTGCAATGGCAAACAATGTTTTAAGGAAAGTTGTCGTGAATCACGTTCAAAAAGAGATGCTGATATACGGTCCAAGCTGGCTTAAAATGCCAGTTTCTCTTGAGAAAAACCTACATACTTCCTAATTTTCCACAAAATTATTGCAATGCAAAAGATCCAATTATTATAAAAAAGCACTGTCATTTGACAGTAACCTCGATCTCTAACTATACTTTATTTAGCATTTTTTAAACAAAAAGGAGAGTATATGAACAAAATAATTACAGCAGCAATGTTTGCATTGCTTGCTTTGCCATCGGTTGCCAGCGCTGCAGACATGAAACCTTATGCAGGTGCTGGTATTGGTGCATTTGGTCTCGAATTCCAGGAAAATGCAGGCAAAGTTAATAAAACGGTGCTCGGCAGTTATGCTAAGCTAGGCTCGGACATTGGTGATTATCTAGGGGCGGAATTACGCATTGGCAGCACAGCATCTGGGTCAAAGGTCTCTCCGGTCAATCCAGCCGTAACCGTTAAAATGTCCGCTGAGTATTTCCTATCTTATCTTGGCAAGGCACAGCTTCCAGTTACTCCGAATTTCAAGGCATATGCTCTGCTGGGCGCAAGCACAGTAAACTTCAAAGTAACAAATAATGTTGGTTTTAATCAAAGCCAGACGAAGACTGGCTTAACCTACGGTGCTGGTGCTAACTATGATATACAGGATACTTTATCTGTTGGCGGAGAGTGGGTGCAATACCTGACCAATGCCAAGATGAGTAATCAGTTTGGAACGAATGCCAAGATGAAAATGTGGGGGGCGGTGGTCACAATGGCTTACCACTTCTAACTAAAAAGGCTTAAATACTAAACCTATTGATATTCGAATAAAGCCTAGAGAAGGTTTCTTTCTAGGCTTTATTTTAAAACTTTCTTGGTTATCAAAACCAGCCATTTTCTTTAAATGATAACACTTCTTTCCCCGCCACTAAAAAATGATCCAACAATTTAATATCCAGCGGTAAACACGCTTCTTCCATGCGCTTGGTCAAAGCAATGTCTTCTTCGCTAGCACGCGCTGTACCACCTGGATGATTGTGAAATAAAACCATGCCTTTGGCATCCAATTCCAATGCCCGTTTCATTAAGTTTCTCGGATATATCACTGCACGATCAACCGTGCCTTCAAACATCACCTGCGTGGCAATATGCCGATGTTGTTGATCGGTAAAAATCGCGCCAAAACATTCCATACCACGGCCTTGCACCAACAGTCTCAAATGCGTTTTCACTTTATCAGGGCGATCAAAGATAGATTTTCCTGGCAAATCAGATGCCAAATAACGCACCTCGACTTGCCGTATGAGTGTTAAAAATACTGCGCCTTTTTCACCCATGCCCTTGATTTGTTTTAATTCAGATACAGGGGCATCAAACACGCCTGCCAACGTACCAAAAGCTTGTAGTATAGCCTTGGCAATAGGCTTAACATCCACACGAGGAATCGCATAAGTCAACAGCAATTCCAACACCTCATAATCATGAAATCCATCAAAACAAGATTCAGAAAATCGCAGTCTTAATCGTTCACGATGCCCTTGCACACTTTCATTCACCATATCGTCCCTCGCACCCACAGCGTGACATAAAAGTTGAAGTTAGACTACACTTAAACACTGTAAGCAGCGGTAAATAAAAAGAGACTTATTCTCGCTTGTAGCTTATTGTTGCATTATAGGGTCAAGGAGGATGGTGCATGCGTATATTGAGGCAGCAGTTACTTTCTTTATTAGAAGAAGCCAGAGTTCAACATGGTTTAGAGACTCCCCCTCAGCGCTTACAAGCTGCCCTTATTCACCTCACCATGCGTTTGCTGCCACACCCAGCATTTGAATTTGGCAAAAAACATACCGCTCTGATTGCCAAAACCCTAAGTCATGGTGCTATGCACCGGCATTTGATTCTTATTCGTTGCCCTGATCAGGCCTTTTACCTTGATGCTATTAAAGGCTATTTACTGCGCAAAAACATCCAAGCCATTGGCCAACAAACCATGGTCGCTGCGATGCAATGTGATGAGCAAACGTCTGATATTCAATTACGTCAGCCAGACCACCATTCCGAACAAAATTTTATGTTTATCGCACTGCATATATCAGCAACATTGGTTCATGATTGCAAACAACTAGCACACGATATTCATGCTGTCTTACGCTCTGTAGAGCTCTCTGTTGCAGATTTTCAATCTATGAGCCAAAGCATTAAAGAGATTACTCAATACGTTGAAGAGGATGTACCGCAGGATGCAGAATTACTGGCATGGATGACTGCTGGTCGCTATTTGTTTTTCGGCATGCAATTCTTTGATGCTACAGGTGGCAAAAAACGTCTCGGCCTGATGCGTGATTTACATACCTTAGCGCAGGTTACACCAAGCCTTCATCAAGATATTGAAGCCCTACCAGCCCCCAAACAAGCAGGCATGACATGGCTTCACCTGAAAAGTAGTCAGCACCATTTATACAGTACTGCCCATGTCGACACGGTTCGTGTCTGTTGGGAGAACGCCAAGAATAAACTAGAGTACGCCATTATTCTTGGGCATTTCTCGCGTAGTGCACGGCATGCCAATGCCAGCCAAACGCCATTCCTAATGCAGCAGTGGCAAAAGATAAGCCAAATTAACTTACTCCAGCACTCAGCCTTTTATCGTCGTGAAATACGCACCCTATTTGATCGTATCCCAAAAAGTTTATTAGCATCCATTGAACCAGAATTATGGTTTTCACCTTTAAGGCAAGTCGTCGATTTAACCGTTCCAACGCACATGGTTGTCAGCTATTTATCACCACAACACGGTGATGTTAAATATTTATTCCTCGCCATGCACAGTCTGCGCTATGGACCGAATGTTATGGCTAGTATTGATAAACATATCGCAGATCTTAATCTTAAAATCCATAATCAAGATAGTTTTGGCATAGGCCCTTATCGTATCATAATTACAGCGGTTCAAAGTGATGACGAATATCCCACCGCCCTCCAAATTAAAAAACATATCAGCCCATGTATTGTATTTTGGAAAGACCATGCGCGTCACACCATTCTCAGTCAGGCTGAACGATTGGACATACCTCACGCACTGCACGAATTAGAGCAACTGCCTCCTCTTTATCAAGAGCTATTCCCACCCCAACAGTTTCTACGCCACTACCAAATACGTGAACATATAGCTCAACATCATCAAACAGTGGTTCAAGTTAATTTATCCGCAGATCACTTAGAAATTCAAGTTCTCTCACGCCACACCAAACCACTCGGTGAAATTATTGATAAAATTCAAGCCTTTGATTTGGTTGCCATGCAAGAGGCTGCTGTAGAATTCGGTGGTAATGGTCAAGCTATCCACATCAGCTGTATTCGCTGCCAGACTCCTACGGGTATACATCCTGAAGCAACATCTCGGTTACAGCATGCTTTAGAGCAAATCTTGAATCATCAGGCCGATCATGATCCTATTAATGCCCTATTAATTTCCGCAGGCTTGGATATTGAACATATTGCTGTACTGATCACTTTACGCAATTATCTCATCCAGCTCGTTCCTGAAGCTGCACCAACACCCTTGTCACATATGTTAAAAAATCAGCCTAAAGCTGCCATAACACTCTATCATATGTTTGAGGCTATTCATCGCCCTGCCATGCCTTTTAGCTACCAAGCACAATCCAAAGCCGATTTTGACAGCGCTATGACAGAGGTTGCTAATCTGACCGACGACCGCTGGTTACGTGCCTTATCTGCATTGATTGATGCTAGCTTACGCACCAATGCCTATGTCCGTGAAGCTGGCGAGCCGCTGGCAATTAAAGTTAATCCTCAAAAACTTGATTTTGCAGCACATCCACGACCATATCGAGAAATATTTGTGCATGGTGTGTATGTCGAAGGAGCACATTTGCGTGGTGGCCCTGTTTCACGGGGTGGCATCAGACATTCTGATCGTTATGCCGACTTTCGCACCGAAGTTTTGGAGTTGATGAGCACACAAATTGTTAAAAATGGTCAAATTGTACCTACAGGAGCCAAGGGCGGTTTCGTGGTGCGCGGTCAGAAAAACCTTCAAGACCCCAACTTTATTCTGACTCAATACAAACAATTCATTCGTAGCCTATTAAGTCTTACCGACAACCTTGTTCATCACGAATCTATTCCGCCCGATGGCATGCGTATCGCCGATGATGATCGCAATGACCCGTATTTGGTTGTCGCAGCAGATAAAGGCACAGCTCGTTTTTCAGATGATGCCAATGATGAAGCTCGCTTGGCTTGTTTCTGGCTTGATGATGCCTTTGCTAGTGGTGGCAAGTTTGGTTATGATCATAAAGTTTTTGGCATTACCGCTAAAGGTGCATGGACATGTGCTTTCCAACACTTAAAAACCCTTGAAAAAGACGCTTATCAGGATGTCATATCGACTATTGCCATTGGTGATATGGGTGGTGATGTTTTTGGCAATGGCATGCTTATTAATCCAAACATCCATCTACTCGGCGCATTTAATCATCGCCATATTTTTCTTGATCCCACACCTTGCAAAGAAGCTTTTAGCGAACGCCAGCGCCTGTTTGATAACCTTAAAGGCTGGGATGCCTACAATGAGAAACTTATCAGTGCTGGTGGAGGTGTGTTCGAGCGCGCTAGCAAACGCATCGAGTTATCTGATGAGGTACGTGAAGCCCTAGCTATTAAATCGCCTCATTTATCAGGCGAAGCATTGATTAAAGCCATGCTGATGGCTCCTGTTGAATTACTCTACAATGGCGGCATTGGCACCTATGTTAAAGCCAGTACAGAAGGTCATGCCGATGTCTATGACCCCGCCAATAACCCCGTCCGCATTGATGCAAAAGACTTGCGCTGCCAAGTGGTGTGCGAAGGTGGAAACCTTGGGTTTACACAACACGCCCGCATCGAATACGCTGCACAGGGTGGTCAGATTAATACCGATGCCATTGATAATGCTGCTGGCGTAAACATGTCCGATCGCGAAGTTAATCTAAAAATTCTTTTTACCGCGACTGAAGCTGCAAGCATTGATATATCCAAACGTAACCGTCTACTAAAACGCATGGGAGAAGAAGTCGCCGAACAATGCTTGCATGACAACCGTATGCAGGCAGAGGCACTGACTATCGCGCAAAATGATGTGTGCGAACATCCTCCGCGCCTACTTCGTTTACGTAACACCTTACTCGATGAAGGACGTTTGGATAGACGCATTGATCCTGGCCTTAATGATATAGAAACCTTAAGTTTACGTCCGCAAATTGCCGTACTGCTAGGGCATGAAAAAAATCGCATCCATGAGCTTTTAGATCAGGAAAATTTTGATACTTGGAGCAACTTCTCTGACGCTATCTTGGAAAACTATTTTCCATCCGCTATTCGTCAGAAATTTCATAAAGCCATTCACCAACATCCTCTCAAATCAGGTATATGTCATACTCAAATTGCCAACCATATTCTCAACCATATGGGACTGATGAGTATTCATCATTTACAATCATTACTTGACGTGCCCACCTCACATATTTGTGAGGCATTGCTGACCGCTGAAACATTGATGGATATGCCTGCGCTGCAAAAAGCACTGCATCATGCAGGCGTAGAAGAGAAGATTATGCAGCAAATTCAGCATGACATGCAAGAGTACACTATCCATTTTGCCGAGGAATTACTGCGTTTATTTGACATAAAAGTATGGGACAAAGATTGGCTAAAGCAACAACTTCAAGGCATGCGCCGCTTCCGCAAATCGCTGCCTGCCCAAGGTGTTGGTGGCAGTGAAAACAGCCGTTTTTTATCCTTGCTAAAATCGGCTGCCAACATCGGGCTTGAACTTGAAGATTTAACACACTTGGCATCACTCCCAGAATTAGCACAAATGGCCATTGCTACCTATTTAAGCAGTAAACTTTCACTACCACTCAACCGTTGTCTACACGCCATGCAATCGACGTTACACCTACTGCCCTTTGCCGCTCTTGAAGTACCGATGCGCTCAGCAGAATGGGGCAGTGAAGATGCGCACCCCCTACGCCGTGAATGGCTCAATCGACTCACTATACTTAAAGCCCGTGCGGCAGAACAATTATTGCAAAAAACAACCCAAAATTTTCTCAAAGCAGGCGAAGCATGTTGGTCTCAACATAAAAACTGGGGAAATATTCAACAATTCAATATGGAAAGCTTACAACAAGGTGAAGAAAACGGCTCATCCAATGAGCAGCGCCGCATGCGCCTAATGCTCGCCTTTACCCAACTTGAAGCAATTATTGAGGGTGACTAAGCCCATGCAGGCACAATCCTTTGACCCGATGCGCAAAGCGAGTGAAACTATCGCCATGCGTCCTGCCATTGCCCATATTCACCTACAAAACCTTTTGCACAATTATCAAACCTTGCGCCAACGTGCTGAACATGCCCAAATCATGGCTGTTGTGAAGGCCGATGCCTATGGCCATGGTCTTAAGTGTATCTCGCAAACACTGCAGCAAGCAGGCTGTGAATGTTTTGCTGTTACCGATGCATCCGAAGGCGCACTATTGCGTAGCTACTTAGGAAAAAAAGCAAGTATCGTTTTGCTTTCGGGCTTATTTGAAAGTGCCGAAGTTAGCACATGCCAAACACACCACCTTACCCCAGTTATTACCGAAGAAAAACATATTCAATGGTTGTCAGAGAAAAGTTTTACAGGGCAAGTATGGTTAAAAGTCGATACTGGTATGCAACGCTTAGGCGCGAAACACCCTGAGCAACTCATACAATCATGCCATCAACATCAAATCGCACTGGCAGGCATAATGTCTCACCTTGCCTGTGCCGACACTCCTGCCCACCCACTCAATACCGTGCAAGCTGATGCCTTTTATCAATTGCACCAAGACATTGCACCACACTTGCCTGCGTCGCTTTTAAACAGTGCTGGACTGATTGCCCTACCCCAACACAAACACGATATCGTTCGCCCTGGCATTGCTCTTTATGGTGCAGAGCCTATCCCTCACGAACCCATAGGACTCAAACCTGTCATGCAATTATCAGGGCAAGTCATGCAGATTCGCGATGTGCTGAAAGGTAGTACCTTATCCTATGGCGCAAGCTTCACTGCTAAGGACGATATGACCATTGCATTGGTATGTTTGGGTTATGGTGATGGCTTACCACGCACCCTCTCCAATCAAGGCTATGCTGAATTTCAGGGTCAACACTTGCCCATTGTCGGTCGTATTTGCATGGACTTTTGCCTATTGGATGTATCAGGTAGCGACTTGGAGGTAAATGACACTGTTACTTTCTGGGGGGAAAGTCTTTCCCCGAATACCGTTGCAAGCCTACTGGACACCATTCCCTATACACTGATGACGGGTATCAACCAGCGTGTCCCTCGCATCCCAATCCCCCCTAAACCGCAGCCCCCTTTTGTAGCCGATGGAGCCGCCGGAGCGTCGGGGTGATCATATGGCTTGAAGCCATTGGCATGCGCGTTGAACGCCTATGCTTACAAGTGGGCATTTACCCCATGCTACTGCTTCAAGTCATCCAGCGCTTATCTCGCCCACCATGGTTTTTCTCACATATCCTGAGCCAATGTGAAAAAGTAGGTGTGCAGTCCCTACCTGTCGTTTTGCTCACCGCCATATTCACAGGCATGGTACTGGCATTACAGTCATGGGTCGGCTTTCATCGCTTTGGTGCGGAAAGCATGGTCTCAACAGTAGTCTCCTTATCCATGGTGCGCGAGTTAGGTCCTGTGCTGGTCGGGCTTATGGTCGCAGGGCGTGTAGGCGCATCCTTTGCCGCAGAGCTTGGAACCATGCGTGTATCCGAGCAAGTTGACGCTTTGTGGACGCTATCGACGGATCCTATACGCTATCTTGTCATGCCACGCATCATCGCAGTTGCACTGATGATGCCATTATTGGTTATTCTTGCCGATGCTACTGGCATTCTTGGCGGTTATTTGGTCAGCACGATTGTTTTAGATCAAAACCCCCAAGTATATATTGAGCGTGCCACCCTCTTTTTAGAGCTGCAAGACCTCTATTCTGGTCTGCTCAAGGCCTTGGTCTTTGGATCCATTATCGGACTCGTTAGCTGCACGGAAGGTTTCTACTGTAAAGGCGGTGCACAAGGTGTCGGTCAAGCTACGACCCGTGCTGTTGTACTTAGTGCCATGAGCATTCTCATTTCAGATTACTTCCTCACTATATGGATTTTTCAATGAGAGCCTACTCATGAATGATGCACAAGTTCAGGTCTGCCACTTGAATAAACAGTTTGATGGCAAAGTCATATTAAAGGATGTAAATCTAAAGGTCATGCCTGGAGAATCTCACATTGTCATTGGCCTATCTGGTTCAGGAAAAAGTGTTCTGCTCAAGTGTATTCTTGGTTTATTACAAGCTGATTCGGGGCAGGTTTTGGTAGAGGGTGAAGACTGGAGTTGCTTAAGTAAGAGTGAACAACTCAAACGCATGCGTAGCATCGGCATGGTTTTTCAGGGCGCAGCACTATTTGATTCCCTACCTGTTTGGGAAAATGTTTCTTTTGTATTACGCCAGCAAGGTATGCAGAAAAAAGAAGCCCGCGAACGCGCTGAAGAGGTATTGGAAAAAGTTGGGTTACCCCATATTTGTGATAAAATGCCAGTGGAACTTTCTGGAGGCATGGCAAAACGTGTTGGTTTAGCGCGTGCCATCTGCCATCGTCCCAAGGTTATTTTTTATGATGAGCCATTGTCAGGACTCGATCCAGTAATGTCCGATGTGATCACCTCTCTAATGCGGCAATTACATGAAGAAATGCAAGTTACATCATTAACCATTGCCCATAATATGAAATTGGTTCGCGATTTTGGCGACCACGTAAGCATGCTGTATCAAGGCAGTATTCATCTACAAACACCTGCATCTGAGCTAGACTTACAAGATGACCCAATTTTTCGTCAATTTATCGAAGGTCGGGCCAATGGACCCATGGACATCAACCATCACCAAGGGAGCGCATAAATGAATGCACAAGCAAGACTCGGAGCCTTTGTCCTCATTTCCTTGGTTATTTTAAGCCTACTAAGCAGCCGCATTGGTCGTTTTCAATGGGTTGAACAACAAGGCACAATGATTGAAACCGTATTGCAAGATGCTACAGGTGTTGCTGTACAGTCACCCGTGCTGATGGCTGGAGTAAAGGTTGGTGTTGTACATGCGATTGACTTAGAAAACCACCAAGCTTTAGTACATATGCTTATTTTACCAGCGATTCAACTCCCCGCCTCAACCAAGGCGCATATTGCTGGTGGCGGTTTGGTCGGTGAAAAATACATTGCCCTGAGTGCCGTAGCTGGTGACAACAAGCCACTCAAAGGGACACGCATCCCATCCGAGCAGCAGGCTGGTTTGGCAAGCCTATTAAATGGCGCATCCTCGGTGACAGATGAGCTACAAAAAATCACTCAAAAAGCTAGTCATATTGCAGATATCGTCTCCGCCATGCTGGATGAAAACAGGCAAGGTATTCACGATGCTAGCCAAGGGATTGGTGATACAGGAAAAGAGCTTTCAGGCTTATTAAAAAAACACCGGCATGATCTCGATCAACTACTCAAAACCCTTCCAGATGCAGCCCAATCGGGAGAGGCTTTTTTCGCAGAAAGTACGCGCGCCATGAAAGATTTTCGCGAGCTTATTATTGATAACCGTGAAAACCTTTATCGCACCTTGTTTGAGTTGCGTAAAACATCTGAAAGCCTTGAGGCATTTTCCGATGATATTCGCCGTAACCCTTGGAAACTGATGAGTGAGAAACCAGAGGTAAAAGCCTCACGCCAATCGCAACAGGATAAGGTAGAAGAAATGCTGCTCACCACAGGTAATGAGTAAGACTCTACACCCCCTTAGCATTATCCTTGCATGCACCTTAACAGGCTGCCTGACATACGCAGTGAATTATGAAAAAAATGCCAAAAAATTTGAGCAGCAAGGGCAGTGGACAGAAGCGCGTCGCGCATGGCAAACAGAACTTGTTCAACACCCAAAAAACCTTGATGCCCGTTACCGCCTGGCTCAACTACTGGAGCAAGCTGATCATCAAACCGATGCACAAGCCTTGTATGAAAAAAACATACAAATTGGAAAACACCTCAACACTGTTATCGCACTATCCCTGCTCTATAGAAATGAAAATAAATCCGAACTAGAAGCCAAACTCCTAGAAAAAGCCACTAAAGACTTCCGTAATGAGGCCGTACCATGGTATTTACTGGCTGAAATAGCTGTACAAAAAAAACTCCCCAAACAAGCAAATCATTACTTTCAAAAAGCACTCAAAACCGACCCTATGAATGCTTTCGCCTATTTACGTTACGCCGAGTTCCTTTCTGATAAAAAACAACACCAGCAAGCCATCAAATATGCTGCAAAGGCATTGCGCCTGAAAAAGACATGCGCTCCATGCTGGAAAATATATGGCGATATTTTACGTGCCGCATATAAACCCAACACTGCATTACAAGCATACCAGCGCAGCCTTGCCATTGAGCCTAATAGCAATACGCGTCAGCACTTGATTGACCTCTTAGATCAACTGGGTGAACACCAACGTGCCGCACGTATGCAGCAAGCTCTTGATGCATGGAAGAAAAATAAAAAGCACTAAGGCGCTTATGAACTGACCTACTTAGTGATTGTAGGCAACCAGCGTTGAGTATTCACAAATTACCGCACTGAGACTCTTTCCAATTGGTTTGATGGTTGATATAAATCATGTTACGGTTTTCTCCCCTTTTGTTATCAACAAAAAAATAAACACCGTCATTTTAGTCGACTTCTTAAGGAGTGCCTTTTCCTTCTTATCTAAAGCTAGATAAATCAACCAAGACAGAAATATGCTGGCAAAAAATATTGTTTACCTTTATCTTGAGGAATAGATGAATACAAAAATAAATATACGTTATATCCCTAATATACTTGAACTATCACTGATTTTTATATTGGCATGGTTGGTATCTAGTTGGTGGTCATTGGCTATCATGGATGAGCCTGCGAGGTTATCGGTGAAGCCTGTTGACTCACTATTAACCAGATCGATGGACGTAAAAGATATTGTGAAGGTTCGTTTATTTGGCAAAGAAAATATTCAACCGACTGTAAAAAAAACAAAGATAAAACCAGTGCTTGTTAGTCGTTTAAATATAAAATTACTAGGGACTGTAGTGGCTGGTAAGCGTTCCGCTGCTGTGATAACCGTAGGAACATCGGCAGAAAAAACATTCTTTTTAGGCGATAGCTTACAAGCAGGCGTATTTTTAAAAACAGTGGAAGTTGATGCCGTTGTAGTTGATCACCAAGGTAAACTTGAACGGATTAGTTTGCTTAAGGGAAAAAGCTTGCCGGGCGCTAGTATTGCAATGGCTCGGCCTCATGCACCGACTATTCACCATCCGCTAAGTCGTACGGCTTTGAATAGAGCCACACAGAATTTCCCCAAACTATTAAGCCAAGCCCGGGTGGTACCATACTTAAAGCAAGGTAAAACAAATGGTTTTGTAATTAGTGAGATTGTACCCAACTCATTGTATGCGCAGATTGGATTGAAGAACGGGGATGTTATTCGCAAAGTAAATGGGCAGTCTGTGACAAATGCGGAGCAGGCGATGAAGATGTATCAGACATTGCAAAGTGCGAGTATTATTGATTTGGAATTGCAGCGTAACGGTGAAGTTTTGCCTATTCACTATACGATCAAGTAGTTACTGAATGAGAGAATGAAGGAAACCCTCGTGCTAAATTGGTCGCTACAGCGGCCTTAGGAGATATTAGTGAAATGCTTTAAGAAAACCATATTGGCAGTCATGTTATTAACAGCCATGCCAGTCTGGGCTGCCGATATAACGTTGAACTTTAAAAATGCTGATATTCGTGCGTTTATTGACTTTGTTGCTGGGTTTTCAGGCAAGAATTTTTTGGTCGATAATCGGGTAAAAGGAACTGTAAGCATTGTTTCTCCGACGGCTGTTGATGAAGTAGAGGCATATAATATTTTTTTATCGGTGTTGGAGGTCAATGGCTTTGCAACTGTAGATGCCGGAAGTGTCATTAAGATTGTGCCTAGAGCTGAAGGGAAACAAAAGTCTGTACCTGTGCATGTAGGCAATGCTAAGAATAATGATACAATGGTCACGCAGGTTTTACGCCTAAAATACGCTAATTCACAGCAGTTGGTAGCGTTAATTCGCCCTTTAATTTCACCCAATAGTCATTTGGTAGCCTATCCTCGTGGTAATATGCTTTTGCTTACCGATTCATCTAGCAACATTCTCCGTATTCAACAGGTCTTAAAACTTTTGGACAGGAAAGATGCTGTGGGTGTGAGAATATTTACTTTGAAATATGCTTCAGCTGGCAAGCTAGCCTCAACGCTGGCTAAACTTTACCCGCCTGCCCCAAATTCCGCATTGGGAATGAAGGTCATCGCACATCAACCTGGCAACATGCTGGTTGTAGTGGGTGCGCCACAAGTGGTAAATGAAGTGGCTAGCGTGATTGAGAAACTTGATATTTCTCCCGAATCTGACAGTGACCGCCTTCAGGTTAGGTATCTTAAATATGCGAAAGCCAAGGGTATAGAAAGTGTACTTACAAGTATTATGGGAGCAAAAGCGGCACCTGGAAAGTCATTGTTTGCAGGTGATGTAAAAGTGGTTGCCGATGAGACTACAAATGCACTACTGATTACTGCAGACCCAAGTGATATTGATGCTGTTGGTCGGATTATTGATAAGCTGGATGTACGTCGTAGGCAGGTGTTAATTGAAGCATTGATTGTGGAAGTGAGTGGGAACTCTATCCAGCGCTTTGGCGTAGAATGGATGGCTAGCGGTGGTGCTGGTGCTGGCGTGCAGAGCTTCCAAAACATAAAACCTGTGGGCGCAGGGCTTTCTACTAATGCTGCATTAGCAACGCCTGGAAGTGTTAGTACCGTATTAACTGCAACAGCGCCTACTGGGCTGACTTTGGGCGTTGTAAATAAAGCCTTATCCATTGGTGCATTGGTGCACGCGCTGGAATCAGATAATGACGCCAATGTATTATCCACACCGAATTTATTAACCTTGGATAATGAGGAAGCAGAAATTATCGTAGGTCAAAATGTACCTTTTATTACAGGCAGCAGCGCATCGACAGGCGCCGCCAACCCTAACCCTTTTCAAACCATTGAACGCAAAGATATCGGCTTAACATTGCGTGTAAAACCGCAGATTTCTGGAGATGATTCTGTAACGTTGGATATTTTTCAGGAGATTTCCAGTATTGATACAAAGGCTGGTGTGCAAGGGTCAGATTTAATCACGACCAAACGTTCCATTAAAACTAAGGTCTTGGCTAATGATGGGCAAATGATTGTGCTGGGCGGTTTGATGCGTGATGATGAAACAGCCAAAGTGCAACGGGTTCCTTGTATTGGGAGTATACCAGTGTTGGGTGAGCCTTTTAAATTTTCGGAAAACACAAAAACAAAAACAAATTTAATGGTGTTTCTGAAGCCACATATTATTAAAAGTTCGAGTTATTTGGAGTCGATAACCAATCGGAAATATAATAATATCAAAAAACTTTATGAGCATACAATTGAGGGTGGCACTATTTTGTTTCCTAAAGAGCAAAAATATATGCCTGAAACACTGAAGCCTCGTGAAAAAAAATAAATTAAATGCATAGTTTGCCCCGTTTAACATATGAGCAAGTGGATCTGGAACGCACGTTAATGTTTTCTCTACCTGTATTGAGACAAGGTCCAATTTTACCTTTATTGGCGTTTGACGATTTACCTTGCCCAATTGCAGTGCCTGATACTGTTTTAAAGTGGCCTTGGGAGCTACTAGATGATTGCCGAAGGACATTTGGTTGTGAGGTACAGCCTGTACAGGTTCCGGAAGATGTTATTTTAACAAGCCTGAATCAGGTGTTCGATATGTCCTCAGCATCAGCGGAACAGATGTTGGAAGACTTATCAGAGAGTGATGAGTTATCCAAAGAAATTGAAGAAATTGGAGACTTATTAGAATCAGAAGATGATGCACCCGTCATTCGCTTGGTGAACACCTTGATTTCGCAAGCCATGAAAGATCGTGCCAGTGATATTCATATTGAACCCTTTGAAAAAGAAGTGGTTGTGCGTTTTCGTATTGATGGTGTGTTACATAGCATTGTGAACCCTCCGAAAAGTGTGCAGAGCGCCATGATTTCTCGTATTAAAGTGATGGCAGGCTTGGATATTGCAGAGAAGCGTCACCCCCAAGATGGACGCATAGGGATTCGTATTGCAGGGCGTGATGTGGATGTGCGTGTGTCGATGCTACCAACGGCTTTTGGCGAACGTGTGGTGATGCGTTTGTTGGATAGGAGCGCAAAAATACTAACGCTACCAGAGCTTGGCATGAGTTCAGAACAATTTTCAAGCATGCAAGATGTCGTAAAAATGCCACATGGTATTGTGCTAGTGACTGGGCCAACAGGCTCTGGTAAAAGTACAACATTGTATGCAGCACTAATGGAAATAGATCGCCTGAACTATAATGTAATGACGATTGAAGATCCTATTGAGTATCAGGTGCAAGGTGTAGGGCAAATGCAGGTACAGCCAAAAATTGGTTTGGATTTTGCTTCGGGTTTACGCTCTATTCTAAGACAGGATCCCGATATTGTGATGATTGGTGAAATTCGTGATTTAGAAACAGCCGAAATTGCTATTCAAGCATCACTTACAGGGCATTTGGTATTTGCAACCCTGCATACCAATGATGCATTATCAGCGATTGTTCGTTTGCAAGATATGGGCGTTGAACCTTACCTTGTAGCATCATCCTTAATGATGGTGCAAGCCCAGCGTTTGGTGCGGCGCTTATGCCCGCATTGTAAACAAGCAAGAGCTATACGAGATGATGATAGTACTATTCTGGAAATGGAAGATATACCCGTCATTGATATTTTTGAGGCTGTGGGCTGTGAACGATGCATGCACACTGGTTTTATTGGTCGTATTGCGATTTATGAAATGCTCAATATTTCAGAGTCCATACGCAATGCCATTCATGATGGTAAAGGTTTGCCAGCTTTGCGGCGTTTGGCAAGAAAAGAGCGTATGGTGACTTTAAGACAGGATGGAGCGCGGCACATAATTGCCGGAAAAACGACAGTTGAAGAAGTGTTACGTGTTTCCACAGAAGGTGTGCTAGAAGTATGAGCACCTTTACATGGCAGGCACTGGATGTTTCGGGACGGCGTAAACACGGTGAAATCGAAAGTGATTCAGAGCGCTCTGCTCGTAAGCAACTTAAACAGCAAGGTCTCATTGTACAACAGCTTAAGCTACAAGAAGAGCATAAAAAATCAGGCGTGGATAATAAGAAAAAAAGCCTTAATGGTGTTGAAACGACCTTATTTTTACAGCAGCTATCCACCTTAACATCAGCAGGCATGACCTTAAGCGAAGCCTTGTCTGCTGTTGCCCAAGGTATGGAGGCCAAGCGCGCCCGACGCGCAGTATCTTTTGTTCGTCAACAGGTGCTGGAAGGCTCAAGTTTGGCGGATTCTTTACGTGGCATCGGTATGGATGATGTGGTTTGTAATATGGTCGCGGCTGGCGAGGAAACGGGACAGTTGGAAGCTGTTTCTGAGCGGCTTTCTGAATTATTAGAAAATCGCCAACAAATGAATCAGGAATTACTATCGGCTATTTTATACCCTCTAATTATTTTGTGTTTTGGCATGTTGGTTATGTTGATTTTACTAACATGGGTTGTGCCACAAATTGTTTCAGTCTTTGAACGTACAGGTGGCGAGCTGCCCGCATTAACACAGTGGGTGATTATAGCGTCAGAAGGATTACGTGAGTATGGCTTATTATTATTAATGTCTAGTGCGGGTTTGATATTAGCTGGAAGTTTGGCCATGCGCCGTGAGTCGGTACGTGATTGGCGGGATCAATGGCTTTTGCGTGTACCTGTTTTATCAATATTGTTGAGTAAAATTGAAATTGCACGCTTTTCCCGAACTTTAGGCATGTTATTATCAGGTGGCGTGTCTACCTTAGTTGCTATGCATATTGCGAACCAAAGCTTTATTTTATTGCCCTTTCAGCGTTTGGGCGAAGATGCACGCGCTTCTTTACGTGAAGGTGGAAATTTGTCAGATGCGTTTAGAAATAGAGATATTCCTCACTTGGCTGTGCAATTAATTTCAGTGGGCGAGAAAAGTGGACAATTGGATAAGATGTTATTGCGTGTTGCGAATCAATATGAACAGGAAATATCGCGCAACTTGAAACGTATGTTGACGGTGGTTGAGCCTGCTTTGATGCTGGTCATGGCAGTGATGGTCGGGCTTATGGCGGTTTCTATTTTATTACCGATTGTCGAAATGAACAGTTTGGTGCATTAATATGAAAGAACTTTGGATTATTTTTTGTTCTTTGCTTCTTTTTTCCGTGCAAGCACAAGCTGTAGAACCTTCTTCCATGGTCTATCAGCAATCGTTATTGCTGGCATCACAAGGAAAAATAGACCAGTCTATCATTGCTTTGCAAGCTGCAAGTGCCGTGTTGCCACAAGGTAATATATGGCGAGAACGCATGCTAGCAGCATCGGTATTGCTAACAATGAAAAGACAGCAACTGCTGCAGTTAAGTCTTATAAAGCATAATAACTATTTAAAACTAGCCGATACCTATCGGCAAACGAATTCACAACCTCAACCTACGCAAATATGGCCAGTAGCATTCTTGGCAAGCATCTTTCCTGGGGCTGGCCATGCTTGGCTTGGTCGTTGGCATGATGCGGGTGTGGCGGCGGCATTTGTTTGGCCATTATTGATGCTCACATTATGGGCAGCACGGCGAAAAATGGGGCCTGTAACGGTGTTTTTTGCATTGCTTACGTTGTGGTTGTGGTCAGGCACAGTTTTTTCAGCCATCTCATTGGCAGAAAGAGGAAGTTTTGAGCTGTATATGCAATGGTGGCAACAGCTATGGCAGGCATCCGCATTACCGGGCAGACCATGGTGAGATTAAATAGCGCTTTTAAGCTTTATCTTGTCATGGCTTTATTAAGCTTATTGCTTGCATGTGCTTGGCAGTCTATGCGCTTACCCAGCACGACACCGCAAGGCTTTATGATGCAATTCTACCGACATGTTTTAGGCCACTTGGATGGACGCTCCTGCCCTTCATACCCTGTATGCTCAACCTATGCACAACAAGCATTGCTGCAATATGGTTGGTTATTGGGATCATGGTTGACTATAGATCGTTTGATTCATGAGGCCGATGATTTAAAGAAAGGTTCGGGTAAACAGCATATGATCGTATTTGAGGGTGAAAAACGATTGTATGACCCATTATCACGCAATGATTTTTGGTTAAACAAGGAGAGAGAAAGGCAATGAATAGACAAGGTTATCACAACAAAGAGCGTGGCTTTTCTCTGCTCGAAATTATGGTGGTGTTGATTATTATTGGGGTAATGGCATCCATTGTTGCACCGCGTTTTATTGAGCGTGCCGATGAAGCCAAAGTAGATAGCACCAAGGTACAAATGAAAAATATTGAGCAAGCACTTAAACTATATCGCTTGCAGCATGGTCAGTACCCATCATCTGGCGAAGGTCTTAAAGCTTTAGTGAGTAGTAGCAAAGGTGGCAAACATTATTTGGATGCTTTGCCAAAAGATGCTTGGGGGTTTGACTTTATTTATTTATCACCGGGTGTGCATGGCAAAGTGGATATTTTATCATACGGTGCGGATGGTAAATCTGGCGGCTCGGGTTTTGACGCTGATATTGGTAACTGGGAATAAGTGAGTCGTACTTCAGCTGTGAGTCAGCAAGGCTTCACACTGATTGAAATATTGCTGGTCATTGTGATTATGGTAGTGCTTTCTGCGATGGTTGCACCATCGTTTTTCCAAGCAACAGGGGCAAGTATCAACAGTGAGGCACGGTATATGCAAAAGCTGCTGCGTCTAACAGCAGAAGAAGCCCAATTGACAGGCAAACTCGTGCGCTGTTCTGTATATCGAGATCGTTTACAGTTTGAGTCCCCAAATGCCAAAGGAGTATGGCAGGTATTGCGTGGTGATCTTTTTCAAGCAGGCGTACCACAAGCCCGCGTCATTGTACGGCGGGCACATTTAAATGGTGATGTAAGCTTGGCAAATGAGCATTTACAAGATGGTGAGAAACCAGCCTTAGCACGCTTTACATTTTGGCCTGATGGACGGGTAAGCAGAGGTGAATTGGAGTTATTCATTGAAGGCGAAACTGATTCTCGGGTGATTACATTAGGCTCTGGCCCTGGCGGCATTCATGTATTGGATGTTTCGAAATGACAAATGAGCGGGGCTTTACCTTAATTGAAGTGTTGGTGGCTTTGGGCATCGCTTCTTTCGCATTGGTGGCATTGATGGGAAGACTCGGAGCTTCGGCGGATATACAACGCAGCTTAACATTGCATATGTTAGCAATGGATGCGGCGCGTAATATTTTGGCAGAAGACCGTTTGTTGCAAAACCTTCCTCTGAGTGAGAAACAAGGGGATCTTGATGTCGCGGGTATAACATTACATTGGCGAACGTGGAGTGAAAAGACATTGTTAGATAATTTTGTCCGTCGTAATGTCGCAATAAAAGCTGATAATGAACCAGATGTTGTACTGTTTATGTACCGAGAAAAATGATGCAATCATACCAAGAACTCGGCTTTACATTACTTGAAGTATTGATGGCTCTAACTGTTTTTGCCTTGATTGCAGGTGTAAGCTACACCGCGCTAGATCCAGCAGGTGAAGGCTTTCGGCAGCTACAAGAAGTGCGTGATAAAATGGAAGCTTCATCATGGCTAGGCAAACAATTACGGGCTGATATGAGAGGTATTAGTCGTTCATCTCTTACTGACTTACAACCTATTCAAATACACTCAGATGCGCGTGGTGATACCTATATAGATGAATTGACACTTTTAGTGCGTGAGGCTGGTCGTAGTGGTTTGACGCTCGTGCATTATAAGCTGGATGAGGCTAAGGGTGAGTTATTGAGGGAGTCGCGCATGGCATGGTCGCGGGATACGGTTGAACCTGATCGTATCGTACTGGCGGAAGTGTCTTCTTTCCATGTTGAAATAATGGATGAAAATGCTCAGTGGAAACAGACCTTAGCAATGACCACAGATAAAAACACGCCTTTTATATGGCCGAAGGCTCTGCGTGTGACAGTGAAACAGGATGATAAACAACAGCAGTGGGTTATGCTCGTATATCAGGCTTTGCAATGAATCAAACAAGATCAGAAAAAGGTGCCGCTTTGATTATTGTACTGGGCTTAGTCGCAGTGATTGCTGGCTGGGCGGCAACAGCAGGTTATGAAGATATGTTATCACTACGTCGTGCTGAAAACATGGTGCAGAGCATGAAAGCTGAGCTCGCATGTTTATCAGCCTTGGCATTGGCAAAGGCGGCTTTAAAGCAAGATGCTAGGGATGGGGGAACAGACAACTTAGATGAGCCTTGGGCACAAGCAAACCCCGCCTTTCCAATTGATGATGGTTTAGTTTCTGGTGAGCTTGTCGATGCTAATCGTTATTTAAACCTAAATGATTTGGTTGATAAGAATGGTAAGGTAGTGCTGTCCATGGTCAATGTTGCCAAGCACTTATTTGTGGCAAAAGATTTGGATCCTGGGTTGGTTGATGCTTTGGTGGATTGGATGGATACCAATGATGTGCCATTTGGTCCGAGTGGTATGGAAGATTCTGCTTACTATTCTAAAGATTATCGTGTGAAAAATGCCGCTTTAGATAGAATAGAAGAGTTGTATCTGATTGAGGGTTTTGATAAAAATATTGTAGATACACTAAAAGATGCAGTGGTAGTTTGGCCATTAACTTCTGATGCATATGGTAAAGTGAATGTTAATACGGTGAAAGCAAGTGTGTTATTGGCAATGTTTCCAAACATGAGTGATGTGGATAAGGATGATCTATTAAATAACAGGCCTTATGAGCAAGTCGATAGTCTAAGAGCGGCGATTTGGGCACAAGGGGAAGAAGCGCAAGCGATGTTCTTACGCTTGAGTGTGGTCAGTGATCGCTTTAAAGTACGAACACACGCGATATTTGGTCGCGCTGATTGGCAAGAGGAGTATGGATTGTCCCGGCAAGGTGAAAAATTAACATTAATCTGGCGTGAAAGACTGTTGTGGCAACCATGACAACTTCATCCCAAACATTACCAACGATTGATTTGAGTTGGCACCGTGCATCCATGATGTGGAAAGATCATGCCGGTGGCATACATGCCTATGAACATGAATCACCTAACCTTTCTGAACTACCTGATTTACCCGTTGAAGATGTGTTGCTCGGGCGTGTGTATTTACCCATGGAATACTTGCTGGTACGTCATATTAGCTTGCCATTAAAACAAGTAAACATGGTGGATAAGGCTATTCTCTTTCAAGAACTAGCAGATAGTAGTGATGTAAATGCTGATGAGTGGTGGCTGACATGGAAGCTGAATGCTTGTGAGAATGGTGTTGCAGGCATGCTGTTTGCACTGCCTGAAGCATTGCGTGAATCCATGCAGCAGCATGAACAATGGTCAAAAAACAAAGAACTCTTGGTAGATGGTTATGAGCGCTTACAGGCTTATGTGCAGCAGACACAGGCTTGCTTGATCGTAGACCAAGATGATGAAGGTCTTTTCTTTGCTGTCTATGATGGTCAGGCATGGCGAGGTATGCGCCGTTTAAATGGCGATATAGAAGAATGTTGGTTGCAATTATTGCATTCATCGATGGCAATGGGTTTTGATACCCAAAATGATGTTGTATGTGGCCAAGTTTATGATGTGTTATTGGCTAAAATTAAAGAGGAAAAGCTGACTTGGCAGGGTGAACTTCTAAATACACAACGATCACGCCATGAAGCCAATTTAAGTATATCTAAAAGTAGCGAAAAAAGTATTTTAAACTTGCGCCATGGGTCTTGGACTTTGCGCCGAGAATGGGATCATTTACAGATGTGGAAGCGGAGTGCTGTCTTAGCTTCTTTGGTGCTGTTGGCTTGGATCATTGGCTCAGTGGTTGGTTTACAGCAGATGGACAATAAAATTAAGGTCTATGAACAGCGTCTTGAGGCTGCCTTTCATCAGGGCTTACCGAATGAGCCTGTAATGCTTGATCCATTAGCACAATTACGTCAGGCAGCAGGTGGAAGCGTTGTAGGTGACACGACATTCCTTTCAAGCTTGCAGGCTGTAAGTAAGGTGTACCAAGTCCAAGCTTGGCAATTAAAAACACTAGAGATGCATGATGGTGAAATGCATATGAGAGGTGAAGTAAAAGATATTAAAAGCTTAAATAAAATGCAGCTAAGCCTGAAAAAAGCTTTGCAAAAAGAAGTCAACATTGCTGATACCAACATTAGTGGTGAAAAAGTATCATTTCGGATGCATTGGTAATGAAAAATATCATAAAAAAATTACAAATGTTGCGATTCAAACAATATTGGCAGCCATTGATTGAACAAAAATGGACTCCCTATTATCAATCATTAATGGAGCGTGAGCAGAGAATATTATTGTTTGCGAGCGTTGTTCTACCAGTCATATTATTTGTATTTGTCATTATTTTGCCATTAAATGATGCTCAAAATAGCAAAAAAATCGCATTACAAACATTGCAAAAAAAGGTAGCTGAAGCTGAAGTCTTGGCCGTGCGTTTGCAGAATAAAGGTGCTGTGCAGGCACGCAAAGAAAGTACGATGTCTATGGTGGATAAAACTGCTCGAAAGACACAGGTACGCAAGTTTATGACACGCTTGCGGCCACAGATTGGTGATCATGGTAGGCAACGCCTATTGATTCAAATGCGTAATACCCCGTATGACAAAACAGTGATGTTTCTTGATAGCTTATCCAAAAGGGGTTTGTCATTAATACAAGTGAAACTTCAGCAAGCTGAAAAGCAAGGTTTTATACACGTACAGGCGGTTGTTGAGTGAGCCAGAAAGAAGGTTGGAAAAATTGGTCTAACAAGCAACTATGCTTTATCTTTATAGGCTTTACTGTGTTGCTTACTATTCTGCGTTGGGATAGCGAAGCTTGGATTCAGAGTGAAATTGATAAGGTTATTGCACAAAATAATTTAAATATTACATATCAGACATTGGATTTGAATGGCACAAAGTTACAATTATCCGATGTGTACTTACATGTTCCTAATATGCCCAAGCCCTTACAACTGGATAGTGTTCAACTACAGTTCGACTGGTCTGAGCTCTGGCATGGGCGCTTGGCAATACTGGCGAATATAAATAATAGCTTTATGCATATGAGCACCTTGCTTTCAATGCATAACCCTTATATAAACTTATCGAATATGATAGGGAAGGTAAATGTGCAAGCTGCACAAGCTTGGTATGGTAAAGAAACCTTTGCACAAGGAACTGGAAGCATTACTTGGCACGGTAATGCTGGTATCAATATAAGCACAGGCTTACCAATAAAAACTGACTTACAGGTACGCTGGAAAAATGCGAACGTTCATATCATGCAACAAGATTACGCGCTGGGCGACTATGCATTAAAACTGACACAGTCTGAAAATAATCAAATATGGTCATTACAAGGTGGCGAGCAGTTGCAAATACAAGGAAATGGAACATTACATATGAACCATCCCTCCGCTTTGATGTGGCCATTGCAAGGAAATGTTGATGTACAAGTTAGCCCAACAAGCCCCCTTTCCGCCCTCTTACCAAAAACAGCCACAAAAATTCAATTAAGAGGTGTTTTAAGTCAACCACAATGGCTTATGTGAGACTATAAATGAGTTATCCACCTAGTCATAGGCACGATGGTGGTTCACCAAAATTATCTAAACTTTCGGATTCTCAGGCAGAGAAAAAAATATGCTACATGACAAGCCATTATGAATTTATAAACAGCCTTTAGTTTCCGGCGTGAAAATAATTATGATTTATATTTATAAGTAGCCACTGCATTGCTGTGCTCATAACGGCCGCAGACGATATCTGTTAAGGTATCATCAATCTCTTTCGGTTTTAAGTCAGCCTCTAAAACCGTCACCATTTCTTCACTGCTAATCGCTGTTTCTTGCAAGTTTTTTTTGTCAATTTTAACAAACATGAATCATTCCTTTGTATGCTTTGTTAGCCCCGCAATGGAGCATCAAACTTCTTCGCAATCGCATCAATAATTGCTTGCATAGCTTTATCGGAATCTTCTTGTGTAAGCGTTCTCTTTGCATCTTGTAGTGCAAAGCGAATGCCCAAGCTTACTTGGCCTTCAGGCACACCTTTACCATCATACAAATCGAAAATACGCACATCAATACATTGCTGACCAGCAGCTTTGCGTGCTGTTTGCAAGATAGACTCCGATTCTACTGTACGATCAAACAAAAATACCAAATCACGTTCAACCGATGGAAATTCAGGGATAGGCTGAAACTTCAACTTTTTGCCTGCATTTAGCATATCAAGATTGATTTGAGCGACAAAGACATCTGCATCAATATCAAAAGTATCTGCCAAGTCAGCATCCACTTTACCGATATGACCAATCACCGATTTACCAACAAAAACTTTTGCCGTCTGGCCTGATTGCAAGCCCTGCACATCATCATCCACCATAAAACGTGCTGTAAGCCCCCGGTTTGAAAGCCACGATTCTACAGCACCTTTTAAGTCAAAGAAGTCCGCCTTGCGCGCTTTACCATGCCATGTATCCAATTCAAGCTGGCCTGCCATCAACCATGCAATCACATTTGTTTCGCGATGTCCTTCATCCGCATTGGCGGCATCAATTTTAGCGTAGGTACGTCCCTGCTCTACCAAAGCCACACCGGCCTGCTGACGATTCATATTATACTTCGCAGTATTCAGTAATCCCGGCCAAACAGAGCGGCGCATCACACTCATCGCTTCTGAAATTGGATTGGCAAGTTTCAAGTCTTTAGCATCATCTTCTACAAACAAGCGCTGCTCATCTGCTGAGATAAAGGCATAGTTAATCACCTGTACAAAACCAAGCGCCACAGCGCTGGTGATAGCAGCATCCACTTTACGCGGGTTAATCGTCGCCAAGTCAGGTAAAATTTCAGGAATCGCATCAAAGCCAATCACACGCGCATATTCCTCTGAAATATCTTCAAATAAAGACACATCATGGCGATGGCTAGGCACAGAAACCTCAAGCATATGCCCATCACGTTGCATGCCGAAACCCATACGGTTTAAGACAGCATCAAACTTCTCTGGAACCTCAATGCCCAGACGCGATTCAATACGTTTCATATCCACAGTAATATTTTTATGTTCCACCAAAGCATCACGATCACCAACACAACTAATCGCGCTGGCTTTGCCGCCAAACAAATCCATAATCATGATGGAGGCCTGATTCATTGCCACGCTAATCATGGCTGGATCCACACCACGCTCAAAACGCATAGAGCTTTCAGATACAAGCCCACACGTACGGCGCGTGGTACTAATCAATGCAGCACGGAATGCCGCTGACTCAAGCACAATATTCGTTGTCTTATCAGTCACACCTGTCGCTTCAGAACCCATGATACCAGCCAAGGCAATCACACTCTTATCATCGGCAATCACAACATCACCCGCATTCAATGCAACTTCACGACCATCCAAAGCTTTAAAACCTTCATTTCCTTGCGTTGCACGCACCTGAATAGCACCGTTTAATGTGTCGGCATCAAAGGCATGCATCGGTTGCCCCAAATCAAGCATGGTATAGTTCAATACATCCACCACACCATTCACAGGGCGCAAGCCCACTGCCAATAAACGCGTTTGTATCCAGTTAGGTGAATCTGCAACAGCCACACCTTCAATACGGCGCGTCAAATACAAAGGATTATCATTTGGCACACTCACAGATGCCGCCGGAGCCACGATAGACACATCTTCATCCGCCACATCATCCGCGGCATCAATCAACAATAAATCATAATCTGCAGCCAAATCGCGTGCTAAACCACGCATGCTCATGCAATCACCGCGGTTGGGCGTAATATCCAAATCCAAGACCGCTTCTTCAAGCTCTAAATACTCACCTACTTCCGCACCAACCGGTGCATCTTTTGGTAAAATTAACAGCCCATCAGCATCTTCCGCCAAACCCAGCTCAGCTTCAGAGCAGCACATGCCAAAGCTAACTTCGCCACGGATTTTACCTTTCTTAATTTTCAAACCATTGGGCAGAAGTGTACCGACCGTCGCAACAGGGATTTTATCCCCTTCAGACATATTGCTAGCACCACAAACAATTGCCAAAGGCTCTGCTTCGGCAATGTCAATTTGCAATAAATGCAATTTATCCGCGTCAGGATGCCCTTGCATGGACAGAATTTGACCAACACGCACCCCTTTTACTGCGGCACGTGGCAACTCAATACTTTCAACTTCATGCCCCAGACGCACCAAGTCATCAGCAACTTGCTGTACACTCTGAGTGAAAAAAACATGCTCTTTTAACCAGGAAAAAGGTAATTTCATGAGCCCATCCTCCGCAAGAAACGCACATCATTTTCAAAAAATAATCTTAAATCAGGAATACCATGTTTTAACATGACCAAACGCTCCACGCCCAAACCAAATGCAAAACCAGAATATACTTCTGAATCAATGCCCACAGACTTCAATACATTCGGGTGAATCATACCGCTGCCCAAAACTTCAACCCAGCCACTGCCTTTACAGATACGACAGCCTTTTCCTGAGCAGAATACGCAGGCAATATCCACTTCCGCAGAAGGCTCTGTAAATGGGAAATAGTGGGGACGCAACCGAATTTCAATATCTTTTTCAAAGTACGCAGATAGAAAGTGTTTTAATACACCTTTCAAATGAGCCAAAGACACATCTTTATCGACTTTAAACACTTCTACCTGATGAAACATCGGAGAATGTGTCACATCATAATCACACCGATAAACACGACCCGGCGCAACCACAGCCAAAGGTGCTTCTCCACCTGATTCCACACAGTTTTTCATAGTACGAATTTGCACTGGTGAAGTATGTGTTCTTAGAAGTTTGGCTTGCTGCTCATCAGATGCTTCAAAGAAAAAGGTGTCATGCATGGCGCGAGCTGGATGCTCTTCTGGAATGTTTAGGGCATCAAAGTTATGAAATTCATCCTCAACTTCAGGGCCCTCAGCAATTTCAAAACCCATTTGCGAGAAAATTGCCGTCATTTCATTCAAACCTTGCTGCACAGGATGCAACACACCATGAGAGGAGGTCCGACCAGAAAGGGTAATATCAATGCGTTCAGCTTCAATACGCTGCTGCTTCTCTTGCGCTGCCAGTGTCGCCTCTGCCACATCCAAAGCTTCTGCTAACGCAGTTTTAGTCACATTTACAAATTGACCAATCACAGGGCGATCTTCTGGCGGTAATTTACCCACACCTTTCAGCACACCCGTCAACTCGCCTTTCTTACCCAGATAAGCCACGCGTAAAGCCTGCAAAGCATTCAGATCAATAGCTTCTTCAAACGAAGCCAATGCTTTTGCCTGCAATGCTTGTAACTCATCTTTTAACGAATCAATCTCACTCATAGCAAACCTCTACGTTACGTCGCTTACAAAGCGACTCAAAATCCATCCGAACAAACAAAAATGGCAGAGCCATGATAGCTCTGCCATTGATAAATAATAACACCGACCAACGTCGGAAAGCTATTTACTGAATGTTTGCTTTCGCTGTTTCAGCCAGTTGTGCAAATGCCGCTTCATCACGAACAGCAATGTCTGCTAATACTTTACGATCCAATTCGATTCCAGCTTGTGACAAACCAAACATGAAACGTGAATAGCTCAAGCCATGTAAGTGAGCTGCCGCATTGATACGAACAATCCACAAAGCGCGGAATGTACGTTTCTTGTTCTTACGGTCACGGTACGCATACTGACCAGCTTTATCGACAGCCTGTGTAGCTACACGAAAACAACTTTTACGACGGCCATAATAACCTTTGGCAGCCTTGATAACTTTCTTATGACGCGCATGCGCCTGAACACCTGATTTTACGCGAGGCATTTTTCTCTCCTAAACCAACTACTATCTAATTAACGGCCAGGGATCAAACGATCCAAGGCTTTCGCATCTGATGTCGCAACAAGCGTTGTTCCACGGAATCCACGAATACGCTTCGGTGACTTCTTAGTCAAAATATGCTGAGCATTCGCTTTGTTGCGTTTCCACTTTCCGCTTCCTGTCTTTGAGAAACGTTTTGCAGCACCACTGTGTGTTTTCATCTTAGGCATAAATCACCAACCTCTTATTTCTTCAGCGGATTAATAATCATAATCATCTGCCGGCCTTCCATATTGGGCATCTTATCAGGCTTACCCAAATCTTTCACTTCTTCAGCAATATGTTCCAATTGCTCTCTACCACGTCCAACATAAGCCATTTCACGCCCACGAAAACGTAATGAAACTTTAACTTTATTACCTGCTTCCAAGAACTTTCGAACATTACGGAGTTTTACATCCAAATCATTCTGTTCTGTACTTGCACGCACTTTTACTTCTTTAACCTGAATAATATGCTGCTTCTTTCTAGCTTCATGAGCTTTCTTACTCTGATCATACTTGTACCTGCCGTAGTCCATAATTTTACAGACTGGAGGTCTTGCATTGGGTGACATCATAATAAGGTCAAGCCCAACTGCTTCTGCCCTAGCAATAGCTTCTAAACGTTTCAAAACACCGATTTGCTCGCCTTCATGACCAATCACACGCATTTCTGGTGCATCAATATCATGGTTGACTGCTAACTCTTTCTTCGCGATGTAAGCCCCCTACTGGTACTACGTACTACTTGTATTCTTTTTGCATGCCCTGCATTTCTTCTATCCATGCATCCACGGTCTTTGTACCCAAATTATCACCGTTGCGTGTACGAACCGAGATTGTTTGCTCATCCCGTTCTCGATCACCTACGACCAAAATAAAAGGCACACGATCTAATGTGTGGGCGCGCACTTTATATCCGACCTTTTCATTTCGCAAGTCCGATTCTACTCTCAAGCCTACTTGACGCATCTTTTCAGTCACTTTTTTCACATATTCTGACTGTGATTCAGAAATATTACACACCACAGCTTGCGTTGGAGCCAGCCACAATGGGAACTTTCCTTCATATTCTTCGATAAGGATACCAATGAAGCGCTCCAATGAGCCTAAAATTGCTCTATGCAACATCACAGGTGTCTGTTTGCTATTATCTTCGGCAATATACTCCGCGCCAAGGCGACCTGGCATCGAAAAGTCCACTTGGATAGTTCCGCATTGCCAAACACGACCCAAACAGTCCTTTAAAGAGAATTCGATTTTAGGGCCATAAAATGCGCCTTCACCCGGATTCAAACCATATTCCAAACCTTTGGACTTTAATGCCTCATGCAATGATGCTTCACCCTTATCCCATTGCTCATCGGTACCAACACGCTTCTCAGGCCGATCAGATAAAAAGATAATCACTTCTTCAAAACCGAATTTCTTATACGTTTCAAAAACCGAATCAATAAAGTCACTTACTTCAACTTGGACTTGATTCTCCGTACAGAAAATATGCGCATCATCCTGCACAAAGTTTCGCAAACGCATTAGGCCATGCAATGTACCAGATGGCTCATTACGATGGCATGAACCAAATTCCGCCAGTCGTAACGGTAAATCGCGGTATGAATGCAATGCCTGATTATAAACCTGCACATGACAAGGGCAGTTCATTGGCTTAATAGCATAATCTCGGTTGTCAGTACTCGTGGTAAACATATCATCACGGAACTTTTCCCAGTGCCCTGACTTCTCCCACAATTTACGATCCACAACTTGCGGTGTTTTAATTTCTTGATAACCATTATCCTGCATCACCGAGCGGATTTCATTTTCCACAACTTGCCAAACCGTCCAACCTTTTGGATGCCAAAAAATCATACCCGGTGCTTCATCTTGCAAATGGAACAAGTCCAACTTTTTAGCCAACTTCCGGTGGTCACGCTTTTCAGCTTCTTCCAAACGGAATAAATAATCTTTCAAATCTTCTTTGGAAGACCAGGCTGTGCCATAAATACGATGAAGCTGTTCATTCTTAGCATCACCTTCCCAATATGCACCAGATACTTTCATCAATTTAAAGAACCGAAGCTTCGATGTATTCGGCACATGCGGCCCACGACACAAATCCGACCATTCACCTTGTTTGTAAAGACTAACCGTCTCACCAGCAGGAATACGCCCAATCAGCAGTGCTTTATATTTCTCACCCAAGCCTTCGAAATGTTTGATTGCATCATCACGCGCCCACTCCTCACGTACAACAGGAAGCTTGCGGCGAGCAATCTCTTTCATTTTCTTTTCAATAACTTTTAAATCTTCGGGCGTAAAAGCGCGCTCAAAAGCAAAATCATAATAGAATCCATCTTCAATCACCGGACCAATGGTTACTTGCGCACTCGGAAAGACCTCTTGCACTGCCATCGCCATCAAATGCGATGTCGAGTGACGGATAACTTCTAAACCTTCAGGTGATTTTTCAGTAATTAAAGAGATGCTGTCGCCATCAGATAACACAGCAGACAAATCACACATCTGACCATTCACAGTCGCGGCAATCACAGCACGCGCCAAACCCTCGCCAATATCTTTTGCCAAATCAAAGGCAGTTGCACCATCGGGCAAGCTGCGAGAAGAACCATCAGGTAATTGAATATTCATCACATACATCCTTGCCTCAGAGTCCCCCACACAATGCAGGGCGGGCAAATCAATGAGGCTATTCATAAAAGAAAACTGGTAGGCTCGGGCGGTTTCGAACCGCCGACCCCCACCATGTCAAGGTGATGCTCTACCCCTGAGCTACGAGCCTAAGTTTTGAAGAAAAGCCTTATTTTTCAACGCTTCTTCAAGGTTGCCTCTTCGTCCTTTATTGCTATTATAGGTACTTAATACCAAATTTAATACCAACTAAGAATTTAGAGACCGATTTAATACCAAGCATTAATACCAGCTTGTCTTAAAACGGTGCGGAATAGTAACGAGGGCGACTGAAATGGCAAATTCTAATATTGTGCGGCAGTACACAGCAGCAGATAAGAGAACAGATGAGTATGCAGCATGGGTAAAAGCTGAAAAGCCGAAAGGTAAATGGTACTGGCCTGATGCCCCTAATAAAGAAGAGAAGAAAAGAAAATCTCCGCCAGCGCCATCAGGTAAATACTTAGCACGGGCCAGACATGCACATTATAAAGAGGTTGTTCAGAGGTTTTCTAAAAAATCTTATGCTGAGAAATGGCTGAATGAAACACTGGCTCAAATGAAAAGCGGAAAGTATGGAGTTGCTGCCGTTGATTCAAAAGATTCTTTAAATAAATTAATTGATGATTATATATCATATAGCTACACGATGAAAAAACAATCGCTTGGTAATGAACTTGAGTATATTGATTACTTTCGCAGTCAGCCTTTTTCGCTAAAGCCGTTTACAAAGATAGCATCTTCTGAAATTCAAGAGATGGTAACACGCATGATTGAAGAGCCATCGAGACGTGCCGATGGTGAGCCGCTGGCGTGGTCAACAATTGTTCGGCGGCTTAGCACACTAACAGCCGTTTTTGCCTTTGGAATTAAAAGAGACAAACTGTCTATTGAAAACCCGATGAAACATGTTGAACGACCGAAGGCGGACAAGAGTAAAAAAAATGATTCCGGTATCCGTGACAGATTTTTTGTTGATGATGAAGGGCTGCGGTTCTTTGAAGCGGCAAAGAGGTATGGTAATGGCGTGCTGTATCCTCTTTGTATGTTTGCAGTAGAAACGGCGATAAGAAAAGCAGAACTAGTAGGTATGAAAAAAGTCGCTAAAATTGGTGGTAAATTAGTTGTAATTCGTGAGCATGATGGGCTTGAGTGGCAGATGGTTAAGCTCAAAGAAAAGATTGTTTCTCTTCCTGCTCGCATAACCAAGACAGGGGTTTCCCGTGACGTGCCTCTCTCTCCCGCTGCTATTAGTGTATTAGAAGAGCGGCTACAAAAGGTTGGCTACAAACCTTCGCCTGAAGAGAAAGTTTTTGCTATAACTGGAAGCGGCGTAAAAAATGCAATGAATCGCACGCTTAAAAAAGCTAAAATGAAAGACTTTAGATTTCACGACTTAAGGCATGTTTCATGCACGAACTGGTCAAAACACATGACTGTATTTGAACTAATGAAAGTCACAGGGCATGAAGATATTCGTAGTGTTGCAAGGTATTATTCTGGCGACATACAAGCATTAGCGCTTAAACTTGCTGATATTGAAAAAAGCTTAGCGAGTGACAAAGCTGCTGTTGATAAAAAAAATATTGATTGTGTTTGTGAAAAATGCGGACATATCCAAGCCGTCGATGTAAATAAATTTGTGCTTGAAAAAATTATGGAGGTGTTGGGGTGACGGTATTGAAATTAAATAATTTAAAATCATGTGGTTTGAATCGCTTGAATGATTGCTTCTGCGTCTGTGGCGAAAAGTTGGGGAAGCAACAGTGCGGAGCAAGAGCATTTTGTTCAAAATGCAATGATATGTTTATTTGTAAAAACAGTCCTGATAACCCAAAGCTTATTCCTGAGAGCGACAAAAAGAAGCAAGAGCTTTGTCGTAAAGAGTCACTGAAAGTCAAATAAACAAGCCGCCTAGGCGGCCTCCTTAAAATCATCATCTTGTAATTCATAGAGATATTGATGCAACTCGTTTGAAATATTTTCATATAAATTAGCTACAATAATATTTATCGGCGTAGGCGTGCCATCAAAAGCTGGCCCAATTTCAGGCTCATCAAGAGCTAAATGCATATTGTCACAAGCAAGCTGTAGATATGAACAATTAGGCATTAGACAGGCGCTGTCTGTTATTTCGTGTATCAAATCCGTTGGATATTCAGCGTCTTTAAAAGTATCTTTAAGCTCTTCTTTTGCACCGTCTATTATTTGCTGAAGTGATTGTGTCATTTTGAAAATCTCCTTTTCGCTGTTGCGATGCGAAAGACGGAGAAAGCGTTTAAAATCAGAAATCAAGAACGCTGTAAGCGCATGTTTATTCTTGAATTCTAATTGCGCTTTTATAGTTCGTATCTATGCAACTAAACGAAAAAGGCGATTTGATGGCAAAAGTAACGCTCAAATCATATGCAAAACTGCTCTGAGATTGAATAATTTGTGTTGAACCTGATGTTTACCTGTGAGATTCACGTTATTTCTCTAGCGACATTTCCATGCCTTTTGCTTGTTTCCGTGCTTCTCGTTCTTCAGCCAATGCATCGCTCTTATGCCAGTTAGCTTCATTCTTGGCTTGCTGAGCTTCATTCTGACCATTTATTTTTGACTTGTGTGCCGCTGCTTTTGAGTGCAGCCCTTCTTCCTTGGCTTTTGCTGCCAGTGCTTTTGCTGCTGCATCACCGCCACCCTTTTGATTTCCGCCGCCGTTCTTTTGGTTTTGGTTTTGGTTTTGGTTTTTGGCTTGCTGTTGCTGCTGCTTTGCCTGCTCATGTTTTCCGCCACCTGAGTTTTGTTTTTGCTCTGATTCTTTTGCTTTGTTTTCTGCCTGCTGAGCCTTGCTTTCTGCCTGCTGAGCCTTGCTTTCTGCTTGCTGAGATTTGCTTTCTGCCTCTTTAACTTTGTTCTCTGCTTGTTCCATTTTTGAATCTGAATCTGAAAGCAATTGTTTTGTGTCGATGCCAGCGGCCTCAGCCTGTTCTAGCGCAGTTTTCTCTTCGGTGTTTTTACCAGTTAGTTTTTCTAGGTTCTCTTCGATTTTTGAAATCTCTTTAGCAGTTAGTTTTTGAGCTTCTGCTTCTTTGTCTATTTCACCTTCAACGATTTCACCAACCTCTTCTTGGGATGCGAAGATTTCACAGCCATAGCGCTGTCGAGAGCCGGACACATAAGCCATTTCTTTTGAGTTGAATTCGCTTGCATAGAAGAAAGCGTTATCAACTGTTGCGCCCTGTGACGCATGGGCGGTGATGCAATAGCCATGCTGGAACTGATTATAATCACTTGTCTTGATTTGAGCCTGAACGTTTTCGCCTTGGTCATTTTTGCGGTCTAGTTCAACGTCTAAAATTGTATTGCCGTTTTCATCAATGTTTATGTCTTTGACTGTAGCAAGGTCGCCGTTCATAAGTTCTAAATTTTTATCATTCTTCGTAAATCTTAATCGTTCGCCCTGTGCAACTTTTGTTTTGCTTTCGTTGCCGTTTCTGTCTGCTGTTATGGTTGTTGTTTCTGCACCAAGTTCACCAGCTTTTTTAAGCTCTGAACGTGCTAGTCTGTTAAGTTTTGCAACGTCTGCACGCCTACCCGCAATCATCATCTTTTCGGACATGTCGCCTTCTTTTGCATTCCAGCATTGCACCATATTTTCATGTGTTTGTTTTGTGGTCTTGTCGATATGCAAAGCATCATTTGCTTTGTAAGCGCCAAGCGCTGAAGCTGAATGGCCGTTTCTGAAATCGTTAGCAGCTTGTTTTTGCCATTCTACCTTTTGCCTTCTTACTTCCAGAATTTCAGCGCTTCCGATTTCACGGCTAACTTTGCCGAAAGTACCGCCAGCACCTACCGCCTGTAGCTGCTTAGTATCTCCGGCTTTGATTAATTTTGCTCCAGCCTTCTCGACTGCATCTTTGACTCTCGACATTAAACGGGTGTCAGTCATAGCAGCTTCGTCCATTACTAATATATCTTTATTGGTGAACTGTCGTTTTCCTGAATCAAGCTCTTGAAGTAAAGAGTGGATTGTTTGTGATTTAATTCCTGAACCGCCTTGAAGCTCCGCAGCAGCTTTGCCGGAAAGTGAACAGCCTGTGACTTTGTAGCCTTCACTTTCAAAGGCATCTTTTGCTGCTTCAAGCATGAATGATTTTCCTGTTCCGGCAGCGCCAGTGACGCATGAAACCTGACCGCTTCCTGTGATGTGCCTGAGAGCGTTTTGCTGTTCTTTGGATATACCTTCTTTTGCTTCGATTGCTTCGTTTATAGATTCTTCTGAGAGTTTCCAATCGTCTTTATTTTGTCCATTTTTGGCGAAATCAACAATGTCTTGCTCAAGCTGTAAAATTTCTTTTGTAGTGTATTGCTCCATTCCATTCTTTTTGCCAAGTTGAATGAGTTCGCCAGATTCTTGTAGTTCATTTATTTTACCTTCAAGTTTATCGGCTCCACCAACGCCTTGTAGCTCCTGTGCAACGGCCATGTGTAAATTGGCCTTTGTAAATACTGCTTGGTTTTCTGTTGCTTCTTTTAAAACCTTATCACCATCGAATTCAGGTTCATCGAATTCAAGGTTATCGTTGTTAAGCATGTCGTCCATGTTGAAGCCAAATTCTTTGCCTTCATTTTCCCATGTTTCGAAAAGCTCTTTTCTGCTGATGTTTTCTTTAACTGGTCTGCCTGTAAGTGCCGCTGCTTCTGCTGCTTTCGAACCGCTAGTGCCTCGTTCATTCATCTGCTTTTTAATTTCTTCACTGCGTTTGCTGTAATGTTTTTCGATTTCTTTATTACTGCCAGCGATAGCAAAGCTTTCACCATCTCGTTCGATTTTACAGCCTGTGGTTTGTTGTAGTTCGTTTGCTAGTTCTGCTCTGTAGATGGCACCGATTGCTTTTTTATGCTGGTAAAAGTCAAGACTATTTAAGCTGTTTGCTTTGCCGGATTCTTGACCGATTCCGTGACTTGCTACTGTTAGATGCGTGTGAACCTGCGGGTCTTGAGAGCGGCTTGTTCCATGTTCGTATGCAGCGGCAATGATGTTTGCCTTTTCACGCTCTACTCCCCCCTTGCCTTGGCGTGTATGTGCAACATTCTTTTCAGTATAATCAACTGCCTTTGCAACTGCTTTGGCCTGTGCTTGCTCAATCTGTTCTCTCATTTCCGGCGAAGCGTTTGCCCACATTACCGATACAGATTTAGGTGCTGAGAAACAAAGGTCATGGCCTTTTCTGTGTTTGTCTCCAGCATTAGAAGCCACGGCTTCACCAGTTTTGGAATTGAAGCCTTTAAGTAGCATTTCTAGTTCGCCAGTTTGAACTTGGCCTTTCATGCCAAGATTGTGCGCCCCTGTGCCTTGGTACTGTCCGGCAGGCTCCTTGCCTTTTTCATAGTAATCTTCTGCTGCTAGGTTTTCATAATATTCTGAGTTTGCGATACCTTTAATTGATAACATTTTATAGTCCTTCAGCTAGAGAAGATTTTAGTTTCTTCGTTCTCTTCTTTTTTGTTGTTACTGATTGTTGTGTTGTGCCGTTTGCACCTTGTTGACCGCCGTCTGTAAGTGCTTCTGCAACATCAAGTAGAAGGTCAGCGCCGTGTAGTCCTATAGCCTCTAAAGAAGCTCCGGCGATTTGCGTAGACATTGTGCTGTCTTCTTCAACACCGTGTTCTGGTTCTTGTTCTGCCTCTGGTTCTTTCTGAGATTCGAGGATTGCTTCTAGTTCTTCCAAGTCGCCAGCTTCAGTTTTTACCATGCTTTCTTGTTTCTTTATTGTTGGCTGGTCTTGCATAGTGCTGCCGTTTGGTGACTGAGGTTTTGCCTTTGATGACTCAATGATTTTGGCATCTTCAATTTCTTCAGCAGTCAGTTTTTTTACTTCGTGAGGATAAATTGAAGGTACGATGTGAAGTTCATAATGAAGTTTACCAAGTAGTGCTTTTCCTTCGCTGTCTGCCATTCTGACGAACATAACAAAGCCGTCTTTATTTGCTTTGTCCATGTGCATAAAGTCAGAGTCGATTAATGCAGCAGCATTATTTTTTTGCCAAGTTGTGTTCACGTTTGTAAGTGGAGCAAGTAAACCTCCTTGCCCTTGTTGCTGCTTGTTCTCTGAAATTTGTAAGCGTTCGGTGGTCTGTGTGCCAAAAAGTCCTGCACACCATTCTGCTGAATCCTTGTCGCCCTGTTTGCCAAGTATGAACGTTCCGAATTGTGATAGGATGGATTTTAGTTGCTTGTCACCATATACATCTTCTAGGCCATTGTTGTCTTGTGACCCTGCGACGATACGCATGCCTTTAGAGCGTCCGAGTGTTGTCGCCACTTTTAGCTTATCCAGTTTCGGGAACGCAGCCAACTCATCAAGGAGGAGGAACATTTTTCTTTCGTCGCTGTCCGGTAAAGACAGTGCTTTCGCTAGAAGTAGTGACATAAAACCTGCAATTAAAGGGGTTGATGTTTCGATGTTGTCTGGTCTAGCTGCTACCACAATAACTACGCCCTTGGCGCGGTCATCAAGAAAGTTTTTAATGAGTGGAATGCCAGCTTTTTTAGTCCAATAATCAGTTATAACGTCAAGTGATTCTAAAGCAGTTTCAATACTACCGATTACGCCTTGGGTTTGTGGTGAAGGCGTGCCGTTTTCATCGAGAGCTATGTGTTTAGCTGCTCCTGATTTGATTGCTTCTAAGCATTCTAAAGTTCTTGGTGGGCTGTCCATGATGAGCTTTATATCTATCCAGCTCCAATCTCGTTTTTTTGTTTTAATTAAAAAGAGAATGACGGCAGCTAATACTTGTTGTGCAGCTTTTATAAAGTATGGATTTCCTTCTTTTCCAGTGGGTACAATGAATGCTGTAGCGAATGAGCGAGCATCTAATTTATTTGTGATGTCTTCTGCGATATCCCACTGGACGGAGCGTTCATCCCAAGGTGCAACTAAGTATCTTTTATCACGTTTCCTTTGTTCAGGGTCGGGGGAGATAAGTTGGCTTGTGAAATCAAATTTGATGTCAGAGATTATAGCCTTGTCCTTGCGGTCAAGAATGTCTTTTATGATAGATTGAAGTGCCATTGTCTTACCCGCACCTGTGGCACCAGCAAGGAATATGTGCAGGTTTTCATGGCGTTGATGTAAGCGAACCTCTGGATGGATTTTTATCCCCTTCGCAGTGGCTAATCTTGTCTTGGCTTCTTTTAAGAAGTTCTTGGGGTCTTCAATTACTTTCACACCTTTTTCAATTATCTCGACTTTTTTAGGGCGGATTTGGTGGCGAGCAATATACCAGCTAAAACTAGCTGCAATAATTACTGGCGCACATATGCGTAGTGAGATTTCTATCGCCATAAATTTTGACATTCTTGAGATTTGGGTTATTAAATCGACAAGGTTAAATGCGATGAATTTGTACATGCTAAATACACCAATGTTTGTATGCGTAAGCCATTTTTCGCCTGCTATCCAGATAGCAGGAAAAAGGATGGCGAAGCACATAAAAAGGAACAATCCGATTAGCACAATGATGCCGGAAAATTTGTCTGTTGTTGCTGTGTTTGCTGGTGAAGGATTAGTCATTTCCAGACTCATTTTTCAAAAAGTCATCAATTGGAATTAATGTTAATTCAGTGCAGTACATATCTATGCTTGCCATTTCTCCGGCCTTTATAATTACACGCTCTGATTTTGTTGGCGTGGCAATATTAAGAAAGAATAAAGCGAGTATTGAAGCTGCTATTATTACAACTGCTTTCTTGCTGATAATGATGTAATCGTTTTTTGTGGTGATGTATGTGTACATTGATTTATCCTGTGTTTGTGGTTTATTGATTTGCAGCTATGAATGTTTCATATAGCCAGCGATTAGCCTTTGCTTCTGCTTCTCCGTGTTGATGCTCTGGAAGTTGAGATGCGGCTTTTGAGTAGATAGCAGCCCATTGTTTCAGAGCTGCTATTTTGAGTTCATACGCTTCAAGTTTGATTAGTATCTTCTGAAGTAAATCGAACGTTGAAGTTTTTGTTTCGAAGAGAAGGTGCGGAGCAATGATTCCCATTTCGAAAATCTCTTGTCTAAGCTTGTTCATGAATCACCATAATCAAGCATGCCTGAGCTGTGCAGAACTAAGTCTTCAGTCAATGCTTCAGCGATACCTATTCCACCATATTTAAGTGGAAGCTTGTGTTCGTATCTGCCCCACTCTCCATCTCCAATTTTAATGAAGTGCGCATGTTCATGAGCGCCATGCATCCACCTTCTTTGGAGAGAAACGATTTCTCCTGTTGTTGCTTTGTATGTTGCTTCTGTGGTTAATTGAATTGTTTTCATGCTGCACCACCAAGCCAGTAAGCAAGTGCAATTGCGATTGATACTGAGACTACATAAAAAGTATCACTTCTTTTTCTCTCTTCTTTTGCGTACTTGGTTTCTGGAGGGGCTGAGTTGTCTTTGTCATCGTCTAGCTCAGCAAAAGGGTCTTCGGTTTCAACCGCTCTGAAGTCATCGAAATTCAAATCTTCGTCGTTGGCTGGTTCGTCGTCGAATTGGTCGAAGTCGAAGTCGGTTTCTGAATGTTCAGTTTTGGAAAGTTTAGAGGTGCGGCTGATTAAAGATTCCACGTCATTTTTTGCTGGTTCGAATTCTATGCCGAGAGAACCTTCTTTTTCAAAAGCGCATATAAGTTCGATATGGATGTTCTTTAGCTGGTCTGACACCTTGGCTAGAGAATTTATTTTTTCTATTTTGTACGTTGAATGAATTGAATTGGCATTGCTTATTGTTCTTCGAAGGATTTCTTTGTTAATGGCTTCTTCTGCTTCATTGATGTCTCTTTCTGTTAATGTCGTACTCATGACGACACCTCGTCATCGTCTTCTGTGAGAGCTTCGATAAGTTTTTCAAAACGACTTGTTAGCTTCTTGATTTCAAAAATTGATTTTGATTCTTGGAAATTTTGGCGGCGGTCATTGTCAATTAGCTGTCTAACAATGTCGGTTATCGTCGTCTGTTGAGCTTCAGCAGCGTCAGCAATATGGGCATATTGTGTCGCAGTGAGCTTAAGTGAAATTTGATGTTTTTTAGTCATGATGATGCCTTCCTATATTTTTGTATTTCGAATTTTCAAAAATAAATAAATATAAAAAGACAGCTTTCGGATGGGATTTGAAACCTGTTTTGTATTACAAACAGTGTTACATCTGTAATACGTTTACTATTTTAGCACACATTACGCACTAATGCAAGCTTAATTGTTGATATATATAGCTTTTTTGGCCATATGCAATGCAAATAAAGCACATTTTGTATTACTAAATGTATTACGCATTACAAACGTAATGTTGCTATTCATAGCAACGGTTTGGAACGGGCGAGAAGTGCAACTGCGCTGCGATTCGAACGCCCGTAATCACCCAACGGGTGAGTCGGGTGTGAGAATTCATGCAATGAATTCCCTTTAATAGCTTTTGGCTGTTTCGTAAAACGCTATGGCGTTTTCCTCTTCTCGTGTGAAGTTCATATGCAGCACGTTTTGAAATACATAATTTCATAATGAGAATTTGGCTATGCATGGTTTTTGGTCTCTCATAGCTTTAAGAATTTTACTATGTTTTTTCCAGTTTTTTTGCGGGTCGTCAGACATGTGCTTCTCGTGTATTTCAGCTAAGTTGTTTTCAAAAGCGGTATATTCATTTGCAAAAGATTTTGCCGCTTTGAGAAAATCCATTTTGATTTTTTCAAGGTCTGGAAGGCTGGAAATTTGTTTTAATTTGTCTGTGAATCTTTCAACTATTGCTAAGGTTTCCGCATCGCTTATTGAAAGCCTTCTGTTGCTCGCGCTATCTCTGGCAGTCGAACTGATCCTTTCTTCTATCTGAAAGAGAACTGCTTCGATTTCAATATTTATTTGGCTTTTTGTCAGGTTCATTTTTGCTTCTCCACTGTGTTTCTGAATTTGGTTTTTTCGTAATTTTTAAGTGCTTCTTCAATTAATTTTTGGACTGAAGTATTTTCTTTTGCAGCAGTGATTTTTAATTGCTGTCGATGTTTTGGATGTAGACGCAATAAGAATGTTACAAGTTTATTAAGCATGACTGTTAAGCACCTCTTCATTTAAACTGATATAAGTATATCATGATATCAAAGGGAAGTCAAGAATTAATATGCATTTTCTTCAATGTTATTCGATAGTTAGACTATAAAATATTCAAGTTAATTGTCAATAGTTTTTGATTTGGCGGCAATCAGGTTTAGAATTAGGAAGTCCTGAAAAAGAGCGCTTTCAGCGCGACAGAGAGAACTTGTTAGAGCCGCATTCCCGCTGCGAGGCGGGGGTCTTAAACTAACTATTCTTTTTGTTTAATTTGAAGACATGATTTCTCTTTTTTTGTTATTAGAACTCGTTCGTCGCACTCTGCGAGGGCGAACGAGTTCTAATGATAGAAAAATATATCTGAAAGATGGGAGTGTAATATTAGAGCGATGATAGCGAGCAGACTGAATGCCAAGTTCTGCCTCCGGCAGGTCTTGGCGGTGAAGTGTGCTGGTGAAGAGCGTACAGGGCATTAGAGCGAAGCAACAAGCAATCGGCGTGACTGCACATGCAATTCTTTTAAAAACGTGCTGGCGGGGCTTTTTCTGCGGAGTGTAACGGATGTCTTTAGCAATTACTGTGACAGCTTGCTGGCGCTGTAGTTGCTTATAGCGAGCGATACCCTTGCGCGGTTTATTTGCGCAAGAGAAGAAGTGCGAACGACTGCCGAATGCTTGCAGGCAGGGGCATGGATATTGAGTGCAACGAGAATGTGCCGAACGTGCGAGCGACTTTCCTTTAAATGTATTTTTTGGACAGATGTTTTATTTTTAGATGCTCAAGAGTTCATACATTCAACAAGCTCTGATTTCCAGCTATCTTCCATAAGCATCTTAAACACCATCTGCTTACCATCAGCATCAGGTAACTCTACAGCTCCTGCCTCTAGTGCGGTGTTGTAATGTTCAGTTAGCAAATCAAACAACCGTTGTTTGTATGCAGTATCATCATTTCCTTTCAGGTGTTCACCCTTGGTTTCAAGAACCGTAAATTGGACAGCCCCATCTTCCTGCCTTTCCATACAGGCAAGAAAATCTGGATAAATTCTATTCCTCTGCCAGCCTTGCAAGTGATAGTCCTGCTTCACTACAAGTCGATGCCACCATTTCACGGCATCATGCTCATCAAGATACCAAGCTACATCCTGCTCTAGGTCATTTAGCTCTTTCTGATAGACCTTCTCAAACAGGTTGCGCTCAATATCCTCGGCGCTTTTCCTACGAAAGATTCTATCAGTGTCTTTAACACTGATAGTAAGAGTTTTTGCTAACTCCCAATTTAATGCTTCATTGCTCGTTGCCATCAATTTAAATTGAATAGTTCCGGCATTCAGTTTTTCTTTAAACATATCTTCAGATGCTTCATGCACTTGCTTTTGAATATCTCGTTTAATTTCCTGAATAATAAATATACGACTTTTATATATTTGCTCGGTGGTTAGCTCTTCAGAGGCTTCAATCGCATCCAATGTTTCTTGAACAATTCGAGTTGCCTGCCATGGATTAGGCACAACTTCCATGATTTGCCGTACCATGAATGGAAAATCTAATTCTCCACCTAGCTCTGAATTACTACTTTTAGATTCAGCATCGAACCCCTTACTTTCACCATCAAACAAACTGGATTGCTTGGAAGCTTTTACATCAATAGTTGTGATGGTTTCTTTGAGCTTGGCTTGAGCATCAATACTCAGGTTATTTTTATCTGCAAAAGTGAATTTCGACCAGTCCAGTTCACCTTGCATATCTCTGTGGTAGTCTATGGGTCGATACCCACCGCTCCCATCAGCATGCAAAACTCGTGGAAGAAAAACTCTTAAATCTTTGAAATTATTTCGCCGCTGAATAGTTACAGGCTTAGCTTCACTAGCATCTGAACCATTGGAGATATGAACATCCTCAGCCAGCTCACCCATACCTTCTTCTTCCAGCCCTTTTTTAATACCAGTTACGACTTTGTTCACGTCTTGGTCAAAGCAATAGACATAACATTTATTTAAAGACTCAATCGGCGTCACTCTTGCATCAGGCTGACGCAACACACGACCTATCATCTGTGTGAGTGCCGTTGGAGCAGTAGTTTTAGATAACACGGTTAACACATAAGCAAATGAGCAATCCCAACCTTCTTTCAATGCATCTTTGGTGATAATAAAGCGAACTTTGGAATATTCGGAAAACAGGTCTTCATTGCCTATTTCATCTACAGAAGCTGATTTCACCCGAATTGCTTCTGGACTTACCCCAAGGTGGTCTTGCAAATACTCTCGTACATCCTCGGCATGAACCCTTACTCCATCTTGCTGCTCTTTACCTGTTCTATCCGCACGAATCAGCATAATAGGACGAATGTAGCGACCATCACTTGCAAGCAATTCGCCAGCATCATTTGAGAGGTCTTCGAGCTTCCCATAGCTTTTGGTTAGTATGTGTTTCCAATCCACATTACTCACATTCACAGCTTCAATAGGCAGTTTAATCATCTGCTCTTCTTTTAAAGCGGAGCCTGAAACATCAACCAGAACATTACTTTCACGTTGTTTGCGCTGATTGGGTGTCGCTGTTAATTCGAGAATAAAGCGTGGGTTAAAATCACATATTGTCTGACGTGCCTTCTCAGAATAAGCACGGTGTCCTTCATCAATCACAATGATTGGCTGAACCATTTTTAATGCATTGCCCAAGCTATGTTTCACAGAAATGCCTTGCAGTACACCAAACCCATCACCTAAATCATTCGTGTGAAGATTGGGAACAAGGTTCAACAAATCATTATTCGCAAGGTAATCATCCACCTCTGGAAAGAAAGAAGTGAATTTCCCGCTATCACGAAACATGCGCAAACTTTCCTTGGATTCTCTTGCCGATGATTGAAGCATGAGAAGCATCACACAACAGTGGCTACCCACATCCTGTGGTGTGAAGTGGTCGCTCTTCTCTAATAGCTTAACCCGACCACCTGATATTCTCTCAAGCATTTGCCTGTACGGGTGTTCACGATTTGCTAAAGCCTTCCATGTTTGCTTATAGATAGTGTCGCTTGGAACTATCCATAAAACAAAACCTGTTTGCCGTTCAAAATAATCTACATTGATTCGTTCCAAAGAAGTAGTCGCCAGCAGAGTTTTACCGCCACCTGTAGGAACTTTCAGGCAGATATTCGGAATGCTGTACTTTAATCCATCAAACCGTGCTATATGAGCAGCAACCTCTTTCCTTCCTGTCCTATCACGCAGCATTGGCAAAATACGTTGGTTGTTCAGCTCATCCCAAGCAAGCTGGCAATAGTCAGGTACTGGCATTCCTGCGCTTCTCAAGGTTTCAGAGACTTTATCAATTTTTCCTTTTTGACTCTTAAGTTCCCTGAGATAGTCGTCTAAGCGTTCGAGAACTTTGAGTTGATACTCTTTTAACTCCACGCCCTAATCTCCAAGCACACGATGAATAGCATATGGTAATTGGCAAAAATCAATTTTTTTCGAGTTCAATTCTTTCTGCCCCATAAATTTAGCTGACGCAAACACAAGGCATTTTTTGCCTGAAGTGTTGGAATCAGCAATGCGTTCAACCATCTCTGCATTTAGAGCGGACTCATTGTTTCGCATAAATTCTTGTTCAGGTTTGTAAATCAAGTGAACTCGATAAAGGTCTGTTTCGCCTATAAAATAGTCACCACTAGCTTTCGCAACTTTATCAAGAACCTTTCCTGTTGCGGTATAGAATACATATCTCGCTAATGCTTCGTAATCAGGCATTTTATCTGCTTTAAGAAGCCCTTCGACATTCATTTCTTCACCCAATGTACAAAATGTAAAAGCTCCTCCTAGCCCCTGCTGAAGAAATTCATTCTTAGGGCTAGAAGCTCCCGCAATCGCCAACCGCACTCGCTCTGCTGTCTTTTCATGAGCATATTCTTCGCATTCAACAAGAATAAACTTTCTTTTTTTATCGTCTTTATTATTCAGGGCTAGTGTTGCATGCGCTGTAGTGCCAGAACCAGCAAATGAATCGAGGATAACATCCCCATCTCCAGCTCCCGATATTTGAATGAGATATGAAACCAACTCTACTGGCTTTGGATACTGAAACTTAATCCCAACAGTTTCCAAATCGGCTCTCATTTTTTCAGTCGTTCCCATATTGCTTAATACAGAGAGAATATTTCGTGCCTTACTCCTTTCCTTCTTGTAATAGATGACACCTTTTTTGGACAGGTAGAAAGTAACCTTATCTCCTGATGAATCTGATATTGGTTTGCATCCACTTGAAATAAATTCTTTCAGTTTATTTAAATTAGCCCAACCAGCATAAACATTGCATGGTTTAATGAGCCTCCCTTTACTTACAAGCATATTATCTTTTCGAATTGGGTAGGATACACTATGTTTTTTAGTGTTCTCTCGTGAAATATAGCCATGTTTTTTGATTTCACTATAAAAAGAAACATCAATTTCATGCTTATCCAACGATAATTCATCAGCATGACACGGGAAACCTACAGGCAGTTCTACTGTACTAGGCGGATTCTTCGGCCCATTTTTTGTAATTGAATTTTCTGCAAACCCTTTCCATAAATTGCTTTCTTCTCTTGTGTTTGGGTCAACTACATGCCCTAATGAACATAATTCATTATTTTTAGCATAACAAAGGATATATTCATGATTGATTTTCACATCATATTGATTGTCAGAATGACCACTTGAATTCCAAATAAATTCTGCAATGAAGTTTTCTTCATCAAAAATATCATCCATCAGCATTCGTAGATGTTGATGCTCATTTTCATCAATACTACAAAAAATAACTCCTTGTTCAGAAAGTAATTCTTGCAATAGCTTCAGCCTTGGCAGCATTAGACAAAGCCATTTATCATGACGTTCCAAGTCCTCTTTATCGACAGGGTTTGCAGATTTTTTCAACCACTCCCTAATAAGCGGTGAATTAACTTTATCATTGTAACACCAGCCTTCATTTCCCGTATTGTAGGGTGGGTCAATATAGATACATTTAACTTTTCCCGCATATTGGGGAAGAAGAGCCTTCAAAGCATGAAGGTTGTCACCATGAATGATGAGGTTGCCATCCAAATCAGGTTTGTCCGAAAGCGACTTACTTTTATCTACCTCTAATTGACGAAATGGTACGCTCAAATGGTGTGAATGGACAAACTGCTTGCCCTTAAACTCTAATGTCGGCATCTATTGAATCCTTGATTTATTCTTGGGGTTTCTGGCTAGTAAGTGTTTTTATAGCTCTTGGCACCAACTCAACTACAGTCTTGTTAGAGCCGGAAGAGTTATCACCCGATGATTTTGCATAACCGGTATCTTGAGGCGAGAAAATACATGAAGCCGCTTGTGACAGAACGATGTCTTTGCTTTCTTCATCTTTTGCAGCATCAACAAGAGCATTGAATGTCAGTAATGCATTCTGCCTATGCCTATTAACAATGGTATTGTGTTTGTTTGAGAGAAAGTTCTTGGCTGCAAGAATGAGCATGTAAGCAATCACACCAAATATTAGTATTTTACTGGTAATTAATTGCGCCGCATCAAATGCATCTGTCGGCTTAAAAAATGGTATTTTATGAATAAATAAACTGAGTACAGCAAAACCACCTAATGCCCATGCAAATTTTTGGGTAATGCTTTTCCATGAATCCGCATCCGCATCGTGCCTCTCTGCCTCTTCTTTGAAATATATAGCTTGTTGGGACACACCTTGCTCTGCTGCTGTACTTCTAATATCTGAAAGAATTTGTTCTGCATCACCTTTATTTTTTGCAAGCTCCTTTGTTAAATCTGCAGCCTTATCTTCTACAGACTGAATCATTGCTCTTGCTTCAGTTTCCATACGCTGGAAATCAGTTGCCTTACTTACGCCGTAAGAGATGAACTGGTGTAAGGCAGTAAAAGAGGTCGGGTATGCTGCGGCTAACTGAGCAATATACGAATCTCTATCCGTTTGTGGGTTCGCAACACTGGTCTCGAAATCCAAGATTTGTTTGAGACGGGTATAATCAGCATCTGCTACTTGCTTAATTTGAGCTAGGAAAGGGTCGGGGAAATCCTCAAGCACAGTTATCGACAGCCTACGATATAAACTAATCAGTTTATCAGCAGGTTCAACGGCATCTTCAAAATTAAGGTTCTTCCCCAAATCTTCCTTTCTTGGAAGGGATGCAGAATCGAACTCCTGCATTCTTTTAAGAGATTGCGTTGTTTCTTCTAAAGTTGACATGCAGCCCTCCAAAGCCCTTCAATATTGCTGAGAGAGTAGCCTAATATTTAATACCCGCAAGATTCACTGCCTGCCGGTATGGCGCAATGCTTTTTCAACTGTTTTCTGCGCATATGCGATTGGCTTTCGTTTACCTCTTATAGTTGCTCTTTTTACTAACTCTTCAATCAGCATTTCTGGCTCAGCTCCATGTTCCAGTTTGCCGCATATATATCCCCATTCACGTTCTGATTCTGATGCTGCTGTGCCTGTAATGATATTTTTAGGTGTTCGTATTCTTGATGCTGTTGCATACCCGATACTTCTTGATGTCTGTTCATGTTCTCTAACAGCTTCATCACTAACATACCATGCACCGACATGTGATACTGCGATAACGTTAACCCAAACCAAATCTTGTTGTGTGCTGCGCTTATGGTTCACGAAACCAGCAAGCCTGCCGTAATGCTCACCTGATATACTGCCCTTGTCGCTCTTGATAAATGATTGTAAGTACCGCTGTGCAAGGAATCGCTGTCGTTCATCTAGAGGTTTATTTATTTGTAACCATACATGGCACCCCCCTTCTTCGCTCGTTTGAATAACACACGCTGAATATTTCTTCGCGATAGCTAGCGCAAGGGTTGGCTTAACATCATCAAAAAAAAGTAGGTTGTTAAAGCCGTGTCGGTGCGGTCTTATCTGTATCTCTGTACCGTGTTTATTTTCTCGTTTTAACCAAGGCAAGTAATTTGGAAGTTTATCTGCCGATACTTCCTTTCTCTCTTGCATTAAATCTTTTCCATCCGATGAAGGTGTTCGAGCGGCTATATCGAATGATGTAACACCAGCTTCTATAAAAAAATCAATGTGCAGTTGCGTATTCTTGTTTATTTTTGACATGTTAGCCCATACGTCCAAATTGAATCCGTTCAAGTCCAAGTTTAAATAGTAACTTTGGACGTGAAATATCCATATTTTCCAACGTATTCTTGCAACTACGTCCAAACGTCCATGAGTCCAAGTAAAAATGTTTCTTTATATATGAACCACACAAACCCCTGTGGGGGAGAGAGGAAAAAATGAAGCTTTTAAATATCTTTTTTTTCTTATTGGACGTTTGGACGTTTGGACGTAACGTGGGTAAAGGCCAGTAGTGGCAACATAAATAAGCGTCCAAGTTACGCCCAAAAGGCAAATGTAAATTTGGACGTTTGGACGTTAGATAATCAAAATGGAACATGGTGAGCCTCATCGTCGTCATCATTTTGAACCATTGTTTGCCCACATGGATACATAAGGTTTTTGGGAGCTACACCATCTTCTATCGTTACATTAATACACCTTGGACGCTCTCCGTTTTTTGCCACACGTCTTTTTTCATCTAATACGCCAAGCAGCTCATCGAGCCTGCTCATGAATGACGGCGTTCCGACGGCCTTTAGTCCGTTACCGTGGCACCATTCTTTATATTGTGTATAAACAACCTTCTTGTTTGCATCGCAATTTTCAGAGCGTTCAACACCGCAGTCTTTAATCCAACCATGGACAGAGTCAGCCTGAATTTTTGCCTGCTCTACTTGCTCAAGAATTGTTAGCGGCGGTTCAAAGTAGCCACGTTCTAGCAATCGCTGCAAACCATCTAACGCCCAATTAAGGATGCCTGCAAGCCCTCCGTCTTTTGTGATAAGAATATCGTAATTGGGTATGCGCTCGCTGACAGGAATTTTTGTTTCGAACGGCACTAGAAACCATCTGCGCCAGAATCCATCTGACTGGTCACCGCCCTTCGGCATGTGATTAGACAGAGCAATCACCTTCGCAGTATTTCTGAATGATTTAACAACCTTTAAATATTTTCGGTTGATTTGCATCGGCTCGCCAGAGACAAGTTTCTTAACTGTCTGCTCATTACTTATGTGTCTGCCAACCTCATCTGCAATAATGAGGCTACTGCCCACGACCCCTTCTAAGTCATAAGCGCCGATTGAATCCAAATTGATGGCGGCAGTATTGTTATGTAGCTGCTCAATGACTTTAGCAAATACACCTTTACCATTTGCCCCGTTTCCGGTTAGCCATAGCCCTGTTTGGAATCTGTTATCAGGCATAAGTGTATAACCGACAAATTCCTGTAAGAAAGATTGAACTGCTTGGTCTGGTACGGCTTTGTCTAAGAAAGAGTTCCATTCATTGCTTGTCGATTTTTTGTCATATTCGCAAGCAAGCACATATTGCATGCCATATCTTGGATTATGCGGATTTAATACAAATGAGTTTTTCGCTGTATCAAAATGAATGTACCCGTTTTGGACAGGAATAATTACTTTATCAGTGACCTGCGGCGGTAATTCATCACACATTTGCATCGCATACTTTGCGCAAGCCGTGGCTCTATTCGGTGTGGCTTTATCTGCCTCGATATTAGCAAGCCACTTTGCTGCATTTGCCTCTATTTTCTCGAATGGAGCGTGTGCATAATGTGTACCTGTCCAGCAGTACAAGTCTGCATGAGTAGTATAATACCTTTTTTTAATGGATGGGTTCATTAGCCTGCGTGCAAAACGCAGTTCTAATGATAGCTTTTCTTTTTTGCTCATTATTCTCTCCGAAGAGAGAGCTAAGCCACTTGACCTACCACAACCAAATCATTAATATATATATGTTTTTGCGAACACAATGATTTAGCCATTGCAGGGAGCAACCTTGCTCCCTGCGTTTTATTTGTATGAAAAGTTAGTGTCTTCTTCTTGAGCCTTTAGCCACTCAAAGACTGTTGGCTGTAACCACATGCGCTTCTTGCCAATTTTAATACTTGGCGGCATGGGGTCTCCTGCGGACAGGCGATTGTAAGCAGTACCTTTTTTGAGGTGTAAAATTTCTGCGAGTTCATCGAGTGAAAGTAGTTTTATTTCTTGAAGCATGGGAAGCCCCGAATTCATGCTTACTTAGCATGTTTCCGACCCTAAATCGGGTGCAACCAGAGAGTGAGTCTCGTTTACTGCAAGGCAGTGACTGTACTTTAAGCGTCCGTTGGATTTCTCTCCGCTGGCTTCCAATTTACTGTGTTTGGTTGAGGATGATACATTGTATAGTACCTGTGTTTCACAGCCGCAGCCCGCATAAATGCGTCACACCGTCAGATGGGTATCGCCTTGTTAACCATCCCGCCTTTCCTGCACGGACTCACAAGCTACTGGTCGCTACGCTGTTTTCGCCTGTGGTGCAGATTCGTGAAGTATAATGAGCATAGCTTCGCCTGTCAAGAAAAAAGATTAATTAAAACAGTATGTTAGATGTATAATACTCCCATCTAAACCTGCATAGCACTCTCTTGTCAGATTTGTGCTTAATTACAAATTTAATACCATTTTTAATACCAAGTTTAAAGTTAGGAAACGTGAAACAAAACTTCATTTTGCTTCATTTTGCTTCATTTTGCTTCATTTCCTTATAGTGGTAAGGCTTAATATTTGAATCTATATATAGTTTTTTGGTACACAGGAAGGGCTTTAGAGTTTTTGGGGAAAGCGAGAAGGCGACCATGTCAAGGTGGTGCTCTACCCCTGAGCTACGAGCCTAAATGGGTATCCTCTTGCGAGGGATGCGAACGTTAGGCAACACCTAGCATATGGTCAAGAAACGCATAGCTAAATAAACCTGTTCGTTAAAAAAGAAAAGGCCCGCCTAACCTCAAGTTAGACGGGCCTTAAATATAAGCTTTAAGCTTAAGCCATTGCCTTCACATGTGAATTCAAACGAGACACACGACGCGATGCTTGACGAGCATGAATCAAACGCTTGCCGCCAGCACGGTCAATTAAAGACACTGCTGATTTCAATGCTACATTTGCTGCATCTTTATCGCCCGCTGCAATTGCTGCTTCTAATTTTTTCACTGCTGTACGCATGCTAGAACGTTGCGTACGATTTACTGAACGCTTTTTAATATCCTGACGCGCACGCTTCAATGATGATACATGATTAGCCACTGTTGTTACCCCTTGTCACCGTACTTAACTGCACGGAACAGTCAAAAATGAGCGGCGAACCATAGCGACAATTCAACTCTTGTCAACGTCTAATCACAGCTTGCTCACACCTCCTCAAACTGACAAGCTTGCATCATGTTAACTGAGAGTATCATCACCTTATGAGTAGTTTTAACGACCCAACCGCAGTCTTTGTTATCGCTGTACTTATTGCCGTATCAGCACAGTTAGCCTCCGAACGTATGCGCTTGCCACCTATTTTTCTCTGGCTACTGGCAGGCATGAGCCTAGGGCCTTTTGGCTTACATCTACTGCAAACTGAGAGTATTGAACCAGCTCTACATACACTGGTAGAGCTTGGACTAGCGATTATTCTATTTGAAGGCGGCATGAATCTTAACCTCAAAGCCCTGAAAGAGCATCGTACTGTTGTCGGCAGACTGGTTATACTTGGGCCTATTCTCACCATGTCTGTTGGCGGTATTGCTGCACATTATTTAACAGGTTTAGACTGGTCACTATCTTTATTGTTTGGGGCGATTATTTCTATTGGTGGGCCTACTGTGATCACCCCCATTATTCGCCAAGTACGCTTGGATCGTGAAATTAGTCATATTCTTAGTAGTGAAGCGATGCTAGTGGATGCTGTAGGGGCGATTTTAGCCATTGTCATGCTGCAGCTCACACTTTTGCCCGATGCAAATGCATGGACGACTTTTCTAGGCATTATCACCAAACTTGGTGTAGGGGCTATTATCGGTACCTCCGGTGGGTGGCTTATTGGACGCGCACTACACTTGAATATTTCACACAACCTTGAAATGAGAACCATTTTCACACTCGCATGCTCATGGGGCATCTACTTGCTTGCCAATAGCCTTAGTGAACAAGCTGGGCTGATGGCTGTACTCATGGCTGGAACAACACTTCAACGCATGCAAATCCCAGACTTCCAGCGCCTTCGCCATTTCAAAGGAAGCCTGTCCATTCTTATCATATCCGTATTATTTGTATTGCTGGCAGCCAGCCTGGACCTTTCACTCTTAAGCAACTATTTATGGCAAGGCTGTGTTATCTTCCTTTTGCTTGCAGCAGTTTCCAGACCTTTATCCGCTTGGGGCTCAGGCATTGGCTCCAAGTTAACATCCGCACAAATCAACTTTCTTGCCATGATGGCTCCACGCGGCGTGGTAGTTGCTGCTATTACATCCTTGTTTGCACTCGTGCTGCATGAAGCTGGCTCTCAGCAGACCGATCTACTGATCGCACTGGTCTTTATTATTATCATCATCTCAGTTTTTATTTATGGCTTTATTGCCAGACCATTAAGTCACTGGTTGCAGGTCGATGGCGGCAGTGACCGCACTATTTTAATTATTGGTGGCGGACAGATGGGTGCGGAACTTGGGCGCGCATTGTGCAATGATCGCGAAGTTCGTTTTTTAGACTTGAATGGTGAGGTCGTCAACAACCTCAAACATGCAGGTTTTACGGCTGTGCGTGGTAATGCACTCGACCCTTTATACATGGAAATTGCACATGCTGAAGAAGTTAGTGCGGTATTGGTTATGACAGGCTCTTCCGATCATAACCTGCTCATTGCATCCCTGGCCAAAGACCAATTTCATGTTCCAGAAGTCTATATCGCTTTACAAGAGGATAATGAAGACACACATCACAGACTTATCCACCGTTTACAAGCCAAGCGTTTATTTGCCAAACCATACACAGCAACTTACTGGCAAGACCAAGCCTTTCGCAAACGTTTGGTACACGAAAGTCAATATATTGAAGAGGGTTCCATGCTCAATGGTTGCCGCATGGGCGATGCACGTATTCCTCATGGCATTCAGCCGCTTGCTGTGCATCGCGATGGCATGTCGATGATCCCCAATGATGACCTTCGGCTACAAACAGGTGATGAAATTGCCATGTTATTACGGCCTGAGCGCGTTCAAGAAGGTCAAACCTTTATTTCACCACCCACAACCGATAACAGTATGGTAAACCTACAAAAGAAAACCAAAAATAGTTAAATTAGACTTGTCTAAAGCAATCAATCGCACCCGTTTTGCGCCCAGCCCGACAGGACTGCTGCATGTGGGCAACGCTTTTGCCGCGCTACAGTGTCAGCAATGGGCTTCATCTAATAATGCGGAGCTACTCTTACGCATTGAAGACATTGATTATACTCGCTGCCGCCCTGAATATACACGCGCCATTATCGAAGACTTGCAATGGCTTGGTACTTCTTGGCATGGAGAAGTTCGACAACAGAGTCAACACCGACAACGCTATCAAAAAGCACTCGCACAGCTTCAAGCTCGTGAGCTTATTTACCCTTGTTTTTGTACACGCAAAGATATTCAACAAGAAACAAAGTCTATGGGGCTCGCCCCACACAATGAAGATATGCACGACCCATACCCTGGCATTTGCCGGAATATCCCGGCCACAGAACAGCAAGAGCGCATGCAATATAAACCTTTTGCATGGCGTTTGGATGTCAAAAAATCTGCAAAGATATTAACCAAGCCCATGTATTGGTTAGATGAGCAAGAAAAGAAGTTTTATGTTCAACCCGAAACACTGGGAGATGTGGTGCTTGCCCGTAAAGATATTGGCGTAAGCTATCACCTCGCAGTGGTTGTAGACGATGCCTTGCAAGCCATTACCCATGTCATACGCGGTGAAGATTTACGTAGTAGCACACCTATCCATCGTCTTTTACAGGGCTTGTTAGACCTTCCTTCTCCCACCTATCAACATCACCGCTTGATTCTAGATAAACAAGGCAAACGCCTAGCCAAGCGCAATCAAAGCACCACACTAAAAAGCCTACGTGAGGCAGGCATATCACCTCAAATACTGCGCCACTTTCTCATGCAAAAAGGTGCCTCATGGCCATTTGCATACAACACATCTGCACATACTATTGCCCAACAACTTGGCAGGCGCACCTAAATCTACCAATATACGCCACATTAAAAGATAAAAGGACGTTCCCTTGGCAAGCATTCTCGATTTAATTGGCAATACCCCCATGGTGGAGCTAAAAAATATTCCTAAGCACCTTCCCGATAATATTCATATCTATGCGAAGTTAGAACGTTTTAACCCTGGTGGGTCTGTAAAAGATCGCCCTGCCCTCCGTATGGTTCGTGATGGCATTGCCAACGGTCTGCTGACTCACGATAAAACTATTTTAGATTCAACATCAGGCAATACAGGCATCGCATTAGCGATGATTGGTGCTGCATTACAATACAAGGTTCGCTTGGTGATGCCTGGCAATGTCTCAGATGAACGCAAACGCATTTGTCGTGCTTATGGCGCTGATTTAATTTTCTCCGACCCACTGGAAGGCTCTGATGGTGCGATTATAGAAGCGCGTCGTATTTATAAGAGTGACCAAGAGCGTTATTTTAAGCCAGATCAATACAATAATCCGGCCAACCCATTGGCACACGAAGAAAGCACCGGCCCTGAAATATGGAGGGACAGCAACGGTAAAGTAACTCACTTTATTGCTTCTCTCGGCACATCGGGCACGTTGGTTGGCACGGGTCGCTTTTTAAAAAAAACCAACCCGAACATTCAAATTATTGCCGCAGAACCTGATTCACCTTTCCATGGCATTGAAGGCCTCAAGTACATCGAATCAAGCATTGTTCCGGGCATTTATGATGCCTCTGTACATGATGAAAAAATTGGCATTAATACCGATGATGCATATGATTTTACACAGCGTCTGGCTACTGAAGAGGGTCTTCTATGCGGACAATCCTGTGGCTGTGCTTTAGCTGCTGCTTTAAAGATTGGCGAGGCATTGGCAAAGGAAGGAAAACCCGGTGAAATTGTTACCATATTTCCTGATGGTGGTGAGAAATATTTAACAACAGCCGTATTCGCAGGCGACCGCGTTAGTGATGGTGGCGGCATTTAAGCGGCAGCTACACGCCCAAGCGCTTAACCGCTTGTCTACTCCCTCACCATAGATACAACGCTATGAGGCTCAGCCTCTTTAACATGATTATAAGCTCTTAGCTGTGCGTTCAAGCGTCGCCTGAAGACCTCGATCATCATTTCTTGATGCAATTGCATCACGAATCAACACCACATATTCACAGGGCATGCATCGGTATTATTAATCGCCTCAAGGTGATCAATCTCAAGGAAAATGACCCATAACTTTTTCGTGCATTAATACTCGCAAAAAATATTATAATATAAGGTAAAAATACTACCCGTATTAGTATCCTTTCGTAAAATCGGTCTTATGACACTTCGGACATGGTGGGATACGACCTGTTTTCTTAAAATGCATAGAATGCCCACAATCTTTACAAGTCAGTGTCCCTGCACTGGTAATTTCACCCGAACGACAAGATAATGATGCACCTGCTTTACTGGCGACACCCGACAATGCACTACCAGCTGCCTGTAATAATGAAGAAATCGATGCCAAAGCGCCATGACCTAAACGCGCAGGATTCAACTTAATTTTAGCTTCGTCACGCACATCTGCTGCAATTTGGCCAAAGTCACGTTCAAGGAAACCTTTTAATTTTTGCCCCTGCTCTTCTGTAAAAGCCCCCGCATGGGTCAATTGTTCACGTGCCTTTTCCATGGCAATATGTGCTACTTCAGATGTTTTCTCAGCACCCGACTCAAACAACTCTTTAAATTTCGCGGCCAACGCATCATATTGATCCGCCTCTTCACCACTAATCGCGGCATCATCCATATGTTCAATCACCGCATCACCAAATTCAGAGGTTGATAACTTCGTCGCATTGTCCATCAAACGTTCAAAATCATAGGTCACTGTCTGAGCCTGAATAGCTCCCATAATACCTTTTTCCACCAAATCTGCAGCTTCATCCCAACCCATATAACGTAACATCATCGCACCAGAGAGTGTCATCGATGATGGGTTGACCATATTTTTTCCAGCATATTTCGGTGCAGTGCCATGTGTTGCTTCAAAAATAGCATGACCTGTGCCGTAGTTAATATTCGCACCTGGCGCAATACCAATACCACCCACTTGTGCAGCCAATGCATCGGAGAGATAATCACCATTGAGATTTAGTGTCGCAATCACATCAAATTCTTGCGCACGCGTTAACACCTGTTGCAAAGCAATATCCGCGATACAATCCTTGATGACAATGCCATTGGGCAGTTCACACCAAGGGCCATCATCTATTTGAACCGCAGAAAATTCTTCCTTGGCAACTTCATAACCCCAGTTACGAAAAGCACCTTCCGTATGTTTCATAATGTTACCCTTATGAACCAACGTAACTGACTTTTTCTCATTATCAATAGCATATTGAATAGCAGCGCGAACCAAACGTTTCGTACCTTCACTGGATACAGGCTTCACACCAATGCCGGATGTCTCAGGAAAGCGAATTTTCGTAACACCCATTTCATCTTGCAGGAATTTGATAACTTTCTTCACATCATCCGAACCCGCAGGCCATTCAATACCAGCATAAATATCTTCTGCATTTTCACGGAAAATTGCCATATCAACATCTTGCGGGCGCTTAACGGGCGAAGGCACACCTTCAAAATATTTCACAGGGCGAAGACATGTGTACAAATCTAACTTTTGACGCAAAGCCACATTAAGCGAGGTAAAACCTTCACCAATCGGTGTGGTCAAGGGGCCTTTCAGACCAATCAAATATTCATTAAATGCTGCCAATGTTTCATCTGGCAGCCAAGCATCATCACTTTGACCATACAGGTTCCATGCTTTTTCACCTGCAAAAACTTCCATCCAAATCAGCTTTCGTTCACCATCATAAGCCTTTTGAACCGCTGTATCCAAGATCTTTTGGGTCGCATGCCAAATGTCCGAGCCAATGCCATCACCCTCGATAAACGTTACAATGGGTTCGTTGGGCACATTTAATGTACCATCATCTGCCATGGTGATTTTTTCGCCCGATGTGGGCAGTGTGATTTTATCAAATGCCATTAGAAGCCTCTTTTTTTCAGTTTTCTTAAAACTATAAAACTTTCAGCGTGCCATGCATGACATATCTTATCGCATTCACTTTATATAAAAAGTGCATGACAACTGTATGTCATCAATGGTTTCTTTGTGAGCTCTTCGCAGCTTTTTGTGCCTGCCTTTTGGCCTCTTGCGCCTTTAAACGCGCTCGCGTATATCTTTGTTCTTCGATAGCCGCAGAAGCCTGCTTCAAAGCCTGCTCTGCACTTTTTAAATAGGCCAAAGAGCTAGGTTCCGAATTATTAATAGCCTGTGCAGCCTTCACTGCCGAACGCGCTTCCGCCATCTCCTGCACGGGTGGTTTTACCACACAAGCAGCTAATACAAAAAAGCATGTAACCATACATATACGTTTCACCATAGCTTAAGCATTATCCTCATTCTAAGCACTGTCAATCAGATGTTGTTTCCACCACGCTGCGACGCTTGCGTAGACCAAGCTCCTTCCATTGCATATCAGCCACTTCCGATGGCGAATTTGCCATCGGATCTGCGGCGCGCTGCGTCTTCGGAAAGGCTATGACATCACGAATCGACTCTGCATGAACCATCAAGCTTAACACACGATCCAAACCAAATGCCAAACCTCCATGAGGTGGCGCGCCATATTTCAGGGCGTTTAAAAGGAAACCAAATTTATCACTTGCCTCTTCATCCGAAATATTCAAAGCCTTCAATACACGCGCTTGAACTTCAGCATCATGGATACGAATCGAGCCGCCGCCAATCTCAGTACCATTCCAGACCAAATCATAAGCTTGCGAACGCATCTCAAGCGGTGCTGTTTCCAACTTATCTAAATCCTCTGGGTATGGTGCTGTAAAAGGATGATGCAAGGCTTGCGGGCGTTTATTTTCAGCATCCCATTCAAACATTGGGAAATCCACAACCCAAACAAACTGGTTACTATTCACATCAAACAAGCCCAAATCTTTACCTAGCTCTACACGCAAGTAGCCCAAAGCATTGTTCACAATATCTTTTGTATCCGCACCAAAGAACAATAAATCACCATTTTCTGCGCCCGTACGTACCATCAAATCTCTCAAAACATCTTCCGACAAGTTCTTCACAATCGGCGATTGCAAACCAGCAGGAATATCATCTTTATCGTTGACCTTAATATATGCGAGGCCTTTTGCGCCATAAATGGAGACAAATTTAGTATATAAATCAATTTTCTTGCGACTCAACAGGCTATTGCCACCTGGTACGCGAATCACCTTCACCAAGCCACCATTGTTGGCAGGCCCACTAAACACCTTGAAATCCACAGATTTCATCAAGTCAGTCACATCGATATGCTCCAAACCAAAGCGCACATCGGGGCGATCCAAACCATATTTATCCATAGCATCGGCATATGTCATACGTGGGAATGGTGCATCAGGAGCTTTACCCATACCCGCTTCAAACATGGATGAAATCAAGCCTTCTGCTACAGCCATAATATCATCTTGATTTACAAAGGACATTTCCAAATCAACCTGCGTAAACTCAGGCTGGCGATCAGCACGCAAATCTTCATCACGAAAACAACGTGCAATTTGATAATAACGATCCACACCAGCCACCATCAATAATTGCTTAAACAGTTGCGGGCTTTGTGGCAGGGCATAAAAAGAGCCTGGATACACACGCGAAGGCACCAAATAATCGCGTGCTCCTTCAGGCGTAGATTTGTTCAAAATGGGTGTTTCAACATCCAAAAAGTCTTGGCCATCCAAATAATTGCGCGCTGCATGTGTAACCTTATGACGCAACATTAAATTCTTCTGCATCATTGGGCGACGCAAATCCAAATACCGGTATTCAAGACGGTGTTGCTCGCCTGCATTACAATCATCATCAATAGTAAAAGGAGGCGTTTCAGCACGGTTTAACAAGGTTAATTGGGAAATTTTAATTTCAATTTCACCCGTTGGAAGTTTTGAATTCGTCGCATCTTCATCACGAGGGATCACTTCACCAATTACTTCAATAACATTCTGCTGACGCATAGAATGCGCTAAAGCATGCATCTCAGGAGTGTCCGGGTGAGCTACCACTTGCACAATGCCAGAGCGGTCACGCACATCCAAAAAGATAACTCCGCCATGATCACGATTGGTTTCAATCCAACCATTCAATCGAACTTGTTGTCTAAGATGTGTATTACGAAAATCACCACAGTATGTACGCGCTATCATTGCGAGAGCCTCCAAAGCCATTGTCTTTTGCTTTACTAAAAACCAAAAGGCGGCGCAGCATAACCTCATAGCTCTTTTCCTGCAAAATATCCTCACTATTTAAGCAGGTAGAAAAAAATATCTATCCGCTTATTCTAAGTACAGACCTGTGCATCTAGTAATACTAAACAATTAGACTTTATAAGCATCAACTTCCACAGTTCCCTGAAATAGGATTGGGAGAAACACCACTTATGCATGAACATATTAGTATAGCAGCCTCATGGAAACAGCATTTGCTCAATGAATTTTCGCAAGACTACATGCAGGCATTACACTCCTTTTTACAATCTGAAAAAGAACATAAAAAGACCATTTATCCGCCAGCCAGGCAATGGTTCGCAGCTTTAAATACGACACCCTTTGATCAGGTAAAAGTTGTCATTCTTGGGCAAGATCCATACCACGGTGAAAATCAAGCGCACGGATTATGTTTTTCTGTGCCTCCAAATGTCAAAGTGCCACCTTCACTCATCAATATTTATAAGGAACTTCAAAACGACTTAGAGATCTCACCTGCACAGCATGGCTACCTCATGCATTGGGCACAGCAAGGTGTTTTACTGCTCAACAGCGTATTAACCGTCGAGCAGGGGCACGCCGCTTCTCATCAAAACAAAGGCTGGGAACGCTTTACTGATGCCGTCATTACACAAATCAATAAACACACCGAACACACTGTATTTATACTGTGGGGTGGTTATGCGCAAAAAAAAGGAGCCAATATTGATAGCAGCAAACATCTCATTATCAAAGCGCCACATCCATCACCCTTATCTGTATATCGAGGTTTTTTCGGAGGTCGTTATTTTTCTCGCACCAACGCATATTTAAAAAAATATGGGAAAATATCGATTGATTGGACGCTACCTGATCTCAATACTGCCACCAAGCAATACGAACAAGAGAAATGACCCATCATTCTATCGGTTTTCGCTCATCACGTTTGCATAAAACAACTCTATTCCTACCTGAGTGTTTAGCCCGATAAAGTGCATCATCAGCTCGAATCAGAAAAGCATCCGCTAATTCATCAATGTCCTTATTTGAAAAAGATGCTATACCAATGGACACCGTTTTTTTCACTATCTGCTGTCCAACATCCACTGCCATTGCCTCAACATCACAGCGAATACGTTCGGCAATAACTTGAGCCCCATCACAGTCAGTCTCAGGCATGATAATCACAAATTCTTCTCCGCCATAACGTGCCAACACATCAATATTCCTAATCGAAATATTGATTTGATTGCTAAGTGCAATCAGCACTGCATCACCTGCGGGGTGCCCATATTTGTCGTTTACTGCTTTAAAATGATCAATATCTAACATCATAAGAGACAGGTTTAATTGATAACGTTTTGAGCGTCGAAACTCTTCATCTAGTTTATTTGTAAAATAGCCTCGATTATAAACACCTGTTAATGCATCAGATATGGCCATTCTTTCAAGCTTCTCTGTTAATGCCTTACGCTCAGTTATATCGCGAATAATCCATGTAAATAACCATGAGCTGTCCAGCTCTTTAGCTCCAACACACAATTCAACAGGAAAGGTTGAGCCATCTTTTCTTTCTGCATCCTCTTCTCTCGTAGCGTTAACAATTTTAGCCTGCTGCGTTTCAAGGTGACCCGCAAGATAATTGTCGTGCAGCTCATTGTGGAGTGACGGTATAATCATACTAATATTTTGACCCAGCATCTCATGCTCTTCATAAGCAAACATCTTACAGGCTGCGGGGTTGCTACCAGAAATAACACCCTTTTCATCAATAGTAATAATACCATCCAATGCCGTATCAACAACAGCGCGCAAGCGCAGATCCTTTTGTTTTATCAATGTAAGGTTCTCAATATGTTCAACACGTTTTTGAGCAAAGAGAAGTGATAGTATTAACAAACCCAAAAGAAAAGCCGCCTGACTTACATGTGTTATGCCACCTTCATTTTCAATATGCTGTTCAAGAACATCAGATGGAATATATGATAACAGGATCCATGTATTGGAAGGCTCTCCCAAACTGGGAACATATGATGTCTGCGGGTGTTTTTCACGATAACCCTTTTCAAACGGGCTTATTTTAGAAAATGTAAACATTCCACGATCATTGACAAACTGCCCATGTTTAGACTTAGCAATCCTTTTCCATGCCTCTGGGTAGTCAAACTTAAAGGCTCTGTTTCCCCTATCATCAAGCACATTACCCCATTCATTACTTGGCAGTGCTGCTTTAATCCAAAAGCCATTACTATCAATCAATTGTGGAATACTCCCATTACTTACACGGTGATTGCTAACTATCGCAAGCAAATTCTCTGCTAAGTAAGTAAGAACAAGAACACCCCCTACCTCTCCTTGCTCATCAGCTAGAGGCATGCTCAACTGAATCACTGGTTTATATGGCTCTTCGATCTGGTGATTCTCAAAATTCAGACTTATCGGGGAAACATAGACCGCTTCAGGCACCCCTTGCACCGCAGCCATAAAACAAGGTCGGTCAGCTTTGTCTTGGAGTTTTTCTGTAGGAATAAGCTGTTCTGATTCTGCTGTTTTTTCTACACGAATAATTTCCATGCCATGTTTATTAAGAACGCTCAGCTGATCGTATATATTTTTATGCTGAATAAATGCTAAAAATTCTCCACCTAAATCCTGCTTATATTGTGCTAATTTCACACTACTCTCAGGCGATAATATTTTTTTTAAGTCACTGTTTAATGATACAACTACTAAGTCTGACATAATGTTTCTAAATACACTTAGGATAGCATGCTCTTGCATTGAAACACTGTTTGACTCATGCTCTTGCAATACTTTAAGGTTAGATTTCTTTACCAGCTTATCATTGTAGTCACTGAGTACAGCCGCAATAATCACAATGGGAAAAAAGACAGTCACTGCATATTTCAGAATACTCAATGCCTTGACATTACATATGCTCATTTTTTACATCCCCAACATTCCTTAAGTCCCAGTGATAAAACTACCACGTATATACTATCGGTAATAATAAAAAAAACTCAAGGAAATATTATCCCCACTTACCACAACACCATGACAAGCCAAGCTAGACTCTGCTAGCTTGCCGCCATGGCCAAATCATTATTCGTATGTCAAAGCTGCGGTGCAGAGCATCGTAAATGGGCAGGGCAATGCCCTGACTGCAATGAATGGAACTGTATCACCGAACAAGTCGTTGAAGCCAACCCCCGTATCGGCAAGAAAAGTAAAAGCCTAAATACTATATCCATTACAGATATTTCCACACAAGAAAGCCCCCGTCGCTCTACCGCTATTGAGGAGTTAGATCGCGTTTTAGGTGGCGGTATTGTGCCCGGCTCTGCGATTTTGATTGGCGGTGATCCTGGCATCGGAAAATCTACTATTTTATTACAAGCCGCAGCCAAACTATCCACACAAGGCACTGTACTTTACATCACCGGTGAAGAATCTACCCAGCAAGTACGTTTACGCGGCGAACGCATTCATGCACTGCACCCTCAATTACAATTAGTCTCAGCATGCGAACTCGAATCCATGCTTGCAACCATTAGCGAACTTAGGCCTATTGCAGTGATTATTGATTCCATTCAGACCACTGTTAGCAACCGTTTGACCAGCGCGCCAGGTACTGTCTCACAAGTGCGCGACTGTGCATCCGCTTTGATTCAAAACTGCAAACAACAAGGACACGCTCTCATTTTGGTCGGGCATGTAACCAAAGATGGCGCCTTGGCAGGTCCACGCGTACTAGAGCATATGGTTGATGCCGTACTTTACTTCGAAGGTGATCATGGCCATGCCCATCGTATTTTGCGCGCTGTGAAAAATCGTTTTGGCCCTGCCGGTGAGATTGGTGTTTTTGAAATGTCGGATGCCGGGCTTATTGGTATCAGTGATGCCTCGCGATTATTTCTATCTGAGCGTGCTGCAGACATCCCTGGCTCTGTTGTTTTGGCATGCATGGAAGGCACACGCCCTTTGCTGGTTGAAGTACAGGCTCTCGTTGCTTCGACCGTCTATGCGACACCCAAACGCTCATCCGTTGGACTGGATGTAAACCGTATTGCTATGCTCACCGCTGTGCTCGAACGACGCATCGGCATTCCACTCTCTGGGCATGATGTGTATGTGAATGTTGCAGGTGGCGTAAAGATTTCTGAGCCTGCAGCCGACCTTGCGGTGTTATTGGCAATCCTTTCCGCATATCAGGAAAAACCCTTGCCGCATAACATGGCAGTATTTGGAGAAATTGGTTTAACAGGCGAAATTCGGCCCGTTGGCAATCCCGAAAATCGCGCCAAAGAGGCAGCTAATTTAGGTTTTACACAAGTACTGATGCCGCATGAAAACCATACAAGAGTGCAGGAAGCCAATCTTGCTGCTACGCTTCGCGACACAGCGGCTACACCTGAGTTTATTCCCGTTAAACATCTGTCTGGTGCGGCACAAATGGCTTTACACTAAGAGGTATGAAAAGGTTTTGTATACATTCAAGCACTTTCACTCAATACAGAGCAATATTGATATTAGCAACCACAGGTGGCGCGTGTGAACTATTTTGACTATATCCTCATAGGCATTGTTGGACTATCCATGGTGCTTTCACTGTGGCGCGGTTTTGTTCGTGAAATCATCTCATTGATTGGTTTGGTTGCAGCATTTTTAATTGCCAGTCGCACATCAGGAACTGCTGGTGACTTTCTAGGTCAGTGGATTTCCAACAGCACAACATCTGACATTGCTGGTTTCGTCATGGTATTTGTTGTGGTTATGATTATTGTAGGACTTATCGGTGCACTCATTCGCAAACTTGTTGATCTGGCAGATCTTACTGCGACTGACCGCACATTGGGCATGTTTTTCGGTATTGCCCGCGGTTTATTACTCATCGCCCTATCTTTTTTGATTTACACATCCTATACCAAGCCTGATCAAGCTTGGGCAAAAAAAAGCCTGCTAACGCCTTACGCCATCCAAGCATCTGATTTATTGGGCCAAGCCATTCCTGAAGGTTATCCATTTTCCAGGCAAGGAAAGGCAGCATCTCAACATCAAAATAAAACGACTAAAACCATACTCAAAGATATACCCGTTGGGGATAAGCAAGCTTTAAAATCTATTATCCAACAACAGCTCCAATGAGGCCACCCATGAATACTCTTTCTGACGATTCCGACCACTTCCGTGACGAGTGCGGTGTATTCGGTATTTCCGATCACCCAGAAGCTGCAAACCAAACTTACCTTGGCCTTTATGCGCAACAACATCGCGGTCAAGAATCAGCAGGCATTGTCACCACCGATGGTCATAGCTTTAATAGCCATCGCGGCATGGGTTTAGTCGCAGATGTGTTTCAGAAGTCCGATATTAAACAGTTACAAGGCACTTCTGCTATTGGTCATGTTCGCTATTCAACATCGGGTGAATCAGGCTTGCGCAACTGTCAGCCATTCTCCTTTGAATATGCCCATGGTGGCATTGCTATGTGTCATAATGGCAATATCGTAAATGCACCCGAACTACGCAAAGAACTTGAACAAGATGGTTCTATTTTCCAATCGACTTCTGACACAGAGGTTTTGATTCATTTGGTTGCTAAAAGTAAACAATCACGGATGCGTGACCGTGTGGCTGAAGCTGTTAATCGTTTAACAGGTGGTTTTTCATTACTCGTATTGGTTGAAGAGCGCATGCTTGGTGTGCGTGATCGCAATGGCATTCGCCCATTGGTTTTGGGCAAACTTGGCAACTCATGGATTTTAGCATCTGAAACATGTGCATTTGATCTGGTTGGTGCGAAATATGTACGCGATGTAAAACCTGGTGAGATGGTTATCATTGAAAATGGTAAGGTTGAAAGCCTGTTTCCTTTTGATTCTACTGCTCCCAAATTTTGTGTTTTTGAATATGTTTATTTTGCACGCCCAGACTCCACCTTAGAAGGCGTAAATGTTTATGATGCTCGCTACAAAATAGGTCTCGAATTAGGCAACGAATCCCCTGTTGAAGCTGACTTAATTATCCCCGTTCCCGATTCAGGTGTTCCACCTGCAATGGGTTATGCCGAGGCAACAGGCATTTCGTTTCAACTTGGTTTGATTCGTAATCACTATATTGGTCGCACCTTCATCGAACCTCAACAATCTATCCGAAATTTTGGCGTAAAACTCAAACTCAATGCCAACCGCCATATGATTGAAGGTAAACGCGTCGTATTGGTCGACGATTCTATTGTACGCGGCACAACCAGCCGAAAAATTGTCGAAATGGTGCGTGCGGCAGGTGCAAAAGAAGTTCACATGCGTATTTCTAGCCCGCCTACCAAGCACTCCTGTTTTTATGGTGTGGATACACCCAATTCAGAAGAACTCATGGCCAATCAAATGAGTTTGGATGAAATGTGCAAGGCTATCAATGCCGATTCATTGGCTTTTGTGAGCTTTGAAGGTATGTACCGTGCAATTGGAAAACCTCAAGAAAACCATTGTGACGCATGTTTTTCAGGCAACTACCCTGTCGACATTGACCCCTCACGCTCTCCTCAACTATCCTTATTGCGATTCTATAGCCGGAGGCCATGAGTCAACAGCCAACCATTGTCCTGCTACATGGCTTATTTGGTTCTCGCCATATCCTTTGGCACGATTATTTCAAAGGGGTAAAGCAGCTTTATCACACAGCAGGTTTTCGAGTCATTGTTCCTCAAGTCCCTGCTGTTGCTGACATAGCGGTTCAGGCTCAGGCGTTAGAGAAAATACTGGCGAATGAAACAACGCCCTTACACTTGGTTGCCCACTCTATGGGTGGTGTTTATGCCCGCCATTATATTACACACCTTGATGGACACAAAAAAGTTCAAAGCCTTACTACATTGGCATCCCCACATCGCGGTTCACCCGCAGCAGATTACCTGAGCGAAAACTTTCTCCTAGCACGTTCGCTAAAAGGTCTAAATGCGCTCTCCATAAAACACATGGCAGCATTTAATAGCCAAACACCCGATATGCCTGACGTATATTATCGTAGTTACACTGCTAGCAGACCACCTGAAGAAGTCCCATGGGTTATGGCAAAAATTGCACGTATCGTACAGGCCGCTGAGGGAGAGAATGATATGCAGGTTTCCATCACATCAGCCCTTTGGGGTGAACATGTGCGCACCCTGCATGCAGATCACTTTGAAATTATAGGACTCAATGCTTGGCTGAATCCATTTGTGAAACGTATCGCCTTCAAACATTTACCGTTATATCAAGAGATTGGAGAGTGGATTAACGCCACTTTCGCCAAGCAAACAGAGCGCTCCTCAAAAGATACCTAAGGGAGTGCTGATCAAAGCATGCCCGGCAAGCTTGAGTCCAAAACCAACCCCTTCTGCGTTACAAGTCTCGGAAATAGCGGTGCTATTGCCAGCGACTTACGCCTTAAATGGGTCGCTTTTGAATCGCAATCTTGCTCGACCAGCTTTAATCAGCACTTCCCTAAGCCACCCTCCTAAACTTAGCCTGGATAATTATCAGCACACATAAACATCACAAACTGTTTTCACTATGGAGATAGGCTGCACTTAAGTCTATGCTTCGCCCCACTAACGTAGGTGTGATTTTAAGCTACTGAAACTGTAAATATCTCATAGACTTAAAAATCAGATTTACTCATTCTTTTTATGCTAAAAACGAGGTGCCAGGACATGGATATTGATGTTCAAAAAGTTGCGATGCTCGCCCGTATTCGTCTAACCGATGACGAAGCGAGTGAACTCGCCCCCCAACTTAACAAAATCCTTAGTTATGTAGATCAACTTGCCGCTGTAAATACCGATGGTATTACCCCAACCGCTCACCCCCATGATGCGGCTATGCCATTGCGTGCCAATATCGTCACTAACAGTAATCGTCGTGATGCATTACAAGCCGTTGCACCAAAAACAGAATCTGGACTTTATGTCGTACCAAAGGTGATTGAATAATGCCATTTAGCTCTTTATCCCATATCCAAGAACGCTTAAACAGCGGCAATACCAGTGCTGTTGAAGTCGCGCAACTATATTTAGATCGTATCGCTGCGCACAATGATACGCTCAATGCTTTTGTATATATTGATGGCGAACATGTATTGGCACAAGCCGAAGCATCAGACAAGCATCGTGCCGAACACGGAGCTCGTGCCCTAGAGGGCTTGCCGATTGCGATAAAAGATATTTTCTGCACACAAAACGGCCCAACCCAATGCTGTTCTAATATCTTAAAAGATTTCCATGCTCCCTATGATGCGCATGTTGTCACCAAGCTCAAAGAAGCTGGTGCTGTATTGGTGGGTAAAACCAATATGGATGAGTTCGCTATGGGCTCTTCCAATGAAACATCAGCATTTGGCCCTTGTCGTAACCCTTGGAACACCGACTGTATTCCAGGCGGTTCATCCGGCGGCTCTGCCTCAGCTGTTGCTGCTGCACTAGCTCCAGCAGCATTGGGCACAGATACAGGTGGCTCTATTCGCCAGCCTGCCTCTTTAACCGGCATTACTGGTTTGAAACCAACTTACGGTCGTGTTTCTCGCCGTGGCATTATCGCCTTTGCATCATCGTTGGATCAAGCGGGACCTATGACACGCTCCGTCAAAGATGCTGCCATGATTACATCCGTTATTTCAGGTCATGATTCAGGTGATGCAACATCTATTTCCGATGCGCCTGAATTAGATTGGTTAGCAGCATGCAACAAAACTGACATGAAAGGCATGCGTATCGGTGTTCCCAAAGAGTATTTTGTAGGAGGCATGGATAGCGGGGTGCGTACATCCGTCGAAGCTGCTCTCAAGCAGTGCGAAGCTTTGGGCGCCGAGCTGGTGGATATTTCATTGCCCAATACTGACCTCGCCGTAGCAGCATATTATGTTATTGCGCCATCGGAAGCTTCTGCGAATTTATCGCGTTATGACAGTGTTCGCTTTGGCCACCGCTGTGAAAACCCAGAAGATTTATTGGATATGTACACCCGTTCACGCGATGAAGGTTTTGGCCCAGAAGTAAAACGTCGTATTTTGACAGGTGCATTTGCCCTATCTTCTGGTTATTACGATGCCTATTATTTAAAAGCCCAACAAGTACGCACCATGATTCAGCAAGATTTCATCAGTGCTTTTGAGAATGTAGATATTATCGCCACACCAACCAGTCCAATTACGGCATTTAAATTGGGCGAGAAAACAGATGACCCACTCACCATGTATTTATCAGATATTTATACCATTGCAGTGAATTTGGCGGGTCTACCTGCTCTATCTCAACCATGCGGCTTTGCAGATGATTTACCTGTTGGATTGCAGTGGATTGCCCCAGCTTGGCGTGAAGATGTATTGCTTGGTGCAGCATCTGCCTATGAAGGTGCGACAGATTGGAACAACAAAACTCCACAAGCGTTCGAAGAAGTATCGGGAGGTAAAGCATGAGCTGGGAAGTTGTTATCGGACTAGAAGTCCACTGCCAGATTAATACAAATACCAAAGCATTTTGTGGTTGCCCGACAAGCTTTGGTGCTGAGCCCAATACACAAACCTGCCCTGTTTGCTTGGGTATGCCGGGGCAATTACCCGTTTTAAATACCCTCGCAGTCGATAAAACAATTCTTACTGGTTTAGCCATTGATGCACAAATAAATCTGGAGTCTAAATTCGATCGTAAGAATTATTTTTATCCTGATTTACCAAAAGGGTATCAGATTAGCCAGTTCACCATTCCTTTGGTTGAACATGGGCATATGGATATTACAACCAAAGACCGCGGTGACCGCCGCATTGGTATTACCCGCATTCATATGGAAGAAGATGCTGGTAAGTCCATGCATGAAGGCCTGGAAGCAGTCTCACATATTGATTTAAACCGTTCGGGTATCCCCTTGATGGAAATTGTTTCCGAGCCAGATATGCGCTCTGCCGATGAAGCCATTGCATATTTGAAGAACCTACATCAATTGATTCGTTTCTTAGGCGTTTCAGGCGCTGATATGGAAAAAGGTCAGTTCCGTTGTGATGCCAATGTTTCTGTACGTCACCCTGGTGACGAATTTGGTACACGAACTGAAATGAAAAATATGAACTCATTTCGCTTCATTAAGCAGGCGATTGATTACGAAGTCATGCGTCAGATTGAAGTGATTGAAGATGGTGGTGAGGTGGTTCAAGAGTCACGCTTGTGGGATTCTGTAAAAAGTGAATCGCGCTCCATGCGAAGCAAAGAAGAAGCCAATGATTATCGCTATTTCCCAGAGCCTGATTTACCACCATTACGCGTCTCTCAACTTGAAGTGGATAATATTAAAGCAGGCATGCCAGAGCTTCCGCATCAATTGCGCGCACGCTTTGAAGCTGAATTTGGTTTATCTGCCTACGATGCAGATGTACTAACCCAAACACGCGACCTATCCAACTGGTATGAAGCTTTAGTTGCTGCGCACCCTGCTGACCCCAAGCGTTGTGCTAACTGGATGGCAAATGAGCTGCTGGGTCGCTTAAAAGAGATAAACATAAATATCGAAGCATCTCCGGTTTCTCCCGATGAATTTGGTAAACTTATGGACCGTATTGGTGATAATACTATTTCTGGAAAAATCGCTAAGGATGTACTTGATGCAATGCTCGAGTCGAACAAAAGTGTCGATACCATCATTGAAGAAAAAGGACTTAAACAAGTCTCTGATACAGGCACTATTGATGCCATGATTTTAGAGATTATGGCAGCCAATCAGGGACAAGTAGATGCTTACCGTGGTGGTAAGGATAAGTTGTTTGGTTTCTTTGTAGGGCAAGTCATGAAAGCCTCCAAAGGAAAGGCCAATCCGGGCATGGTCAACCAGCGTTTAAAAGAATTACTCAAAGGCTAAAAGCTCTTTGTCTAGCATAAAAAAAGCCAGTGTCAGAGAAATCTGCACTGGCTTTTTTTTGAGCCTTTAAATTTTATTACAACGTTTTTAAATACTCAATAATATCTTTACGGTTTTGCTCGAGCCGCATCTCAGGAATCACCGGCATAATCAAGCCGTAAGGATTAGCGGCAACAACAGCCTTAGCCTTTTTGTCTTTTTTGGAAAAAACCTCAGGCCCCTCTAACCACTGATGAATCCAAGCTTCGTCATGACGGACTAAAACATCTTTCAAACCTGGGCAGCCAACAGCACTAATTTGGTTTGTTGCATTGTGACAGCGTATACAAATCGACTTAAATATTTTTTCCCCATGCTTGACATCAACCTTCGGTGTATCAACCTCCGCCACATCAGCCTTTGGTGTATCAACCTTCGTTGCATCAGCTTTCGGTGTATCAGCTTGTACCACTTCTGTAGTCACAAGGTCTTCTTCCGCCAAAACAGGAGCAGACAGTAAAAGTGGAAGTATCAAAATAATCAACTGTATCAAACGCATAACTAAACCTCTTACACAACGCACCTTATGAGAAACTCATACGGTCTGCAAATGTATTCAGCTCTATTCAGGCATATGCATATCACCTGCACCAAGTCATTGCTGCATTGAACTGGAAATCAAACCATATGCGTGTACATTTCGCCACCTTTCTTGAAGCGTTCATACATGCCTTGAATAGCCACTATACCACCCGCCACCGGAGCAAATCCTATGCAAGTATCTCCTATTTCAGCCCTTTCACCACTTGATGGTCGTTATGCAAGTAAAGTTGCAAGCCTACGTCCAATTTTTAGTGAGTATGGTCTCATTAAGGCAAGGGTTACTGTAGAAGTTCGCTGGCTACAAATGTTAGCTGCCAATAATGAAATCAACGAGGTCCCTGTTTTTTCAGAGCAAGCAACAAATTTTCTTAATAATATCCTTATTAACTTTTCAGAGGCCAATGCCCAGCGCGTCAAAGATATTGAAAGCACCACAAACCATGATGTAAAAGCTGTGGAATATTTTTTAAAGGAGCAGGTAGCAGAGCACCCTGAACTTTCATCTATTTCAGAATTTCTCCATTTTGCATGTACATCGGAAGACATTAATAATCTATCATACGCTTTGATGCTTAAAGAAGCCCGTGATGATGTCATGCTTCCTATGCTAAACCGTATGTTAGATAGCATTAGAGCTGGCGCACATGATCTTGCCGATCAACCACTTCTAGCTCGTACACATGGACAACCAGCCAGCCCAACCACCATGGGTAAGGAATGGGCGAATGTTGCTTACCGTATGCAACGTCAAATCAAACAACTTGAACAAACCCAGATGCTCGGAAAAATTAATGGCGCAGTAGGCAACTACAATGCTCACTTAGCAGCTTACCCAGAACTCAATTGGGAAAATATTGCCCAAAACTTCATCGAATCACTTGGTTTAACATGGAATCCATACACGATTCAAATTGAGCCTCATGATTATATTGCAGAGTTCAACGATATTATTGCACGTTTCAATACTATCCTCATCGACTTTTGCCGCGATATTTGGGGTTATATATCTGTTGGCTACTTCAAACAAAAAGTGATTGCGGGGGAAGTTGGATCATCCACCATGCCACATAAAGTTAACCCGATTGATTTTGAAAATGCTGAAGGGAACCTAGGCCTTGCCAATGCCATGTTGCATCACTTGGCAACAAAGCTTCCTATCTCTCGCTGGCAACGTGATTTAACTGACTCTACCGTATTGCGTAATCTCGGTGTTGGCTTGGGCTATACACTATTGGCACTTGAATCTGCGTTAAAAGGCATCAATAAATTAGAGCCCAACAGCGCACGTATGGACGCCGACCTTGATGCCACATGGGAAGTATTGGGTGAAGCTGTGCAAACAGTGATGCGTCGTTATGGGCTTGAAAATCCATATGAGCAGCTCAAAGAATTAACCCGCGGCCAAGGCATCACACAAGAAAGCTTACGCACATTCATCAATGATTTGGATATCCCCGATAACGCCAAACAAGATCTACTTAACATGACTCCTGCTAGCTACATCGGCAATGCCTCAGCTCAAGCTAAAAACATCTAACTATCACTCCCTCACCTTGAAGAAGGTGAGGGAGTACATATAAATATATGTGTGACTATTCAGATTGCTGCTGATGTATTCGCTAGCACCAGCAGGCGCCGCTTTTAGGCGAGGCAGAAAAGCGGAGTTTTCTCCATGCCAATGGGCACTTTCTAACACGGCTATCAGATACATCAGCGGTGGACTGGGATCACACCCGTTTTACATCCAAATGATCACGCAAAGCATCGCCGAATACATTCACCACCATCACTATCAAAAATAACATTAAACCTGGCCATATCACTAGGCTCGGCTCCACCAGCATCAAACGTGTGCCTTCACGAATCATCGTTCCCAGCGATGCATCGGGAGCCTGCACACCAACACCCAAAAAGGACAAACCTGCCTCACCAATCATCACCGCTGCCAAACCAAAACTAGCTTCTACCAAAAGAGGTGCGGCAATATTGGGTAATAAGTGGCGTACGCTAATATATAAAAATGACATGCCATTTGCCAAAGATGCCTCAATATAAGCCGCTGATTTCAAAGATAATACTTGCACCCTACTAAGACGCGCAAAACCAACCCAGCCAACCATCACCAATGCAAAAATAAGATTCTCAACACCAGGGCCAAGCATCGCAGCCAGTGCAATTGCCAATAATATGCCTGGAAAAGACAATACCACATCAGCAATACGCATCAGCACCACATCTAACCAACCACCATACCAGCCTGCGAGCACGCCAATCGTAATACCCAACACCCCGCCCAACAGAACCACGATCACACCAACAAATATAGAAAGTTGTAAACCTTCTGCCAATCTAGCCAAGACATCGCGTCCCAAAGCGTCACAACCCAAAAGGTGTTCTGCACTGGAGCCGGCCAAAACCAAATCCAAGTCCACTGCATGCCCATCGATACCTAGCGACATCGACGTTAGCAGCACCAAAACAGGCAATGCAAAACAAATGAACGTAAATATGATTATTCTCTTAGACATACGCGTAGTATCCATGAATTATCCCAGCATATCCAAAGGACTTCGTACGCCTTGCCCACCACGATTTAAAACATGCGTATAAATCATGGTAGTTTTTACGTCGCTATGCCCTAAAAGCTCTTGCACAGTTCGAATATCATAACCATTTTCCAATAAATGTGTGGCAAAGGAATGCCTAAATGTATGGCAGGTTGCTCTTTTCGTTATCTTACTCTGGATTACAGCGCCTTTCACTGCGCGTTGCAATGTTTTCTCATCAATATGATGCCTACGCTCCATACCTGAATGTGGATCAATAGACCGCCTACTTGAAGGAAATACATATTGCCAGCCCCATTCTTTGCCAGCATTGGGGTATTTTCGCGCCAACGCATTGGGCAGATAAACATCTCCCAAACCATCGCATAAATCATTTTGATGAATAATTTTAACCCGTTCTAACTGATCATGCAGTTGTCCTTCAAGCGCCTTCGGCAGCGTGCTAATGCGATCTTTCTGCCCCTTACCATTACGCACATGCACTTGCCCATAATCAAAATCAATATCTTGAACCCGTAAGCGGACACACTCCATAAGCCGCAAGCCCGAACCATAAAGAAGTCTTGCCATCAAAGCATTTCGCCCATCCATCAATGCAAGCACGCGCCCAACCTCTGCAACAGAGAGCACAACTGGCAAAAGCTTGGGCTTGGTTGATTTTCGTAATTGATCAAATTTACCAATATCAACATCCAGCACCTGCCGATACAAAAAGACAATCGCATTCAATGCCTGTGATTGCGTCGATAACGAAACATGCCGCTTCAGCACCAAATCATTAAGAAAAGCCTCTATCTCAAGCTTTCCCATATCTTTCGGATGACGTTTATCGTGAAACAAGATAAAACGCTTAATCCAGCTTGTATAAGCCTCTTCCGTCCGAATACTATAATGCCGCCGACGAATCACGGTTCGAACCTGCTCAAGCAATTTAGGCTTATCACTCATATGTGTGTTTGCCATTTATAATCATGCGGTCTATATTAACATAAGTTATCTATCTATATGGAGAAAAAATTCAATCCATGAAATTCAAAATATATTTCAGATCAATGTATGCACCGTATTTGGTGCATACATTATGTTAGCTTTCAAAAGGAGAAACAGTGAAAATAGTAGAGAAAATAAGAATTCAGGCAACGCCCGAACAAATATTCCATTTTTATGAGGATGTTTCACGCTGGTCATCTTGGGATCCAGATGTTCAATCGTCATCCATTGATGGTGATTTTATTACTGGAGCCAAAGGTAGGCTAAAGCCGGCAAAAGGACCAGATGCAAAAATTGAATTCACTGAAATTACGAAAAATCAATCTTTCACAACCATTAGCAAGTTGCCGTTGTGTACTATGAGATTTGTGCACGAACTTCTTCCATCAGGTGAAGCAACTGAAGTTGTTCATAAGGTCGTATTTTCAGGATTGCTCTCCCCTTTATTTGGCCGCCTGATTGGCACTGGTATAAGGAAAGGACTACCAGCAACCATGCAAGGTTTGAGAAACGCCGTTGAATCAAAAAGCTAACAAGGCGCTGCACCTGACCGCTTTTCCGCTACGCTCCAAAGCGTCAGGTGAGCTTGGTCGTTAGAGCTACAAACATGGAAATGAGCAACGAATTAATTTTCTACACTCAGATCGCTTCGATCCTTGCGTTCGTTGTATCAATGTTTGCGCTTTATAGATTGCTCGTTTCCCAGAAGGACGCAACTATTGAGGCTCTCCGAGAAAGAATTACACTGCATAAAGATCGGTCAACGGTAGAAAGCGCTGACGAACTGGCGAATTCCCTGAATAATCGTGTAATTATGCTCACAGATGAGCTCGGTCGTCTTCGTTCTGACAAAGAAACCAACTCTGACCTTATAAAGCAGAAAGAAGAAGAGCTCTCAGGTGCAAAGGATATGTATCAGAGATTGCAGTCAATGATCATGCATATTTCCGGGATGTCGGTTTCATATTTTTGCCCCGAGTGCGAAGAGCCAACAATCAGCGAAGCAGAATCAAAACTGCGATTCCACAACAAGAAACCGGACTATTTTTTGGTGAAATACAGTTGTGGTTACTCTGAACTGAATGGAGAAAAGCAAAGCGAATGCGGGAACAAGAAATGAGTTCTAACAATTCGCTCGTGTGGGACGTTGCGCGCTGTCGCGCTTACGCCCCACAGCTTCAACGTTACGCCGCCACTTGCGTGGCTGCGTAATGTGCTGCAACAGGGCTGCAAAAAAAATCAAACAGAGGAGTAGCTATGAATAAAATATTAGTTCTTATAGGGGTAATGCTTTTTCCGACAGTCTCTTTTTCAGAGGCTGCATATGTTGACTTAGTGTATAAAGATTCACTATCCGTTCTTCCTGAAGATAGGGGGTGGTTTAAAAAGCTATTTAGCGACCAAAAAAGAAAAGTTTTTTTAGTCGTGTCGATTTCAAAGAAAAATGGAGGGGATGGCAATGATGTGTTGTTATTGACCCCGAAAATAGTTGAAAGCTTTGAGCGCTCAAATAATGAGTTAAAAAGAACCAAAAGTGATAACCTAAACCTCCTGACATCACAGTTTGTAAATGATGTTGAGCAACTACAATTGAAAGTAGAGTTCTTTAGCGTCAAAAAGTCACGAGCTAACGCATTTACAGAGAGCCTTAAATCGCTTGCGGCTGCATATGTTTCAGCAGGCGCCACACCTGAAGCATCAAAAGTAGTGACATCCGCAATGGATGCAATTGGAAGTGTTCTCTCCGAGAATAAGGAAATATATCTTGATTATAATGGAGGCATATCTACAGCAACCGCAGGAAACACAATATCGCTATATTTTGACAATAGCGGAAATATTAATGACGGAATATTCGATGGGGCAGATTTATCAAAGAAAGTTGTATTTCAAGTAAGCTCTTCATACGAATATATTGTTGACTTTAAATTCTCATTTGAAAATCAAGGTACAAATAAAGCCGAGAAAGTTGCATTTAAACAGTTTTCAGAGGCCAAAACACCCAGTGATAAAAGAGACTCATGTAGAGACCTGAGGAAAATTCTGAAAAAAAGATTCTCAGATTCAACTGCCAACGATTTGATAGCTATAGCGGTTAATGACATTGACTGGCCTCAGGACGAAACGCAATATAATTGCGTTTCTGCCACAGAAGCCGTGAAATATAAAAGAGAAAAGAAATTGGATTATATAGCTAAATGCACAAGTGATGAATGCACAAACACAAAAACGACACTTTTCTTGCTCGAAGGAAATACACCGACCGAAGTTATAGCCGGCGTAACGGGCTCGGACATATATAGCATGGACTGCAAGAGCGGCACACAATTCTCTAAGCTTTACCGCTGGTCTAATGTTAACTCTACTTTCGAAAACAAATCCTTTAAATCATATAGCGTAAGCTCCTGCCTGAAAATCGGAGAAGGTAGCTCTCCATATACTCATAAGTTTTCTTGGCTAAATGGAACGCTGGCATCTCATTCGTGCGCCCCTTCTGGTGAAGATAACTATTGTAATTAGGCTCATAACAAGGCACTCCAGTTGACCATGATCTTCCCCCGATAAAACGGACATCAAAACCTATCAAGGAGATGTCTGATGCCCAAGAGCAATCAACCAAGGAAAACCTGGAAATATAGCGAGGAATTTAAGTCCAAAGCTGTGCAGTTAAGCTT
>Ga0316204_10001134_pt1 | contig 77977 bp, 73 predicted proteins | sample 6monrhotite_MG_2_FD_205661 | JGI IMG/M metagenome (GOLD analysis project Ga0316204, IMG submission 205661) | Microbial mat bacterial communities from mineral coupon in-situ incubated in ocean water Damariscotta River, Maine, United States -... | ecosystem: Environmental > Aquatic > Marine >...
GCTCTTCCGATCTTTGAGCGCGAGGCTCACTACTTGAGTTCCCCCCGATCACGTGGTGATCTCCCCCCTTAATTTTATTGGCCTCAGGCGCCGGCGCGTGGCTTAGGCTTTCCTCGTATGAACTCGGGCGGGCATTCTTGATATCTTCCGCCTTAGCAGAGCTAAGGCTTGGCGCCCTTGCCTCAGCGCTTGTCGCGCTTCGGGTATGGTTTTTATTACCCGGTGTGGCAGAGGCGTAGAGGCCTTTGGGGATTGCCTGAGATGTTGCCTGAGATGTTGCCTGAGGCTTTGGCGCAGATTTGGCTGATTTAGCGGGTGATTTTTTGGGGGATGTTTTTTTACTCATACTTTATTTCCTGAACTGATTCTATAAATTACTGATAAAATGATGGTCCCCCATAAGCACAACATACCACGGCCCACAATAAAACGCACAGCCGTTAAAAGCCGGGCTTTGTGCCATGTTGAACGCTGTTTTTCTGTCGATTTAGGCCCCATTATACGCCCCAGTTTTTTCCCAATTAACGCCGCCATATATGTTACCTATGGTTGACATTAAGTAAATCTTAACCATGTTATATGGTGTAGGTCAAGCATGTGCAGGCTCCATCATCCCCTAATATCCGCCAACGGCCAAGGCAGAACAGCCCCATAAAAAATCTTAAATCGCTAAGAATTCTCTCATCAGCGCATTAACTTCCTCTGGCTGTTCCATGGTACTGAGGTGGCCGCAGTGGAGGATCTGGTGATAGTGTGCGCCGGGGATGAGGTCGGCCATTTCCTGATGGACTTTGGGCGGGGTGAGGCAATCTTGTGCGCCGCAAATAATGAGAACCGGACATATGATGCCCGGTAATAAATCCCGCGAATCCGGTCGCTTGATCAGGGCGCGCTGCTGCCTTTGAAAGGCTTCGGCGCCCACGTCCGAGGCCATGTCCAATATTCTTTCGCATAAGTCCGCATCATTCAAACGATCGGGATGGATGAGATATTCGGTTAATTCCTGGGCTATGCTGCGAATATCTTCCTTTCCGGCGCGCATGATCAGTGCTTCGCGCATATCAATCTGCGGCGCCCGGTCTGCGCGGGCGTTTGTATCCAGCAGGATGAGTTTCTCTACCCTTTCCGGCGCCTGCCGCATGACTTCAAAAGCGATATAGCCGCCCATGGATAATCCGGCCAGGTTAAACTTATCCGGCGCTTCGGCCAGAAAGTCGCGCACCATGTCCGGCAGATTATCCCGCTGGGTATGATCGAAAAGGCTCAGATCAAAATCTTCTTCAAATGCGCCGATTTGATCCAGCCATAAATCATGATTACATAATAACCCCGGCACGAGGATCAAGTTTTTACTCATGACATCCCTTTTCATCAATTTGTTGGACAAGAAACTATAGCAAAGCCTGTCAAAGATTGACATCTTTATCATTTTGCGTATTCTGCGCCACACGTATTTTTATTTTTTGGAAGTGATATCACACCATATGGGTTTTGAATATTTAGGACTAAGCGAAGACTTGTTATCTGTGGTCGAGAAATCCGGCTACAGCGTACCAACACCAATTCAGGAAAAGGCTATTCCCGCCATCCTGCAGGGCCGGGATATATTGGGTATAGCCCAGACCGGAACCGGCAAGACGGCCTCCTTTACCCTGCCGATGATCGACATTCTTTCAGAAGGCCGGGCAAGGGCCAGAATGCCCAGGTCCCTGATATTGGAACCCACCCGCGAGCTGGCAACCCAAGTCTCCGAAAGTTTTGAAAAATACGGCGAGAAATCAAAGCTGAGCATGGCTCTGCTGATCGGTGGTGTCGCTTTCAAGGATCAGGAACAGAAGCTTGACCGCGGCGTTGATGTGCTGATCGCAACCCCGGGCCGCCTGATGGATCATATGCAGCGCGGCAAAGTTATGCTGAATGGCGTTGAAATACTCGTGGTGGATGAGGCCGACCGGATGCTGGATATGGGCTTTATCCCGGATGTGGAAAAAATCTGTAAGGCGATGCCACAAAAAATTCAATCGCTGTTCTTTTCAGCAACCATGCCCAAAGAAATCAAACGGCTGACCGACCAATTTTTGAAAGAGCCAAAAGAAATCGAGGTCTCTGCCCCCGCTTCTACCGCCCAGACCATCACCCAACGCCTTTGTATGGTCAAAGGCGGTGAAAAGGAGAAACGTCAAGCCCTGCGGCATCTTATCACATCAGAAAAGATTAAGAATGGCATTATTTTCTGTAACCGCAAGACCGTCGTTAAACTGGTCAGTAAGTCACTGGCCGTTCACGGGTTTAGCGTTGGTGAATTACACGGCGACATGCCCCAATCCATGCGGACGGAAACACTGACTAAATTTAAAAATGACGAAATTCAGCTTCTGGTCGCCAGTGATGTTGCCGCGCGTGGGCTTGATATTCCCGATGTCAGCCATGTATTTAATTTTGAAATCCCCAATAATCCCGAAGATTATGTCCATCGGATTGGCCGCACGGGCCGCGCGGGCCGCGCGGGGGCGTCTTTCACCCTGACCAGCCCTGCGGAAAAGAAAAATTTGGGCTTTCTGGTTAAATTCCTGGGCAAAGAAATCCAGCTTCATGATTTGCCAGGGCAGAAAACCGGTAATGCGAAACCGGCTTCGAAAGAAACTTCCCACCCTGCCCCGGCTGCGAAAAAGTCTGGCCCAAAGAAATCTGGCCCAAAGAAATCTGATCCTGAGAAATCTGATCCTGAGAAATCTGTTAAGGATGCCCCTGCTGCCAAACAAAAGGACGCTGTGGATAAAGTTCAGACAGCGGATAATAAAAAGAAAAGTCAAAGGCCTCAAAAAAGATCTCAAAAAGCTGATCCTATCGTCGGGCTGGGGGATCATACTCCGGCTTTTCTCCTGAGCTATGAACCGGCAAAAGACAAAAAAGAATAATTCTTTTAAAATCTGACATTTACCAAATCTTAACCAAAATCTTTAGTTATTCCTTAGTATAATCCTGTTAATTTCAAAATTCCGGAGCGAGAATATTGATCATCATTTCTTGTATAGTTTAATGATTTTATGAATCAAGGCAGATTTACATATGTCATATTTAAGAGACAAAATGGATGGGGAATATATAAGGGAAACTTCTGATAAGGCACTGGACCTCATGTCCATACATAATGTCATACCATCACCATCAAACTATCAGGTCTGGTATCAATATGTCAGCGAAGACAATATGTCCCTGAATAATGCCATTAACGAGATGATTAAAAAACGCAAATCATTCACATCCAAAGTAAGCGATAATCTTTATGAGCGTTTCTTTTCAAATGATCAGGAACAATCCATCATCACCAATACGGGTCAAAACATACAGGCCGAATTGGTCAAAATAGCGAAATCTGTGCGTGAAATCAACAACGGCACGGCCAAATATAGTGCCTCATTAGGTGATAGTCTGCGGGGCATGGATAATATTCCGGGCGGGACTGAACTTAAAAGCATCATCTCCGATCTTCTGATAGATACCAAAGATATGGCCAGCAGTAATAATGCTGCCCAGCAAAAGTTACAGGAATCTGCTAAAACTGTTCAAAAGCTTCAAACCACATTGGAAGCTGTCCGGCAGGAAAGCCTGACAGACATGTTAACCAACATTGGTAACCGCAAAGCATTTGAAGACAATCTTAAAACCGTCATTAAACAAACTATCGAAAAAGAAAATGAACTATGCCTGATCATTGGAGATATTGATCATTTTAAGAATTTTAATGACACGTGGGGGCATCATGTGGGCGATCAGGTATTGAAAGCTGTGGCCCATTCCATGAAAACCCGTGTTGGGGATATGGGGATGGCCGCCCGTTACGGCGGGGAAGAATTTGTAATCCTGATGCCGGATATATCATTGGAAAAAGCCTGCGAGCTTGCCGATAACATCCGTTTGTCCATTTCCCAGCGCAGCATGAAACGCAAAAGCACTGGCGAAAGCATCGGCAAGATTACCTGCTCCTTCGGGGTGGCCAAATATCGTTTGAATGAACATCGTAACGATTTTATTGAACGTGCCGATGCCGCGCTATACAGATCAAAATCAAATGGCCGGAATATGATTACCACAGAAGATGAAACCAGTATGAATGTGGTTAAAATCGCCTGATTTTTGTCTTGTCCATTACACTTTACAAAAAGTCCTTTTGATTTAAAATAGGTTTCCTTGCAATTAAGGAGAGCCCCATGTCTTTTGTTCCCAGCCCCCTATCCTGCCTAACCATGAAACTTGACTATCAGGATTCTGTCGCCATTTTGACGTTATGCCGTCCCGATGCCATGAATGCCATGAGCAATCAATTCTTTGAAGATTTTGATGTTGTTTTATCTGAGGTTTCCCACGTGGATAATCCGGTACGCGCTCTGCTAATTACGGCACAAGGAAAAGGCTTTTGCGTTGGAGCCGATTTGAAAGAACAATCCAGTGACATGCCGCCAAATCTGGGCGATCTTTTAAGGCGTGATTTAAACCCACTGATCATGCGGCTGAAAAATTTACCCATCCCGACAATTGTAGCGGTTAACGGCGCGGCGGCGGGTGCGGGCGTAAGTTTGGTCCTCGCCTGTGACATTGCCATTGCGGCACGGCAAGCATATTTCCTTCAGGCGTTTATCAATATTGCGCTGGTGCCAGATGCGGGCAGCACCTATTTTTTGCCGCGCCTTGTCGGCCGTGCGCGCGCCGCATCCCTTATGATGCTGGGCGAAAGGCTTCCTGCCAGCAAGGCCCTTGATTATGGTATTATTTCCGATGTTGTTGACCAGGAAAACCTGTTGGCAGAGGCCATGAAGCTTGCCCAAAAATTGGCCGCCCTGCCTACGCCTGCCCTGATCGGCATTCGTAAATTGCTGGATAATTCAGAGCAAAATACCCTGCCCCAACAGCTGGAAGACGAGGCAAATAGACAGCAACAGGCCGGACAGTCAGATGATTGTATGGAGGGTATTGCGGCATTTCTACAAAAAAGGCCGCCGATATTTAAGGGAAAATAATCTGCAACTTAAGAATATTCATTTTTTGTTCTAATTTGTTCTTGACTAATATGTCCCATTAAAATAGAACATAAATAGAACAAGGAGAGATGCTATGGATATTTTATTGCATATGGTCGCTTTGACCTTCCTACCGATTATGGCCTATATTTTATTTTTGGGAATAAAGGATATTTTCTCTGAAATCAGAGATCAATTCTCTTCGGGTAGGATAACGCCGCCAAGCCGGGCCATTCATTTGCCGATTCAATCTTATTATTTAGTGGAATCAAACACACCCATTTCATAATTGATGCTCCATTCGATCATATTACGGTATAATTTTTCCACCATATCCGGATGCGTGCCAACGTGATTGGCATGAGATATGACTTTAGCCACCACATCTTCGACACGCTTTTCATCACGCACCAGATTTCTATCCTGCTTGATATGCGCCGCCTGCTCTATAAAGTCCTGCCGGATACTTAACAGTTCCACGATCCGGCAATCCAGATGATCAATTTCCCGGCGCAGATCATCCATGGTGCCGCATTGCGGGATGCTATAGTCAATATTTTTTCTTTTATCATTCAAGCTATTATGGCTTCTCATGTTTATTCCTATAAAAAATCCAGCTATTAGAGTGTTTTTGTTATGGCAGAGAGGGAAGAAGAACTTTATAAGATGCCACTAGTTTCTGGCCGTTTTAAGTACCAGACAATCTATTTTCTTTTCCCTAAGGTCATCACAAATATTTTCTGCGATGGCTTTCTCTTCTATCCCACCGACAAAAAGCCGGAAAAGATTTTTTCCATTGGCCAAAGTCACAAGCTTGATCAGCGGCTTATAAGGATCAAGAATACCCTTGCTGCGTTTTTTAATTGTCGCCCAGCCGCTGCGGGCAATTTTCGTATTTGGGTATGAGGCAAGTTGCAGCCGGTATATTTTCTCTCCGCTCCCATAAGCCTGCCCGATTTCTTTATCTGATTGTCCGGCTATTTCTGTTTGCTCCACAGGCGCAGTTTCTACCTGTGCGGCATTACCCTGCTCCTTTTGCTCCTGCTTTCTCTTTTCCTTTCTTTTTTCTTGGGCTAACAAGTCCATCAGTTTTTGTTTTTTTGGGTCATCTGAACTGTATATTTCTGGCGGCGCGGGTTCCGTTATATTTAAATTCAAACCTTCTTTTTTGGGAAAGTTTTTAATGCCCAGGAAAACGGCCTGCGCCCGCTGACTGGCGTTTAATTTTTTCAGCCACATGTAATGACGGATGTTATTTGTCATTTCCTCTTCGGTCATGATCGCCTCGCCAATTTTACGTGCCGCCTCTTCCTCACCCGATAAGACATAAACCAGAACCAGATTCTGCTGCGCCTTGGTAACCGAATAATCCAGATTAATCGCTTTGCTGAGCAATTTTATTGATGGGGCATATTGTTCTTCAAAGGCCAACGACAGGGCGAGATTATTCAATAACGAAATATTATCCGCCGCAAGTTCCAGGCCCCTGCCGTAATTCATCTGAGCCTCTTCCTGCTGGCCCAAAAGATCATAGGCAAGGCCCAGCATATTATATATCCGGTAATTTTTGGGATCGCTTTTTGACAAATCCGTTAAATAAGGGATAGCATCTGCCGGGCGGTTTTTGGTGATCAACATCTGGCCGCTACCCATTTTGGCATCCATATTGCCGGGGTCCAGACGCAAGACCTGATCATAAAAATTGATCGCCGCATCCGATGCGCCAATAGCCTGATAGGTCTTAGCCAAGCCAAGGCGGGAGGAGATATGTTTGGGGTTTTCATTGGCTGCCCGCTGGAACAGCCGCATAGCATTGCCATAATCCCCGGCCTGAAGAAAACTTTCCGCCATATTCATCAATGAGTCGGAATCAAAAGGCATTTCACCATCAACCCGTCGCTCCCCGCTGCAAGCGGTTATAAGGCCACAGGCGATAAGCAAGATAACAATTTTTGAAAATTTTTGAATCATAATAGCCCCGTAATCATGCATTTTTTATGTTATCTCATACTATACAGTGAAGCGTTAACCATAACCAGCATATCATTAGATAAAATTTTCGGCAAAAGTTAAAGAATTCTTAAAAACTATGTTATAGGTTGCTTGAGTAGAAAACTTAAAAAGGATCATGAAATGGTTGATATTGCATCCGCGAGTAGCACATCCAGTCAAGTACAGGTTGATAGAGGAAGTAGTCAGGAAAATACGGCTACCGTCAATGAAATTCTTTCAAAGTCCGCTGAGGATTCTTCAGTTGAGCGCAAAGAGGTTGAATCCAGCACTGGCCCTGATGTCGGCAAGAATGTCGATGTCCGTGCCTAAGAAGCTACACTTCCCTTTCCTAAGGGCATAGTTACAGCGCGTAGATGACCTAAATCTATGACTTATCCCCATCCGGTACAATAGTCCGTAAATGTAACTCCCGCAGCTGTTTCATAGAAACCGCACTGGGGGCTTTCATCATCAGGTCTTCGGCCTTTTGATTCATCGGGAAAATAATCACCTCACGTATATTTGGCTCATCGGCCAGCAGCATCACAATGCGGTCAACACCGGGGGCAATGCCGCCGTGCGGCGGCGCGCCATATTTCAAGGCATTGAGCATACCTGAAAAACGCTCTTCCACCACTTCCGGGCCGTAACCGGCAAGCTCAAAGGCTTTATACATGATTTCCGGCTTATGATTTCGTATGGCCCCGGATGACAATTCAATACCGTTACAGACAATATCATACTGATAGCCCAGAATATCTTCCGGCTTCATTGTTTCCAAAGCCGTCATGCCGCCTTGAGGCATTGAAAAGGGATTATGGCTGAAATCCAGTCTTTTTTCGACCTCATCATATTCATACATCGGGAAATCAACAATCCAGCAGAATTTAAACTCATCCTCATTGATCAAGGCCAGATCTACGCCAATTTTACTGCGGGCATAACCGGCGAGCCTTGCTGCCTCTGCTGCCATGCCGCACGCAAAGAAAACACCGTCATTTTCACTTAGGCCGGCACTATCCCGAAGCTTTGCCAAACGATCCTGGTCAAGGTTCTTCGCAATCGGCCCCAAGGCTTCACCGTCTTTAAACCGAATATAGCCCAATCCGGCGAAACCTTCCCCGCGCGCCCAGTCATTCATCTTATCGAAGAAGCTGCGGGCTTCTGCCCCGCCGGCTCCTGGCGCGGGAATGGCGCGCACAACCGCACCCTTTTCGATAGCACCGGCAAAAATACCAAAGCCCGATCCCCGGAAGATTTCCGTCACATCACTAATTTCAATCGGATTACGCAGATCAGGTTTATCATTACCGTATTTCAGCATACTTTCCTTAAAAGGAATGCGCGGAAAAGGTGTCTGAGTCACTTTTTTACTGGAAAATTCTTCAAACAGGCCAATCATCAATGGCTCTATGGCATCAAAAACATCTTCCTGGGTGACAAATGACATTTCCACATCAAGCTGATAAAACTCCCCCGGCGAACGATCCGCCCGGGCATCCTCATCCCGAAAACAAGGAGCAATCTGGAAATAACGGTCAAAACCCGCGATCATCAACAGTTGTTTAAATTGCTGAGGCGCCTGCGGCAGAGCATAAAATTTTCCGGGATGCAAGCGGCTAGGCACCAGAAAATCACGCGCGCCTTCCGGCGAGCTGGCCGTCAAAATCGGCGTCTGATATTCCCGAAAGCCAAGATCAACCATCCGGCGGCGCATGGCAGAAATAATATCTGAACGCAGAACAATATTTTTATGCAGCCTTTCGCGCCGCAAATCCAGATAACGATAGCTTAACCGCACATCCTCTGGATATTCCTGCTCGCCAAAAACCGGCAGGGGAAGCTCGGCGGCGACTGAAAGAACATCCATTTCCGAAATAAATAATTCAATCTGACCTGTCGGAAGATGATCATTTATTGTCTCAGCACTACGGGAGACCACCTTGCCCTTCACACGGATAACAGACTCTGCCCGCAAGGTTTCGGCCACTTCAAAGTTCGCATTATCCGTATCAATAACACATTGCGTCAGGCCATAATGATCCCGCAAATCAATAAACAGCAGACCGCCATGGTCCCTCTTCCTGTGAACCCAGCCGGAAAGAAGAACGATTTCTCCGACATTCTCTTGATCCAGGGCCGCGCAGGTATGTGTTCTATATTCATGCATGATAAATCTTCTTAATAATAAGATGTAATTCATGGTGTTTTTGTGCTTTATTGCCCGCTTGTCAAGTTATTCTTTGTGGCAGTTGCCAATAGAGAGCAGATTAAAAATATCAGGTAAGAGAATTTATGAGCGTAATCACGAGCAATGACCAACTGGAAGCCCTATGCCATCGTCTGGCAAAATCAGATTATATCACCGTGGATACGGAATTTTTAAGGACAAAGACCTTTTATTCCAAACTATGCCTTATTCAGGTGGCCAATGAGGAAGAATTTCATGCCATTGACCCTTTGGCCCCCGGCCTGAATCTGGATCCCTTTTATGACCTTATGGAAAATGAGTCCGTCTTGAAAATATTTCATGCGGCACGGCAGGATATTGAAATATTCGTCAATGAAAAAGGCGTTGTGCCAAAGCCACTGTTTGATTCTCAGATCGCGGCTATGGTATGTGGTTATGGCGACAGCATCGGTTATGAAAAACTGGTGATGAACATAGCAAATGCCGTCCTTGACAAAAGCACCCGCATCACAGACTGGTCCCGGCGCCCCTTAACCCAGCGGCAAATTGATTACGCCCTGGGCGATGTCACCCATCTGCGCGTTATCTACAAAAATTTAAATAAGCAATTACAACGGAACAATCGCACCCATTGGCTTGACGAGGAAATGGCCGAATTGACCAATCCGAATACCTATATTATTTTACCGGAAAACGCTTGGAAAAGGTTGAAAATCAGAAGCAGCAACCGCCTGTTCAATGGCATTGCCCGAAAACTGGCCGAATGGCGCGAAACAGAGGCACAGAGCCGCAACATCCCAAGAAACCGGGTGATGAGAGATGAAGTATTGCTTGAAATTTCTGCCGTAAGGCCAGAACATGCCAATGCTTTAGGCAGCATTCGCGGGCTTTCCCCTCAATTCAGCCAGAGCAAGAGCGGGATAAAACTGCTTGCCGTGGTCAAAGACGTTCTGGCACTGCCACCAGAAAGCCTGCCCGTCATTAGCCATCGACGCCCGCCAGCACAAAATACGGACCCGGTGATGGAGCTTTTAAAAGTTCTGTTAAAAATGATTTGCCAAAAAGAAAATGTGGCGCCAAAGCTTATCGCCTCCATGGATGATCTTGAAAAGCTGGCGGAAAATGATGATTCGGCTATAGCCGCCCTATCCGGCTGGCGGCGTGATATATTTGGCCAGCACGCCCTTGCCGTTAAAAATGGTCAATTGGCTTTTGCCATGAAAAACGGCGAAGTGACGCTTATTTCCATCGACAATGACTGCAGCGCAGATATGGCGCCCTAGACGATATGAACCTCTTCTTGTAATTTGAATGCCTCTGCAAGTTTGCAAAAGCATTTCATCACCACTTCGTTGACAGCAGCCGTATCCTTCTTGCGCACATTAAGCCGTAATTTATCGTCGGAAATTTCTAAATTAACGGACTTGAGCCCCTTTGCCGTACCGCCTGATATTCTCTGGGCCAGACGCAGGGCCAGACCCACCTGCTTGGCATATAAAATATCTGAACTCTTCATCAGGCTTTCCACCTTTGACGTTTTTTTCTCACCTGTCTTCCCGCCGTAACTGATGAAAAGAATGAGACCAATAAGCGCGGCATCACGGTGCGATATACCAAGCAGGCGGCCATGCAATATCTCATATAACACTTTTTCTGATCGATATTCAGGATGCCCGCGCCAGCCCACATCACTGAGCAGCGACGCCGCCAATCGTAATCGGCACAGCGCAGGCCCCTCGTCCGAAAATAAGGGGTCAATCCATTTTTGCAACCTTTTGCCATGTTCAGAAAAGCGGCCGGTATTTTCCGCAATATCATGACATGCCTCAATAAGGGGGTCCTTGGCCCGCACCTCAGCCTTCATTCCTTCATAAAGCAAACCTTCCCGCAAGCCATATCCGGATATGACCAGGCGTTTGGATTTTAATTTCTTGATCAACTGATTTAAAATATAGGCCGACAAAGACAGAACCTTTAATCGGCGTGAGGGCATATAAAGACGATGACGGCCCATTTCAGCAAGATTCATTTTGGATAATCGCGCCGTCAGTTCCAGGGCATCAGCGCGCTCAATGATATAATGATGGACATTATTCAGGACGTAGTTCTGTTCCTGAATATGGATTTTTGCAATCGCGCGCCATGAACCGCCCACGGCATAAAAATTCTCTTCTAAACTTTCATCTCGCCATTCAAGACTGTCAATGGCGGTGTCAATATCTGCCTTGGGGGAAGACATCGTTTGACCATCAAGGGACTGATATTTGAGCGGCCCAATCGAAAAGCTGGCCTTTTCCACCACATTACCATCAGATACACGGGCAAGTTCCAAACTACCGCCGCCAAGATCGCCAACAATACCCCTGGCACCCGGCAGGGCGCATAAAACGCCAAGCCCGGATAACCGCGCTTCTTCTTCGCCGCTGATGACCTCTGCCGCCAAAGGGCATTCCTGAGCTATACGCTCAATAAAATCCGCGCCATTCTTTGCCTCCCGCACCGCAGAAGTGGCAACAACGCGATAATTCACCACATCCATTTTACTGAGCATTAAGTAAAAACGTTTCAGATTTTCCACGGCAGAATCCATTGCCGGCTGCTGCATAAAACCACTTTCCGTCAATCCCCGCCCGAGCCCGCAGAGAATTTTCTCATTAAAAATCACATAGGGTGCCCGTTTCAGGCTTTCATACACCACAAGACGAACAGAATTTGAACCAATGTCAATAACCGCAAATTTATCCAAAACGATCTACTCTGTTAACGGCAAGGGGAATTCCTTGCCTTCAATTGCTTTGCCCATGCCCGACAGACTGGGGTTTTTTAAAAAATACTCATGGGCCGAAAATCTGATCTTACCCTCTTTCACCCGCTGATAGGTATCATCTGGCATCAAATACCAGCTCTGCACATTATCTTTCAGGTTAGCCACCATAATCTGTCCCAATACTTGCGCCTTAATGGTCGGGTTCTCTATCGGCACCATCGCTTCAACCCGCCGTTCAAAATTGCGTGGCATCCAGTCAGAGGATGAAATGTAAACCTGTGCATGTTTCGATGGCATTTGATAACCATTACCAAAACAGGTAATCCGTGCATGTTCCAAAAAGCGGCCAACAATGCTTTTCACCCGAATATTTTCCGACATGCCCTTCACAGCAGGCCGCAAGCAGCATATGCCCCGCACCACAAGATCAATTGACACACCGGCGCAGGAAGCTTCATACAGCTTGTCAATGATGATGGGATCGACAAGTGCGTTCATCTTAGCCCATAGACTGGCCGGCTTTCCTGCCTTGGCAAAGGCTATCTCCCGGTCAATCATCATTGTCAGTTTCGCCCGGATTTCAAAGGGGGAAATCACCGCCTTTTCAAGCTGTTGTGGCCGCGCGTAACCGGTAAGATAATTGAAAATATGAACCGCATCCCGGCCCAAGGCCTCATCATCGGTAAAAAAAGATAAATCCGTATAAATTTTTGCTGTGATGGGATGATAATTTCCCGTGCCGTAATGGACATACGTGCGCAGCTGCTCATTCTCCCGGCGAATAATAACCGATATTTTGGCATGGGTTTTCAGCTCCAGAAAACCATAGACCACCTGTACCCCGGCCCGTTCCATATTCCGCGCCCATTTGATGTTACGCTCCTCATCAAACCTGGCCTTCAGCTCCACAAGGGCCGTGACCGATTTCCCCGCCTCGGCCGCATCAATCAGGGCGGTGACGATCGGCGAATCCTCACTGGTACGGTATAACGTCTGTTTAATGGCCACGACATCCGGGTCTTGCGCCGCTTGCTGCAGGAAACTGATGACAACATCAAAACTTTCAAAAGGGTGATGAATGATGAAATCTTTTTCCCTGATGGCTGCAAAACAGTCGCCGCGTTTTTCTTTTAGCCGCTGCGGAAATCTGGGATCCAGTGATGTGAATTTTAGCTTGGGAAAACCGTCAACAATCAATTGATCTACTTCGGCAATGCCCAGAATACCGCTCATGCTGACGATTTCTTTTTTCGTAACCTTTAGGGCGCGCATGACCATTTTCAAAAGGTTTTTCGGCATTTCCGCATTAACCTCAAGCCGGATCACATGGCCACGCCGCCGTCGTTTAAGGGCACTTTCAAAGACCCGGACCAAATCTTCCGCCTCTTCATCCACTTCCATCTCACTGTCCCGGATAAGACGAAAAATACCACCCGCCTTAATGGCATAATTGGGAAACAGCCGGCCTAAAAACAAAGAAATACAATTTTCAACGGATATGAAGCGAACCTGCTCCCCGGGCAGGCGAACAAAACGCTTCGTTTGGCGCGGCACCGGAAGCAAGGCCAGCAACAGGCTGTCATCATCATTATTTTCCAGCTCAAGAACAATAGAAAATCCCAGATTTGGAATGAAGGGGAACGGATGGGCCGGATCAACGGCAAGCGGGGTGAGGATTGGGAAGACATTCTCAAGAAAATATGTCTCAAGCCAGGCCATATCCTGAGCCGTAATATCACTGACATCAATCAGGTTGATGCCTTCTTGTTTCAAATTATCCCGCAGGGTTGCCCAGCAGGTCTGCTGTTCATTAACCAGATCTTCAGCAAGGTCATTAATCTGGTCAAGCTGTTCCGCCGGGGTTAGGCCTTCGTTGCTGATTTTTTCAATACCGGCGGTAATCTGCCCCCGAATTCCGGCGACACGAACCATATAAAATTCATCAAGATTGCTGCCTGATATGGATAAAAAGCGCAGGCGTTCCAGCAAGGGATGGGCCGCGTTATTGGATTCATCCATCACCCGCATATTAAAACGTAGCCAAGATAACTCCCGGTTAATCAGGCGCTCATGCACAGGAAAATCACGAAACGGCAGTATATTTTTCTTGCTTGTTTTTGACATGGTCAGCTTTAAATCCGATATATATTGCCCTGAACTTTAGGGCCAAAATATTTCAAATTGATGAAATCTCCAAGCATTATATTATGTTAACCCAATAAAGCGCCCCTAATCCAGCAATTCCCGAACCAGAGGAACCGTTATTTTCCGTTTCTTTGACAGCGACAGAGCATCAATTTTTCCGACAATATCCCGCGCCGCCCCGAAGGAGCGCTCAATCCTGGGCAGAAGATAACTGATCACCTCTTTGGGTACATTAATCTGCCGATCGGTAAATTGTTTCACGATAACCGCGACCAGTAATTCATCATCCGGCGGGCCAATCTTAATCGCCATAGAAGCCAGCATCCGGGATTTCAAATCCGGCAAAATATCCTGCCAATATTTCGGGTGCCGTCCTGACGTCAGCAACAAACTTCCGCCCTTTGACTTCTGCCAATTATACAGATGAAATAACCGTTCCTGCAGCGCGGGCTGGTCAAGGCTTTGATCGACAGAGTCAAGAATCAGGATATTTGGCAGCAGATGCAGGTTTTTTTCATCTATGTTTTCCAGCACGCCGCGCACGGCTCCCGATTTCTGTTGCCAGACATGAGACAGATGGGTCTTGCCGCAACCTGCCGTGCCGTATAAAATACTACAGGGACTATCGGGCCAGTCAGGCCAACGGTCGATCCATCTGACCGCCGCCACGTTGGATGCGCTCACCAGATAATCTTCGGCTTCAAAAGCATCCCGCACGGGAATATCAAAAGGAATTTGGGCTGAGGACATGGTGAAATTATTTCTTTAACGTCAAAATCCAATAGTGATCATCCGCTGCGGTGACGGCCTTGCGATCCACAGTATCAGGCTGGCGCGTTAAAGCCAAATTTTCCTGCTCCAAAGCCAGAATTATCTGTTCTACCTCGCCGGAATGTTTCATATCCACCTCAGCACCGGCAATGGTGATTTTTTTGGATGTGATACGCTGGATCAACGAGATATTTTCCAGTTTTTTCTTGATTTGGAACCAGTCTTCGCTCTGATCAAATTTAATGGCGACCTTCAAATGAGACGATGTCCCAAAATGAATCATCACTTTTTCTTTCCAGCGATTGTCCAGCCAATATGTCGCCTGCCTTATCGCCTCATTATATAGTGCCGATAATTTATCTGTCTCATCCCCTGACCGGTCCTTGAGCGTAATATGTTTTTTATAGTCCGGGCCACTGCCCTGATTGCTGAAAATAGTCAATTCAAGGCTATCCCCGCCATCGGCCGGGTCTGTAATAACGCTGGCATTCATGACATATAAGGCGCGCAGGTTTTGCGCTGCCGTAAATTTTTGCAGCAATTCAGCCTGGCCATTCTGTGCCTGCCATGCCGTTATAGCCATGCGGTTAGCGAGCGAAGGCGTAATCATACGAATCGGCACAAGGTTATTCACCGTATCATAGCTGTTCCACGCCTTGCGCCAGTCATTATTTTCTTCCCACAACAACACCGTTCCCTCTTTTTCAAGCACGGTCAGAATATTGACCGCATTGGATAATGTTTCGGCAAAAGGGATTTCAAGAACAGACAGGAAATTATAAATTTTATCGCGGCTGAAATGAACGGTAAAATCGGCAATATAACGGATGTGCGAGCTTTTTTCATTGGCCACTTCAATGCCGCTGACAAGCTCCATTACCTGCCCATCGCTTAAGTCCGGTAACTTATCATGATCCTCTTCGCGAATGATCTTGCGGAATAATTTATCCAAGGCTGTCCGCTCTGCTTTTCGTAAAGCAATCCCGCGGGCCTGACGGGAGCTGGATGCCGTCTCGTCCAAAGCAATATGATATATGGTGTAAATTTTGGGTGTCAGGATTTGATCATTCTTCCTATCCTCAGCCCAGGAAGATCCAACCACAGAGTTAATCAATAAGATTAATATTATTCTATAATATATTGTTATTGAAATATTTTTAGTCAATTTTTTTATATCCATATAATCTCAAGTACGACGACAAGACATAATAGTGCATCTTGTCATCACTATGGCAAGTGATTTATATTTTTTGATAAGCGTAAAATCAGGTGGTATTTTGTCCTGCCACCGCTTATATCTGAGGGCATAAATTGTTTTTCTCAGGTGGGACATCATGCAGGAAAAGAAATCCTATACATATAAGGATGCCGGCGTTGATATTGATGCGGGTAATGATCTGGTCGCAGCGATCAAACCCGCCGCCGCCTCAACCAAACGTGCGGGCTGCACATCGGCCTTGGGGGGATTTGGCGCCCTCTTCGACCTGAAGGCTGCAGAATTTAAAGATCCCATTCTGGTTTCCGGCACGGACGGCGTTGGCACCAAATTAAAAGTCGCGATCGAATCGGGCAAGCATGATACGGTCGGTATTGATCTGGTGGCCATGTGCGTCAATGATTTGATCGTCCAGGGCGCAGAGCCTTTGTTCTTTCTGGATTATTTTGCCACCGGTCGTTTAAGCATTGAAGCCGGCCGCGCCATCATCGAAGGCATCGCAGAAGGATGCCGCCAGGCTGGGGCCGCCCTGATCGGCGGCGAAACCGCTGAAATGCCTGGCATGTATAAGGACGGCGATTATGATCTGGCCGGCTTTTGTGTCGGCGCGGTTGAGCGAGAGGCTGTCCTGACCGGGGATGGGGTCGCAAATGGCGATATATTGCTCGGCTTGGCCTCGAGCGGCCTTCATTCCAACGGTTTTTCCCTCGTGCGGCGTCTGGTGGAAGATTTTGGGCCCGGCTATAACTATCCCTGCCCGTTTGATGATACCAAGGATTTCGGCACGGCCCTGCTGGAGCCGACAAAAATTTACGTCAAAAGCACATTGGCCGCCTTAAAACCTGGGCATATCAAGGCCATCTCCCATATCACAGGTGGTGGTTTTGTCGAAAATATCCCCCGGATTTTGCCGCAAGATGTCGCGGCCCATGTCGATGCCAGCCGCTGGCTGCTGCCGCCGGTATTTGATTGGCTGCGTGAAGCGGGTAATCTTGCGCCGCTTGAAATGGCCAAGACTTTTAATTGCGGCATTGGCCTTGTGGTGATTGTTCCACCAAATGCAGCCCGTGATATTCAGAATATTTTCGAACAGCAGGGCGAAACGGTTTACAATCTGGGGCAAGTGGTTAAAAGATCAGGGCATGAGCCAGCCACCGTTGTCACAGGAAAGGCCGGAAGCTGGGGCTATGACAGGCCTTGGCAGGCGGTTTCTTCTCATTAATTCTATAGGTAGGATATTTCGCCATGCTTGACGTTGCTGTATTGGTTTCAGGGCAAGGCAGTAATTTGCAAGCCTTGATTGATGCCTGCGCCGCACCAGACTTTCCGGCCCGTATTGTGGCGGTAATTTCCAATAATCCGGGCTGTTATGGCTTGGAACGGGCCAAACAAGCCGGAATTCAGGCGTCTGTGGTAGATCACCGTGCTTTCGAAGACCGAGAGTCTTTTGAAAACGCCCTTGATGAAGAATTGAAAAAATATAAAGCCAAATTCATCTGTCTGGCTGGCTTTATGCGCTTGCTTGATGCGCGGTTTGTCAACCGCTGGAAAGACCGGATATTGAATATCCATCCGTCTTTACTACCGTCTTTCAAGGGATTACACACGCAAGAGCGTGCCTTGGAAGCGGGGGTGCGTTTTACCGGCTGCACCGTCCATATTGTCCGCCCCGAAATGGATGATGGCCCGATCATATTGCAGGCCGCCGTGGCCATGAACGCCGAAGATAGCGCCGAAACTTTATCGGCAAAAGTCCTTGAGCTTGAACATATCATCTACCCGGAAGCCCTCAAACTCATGGCCATGGGCCGCGTCTCCATCAGCGGCAACAAAGCCATCATAGAAAAAGCCACCTACCCTGAGGATGCCCTAATCAGCCCGGAGGTGCTTTCTTAAATTTAGTCATCCATACGCCCCCATTATTTTCCCCTCATTCCGGCCTTGATCCGGAATCCAGCCTCTTAAAAATAATGACATCGAAGATGACTGTTATCTTCTGGTCTGGATTCCCCTTTCCACGTGAATAAGGGCGGAAGGGCGGGAATGAGACCGAAGGGATATTACCCCATTAAAAAAGCCGCTGACCAGAATGATCAGCGGCTTTTTAAAATTTATCGCGTTAAGAAAATTAACCAACAATCTCGTCTTCGTTGAAGAAGAAGGCGATTTCGATGGCGGCGTTTTCGTCGCTGTCGGAACCGTGGACGGAATTTTCGCCGATGGATAGGGCGTGTTCTTTACGGATTGTACCGCTCGCCGCATCCGCAGGGTTGGTCGCGCCCATGATTTCGCGGTTGCGGGCCATGGCATTTTCGCCTTCAAGCACTTGCACCACAACCGGTTCTGACATCATGAAGTCAACCAGCTCACCAAAGAAAGGCCGCTCTTTATGAACAGCGTAGAAACCTTCGGCCTGTTCGCGGGTCATGTGAATGCGTTTTGAGGCCACAACACGAAGGCCGTTGTCTTCAAACATTTTAGTGATCGCACCGGTCAGGTTGCGGCGGGTTGCGTCTGGCTTAATAATTGAAAAAGTACGGGTAACAGTCATTATTCGTTCCTTGATCCGAGTATATCTTAAATAAAACATCTTAATTTTGGGGGCGTTATAATGTTTTATCGCAAGAACTGCAACAGAAGAAATCATCCATTGTATTTTTACCAAATCCTGCTAAACCCTGAGGATATTTTTTTACAGGGTCTTTTTATGCTACAAATTCAGGATATCACATTTCGTATTGCCGGAAAAACCCTGCTTGAGAAAGCCAGCGCGCGCGTCCCTGCGGGCCATAAGGTGGGTATCGTGGGCAAAAATGGTGCCGGAAAATCCACCCTGCTGAAATTAATCACGGGCGAACTCCATGCCGATGAAGGCACCCTGAAAATTCAAAATAAGGCAAAGCTTGGCCAGGTGGCGCAGGAAGCCCCGGGCGGCGAGACCAGTCTGCTGGATACGGTGCTTCAAGCCGACCATGAGTTGCAATCTTTGGAAAAGGCCGCTGAAACCGAAACTGACCCTGAAAAAATCGCGGCTATCCACGTAAGACTTGCTGATATTGAGGCCCATACGGCAGAGGCCCGCGCGGCCAGCATCCTGTCCGGCCTTGGCTTTGACGGCGAAGCCCAGCGGCGGCCCTGTTCATCCTTCTCCGGCGGTTGGCGCATGCGGGTGGCTCTGGCCTGCACGCTCTTCACCCGGCCCGATTTACTGCTGCTTGATGAGCCGACCAACTATCTTGACCTTGAAGGCGTGATGTGGCTGGAGAATTTTATCAAAAATTACCCCTTCACCATCATCATCGTCAGCCATGACCGGGATCTGCTCAACAGTTCAGTGACCGCAATTCTCCACCTCGACCAGCTACAATTGAAGCTTTACACCGGCAATTACGACAATTTCGAGAAGTTGCGCCGTGAGCAGATTGCCCATCGGCGCGCCGGTATCGTCAAGCAGGAAGCCGCGCAAAAACATCTGCAAGGTTTCATTGATCGCTTTAAAGCCAAAGCGTCGAAAGCCAAGCAAGCCCAAAGCCGGGTTAAAATGCTTGAGAAAATGGGGCCGCTGGACAGTATTCTTGAGGATAAGACATTTGCTTTTGAATTTCCCAACCCAAAACCACTGGCCCCGCCGCTCTTCACCCTTGATCAGGGTGAGGTCGGCTATTCAGCGGGCCACCCGATATTAAAACGTCTCAATCTGCGACTGGATATGGATGACCGTATTGCGCTGCTCGGCCAGAATGGCAACGGCAAGTCCACATTTGCCAAATTGATTTCCGGGCGGCTTGATATTATGGCCGGTGAGCTTAAAAAATCCTCTAAGCTAGATGTCGGTTATTTCGCCCAGCATCAGCTTGATGAATTGAATATGGACGGCACGCCGCTCAGCCATTTAAAAGAACGCATGCCCAATGTCCCTGAAAGCCGCGTGCGGGCGAAATTGGGCGCGTTTAGTTTTGGTGCGGACAAGGCCCATACCCGGGTGGAAGACCTGTCCGGCGGAGAAAAGGCCCGGCTCCTGTTCGCTCTGATGAGCCTGAATGCCCCCCATATCCTGATACTTGATGAGCCGACCAACCATTTGGACGTGGAAAGCCGTGAAGCCTTAATTCATGCCATCAATGGTTATGAGGGCGCCGTGATCATGATCAGCCATGACCGCCATCTGATCGAGGCCTGCGCCGACCGCCTGTGGCTGGTTCATGATGGCACGGTCACGCCCTATGACGGCGATATGGAGGATTACAAAAAACTGACCTTGAAATCCCGCTCTACCTCACGGAAAAAAGACAAAAAGCAAGATGTGACCCAGAAAGTCAGAAGCGAAAGCCCTGAGCTCACCGCGCTGCGCAAAAAATCGGAAAAACTGGAGAAAAAAATAAAACGTCTGACCGCAGAAATTGCCAAATATGACCGGGCCTTGAAAAATCCCAAACTCTATATCCACGGGGATATAAAAGCCGCTGCCGCCCTGAAAAAATTCACCGCCGAAAAGCTCGACATGTCACTGGATTTGGAAGAGTACGAACAGGAATGGCTGGAAATGCAAGAGGCGATGGAGGGGTTTGAAGCCTAAACCCTAAAATATAAAAGCCCTAAATATAAAAAGGCGGCCCCAATCATGGAACCGCCCGTTTAATGTCGCAAAAAGTTACTTAGCTACGGCGCTTCCGCGCAATAGAAAAACCAATCAATCCAAGACCCAGAAGGGCAAGCGGTGCCGGTTCCGGCACATCATTGATAGGATTAAACGTATCTCTGAACTCCCATGAAACCACATCATGATTTGAGTTTGCGGCCCCTGTGCCGGACGTGAAGCCGACGAAAGCATCGGTGGTGCCCAAAACCGTCTCCAAATCAAGATTTGCATAGGATAATATCGCCGCTGCCGGCCGCAGATCAATTGTACTCATACGAATTTCAAGATCCTGGGTCACCCCATTATAATCAATCCAGACAAAGCGATCATTGCCATCTTCAAAGGTGCCCGGCGCATTATACTGAACAACTGAATCCATATTGCCGTTCAAATTTACGCCCACATGATTAGCGTTAGACTCATCCACACCGCCATTATTCCATGTATCAAATTCGATGCCCAAGCTGTTGTCTATTGATTGATAGCCGATGCCGCCGCCAATACCGCCAACATTATTTCCCTGTGTCTGCACCACAAATACCAGACCATCTGCCCCGCCAAAATGGGGATCATTGATGTTAAAGATGAATTTACTTGAAAAGGATGCGCTATCGGCCAGATTGATCGTCGTGGTACTGAAAAAGCTTCCGCCCTGACTATTGATGGATGGCGTAACGCGCAGCACATCCCGGCTGCCATCGTCCACTGCCGCTGCATCACCATTTATGGTAAGTCCTGCTGTTGAGGAAAAATCAGAAAAAGAAATTATGGTTGCCTGAGCTGCTGTAGACAAAAGAGCAAAAGACGATACCAAAAACCCTATTATTATTTTATTCATAATATGTGCCTCCAAAACGAAAAACGTTTAAATTCAATATAAAACATGCAATAATCATACCAGTATCAACAAATGGCAGAAAATGGTCATATATTACGATTTACGTCAACCAGATATGTAAAATATCCCATAAAAACAGACCTAAACCGTCAGGATTTTTTACAGTTTCAAGTTATGGCAGGCTATATATTATCTCAAGCCTTCTTATCCCAGCCACCCTGTTCGGTCTGTTGCCAATAGGTCAGGTCATGCCCGGCGGCTTTATAATTTTTCCAGCGAATGCGTGCCGCCGAGACAGAATTTTCATCACGGCCATCAAACATTTCAAGGCAGCGATCATAACGTTCAAGCGCATCTGATTCCATATTATCGACCAGGACGAGTACCGTTGCCTGAGCCGGGTTATCGTCATCAGTCGTCAGATATATCGGCTGCTCTTCGGGAAATTTACTTTTCATCGTGCCGTGAGGCAGAAAATTTTCTTTGGAAAATATCCAGAGAGCCTCATCCAGCTCGCTCATGCGTTCCGATGTTCCGACCTTGATGACAGCCTTCAACCCCGCGCCATGCACTTTATCAAGCAGCTTTGGCAAGGCATTATTCAAAGGTTGATGCAGCAGATGGTAGAAACTAATGGTGGTCATTTTAGGTTTCTTTTTTGGTTGAGCCCATTTGGGGCGAAGTAAGGGCGACCGCCCGCCTGAGCTAATGCGAGGATAGCCTAAGCGCATAGCGCCGGCGATTGAGGCAAAACAAAAAATAGAAGCCTATTACGGGCTTCGGGGTATGGTTGCTTTAATTAATCTTCGTAGTTGTTTCGGATTAATTGGTCCAGCAGTCTTACGCCGTAGCCAGTCGCACCTTCGTGAGCGATGTCGGAGGCTTCTGTTTTCCATGCGGTACCGGCGATGTCGATATGGACCCACGGGACATCATTGACATAACGTTGCAGAAATTGTGCGGCGGCGATGCTACCGCCATATTTTCCGCCCATGTTTTTCATATCAGCAATTTTCGAATTAATCTGCTTGTCATAGGCTTTGCCCAGCGGCATCCGCCAGACCGGTTCATCTACCTCGCCGCCAGCTTTGATCAATTTTTCTGTCAAGTCATCATCATTGGAGAAGATACCGGCATATTCCTGCCCCAGAGCCACGATAATAGCCCCTGTCAGAGTGGCCAGATCAATGATAAATTTAGGCTTGAAGCGATCCTGCGTATACCAAAGCGCATCGGCCAGCACCAAACGGCCCTCGGCATCGGTATTGATAATTTCAATCGTCTGGCCCGACATGCTGGTCACCACATCACCGGGACGCTGGGCAGTACTGGACGGCATATTTTCAACCAGACCCACCACGCCAACGGCATTTACCTTCGCTTTACGTCCGGCAAGGGCCATCATCGCGCCGACAACGGCAGCAGAACCGCCCATATCGAACTTCATATCTTCCATCCCGCCGCCGGGTTTTAATGATATGCCCCCGGTATCAAAGGTAACACCCTTACCAACCAGAGCGACCGGCTGTGTAGCCTCATTTTTCGAGCCGTTCCAGCGCATAATCACCAGATGAGATTCGCAGGCACTGCCCTGCCCCACACCCAGCAACGCGCCCATGCCCAATTCTTCCATATCTTCTTCGCTGAGGATTTCCACATCAACGCCCAGGCCAGACAATTCCTTGATCTTTTCCGCATAGCTTTCCGGGTAAATCACATTGCCGGGTTCCGTCACCAGATCACGGGCAAACGTCACGCCCTCCGCCACATGATCTAATTCGGCAAATAATTTTTTTGCTTTTGCCGCCGCATCAGACAGGATCGATACCCCGATCACTGAGGGTTTTTTAACCTCTTCCTGTTTGGTGAAATATTTATCAAACCGGTAGCGGCGCAGACGTATTCCCAGCCCCATATGAGCGGCAAATTCAGCCTCGGATATGTTGGCTTTTGTCGGCGCATCGGCCGCAACAGATATCTGTTGATCACCGGATGCGACCAACCGGGCCATTATTTTGCCGCCAATATTTTCGGCTTTCAGCGCATCCAGCTCCGCCTCTGGCCCCAATCCGACAATGAGAAGACGGTTTATTTCCAGGTTTTCCGGCGCAACAAGTTCAACAATCTGACCTAATTTTCCTGCAAAATGACCCACAGCCGCCGCCCGCCCGACAAGCCCCCCCGTTGCGGTATCGATTATTTGTGCGCTTTGGGATAACATATTATCCGCATAAACAAAGATCACATGCGCATCGGATGTTGGTAGGGTTTTCTTGCTAAACTTAATATTCATTTTATGCCTCAATTATGTCCAAGTATCTTATTAGATTATCCTATAATGACTGATACTGCTGCAAAAGCCATTGTGCAAGTGTAAAATCCTGCGCCGCCACTTTTGGGAATTTTACGCCAATCCCTGAAAAAACTGTAGGCAATAAATAGAAAACTATGTAAATAACGCTGTATGGTAAGAAAATTCATTCTCATAGGCCTGTTATCAGGAACATTTTTATCAGCAACAGCATCGGACGGTTTTTCCTATGAGGGTAAAACGCCTGACCCGGGCGATATTCAATCGCAAAAAATCATTAATTTCTCTAAAATCATTAATTTCTCTGCGGAAAAAATTGAATATCACAGCGACAGTAATATGATTATTGCAGCAGGTGATGTTACCATTCACCATCAGGGACGAATCCTTAAAGCAGAGCAAATCACCTATAACCAAACAACGGGGGAAGTAAAGGCCACCGGCGGCATCACCGTGCGGGATAAAAATGGTAACATCATGTTTATGGAAGAAACGATTCTTAAAGATGGCCTTAAGGATGGTTTCATTCGCAATGTCCGCGTGTTATTTTCTGATGATGCCCATCTTGTGGCGCGGGAAGCTATTCGCGTTGGAAAGAAGACAACCTTTAAAAAGGCCGCCTATTCCCCCTGCAAAACCTGTAATAGTGAGGGACAGCGGGAGCCATTATGGCAAATCCGCGCCGATGCCATCACCCATGATGAAGATGATAAGGTCATCAGATATAAAAATGTGATACTGGAAGTTGCTGGCGTTCCCATATTCTATACCCCCTATTTTTCCCATCCAGAGCCCAAGGTTCACGCCGCATCAGGCTTCCTGGCTCCGGAATTTGCCACCTCGTCGGAGCTTGGGCTTAACGTAACGCTGCCCTATTATTTTTATCTGGCACCGGATAAGGATATTACCCTTGAGCCATTATTTACCACTGATGAAGGCATAATTATGGCGGGTACCTATCGCCAACATACAGGTAATGGTCAATATTTTATCAAAGGTTCTGTCACCAATGCCGTTGACCGCGATGTTAATCAAATTGACACGGGCAAGCATGAAATTCGCGGCCATATTTTCTCCGGCGGTCAATTTGACCTCGACAGATTAAAATTTGCCGGGGATCAATGGCAATGGGACTATGCCCTGCGCTGGGTCAGTGATGATACCTATCTCAGGCGCTATTATCAGGATCGCGCCGATGTATTGGAAAGCCATGTCCGCATTGAAAATTTTACCGGGCGAAATTATTTTACCGCAGGGCTATATGGCTTTCAGGGGCTTGACGAAGAGGATATTGGGGCGACAACAGGGCATGCTTTGCCGACATTCGATTTAAATATCGCCTCCACGCCCGGGAAATGGGGCAACCAGTTTACCATAGACGCCAATGGCGTTGCCATTGTCCGCACCGGCGGCCTGAATGCGCAGCGTATGAGCGTTAAAGGGGCGTGGAAACTGCCGTTAAAAACACGTCTTGGTGATTTTTACACCTTCACCGCCAGCATTCGTGGTGATGTTTTTCATACCAGCTCGGCAGAAAAACAGGATCAGCCGCTTCATGGGGGCAGCAATGGCAGCCGGGCAAGAATATTACCAAAATTTGCCGCCGACTGGAAATTACCCTTCATAAAAAACGGCCAATCAACCCAACAGATCATTGAACCCTTAATATCAATCATTGTCGCGCCCAATAACAAAAACTCCCTGGATATCGCCAATGAAGACAGCCGTAATTTTGAATTTGATGAAAATAACCTGTTCAGCCATAACCGTTATAATGGATATGATCGGTGGGAGGCTGGCACCAGAGTGAATTATGGCCTGCGCTACTCGCTTTATGCCGGCAAGACGACAATTAAGACCACCATCGGCCAGAGCTTTCGGCTTCAATCTTCGGAAACCTTTCCTACAGGGTCCGGTTACGAGGGAAAATCATCGGACTTTGTCGGCCGCCTTGATGTTATTTTCGGTGATTATCTGGATTATGTCCATCGCTTCCGCCTGGATAAAAATAAATTCAGTTTACGCCGGAACGAAATGATCCTGTCCGGCGGAACAAAAAAATTCAAAGCCGCCATACGGTATCTTGATCTTGACCGGGACAGTACGGACTTGAGCAATACCGAGCTTGAAAACAGAAAAGAATTTGGTGCCGGCCTGCAATATTATGTCAACGAACGCTGGACTATGCACGGAAGCTGGGTTCATGACCTGCTTAAAAAAGACACAATTTCCTACGATGCTGGTATCCGCTTTAAGAATGAATGTCTGGAATTTGGTCTGCGCTATGAAAAACGCCTGACAACGGACAGGGATATTACCCCGTCCAGCACATTCCACTTTCGATTGGTGCTTAAAAACATTGGATGATTTGCCTTTTGATTTTTCAATTGTTTACCAGTATAGATATGGTGTAAATTTCAATGTTGGGCCAAAATTCAGGTACAGAGAATATGAAGTGTAATTTTTTTACAAGAATACTTAAATTAAGCTTGAGCGCAATCCTAAGCATTGTTCTGCTTTTTCCGCTCAGCAGCTCTGCTCAGCAGCCTAGCAGTAAGCAGGAACTCAGTGATGTCCAGCAGATTGTCGCCGTTGTCAATGATAGCCCCATATCACTTTATGATTTAAAGCAGCGGGTGTTGCTCTTTATGATTTCATCGGGCGCACGGCAATTTTCCCAGCAGGAACAGCAATATTTGCAGCAGCAAGCCCTGCAAAGTCTGGTTGACGATAAATTAAAAACCCAGGAAGCTGGCAAATATAAAACGGTCATAAGCAAGGGTGAACAGGAAGAATCCTTTATCTCCTACGCCCAGCAAATGCGCGTCACCCCACAGCAATTGGAACAGCAGTTAAATCAGGCAGGAATCCGTAAAGAATCCATGCTGCAACAGGTTGAAGCCTCTCTGGCATGGGAACAGGTCGTTGGCGGACTGCTCATGCCGCAGGTCAGCATCAGTGATGAGGAAATATATTCGATTTTGGACAGAATGAACACCAACAAGGGTCAATATGAATATCACCCTTTGGAAATATTCCTGCTGGTTTCGGAAAATGACAAACGCGAAGAAACCAGAACAGCCGCTTCAAGAATTATCGAACAATTAAATAAAAAAGCCTCGTTTCAGGTGATGGCTCGTCAATTTTCCCAATCCACCACCTCCGCTGTTGGCGGTGATCTGGGATGGCTTATGAAATCACAGATCAGCCCGGAAATTATGTCCACACTCGAAAATATGCAGCAGGGGCAGATCTCTCTGCCCATTGAAACGGAAGACGGTTTTTATATCATTCAACTGGCCGGTAAAAGACAAATTCTCACGGCGAATGAAACCGATGCCAGAGTAGATCTACAACATATGTTCTTTGAAGTATCAAGCAAGGCGCAGGATGAAGAATTATTGGCGCTGGAGAAAATTGTCACCATCGCCGCCGCGAAGATTGAAAATTGTGAAAAGCTTGAAGAACAGGGTAAAAATCTCGGCGCAAAAGAAACCGGAAGCTTGGGAAATCTTGCTATTTCCGACTTGCCGCCAAAACTGCATGATACCATCCTTAAAGTTGAAATTGGCCATGCAACAGCCCCGATCAAAGAAGAGAACGGCTACCGCGTGTTTGTGGTATGTGACCGGAAAGACCCCGAAATAAGGCTACCGGATTACGATAGTGTCGAAGGAAATCTATCACAGCAACGGGTTGGCCTGATCGCACGGCGGCATCTTAGAGACCTGCGGCGCGATGCCATTATCGACTATAAATAAACCCCTTGCCCTTTCGCTGGGGGAGCCGGCCGGCATTGGCCCGGAAATCATATTAAAAAGCTGGATGCAGCGGAACAAGCAAAGCCTGCCTGTATTTTTTGTCTGTGGCACAGAAGATATACTGCTGAAAACCGCCCGGAAACTTAAGCTTGATATTCCCATGGAGGTAATCGCTGATACTTCTGAAGCCGCAGCCGTCTTTGCCAGGGCTTTACCGATTTTTGACCTGGGCATTGAGGCAGAGTTTCAATTTTCTGTTCCAGCAACAAATACCGCCGCCATCACAATCCAGGCCATTAACAAGGCCGTTGATTTAATTTTCAGCGATAAAGCCGCCGGGCTTGTTACCGCGCCAATTCAGAAATCAATTCTTTATGATGCGGGCTTTACAGCGCCCGGCCATACCGAATATCTGGCGGAACTTTGCCAAAATCATACGGCCCGCCATCAAACGCCGGTGATGATGATCGTTAGCGAATATTTACGGGTCGCACCCCTGACCATCCATATGGCCCTCAACGAGGTTGCCCAAGCCATCACACCGGCCCTGATTAAGAACAGCTGCGAGGAAATTCACGCCGCATTAATTAAAGATTTTGGTTTTCAGGCTCCCCGGGTTGCCGTTGCCGGATTAAATCCCCATGCGGGCGAAGGCGGCACCATGGGGCATGAGGATGAAGACATTATTCGCCCGGCCCTCGATCAATTGCGCGATCAGGGCATGAATATTCAGGGGCCGCTGCCGGCCGATAGCCTGTTTCATGCTGCCGCCCGGGCCAAGTATGATGCCGCCTTATGCATGTATCATGATCAGGCGCTGATTCCGGCCAAAACTCTTGATTTTGATGGCGGCGTCAATGTCACCCTTGGTTTGCCTCTTGTACGCACGTCACCGGATCATGGCACGGCCCTGGATATTGCGGGCAAGAATCTGGCCCGGCCGGATAGCATGATCAATGCAATAAAACAGGCCGAAAAAATTTGTCTCAATCGCCAAAACTGGAAGACCCGTCATGTATGAGGACGGTCTGCCCCCGCTGCGGGATGTCATCAATCAATATAGCTTGAACGCCAGAAAATCGCTGGGTCAGAATTTTCTCACCGACCTTAACCTGACCAGCAAAATTGCCCGCTCGGCCCATGGCCTCGGTGGCAGCAGCCTGCAAGATTCCATTGTCTATGAGGTCGGGCCCGGCCCCGGCGCCCTGACCCGCGCCCTGTTGATGAACGGTGCACACCGCGTTGTCGCGGTCGAAATGGACCCGCGCTGCATAGCGGCTCAAAAGGACATTCAAGCCGCTTATCCCGGAAAGCTGGATATATTTGAAGGCGATGCACTGACTATGGATGAGCGGGAATTGATCGGCGATCCCGCGGGCCGCCCGGTCAAAATCATCGCCAATCTGCCTTATAATGTCGGCACTGCCTTGTTGGTTAAATGGCTAACAGCTGGGTCATGGCTGCCGTGGTACAGCTCGCTCACGCTGATGTTTCAAAAGGAAGTCGGTCAGCGCATTGTTGCCCAGCCACGCACCAAGGCTTATGGACGTCTTTCCGTTCTTGGGCAATATCGTGCAGATGCGAGACTTATGTTTGATGTACCCGCCCGCGCTTTCACACCTGCGCCAAAAGTAACCTCTTGTATTGTCAATATCATCCCAAAAGAAGAAGAGCCAGATACCCCAAAGCAGGAGGTGTTGGAAAAAATTGTCTATGCCGCCTTTAACCAGCGGCGTAAAATGCTACGGACAAGTCTGAAGGCTCTGGGTACAGACCCCTTACCCTACCTTGAAGCTGCCGCCATTACGCCAACCTGCCGGGCCGAGGAATTATCCGTCGATGATTTCTGCCGTCTGGCAAAGGTTTATAGCGGTTAGGCTTCGCCGGTAATTCCATGGACGAAAGAGACAAGCCCCGTTTGGCGGGCGCGTTTTAGACGTTCTGCCTGGAGAATAGAGAACAGCTGCTGTTCGGCTTGGCCCAGGTCATCATTAATGATGATATAATCATATTCCGCCCAATGGCTGATTTCCTGATTGGCTTTTGACATGCGTTTTTCGACCACCTCATCACTATCCTGGGCGCGGCTTTTCAGGCGGCGGGCCAGTTCATTCTTGCTGGGTGGCAGAATGAACACCCGCACCAGATCCTTGGCCACTTTTTGGGACAATTGCTGGGTTCCCTGCCAATCAATGTCAAATAGGACATCCCGCCCTTCTTCCAACGCCTTTTGAACCGGGGCGGCGGGCGTGCCGTAATAATGATCAAATACCTTAGCATGTTCTAGTAAGCCATTATCATCAATTAATTTTTCAAACGCCGCCTGAGAGACAAAATTATAATCAACGCCGTCTTGTTCTGCCGGACGCGCGACCCTTGTCGTCATGGAGATGGACAGGGTTACATTATTGTCTTTTTGCAGTAAAAGCCGTGACAAAGTTGATTTTCCGGCCCCAGACGGCGAGGAGAGAACCAAAAGCAATCCCCGGCGTTTTATATCTTTGGTCATGATCTGTCCCTATTCGATATTCTGAACCTGTTCACGGAACTGGTCTATGGTTGTCTTGAGCGACAGCCCAACATCGGTCAGGCGAATGTCTGAGGCTTTACTGCATAAAGTATTGGCCTCCCGGTTGAATTCCTGTGTCAGGAAATCCAGTTTACGGCCAATCTGGCCATCGGCTTTCATATGACCTCGCGCGGCCTCAATATGAGCAAATAACCGATCAATCTCTTCCTTAATATCCGCCTTGGTCGCGAGCAGAACCACTTCCTGCGTGATACGTTCCGAGTCAATTGCAGCGCTATCATCCAGCAAAGCGGTGACCTTTTCCATATAACGGTTTTTGATCAATGCTGGTAATTCCTGGGCCAAAACATCCGCCTGTTTGACCAGCCGGTCAATCTCGTCCAAAAGTCCACATAACACATCCGCCATGGCGGCCCCCTCCATATCGCGTGAGGCTTTAAAAGCCATGATGGCTTCAGCAAAAGATTTTTCCAAAGCCAGGTCGCGGCTTTTGATGCGCGTCTCATCCTCCTCCGCTTCCTGATATTGAATCACATCCTTGATGGTCATAAGGGCATCAAGGCTCGGCTGAGGCAGATGGTTTCTCATGGCGGTTTCTGTCGCCACCTCAACCAGTGTATCCAGCATTTCCTGATTCACTTTAAACGTGGCATTATCCGTATCGCTGCTCAATTGAAGAGTAATATTGACCGAACCACGAGCGATATTCTGTTTCATCGCTTTACGGGCCATCTGTTCAACCACATCCATACCTTGCGGCAGGCGGCAGCGCAGGTCAAGAGCGCGGCCATTAACGCTCTTGATTTCCCATGTCCACTGATAATTTTCCCAACTCCCGGATATGCGGGCGAATCCTGTCATACTTGATAATGTCATCTGTTCGGCTTTTAATCTTCCCTTGTTACAGCTATAGTTTACGGCGACATCAACAAGCTATAACAGGAATATCATCATATGAAAAATCCAAAATCCATTCTTATTACCGGCGGCAGCAGTGGATTGGGCGCAGCATTGGCCAAGGACTATGCCGCAGAAGGCATCACCCTGTTTCTGAGCGGGCGTAATCAGGAGAGATTATCCGCTATTCAACTGGCTTGTCAGGCTGGGGGCGCCGCCGTTCACATAGCCCTTGTCGATAGCAGCGATGAAAAAGCGATGTCTGATTGGATCACCTCATGTGAAGGAATTGCGCCGCTGGATCTTGTGGTGGCCAATGCGGGTATTGGCGATGGGTTCACCACTGACATGGATTTGGGCCAGCATAGCAAGAAGATTTTTGACATCAATGTCGGCGGCGTTTTTAACACGGTACATCCGGCGATCCGCTTGATGCAGGCCAGGGGCCGCGGCCAGATCGCACTGATATCCTCTCTGGCTGGCTATCACGGCCTGCCAACAGCACCGGCCTATTCCACCAGCAAGGTCTGCGTCAAAGCCTACGGCGAGGCTCTGCGCGGCTTATATGCCCAGCACGGCATCGAGATTAATGTGGTCTGCCCGGGCTTTGTCAAAAGCGCCATGACCGCCCGCAATGATTTTCCCATGCCTTTCCTGATGGAAACCGATAAAGCCATCGGTCTTCTGCGCAGGGGACTGGAAAAAAATCAGGGGCGCATTACCTTTCCCTGGCAATTGAGCCTGATATTCGGTTTTATGGTCAGGTTTTTTCCGGAATGGCTTTTTGATCATCTGTTCAGGGTGATGCCCGCTAAAAACTAATTTTTTCCTTGTTCAATTCTACGCCATTTTTTGACATTCTTCTGATGCTCACGCAGGCTGCGGGCAAAAGCATGCCCCCCCGTGCCGTCAGCAACAAAATAGAGGTCTTTTGTTTTCAGAGGTTGCAGCACAGCCTCAATTGAGGCCCGGCCCGGATGGGCAATAGCGGTCGGCGGCAAACCCCTGATCCGGTAGGTATTATAGGGATTATCCGCTTTCAGGTCCGACTTATAAATTGGCCTGTCCAGAAAGCCCCTGCGATCAATGCCATAAATCACTGTCGGATCCGTTTGCAGCCGCATATTTTTACGCAGGCGATTGATGAATACACCGGCGATATGGGCCCGTTCATGGGCCACTGCGGTTTCTTTCTCAACGATGGAAGCCAAAATAAGCGCGTCCTCCATGGAAAATAACGGCAAATCAGCGGCTCTTTTTTCCCATATCTCATCCAGTAAATCCAATTGGCGGCCCTGCATCATACGGATCAGGTCGTGGCGGGGTGTATTTTTGGTATATTGGTAGGTATCCGGCAGTATCGACCCTTCGCGCGGCAGGTCAGTGAGGGGATCCTTCAGATTTTCAATGCCGTTAAGATAATCGGCTATCTGCCAACTTGTCCAGCCCTCTACAATGGTCAGGCGGTGCTGAATAACCTCGCCGCTAGATAGAATCATCATAATGTCAAACATGCTTGATTCAGCCGGAATAGCGAATTCCCCCGCCTGTAGATTTCGCTCAAAGCCCGATAATTTTACGCCGACCTTGAAGATTTTCTGACTACTGACCAGGCCCAGATTTTCCAATTGCCAGGCGGTACGAATGAGCCCCTGCCCGGTGGGCAGGTCATAAACGACTTCCTGCGCGATTGAGCCTGGCTGATAAAAACTGCGGTACCCCAGATAAAAAAACAGCGCCGCAAATCCGGCGCTGCCCATCATTAATAAAATAATATATTTGCCCATCCCTTTCATCGGGGAATTATACGGCCTTGAAAATCACGGACGCATTGGTGCCGCCAAAACCAAAACTGTTTGACAGCACGGCCTTGATACCGGTTTTCTGCTGCGCTTCATGAGGGACAAGATTAATACCGCTAATGCCTTCAGAGGGGTTATCCAGATTAAGCGTCGGTGGTAATTCACCCCGGTTCATCGCCATAATGCTGAAGATCGCCTCGGTACTGCCCGCCGCACCAAGTAAATGTCCGATGGAAGATTTGGTCGATGACATGGCCGTTTTCCCGGCCGCATCGCCAAATAATCTCTTCACCGCATTAAATTCAATCTCATCACCGAGCGGCGTTGATGTACCGTGGGCGTTGACATAACCAACGTCCTCAGGGCTGAGGCCCGCCCGCTTGAAAGCCGCCTGCATGGCGCGGTATCCACCGCTGCCGTCCGGTGCTGGTGCCGTCACGTGATAAGCGTCGCCAGACAGGCCATAGCCCACCACTTCGGCATAAATTTTAGCGCCGCGTTTCTTGGCATGATCATATTCTTCCAGAATCACCATTCCAGCCCCTTCGCCAATCACGAAACCATCCCGGTCACGATCATACGGCCGCGAGGCTTTTTCCGGTGTGTCATTATAGCGCGTGCTGAGAGCTTTGGCCTGAGCAAAGCCAGCAACGCCGATCTGGCAGATGGCCGCTTCCCCGCCACCAGCCACCATCACATCAGCGTCATCCAGCGCAATCATGCGCGCCGCATCGCCAATGGCATGAGTTCCCGTCGCACAGGCCGTCACCACTGCATGATTTGGCCCCTTGAGGCCGTTACGAATCGACACATTGCCAGAAATCAGATTAATCAGGCAACGCGGAATGAAATAAGGGCTGACCCGGCGCACACCGCGCTCATGCATATTGATCGATTCATCCTGAATGCCCGGCAGACCGCCAATGCCGGCCCCGGTTAAAATACCGGTCCGCCACTGATCTTCATCACTCTGTGGGTTCCAGCCCGCATCCGCCAAGGCCATTTCAGAAGCGGCAATGCCATAGAGAATAAAATCATCAATCCGGCGACGTTCCTTGGCCGTCATCCAGTCATCCGGGTTAAAGGTGCCATTGCTGCCATCGCCCAAGGGGACTTCACAGGCGATTTGCGCAGAAAGTCCCGCCGCATCAAATCTCGTGATCGGGCCGGCGCCGGATTGTCCGGCAATAAGCCGCGCCCATGTTTCTTCCAATCCAGAAGCAAGCGGGGTTACAAGCCCCATTCCAGTAACAACAACACGTCTCATCGTTTTACCTTTTGTTATGTTGCAATGATCAACTCAATTTAAAGCAGTATATGCCAAAAAAAACAAGACCGCCAACCATATCCTTTTACAAAAATATAGTTTGCGGTCTAAATCAATCTGTCACAGCCGCCATATCCAACTGTGGAAATTTCTGTGGAATTTTTTACTTTTAGGCATTCGCACCGATAAAATCGATAGCATCCTTCACGGTAAGGATTTTTTCGGCGGCATCATCGGGAATTTCACAGCCGAATTCTTCTTCAAAGGCCATGACGAGTTCAACGGTATCCAGACTATCTGCACCCAGATCATCGATAAAGCTGGAACTATCGGTAACTTTGTCGTCTTCCACACCCAAATGCTCAACAACAATCTTTTTTACACGTTCAGCTACGTCACTCATATTTTTATCCCTATTGTAAAGGGCTATCTAAATAACCCGGGTTTCGATATTCACAGTACCAGTATTTAATACTCTATTTTCCTTTTGCAAGAAAAAGTAATAAAAAACTGAATTAATAATCTTCCAAAGAAGTGGCTTCCTAGCACATTAAATCCGCTCTTGCCAAGAACAAATATTCATCTTAAAGCAAACGCTATCTAAATCATAGCCATTCCGCCGTTAATATGCAACGTTTGCCCGGTCACATAAGCCGCTTCATCACTGGCAAGATAGACGACGCCTGCAGCAATGTCGGTCCCAATGCCCAACCGTTTCATCGGCACATTCATCAACAGGCCATTTTTTTGATCTTCGGACAGAACATCTGTCATCGGGCTTTCAATAAAGCCAGGCGCGATACAATTTACTGTAATATTCCGCGAGGCCAATTCTTGCGCCAGACTCTTGCTCATGCCGATCATTCCGGCCTTGGAAGCGGCATAATTGGCCTGCCCCGGATTGCCGGTCACGCCAACGATAGAGGTAATATTGATCACCCGGCCATATCGGCGTTTCATCATGCCGCGCATCAGGCCCTGGGACAGCTTAAAAGCCGCTTTCAAGTTAACCTGCATCACCTCATCCCATTCCTCATCTTTCATGCGCATGGCGATATTATCACGGGTAATGCCAGCATTATTGACCAGAATATCTATCTGTCCCAAGGCCGCAGACGCGGCCTCCGGCAGGGCCGCAACAGACTGAGGATCAGATAGATTGGCCGGCACCACAAAGGCACCTGTCCCCAGTTCATCGGCCAGTTGTTGAAGCGGCGCGATGCGCGTGCCAGAAAGAGCAACTTGTGCACCAGCCTGATGCAGGGCAATGGCAATGGCTTTGCCAAGGCCGCCGGAAGCCCCCGTAATAAGAGCGCATTTACCTTCTAAATTAAACATATTCTCTCCAATTTTTACTGTAGACCTGCTGCAAAATTCTCAATATCTGCTGGTGATTGCAGGGAAATTCCTGTCATATCACGGCAGATGCGCCGCACCATACCGGTTAAAACCTTGCCCGTACCGGCCTCGATCACGCACTCAACGCCAAGCTCATTCATCTTTAATATCGTTTCGCGCCAGCGCACCCGGCCCGTGACCTGCGCCACCAAATATTTCCGGATATTTTCAGGATCGCTTTCCGGCGCGGCGGTGACATTGGTCAGGATCGGAATTATCGGCAGGGAAATATTGGTTTGCGCCAGCGCTTCTGCCATCTCATCAGCCGCCGGCTGCATCAGGGCGCAGTGGAACGGCGCACTGACCGGCAGCAGTATGCCACGTTTGGCCCCTTGCTCTTTGGCAAGCTCTATCGCCTTCCCCACAGCCGTCTTATGACCGCTTAACACCACTTGGCCATCCGCATTATCATTGGCCGCTGTACAAACCTCTCCGCTTTCGGCCGCCGCTGCTTCGGCGACTTTTTGCGCTGTCTCAAAATCAAGCCCCAGCACCGCCGCCATGGCCCCGACCCCGACAGGAACCGCCCGCTGCATGGCTTCGCCGCGTAATTTTAGCAGCCGTGCTGTATCTGCAAGCGTTAAGGCACCCGCGACAGTCAGTGCGGAATATTCCCCCAATGAATGTCCCGCAACATAGGCGGCAACACGGTCAAGCTTAACATCAAAATCTTTTTCCAGCACCCGCATCACAGCGACACTGACCGCCATCAGCGCGGGCTGGGCATTATGCGTCAGGGTCAGTTCTTCCTCCGGCCCTTCAAACATCAGCCCGGACAAATTCTGGCCCAGAACGTCATTGACTTCTTCAAAAACCTGGGCCGCAACGGGCATATTCTGTGCCAATTCCCTGCCCATACCAACGGTCTGGCTACCTTGACCGGGAAAAATGAATGATCTCATCATAATATCAGCACTTCCTTTTGGGGTTTACTATTAGGTTAATGTCATAACAAGTGGCAAAAATCTGTCAAGAAAACTCGCGCAATACGGCCTATTATATCGGCTATTTTACTGATATTATAGCGGGCACGAGAAAAAACGCGAAAAAGCCTATATATCCCTTGTCTTTGCTTACCTTTCCTGTATATTGCGCCGCTTCAGGGTGTTCTTGTCAAGAACGCCTCGGTTAGTTATGTCGGTTAATTTTGTAATGTGACGATTTGATATTCGTAATCACCCCGCCAAGAACCGTTAATTGAAACATTACGATAAAGGAGCAGCCTGCAAATGGCTTTTTACGAACATATATTTATCGCGCGCCAGGATATCCAACCACAACAGGTTGAAGCGATTACCACAGATTTGACTAAAATCGTTGAAGATAATGGCGGCAAAATCACAAAAACCGAACAATGGGGCCTGCGCTCCCTTGCTTACCGGATCAAAAAATATAAAAAAGGCCATTATGTCCTGTTGAATATTGATGGAACAGTAGAGGCAATCTCTGAACTGGAACGACTGGAGCGTCTTCATGAAGATATCGTGCGTTTCATGACCATTCGGGTTGAAAAACTTGAGGAAGGCGATTCTGTCGTCTTAAAATCAAGAGACCGTGATACACGCCCTTCCCGTTATGAAGGCGGCGACAGTCGTCCGGCCCGCTTTGAAAATAAAGCTTCAGCAGAAAAATCTGAAGCTTCAACAACAACAGCGACAGCATAAGGAGATCACAAATGGCTGAAAAAAATTCTGAAGCCGAAACAACACGTCGTCCATTTTTCAGACGCCGCAAATCATGTCCTTTCTCTGGCGCCAATGCCCAGATCATTGACTATAAAGACGTGCGTATGCTGACCAAATTCATTTCCGAGCGCGGTAAAATTGTCCCAAGCCGTATCACGGCCGTTTCTACCAAGAAACAACGTGAACTGGCCAAGGCCATCAAACGCGCCCGTAATCTGGCACTTCTGCCATATATTGTGCAATAGGGAGGATGAAACATGGAAATCATACTTCTTGAACGGGTGCGCAAACTGGGCCAAATTGGCGATATCGTCACGGTAAAAGACGGCTATGCCCGTAATTTTCTGCTGCCCAAGAAAAAGGCCCTTCGGTCCACTAAAGCCAACCGGGATTATTTTGAAACCCAACGTAGCGGTATAGAGACCAGAAACCTTGAGGCAAAGAATGAAGCCGAGGCCGTGGCCGCCAAACTGGACGGCGTCAGCGCAATTTTGATCCGTCAAGCCGGCGAATCAGGCAATCTTTATGGATCCGTATCCGCTCGTGACATTTCTACGGCCCTTGAAGGACAAGATCATAAAATTGACCGCAGTCAGGTTATTCTGGAACATGCCATCAAATATCTGGGTATCTATAACATTCAGATCAAACTTCATGCCGAAGTAACCGCCAGTATCGGGATCAATATTGCCCGCTCGGCGGAAGAAGCTGGAATGCAGGCCAGAGGCCTGGATGCCAAAACCGCAGAAGAACAGCTGGATATTTCTGTCGAAGATTATTTTGAAAATGAAGAAGATTCCGAGGCGGCCTTATCTGCCGGTGAAGAAGAAGATGAGACGCCGGAAGTGACGGATGAAGTGACGGATGAAGCCGTTTCTGAAACTTCGGAAACAGAAAAAACCGAATAAACTTTGCGTCACAGGATTTTTAAAGCAAAAAATTTAAGAAAGGGCAGCTTGATGAAGCTGCCCTTTTCTTTTATGCTGTCGGATTGATGAAGATATAATGGCAATTAACCAATGACAGACTTTCCAGATATACCCATTGATGAGACAATACAGGAGGACAATGTTGTTGCCTATGATGCCAGCACATTCCGGCAAACGCCTCATAATCTGGAAGCAGAACAGGCTCTTCTCGGTGCCATTCTTGTCAATAATGAGGCGATAGAACGGGTTCAGGATTTTTTGAATGAAGATCATTTCATCAATCCTGCCCATAAAAAAATATATCTGGCCACGAAAAAACTCATTGAAAAAGGGTTGATTGCCTCACCTGTAACGCTCAAACCCTATTTTGAGAATGAAGGCAGCCTAGCCGAAGTTGGCGGCGCGGAATATCTCGCGCGTCTTGCCGGCGCGGCTGTCTCAATCATCAATTCAGCAGAATATGGCCAAATCATCCAACAAATGGCGATCAGAAGAGAATTGATCAATGTCGGCACAGATATTGTCAATGGCGCCTATGACCATAGTATCGACAATACAGCGCAGGATCAGATAGAAGAGGCGGAAAAACATCTTTATGGACTCGCCGAACAGGGCAGTGCTGAAGGGGGCTTTAAAAGCTTTGCCAAATCCTCATCCGATGCGGTTTCAATCATCGAAATGGCCTTTAAGCGGGGCGGAAAACTGGCCGGAAAAACCACTGGATTTGACTCGATAAACAGAAAAATCGGTGGCCTGCATAAATCAGATCTTGTCATACTTGCCGGGCGGCCCGCCATGGGGAAAACAGCCCTTGCCACCAATATTGCCTTCAATGCTGCCCGGACATACCGGGACGATATGGCGCTTGGCATTCCCCACGATGAAAGTAAAGGCGCGGTTGTCGCCATTTTTTCGCTGGAAATGTCGGCCGATCAATTAGCTGCGCGGATATTGGCCGAGCAAGCCGCCTTATCGTCACAGGATTTGCGTCAAGGCAAACTTAATCAGGAACAATTCAACAAACTGGCCCGAACCGCACAAGAATTGGAAGAGCTGCCTTTATTTATTGATGATACCGCATCGCTCAATATTGCGATGCTCAGAACCCGTGCGCGGCGATTGAAACGACAACATGGGGTTGGGATGGTTATTGTTGACTATCTGCAATTGCTGACCGCCGCAGGCCGCAGCGGCCGGGGGCCGGAAAACAGGGTTCAGGAAATTTCTGAAATCACGCGCGGACTCAAGGGGCTGGCCAAAGAACTTGAAATCCCCGTTCTTGCCCTGTCCCAGCTCAGCCGTAATGTAGAATCGCGGGAAAATAAACGCCCTTTGCTGTCCGATTTACGCGAATCCGGCTCTATTGAGCAGGATGCAGATATGGTGACCTTTGTGTACCGGCCGGAATATTATCATAATCTGGCCCAGCCGGACGAAGGCACGCCTGAGCATCTGATCTGGCTCGAAGAAGGTGAAAAATTATACGGCATGGCGGAATTTATCATTTCCAAACAACGTCACGGGCCAACAGGTAAAATCGACTTGCAATTTGAAGCCAATATTACCAAATTTTCCGACTTGCCCACATCTGATGAACGTTTGCCAACGCAAAATGACTGACGGACATATGGGAAAAATATTCGCATAGTGATAAATATCGTAATAATTAAAAATATTTAGGTGTATTTAATGAATTTTCTTGCCGTCATCGGACGGGTCACAATTGGCTTTTTACAAGCTGCTGGACGGCTCGGAATTTTTGCGACCACTGCCCTATCCCATATGATCACCCCACCATTTTATTTCAGAACGATGGTCCAGCAAATGATGAGCATCGGTTATTATTCCCTGCCCGTGGTCGGCCTGACCGCCCTATTCACCGGCGCGGCACTGGCCCTTAATATCTATGAGGGCGGCTCGCGCTTTAATGCAGAAAGCGCGCTACCAAGCATTGTTGTCATTGGCATCGTCCGGGAACTGGGGCCTGTGCTTTGCGGGCTGATTGTTGCGGGCCGGGTCAGTGCCTCCATGGCGGCGGAGATTGGCACCATGCGGGTGACCGAACAGATTGACGCTATGGCCACCCTGTCCACCGACCCCTTTAAATATCTGATTGCCCCGCGCATGATCGCCACGACCCTGATGATGCCCTTCATGCTGGTGATTGTCGCTGATGTTATCGGCGTTATGGGCGGCTTTCTGATCGCCACGGGAAAGCTCGGCTTTAACGCAGGTAATTACATGAGCTTAACCATGGACTTTATTGAAATGCCTGATGTTTATGCCAGCCTGACCAAGGCTGCGGTTTTTGGTTTTTTCATCTCCCTGATGGGGTGTTACCACGGATTTTACAGCCGGGGCGGGGCGCAAGGTGTCGGCATTTCCACCACAAATGCGGTCGTTTCCGCCTGTATGCTTATTCTCTTATCAAATTACATCGTAACGGAGATATTTTTCGCATCATGACGGATACGCCAAAAATTAGCCTAAAAGGTCTTCATAAACAATTTGGCCCAAAGATTGTGCTTGATAGCATCGACCTTGATGTGATGCCCGGCGAATCCATGGTCATTATTGGCGGCTCTGGTTCGGGGAAATCAGTTACCCTGAAATGTATTTTGGGTCTCTTGCATCCACAAAGCGGCAGCATCAAGGTGGATGGTGAGGAAACCGCCCGAATGACAGGCAAAAACCGCAAAAGAATTCAACGAAAATTTGGCATGCTGTTTCAGGGCGCGGCCCTTTTTGACAGCCTTCCGGTATGGGAAAATATCGCCTTTGGACTATTAGCCGAAGGCAAAGCAACTCGGCAGCAAGCGAAAGAAATTGCCATCGAAAATCTGCGCAGTGTTGGTCTCAGCCCTGACGTGGCGAAATTAAGTCCGGCGGAATTATCCGGCGGCATGCAAAAACGTGTGGGGCTTGCCCGCGCCATTGCCAACAAACCGGACATCATCTTTTTTGATGAGCCGACAACAGGCCTTGATCCTATCATGGCCGATGTCATCAATGAATTGATCATCGAACGGGTCAAGGAAATGGGCGCAACGGCACTCACCATCACCCATGACATGTCCAGTGTACGCAAAATTGCCGATAAGGTCGCCATGATCTATAAAGGTAATATCATCTGGTGCGGTGGGCGCAATGACATTGACAACAGCGGCAATCCCTATGTGGAACAATTCATTCACGGCAGGGCCGAAGGGCCAATTCAGATGGAAATTCTCAAGGCTTAAGAAGAGCCGGAAGCGAAAAAATGGCCAAAAACCGTAAAATATTTGTCTGTCAATCCTGCGGGGCGACCTCTGGCAAATGGGCCGGACAATGTGAAGCCTGCAATGAATGGAACAGCATCATTGAAGAACAGGACACCAGCCATCCAACAGGGCTAGGCAAGGCTGCAAGCCGCCAAAATAAAGGCCATATCATATCATTAAGCGATCTTGAGGGCGAGGACGCCCTGCCGCCGCGCCTGATTTCAACCATCAGTGAATTTGACCGGGCCTGCGGCAGCGGACTTGTCCCTGGCTCCGCACTTTTGATCGGCGGTGATCCGGGCATTGGCAAATCGACAATTCTGCTGCAAGCGGTCAGCAAGCTGGCCAGCAATAATATCAAGACGGTTTATATTTCCGGCGAAGAATCTATCTCTCAAGTCCGTATGCGTGCCAAGCGGCTCGGGCTTCAGCACTCTCCTGTCCGGCTTGGCGCGGAAACCAATCTGCGCGATATTCTGACCACCCTAGACAAGGAAATTGGCCTGCAGGTGGTGGTTATCGACAGCATCCAGACCATGTATGCCGATACCGTCGATAGTGCGCCCGGCACCGTATCGCAGGTACGCACCTGCGCCCAAGAGCTGATCCGATACGCCAAACGCAAGAATGTCTGTATCCTGCTGATTGGCCATGTAACCAAGGATGGTCAGATTGCCGGGCCGCGCGTTTTGGAACATATGGTCGATACGGTGCTGTATTTTGAAGGCGACCGGGGCCATCAGTTCAGAATATTGCGCGCAGTTAAAAACCGTTTTGGCGGCACCGATGAAATTGGTGTTTTTGAGATGAGCGACCTTGGGCTGCAGGAAGTGCCCAACCCCTCTGCCCTATTCATCGGCAATCGGTCGGGCGATATTAGCGGATCGGCGATTTTTGCGGGTATGGAAGGCTCGCGCCCCATGCTGGTGGAAATACAGGCCCTTGTCGCGCCATCCTCGCTGGGCCAGCCGCGCCGTGCAGTGGTTGGCTGGGACAGTGGCCGGCTCGCCATGATTATCGCCGTGCTGGATGCACGCTGCGGCCTTGGGCTTGGGGCCTATGATATATATCTTAATGTGGCAGGCGGCCTGCGCATCACGGAACCGGCCGCGGATATGGCTGTTGCCGCGGCCTTAATATCGTCACTTTCAGACCGTCCAATACCGGAGGAGACGATTTTATTTGGTGAAATCAGCCTGTCCGGTGAGATCAGACCCGTATCACAGGCGGATGCCCGCTTGAAAGAATCGGCAAAATTGGGTTTTGTTCAAGCCTATCTGCCGTCTCATATCAAACATAAAGGCAAAGACATGAAATTCTGGGAGCTTGACCAAATCACTAAATTGGTCGATCTTGTGGCCCAGGATGGGTTATGAAAAAACAGGATAATTTGAGATGAGCGATTTATATCAGGGATTTACCGTCAATCCTCTGGATGCGGCTGTGGTCATAATATTGATAATATTCGGTATTGCCTCCTATGTCCGGGGCTTCACCGCTTCTGCCCTGACACTTCTCGCCTGGGGCGGAGCCTTCTTGCTGACGGGTTATTTTGCGCCGGTTGCGCTGCCCCATATCTATGAGGTTATTCAGCCGGAACTGATTGCTTACGTCATTACTTATGCGGTCATGTTTGCTTTAAGTCTGCTGATTTTGAAATTAATTGCCGGTCTGATTGGCAGGATGGTGAAAAATAGCGATATTGGCTCGCTGGATAGCGCCCTTGGACTCTTGTTCGGACTGTTTAGCGGCATGTTCATCGTCAGCGCTCTTTACATGATCACCACCCCCTTCATATCGAACAACAATCATCCCGACTGGTTTCAAGAAGCCAAATCCCGTCCGTTGATCCAATATGGTGCCAGCATGATCTCAGCGATGAACCCTTATTTTGACAAGTTAGACATTGAGGAAAAACGCAAAGATATTGAGGCGTTGGAACGAATGAAAAAAATGATTCCCTCTTTTCCCTCTGATGACAAAAAAGATAAAAAAGGGGAAAATTATAAAAAAGAAAATCAAGACGAAATGGACAAATTGTTTGAGAAATTGTCCGAAGGCTAAAAAAAGGTTTCCTTCTGTCATAATAGGCAATATAAGGCCAAAAATAACCCTTTTCCAGTCATGACTATTTTGATGAGTTAGCATATGACAGATCGAAATCGCCCGCCTTTTAATCTGGAACCCTATGTCCCGCATTTATATGCTGAGGATAAGTTTCACGATGAATGCGGCGTATTCGGCATCTGTCATCATCCGGAAGCCGCCGCCCATACTGTTCTTGGTCTTCATGCCCTGCAACATCGGGGGCAGGAAGCCGCCGGCGTTGTTTCCTGCGATGTCAAACAATTTCATTCCCATAAATCGCTCGGTCATGTTGCCGATAACTTCAATTCACAGCCGGTGATCGAATCGCTGCCGGGAGATTGCGCTATCGGCCATGTCCGATATTCCACAGCAGGCGGATCCGGCATCCGCAATATTCAGCCGCTATTCGCCGATCTGTCCATGGGTGGTTTTGCCGTGGCCCATAACGGTAATTTGACCAATGCTCTGGCCCTGCGCCAATCATTGGTCGGCAAGGGCGCGATTTTCCAGTCCACATCAGATTCCGAAGTGATTATGCATCTTGTGGCCACCAGCACCTATCAAACCCTGAAAGATCGTTTCATTGATGCCCTGCGCCGGATTGAAGGCGCCTTTGCCATCGTTGCCCTCAGCAAAGACAGCCTGATTGGCGCCCGTGATCCGCTTGGGGTTCGGCCCCTGGTATTGGGGAAACTATCCGACAGCAGCTATATTTTTGCCTCCGAAACCTGCGCGCTGGATATTATCGGCGCAGAATATATCCGCGATGTCGCCCCCGGTGAAGTGGTCACCATTGATCAGGACGGCGTTCATTCCATCAAACCTTTCCCGATCCAGAAATCCCGGTCCTGTATTTTTGAGCATGTCTATTTCTCGCGGCCAGACAGCCTGACGGATGGCACAAGTGTCTATAAAGTCCGAAAAAATATCGGCAGGGAACTGGCCAAAGAATGTGATGTCAAGGCTGATCTCGTGGTGCCCGTGCCAGATTCCGGCACACCGGCGGCCATTGGCTATGCGCAGGAAGCGGGCATTCCCTTTGAGCTTGGTATCATCCGCAATCATTATGTTGGCCGCACCTTCATTGAGCCTTCCGATCAGATTCGCCATCTTGGGGTTAAGCTCAAACATAATGCCAACCGGGGTGAAATCGAAGGCAAGATTGTCGTGCTGGTTGATGACAGCATCGTGCGCGGGACGACCTCGATCAAGATCGTTGATATGGTGCGTCAGGCCGGAGCCAGGGAAGTCCATATGCGCATCGCCAGCCCGCCCACCACGGACCCCTGTTATTATGGCGTCGATACCCCGAAAAAGGATAAATTGCTGGCCTCCAATATGTCAATCGCAGAAATGACAAAATATATCGGGGCGGACAGCTTGGAATTTGTTTCCATAGATGGGCTGTACCGGGCAGTATGCGATGCGGATCGGGACGATAACATGCCGCAATATTGTGATGCCTGTTTCACCGGAGAATATCCAACCGCCCTGACCGATCACGATCAAAATGAAGTGCCGGCACAGATTTCATTCCTGCAGGAAATTCGGCCCAAATCCTGAAAAATACCCAAATCCTGACAAAATAAAGGTTCCCCCAATGACGAAACAGCTGGACGGTAAAATTGCCCTGATCACGGGTGCTACGCGTGGCATAGGCGCAGGCGCAGCCCTCAGCCTCGCGCGGGAAGGCGCGCATATCATTATGGTTGGCCGTACCACCGGCGCTTTGGAAGAAATGGATGATGCGGTGCGCGAGGCCGGCGGTGAGGCGACATTGGTGCCGATGAATCTGACGGACTTTTCCGCCATTGACCGCTTGGGCGCGCATGTGGCGAAAACCTGGGGCAAGCTTGATATTCTGATTGGCAATGCGGGAATTTTAGGCCCGATGAGTCCCATAGGCCATATCCCGCCAAAAGAATGGGACCAGTTGATGGCGGTCAATGTAACGGCAAATTACCGTCTGATCCGGTCTTTTGATCCGCTATTAAAGGCGGCTGATGCGGCCCGCGCCATCTTTGTTACCTCCGGCGTTGCACAAAACTGCCGGGCCTATTGGGGCGGTTATGCCACCAGCAAAGCGGCCCTCAATTGCCTTGTGAAAACCTATGCCTTGGAAATTGCCAATACCACCAATATCAAGGCCAACATCCTCAATCCCGGCCCGATCCGCACCAGTATGCGCGCCGCCGCCATGCCCGGCGAAGACCCGGATACCCTTGACACCCCTCATGACATCGCCCCCCTGTTCGTAAAAATGTCCCTGCCCGAATTTCGGGCCAACGGCAAAATTATTTCTTACGCAGATTATAAGGCGGGTGCCTATGGGGATATGTTGTAGTCTCTACGGGGGAAACGACGATCAAGGGATCTATTTCCGTTCCCAACTGGTGCCATCGGGCCCATCCAGAAGAGCGATACCTTGTTCACTTAATTGCTTGCGTATATCATCGGCGCGGACGAAATTCTTGTCTTTCTTCGCCGCAAGACGTTCCATGATCAGTGCCTCAATAACCTCTTCCGAAATCCTGCTGCCGGCTGTATCCCCATCGAACCAATCGTCCTGTTCCAAAAAACCAAACAAGTTTGCTGCCGCCTTCAATTGTTTTTTCGCCATATCATCCTGCACGGCTTTTTTTGCCAAGGCATTGAGTTCTGCAATGGCCTGAGGGCTATTCAGGTCATCGCGCAGGGCATCAAGAATAGTTGCCGGAACCTCTGCGCCCGCCGCATCCACGCCTTTGGTCAATCGGTACCAGCGATCCAGTTGCCGCTGGGCCTGTTTGATGCCGTCATGGCTGAAATCGACGGGCTGGCGATAATGAGCAGTCAGCAGGCACATGCGGATCGCCTCACCCTTGCCGGGGAATTCCTCAAGCAAGTCATGAACCGTGATAAAATTACCAAGAGATTTGGCCATTTTTTCGCCGTCAACGGTCAGATAACCATTATGCATCCAATAGTTGGCCAGGGGCGCACCGTCATGGGCGCAGCGGCTTTGGGCAATTTCATTTTCATGATGGGGGAAGATCAGATCCAGGCCGCCGCCGTGAATATCAATGGTATCGCCAAAATTATCGGCGATCATGCAGCTGCACTCCAGATGCCAGCCCGGACGGCCCCGGCCCCACGGACTGTCCCATCCCGGTTGGATCTCACTGGAAGGTTTCCACAGGATAAAATCCGCTGCATCCTGCTTGTAAGACGCCACATCAACCCGCGCCCCGGCAATCATATCTGCCAATTTTCGGCCTGATAGTTCGCCGTAATCGGCCATGCTGGGTACGGAAAATAACACATGGCCATCTTTTTCATAGGCATGCCCCTTATCAATCAAATCTGCGGTCATGGCGATCATCTGATCAATATATTCAGTCGCTTTCGGCGTTAAGTCCGGCATTCTGGCATTAAGTGCCGCCATATCTGACTCATATATGCGGGCGAATTTTTCGGTAATTTCCCCAATCGGCCGACCGCTTTCCTCTGCGGCTTCAATAATCTTATCATCAATATCGGTGATATTACGGGCATAGGTCACCCGCTTGTAATCATGACGTAACAGCCGCACCAGAAGATCAAACACCACCACCGGACGGGCATTGCCCACATGGGCATAATTATAAACCGTCGGGCCGCAGACATAGAGCGTCACATGATCCGGATCAAGAGGCGTGAAGGTTTCTTTCTGTTTGCTCAGCGTATTATATATTCTCAAACCCGTTGTCATGCGCATTTGCCCAACAGACGCGCTTTAACGATTTCCGGATCAATCAGGGGCAGTAAAGAGCCCATGTCCGGACCATGGTCCCGGCCCGTGATGGCGCGGCGTAGCGGCATAAATAACGCCCGGCCCTTGGCCCCGGTATGTTCTTTAACCGCTGTCGTCCAACTGCGCCAGCTTGTCTCATCCCACGGTGCGTCGGGCAGCAGGGCCGCGGCCTGATTTGCAAAATCCTGATCATCAATCATTGGCTCAAGTGGCCCTTTAATAATTACATTTAATGCATTTATATCATTAAGTTTATTGATATTTTGTCGACCTATATTCCACAGGGTCTCATCCACGCCGTCAAGACGATCAGCCACCGCTGAAAAATCCGTTTGATGCAGAATTTTGGCGTTCAATATCTCAAGATCTTTCGGATCAAACTTCGCTGTTGAGCGGCTATATTTGGCAAAATCAAATCCGGCCACCAGCGGGGCTAAATCTGTCATCGGCTCAATAGCTTCGGACGAGCCAAGCCGGGCCAGCAGGCTGTTGATACTCATGGCTTCGAGGCCATCCTCCTCCCGGTAGGATTGGATATTGGCACTGCCGAGGCGTTTTGAGAGCCCCTCACCGCCCGCGCCGGTCAGCAGAGAGAAATGGGCATATTTCGGCGAACTGCTGCCCAGAGCTTCAAACAATTGAATTTGCAATGCACTATTGGTCACATGATCCTCGCCGCGCATGATATGACTGATGGCAAAATCTATGTCATCAACAACCGAGGGCAAGGTATAAAGAAAACTGCCATTTTCCCGAATCAAAATCGGATCACTTAATGCCGCCAGATCAAAGCTCAAAGGGCCCTTCACCAGATCATCCCATGCGACCCGCGCCGGCAGATCAAGCTTGAAACGCCAATGAGCTTTGCGGCCCTCTGCCTCAAAGGCGGCAATTTGCTGATCGCTCAACTTCAGGCCTGCCCGGTCATAAACCGGTGGTTTGCCCTGTCCCAGTTGAATTTTACGTTTTAAATCCAGCTCCTGACCGGTTTCATAACAGGGATAGAGCCGGCCATCGGCCTTTAATTTTTCAACGGCTTCCTGATAACGTTCAAAACGGTCAGACTGCTTCACCTTTTCGTCCCAATTCAGGCCGAGCCATGTAAGGTCACGTTCAATGGCCTCGGCAAAAGCCTCTGTCGAACGGCCGACATCCGTATCATCCAGGCGCAGCAGGAATATTCCCTTATTCTTCCGGCAGAATAACCAGTTAACAAGGGCGGTACGAACATTACCCACATGAAGCAATCCTGTCGGGCTTGGGGCAAAACGAACTTTTACGGCTTGGGTCATCTAAAATAGTCTCATTTTATTATTATCTGCTGCCTTACAATCTGGCATTACGAAAGCCATTGGTGATCGGGTAGCGGCGGTCCCGGCCAAAATTCCGCCGGGTTAACTTAACCCCAGGCGGTGCCTGACGTCTTTTATACTCAGCGATATATAACAGATGTTCTATCCGGGCAACAGTCTGCCTTTCATGTCCTTTTGCCACGATATCCTTTACCGGCATTTCTTTCTCGATCAGGCAGTGCAGAATATCGTCCAACACCTCATAGGGCGGCAGGCTATCTTCGTCTTTCTGATCGGGTTTCAGTTCCGCCGTGGGCGGCTTGCTGATGATATTTTCCGGCATCACCTGCCCCTCTGGCCCTAAGGCACCGCTAGGGTGATGATGGTTACGCCACGCGCTGATGGCAAAAACTTCCGTCTTATACAGGTCTTTCAGCACCGAATAACCGCCGCACATATCACCGTAGAGTGTGGCATAACCCACTGACATTTCCGATTTATTTCCGGTGGTCAGCAGCATGGCACCAAATTTATTACTCAGCGCCATCAGCATCACCCCGCGAATGCGTGATTGCAGATTTTCTTCCGTAGTATCCGGCTCGGCCCCCGCGAATTGACCAGCCAGCATGGTCTCATAGGCCTGAACCCCGACGTCGATCGGAATATTATCCATTTGTGCGCCAAGCCATGAAGCACAGGTCGCCGCATCATGCAGGCTTTCTTCGCTGGTATATTTTGACGCCATCATGACCAGATGGACATTTTCCGCGCCCAGGGCATCAACAGCAATAACGGCACTGATCGCACTGTCAATACCGCCGGACATGCCCAAAATAACACCGGGAAAATGGTTCTTCCGGACATAATCCCTTAGACCTGTCATCATCGCCTGATAGAGCGCGGCATGGCCTTGGGGCGGTTCATTAATCTCGCCCTCAGCGCATAGCCACATCTGTCCATCCTGGTGCCACCTGGTCAGCAGCGTGGTTTCCTGCCAGCTCTGGCTACGGGTGGCCAGCACGCTATTGTGATTAAGGACAAAAGCCCCACCGTCAAAAGCCAGTTCGTCCTGGCCGCCCACCTGATTGACATAGATCAGCGGCACAGCATTTTCGCTCACCCGCGCCGTACCCATTTCCTGCCGTTCATGATGTTTACCCTGTTCAAAGGGCGAGCCATTCAGCACAATCAATATATCCGCACCGCCTCCGGCCAAACCTGCCGAAACTTTTTCCGTCCACATATCCTCGCAAATCATCACCCCGAGTTTTACCCCGCGAAAATTCATCACTTTGGGTGCGGGGCCGCTGGCGAAAACACGTTTTTCATCAAAAACGCCGTAATTGGGCAGCTCAATTTTATGGCGAATGGCCGCGATCTTGCCGTCTTCTAGCAAAATGGCCGCGTTATACAAGAGATCACCTTCCCGCCAGCAGGAACCGATCAGCATGGCCGGGCCGCCATCAGCCGTAATCGCTGCCAGTGACGCCACCTTGTCCATCGCCGCCTTTTGAAAGGCTGCCTTCAGCACCAGATCTTCGGGTGGATAACCAATCAGACAAAGTTCGCTATAGACAACAAGATCAGCACCATCGGCCGTCGCAGCGGCGCGAGCAGATAGTATTTTTTCATAATTGCCCGGCAAGTCCCCAACGGTCGGATTCAAGCTGGCAAGCGCAATATTAAGCTGGTTCATGCGAAGCATGTCTCTTTAAATTCATTAAAAAAGATCAGGTCTGCGCGGTTACGTCCCGTTTATTTTTTGCAAGAGCCTGACGTTCTTCTTTTAAACTTTCTGCAATCAAAAAGGCAAGTTCCAGAGACTGACTGGCATTGAGGCGCGGATCACAGAATGTCCGGTAACGATCGCCAAGATTTTCGTCCGTGATGGCCTCTACCCCGCCTGTGCATTCGGTCACATTCTGCCCGGTCATTTCAAAATGCACGCCGCCTGCATGGGTGCCTTCTGAACGATGTACCCGGAAGAAACGCCTGATTTCAGTCAAAACCTGATCAAAGGCCCGCGTTTTAAAACCGGTTGATGATGTGGTGGTATTGCCGTGCATCGGGTCAGACGACCAGACAACTGTCCGGCCTTCTTCTTCTATTCTATGAATGACAGGCGGCAGTTTATCTTCCAATAAATCAGCGCCCATACGGCAGATGAGCGTAATCCGGCCTGCCTCATTTTGCGGATTGATCTTGTCAATGATACGAATCAAGTCATCCATATCCGTGGTTGGGCCAACTTTCAGCCCAATTGGATTACTAACGCCAGACAAAAATTCAATATGGGCTTCCTCCAGAATACGCGTCCGGTCGCCAACCCATAACATATGGCCGGAGGTATCATACCAGCGTCCGGTAATGCTATCCACGCGGGTCAAGGCCTCTTCATACCAGAGCAATAAGGCCTCATGAGAGGTATAAAAGTCCGTACCTCTTAATTCGCGCGTATCCGCATCGACACCACATGCCCGCATAAAACACAGCGCCTCATCAATGCGGTCAGCCATATCGCCATATTGTTCAGAAACTGCGTTGTTCTTGACAAAATCAAGATTCCATTGATGCACCTTATGCAAATTAGCATAACCGCCCTGAGCAAAAGCCCTGAGCAAATTCAAAGTTGACGCCGACTGGCTGTAAGCCTGCAGCATACGTTTTGGGTCTGGCACACGGCAGTCATCGGTAAAATTCAACCCGTTAATAATATCACCCCGGTAACTGGGCAAGCTTACCCCGTCCACCGTTTCAAAATCACCGCTGCGTGGTTTGGCGAACTGGCCCGCGATACGGCCAACTTTAACCACCGGGCAAGACGCCGCAAAGGTCATCGCCACAGACATCTGCAGCAAAACCCGGAAAGTATCACGAATATTATCCGCATGAAATTCATCAAAGCTTTCGGCGCAGTCACCGCCCTGCAGCAAAAAGGCGTTACCCATGGCAACATCACCCAATTGGGCCGTTAACCGCCGGGCCTCTCCGGCGAAGACCAGCGGCGGGCGAATTCTCAATTCTGCTTCCACTTTTTCCAGCTCAGCCTGGTCAGCATAAACAGGGACCTGCCTTATTTTTTTTGACCGCCAACTATCAGGTGTCCAGCTTTTACTCATTATTCCGTCCATTTTTAAACTTTAATCTTGGCCTCATATAGAGATATTCCCATGGGAAGGCCAGAAAAAAACATCGCGCAAAAGGGTTTTCCTTCCAAAAACAATGGTTTTCGTAAAATATTATTTCATCAAGACGAATTCTTCTGCAGAGGACGGATGCACCGCAATGGTGGCATCAAACTGGGCCTTGGTCGCGCCGCATTTAAGAGCGATGGCGATGCCCTGTATGATTTCAGCTGAATCGGGGCCGATCATATGCACGCCGATCACTTTGTCTGAAGGTTTATGGACAATGATTTTCATCAATGATCGTTCCGGCCGGCCACTCAACGTGAATTTCATCGATTTATATTCAGACCGGTAAATAGCGATATCCTCGCCGAATTTTTCGCTGGCCTCTTCTGAGCTCAAACCAACCGTGCCAATGGACGGCTGAGAGAAAACCGCTGTCGGGATATTGTCATAATCGACCAATGTGGGGCACGCATTGAACTGGGTCGCGGCAAGGGCTGCTCCCTCCTTAATGGCCACAGGGGTGAGCTGTATCTTGCCGGTCACATCGCCAACGGCAAAAATATTATCCACCGATGTTGTATAATTTTCGTCAATGATGATCGCGCCATCAGGCCTCATCTCCACGCCCAGATTCTCCAGCCCCATGTCCTTTGAATTTGGCGTGCGGCCTGTGGCATACATTACCGCATCCACGGCGAGCGTCCCGCCATCACTCAGGGTGAGGATCAACCCATCCTGCGCCCTGGTAATTTTTGTGACAGTGCTTTGTACCCGGACATCAATATCCTTTTTGCCCATTTCTTGATTGAGTTTATCGGCAATTTCCCGATCAAAGCCGCGTAATATCTGCTCGCCCCGATACAGAAGATGGGTTTGGACGCCCATGCCATTAAAAATTCCGGCAAATTCAACAGCAATATAACCACCGCCGACAATAGCGATTGTTTTCGGCAGATGATCAAGGTGGAAAGCTTCATTCGAGGTGATGGCATGCTCAATGCCGGGAATATTCGGCATCTGCGGCCAACCCCCCGTCGCCACCAAAATTTTGTCCGCTGTGATAACACGCACACCCTCTGGCGATGTGAGCTCAATCCTGTGGGCATCCAGAAGTCTGCCCCGTGCCTGAATGATCTCCACATTATGATTTTCAAGATTTTGGATATAGAGCCCATTGAGCCGGTCAATTTCCCGGTCCTTGGCGGCAATCAATGCGGGCCAGTCAAATTTACAGTCTAGGCCCGACCAGCCAAAACCTTGCGAATCGCTGAAATGTGACGAATATTCAGAGGCATATACAAATAATTTTTTCGGCACACAGCCCCGGATGACGCAAGTGCCGCCAACGCGGTAATCCTCGCATAATCCGACTTTGGCGCCATAAGTCGCGGCCATTCGGCTTGCCCGAACCCCGCCGGAGCCAGCACCAATGACAAAAAAATCATAATCATACATATTTTATTTCCCTGAAAATAACTCTGAACAAGCCCTTAAAGTAAGCCAGAACCTAAAAATATCAAGTGACTGACAAAAAGAATAGTTTATAGTTTACGATAATTCGTAATAACAGCTCAACAACTGGGGGGATTACCCGTGAAAAACAAAAAAATATTAGGCTTTCTGGCCATTTTTCTACTGATCCTGGTCGTCGCACCGTATTTTATCGGCAATAAGGCCAAGGCGTTATTGGAAAAGCAAGCCATCCAAATATCAGAACTGCCCGGATATAAGCTCGAAATACGTACCTATGACCAAGGATGGTTTTCGTCCCACGCAGAGGTTTTTTATGGTTTTGATGAACATACCTTGAATATTCTCGAGGCCTCCATTGACAAGAAATATAGTTTTGACAAGAGTACTTATAAACTTTTAAAGAATGGCTTTATTGTTGATGTCACTGTTGCTCATGGCCCCATTACCTTTCAGAACGGGGTTAATTTTGCGCTTTTAACCCTGGCTGGCCGTTTGCAGGATATGGACTATGCAGACTTTAATGATACCATGACGAAAAATAATCTGGACAGCATGTTTGATTTATTTACCTCTGTTTCTTATGGCGGCACCACAACAATCAAGGCCACAGTGCCTGCTTTTAAAGAAAATGACCCCAAAATAGAAATTGGTGTCATTTTTTCAGGTATGGAGCTTCAGGCCACCCTCAATGCGCAACAAGACGAATTTGGTATTTTCTTCAATTTTCCTGGATTGGAGATCCTATCACCAAACGGGGACTTATCCTTACATGGAATAACGGGCCAGGCCACCGGTACAAAGATGAATGATTTTCTCTGGCTGGGTAAAGGCAACTTCTCTTTAGGTCACTTCAAAATTGAGAATTCTACTGATGGCCTGACACTATCGTTGAATAACTTCAGCAATGACTATGACCTCAGTAAGGAAAGCGATACAACTCTTACCATGCGGTTACAATCCAAAGCGGGCAGCTTTGTTGCCAATGAGGACGGACAGGATGTTGAACTGGCCGACATCACCTTGGACTTCACGCTCAATCATCTGAATAGTGAGGCCATCACAGATTATATAAAATCTATTAAGCAATCCTATCAATTAACTGAACAGACCCAAGAACAGACAACAGCTAATCTTCAGGCCATTGCCGCCCGTATCGGGGAAAAATTACTGAAAGACTCGCCCGAAATGATCGTCACCGACCTCGGTTTTCTGATGGGCGGGGGATTTCTTAAAAGTGAGGCCAAACTATCCATCGACGGCGATGGCTTGGAAAATATTCAGCAATTGTCAGACCCCATCGCCTTGAACAAAAGGCTTGTCCTGCAAGTGAATATTAAATTCGACAAGGCAATCGCAAATGCCATGACTGCAATCGGCCTCAAAAAACAGATGGCGGCTGGCGGTGCCGATCTGGCCAGTATGCCTAAAGCGCAGCGGGATCAAATGATCAATCTGCAGACCTCCACGGCCCTGCAGACTTTTATCAATCAGGGATACCTCACTCAGGAGGGCGAAATATATTCCCTGCATTTTGACATGAAGAACGGACAACGGCTGGTCAACGGCAAACCTCTGGCCATTCCGGGCATGTAACAACAGCCCCAAATTTATGCCTCATATCTATGCCGCGCGGGAGGGACGTAATATTTTTCTCTTCGGCGCGAAGACTTTATTGCCGCCCTGATTGACCCCTGTTCTTTTGACCTTGGCTTTGGCTTTCCCTTTGGCTTTGATTTTTAGTGAAGATGATTTTTCAGGGCTTTTTGATTCGGCCATGACTTTTTTACCGCCGCGCAGCTTTTTACGCTCAAAAAGCTTGGACTCACCGCTTTTCTTTTTAAAAGATTTTTTCTTTGTCTCGCCGGTTTTAACAAAATCAGATTTATTTTCTTTTTTGCTGTCAACTTTAGGCGGCTTGCCAATAAGTTTGCCCAAAACCGGATCATCAGAATATTTTTTAGCTTCCGCCGTCCAGGGATCATACCGTTTGGCTTCATGACGCTTGGACTTTGGACGCTTGAACTCTGGATTCTTGGACTCTAGATTCTTGGACTCTGGGCGCACAGGCCTATCCTGCTTAAAGTTGTTTGCAGGTTTTTTGGGTGTGCTGCGGCGTACATCACGATCTTCTGCAAATTTTCCGCGTTTGATAACATTAGCCCTTTGACCATCACGCTTAAAGCCGTCTTCCCGGCGGCCATTGCGCGTATGAGCATTGCGATCACGACCTGCGCCGCCGCGCTCTCTTGAAAAACGACCCTTATTGCCGCCGGCTTTGCCGCGCGCGCTTACATCAATATGATAGTCGTGGGCCTCATCAACCTCAATCGCCAGTTTGATCATCCTTTCAATCGGCACCAGCAAACGCATATCGCTGGGGTCACAAAAAGATATGGCAATGCCCTTATTGCCGGCGCGGCCCGTCCGGCCAACCCGGTGAATATAATTTTCCGGCTCAATCGGCAGCTCATAATTTACCACATGGCTGATGCCGTCCACATCAATGCCGCGCGCGGCCACATCTGTTGCCACCAATACTTTTGTCCGGCCCCGGCGGAAATTCATCAGGATTTTCTCCCGTACCCGCTGACGCTTGTCACCATGGATGGCGTCTGAGCGAATGCCTTTTTCGTGTAATATCTTAGAAAGCTCATCTGCGCCCATCTTGGTACGGGCAAAAACCAATACTTTTTCGACATTATCGCCAGACAATATTTCCGACAGCAATTGTGCTTTATTCTTCCGGCTGACATTCATCAATTTATGGGTAATGGTATTGGCAACCGCCGTTTTTTGATAAATTTCCACATTCACCGGATCATTGAGCAAAGCCTTGCTCAAGCCGCGAACCTTAGGATTCATGGTGGCGGAAAACAGCACAGTCTGATGCTCTTCCGGCAAAGAATTCGCAATATCCCGCACATCATCAATGAATCCCATATCCAGCATCCGGTCCGCCTCATCAAGGATAAATATATTGGTATCGGCGAATTTTATATTCTTACGGTTGATATGATCAATCAATCGGCCCGGGGTTGCCACGACAATATCAACGCCGCGCCGCAATTTATTGGTTTGCGGCGGATAAGGTTGGCCACCGGCAACCACAAGACTTGAAATTTTTGTGCCCTTGCTAAAGGTTGCAATACATTGTTCGATCTGTATGGCAAGTTCGCGGGTTGGTGCCAAGATCAATACCCTTGGCATATTCTGCCGTGGTCTTTGATAGTCTTGTACTAATTTATTGATCATTGGCAGGGAGAAGGCCGCCGTTTTTCCGCCGCCTGTCTGGGCGATGCCAATCAGGTCATGTCCGGCCATCAACGGCGGTAGAGCCATCGACTGGATTTCAGTCGGAACAGTGAAACCCTCTTTTTCAATCGATTGCAGGATTGTATCAGCCAATCCAAATTCAGCAAAGCCAGATTTGGTAAAGCCAGACTCGTCTATAATTGGCGCATCTGAATGCGTCATTGCATATTCCTTTCGCGAATATTCCTTATGTCCCTTTTTAATATGGGCCATAAAATTTTATCCGCGATCGCACTTGCTTCAGAATTTTAAGCTCTGAATTTACATGGAAGATACATAACCATGCCTGCTCGGCGGAATATAATATTATATCACATAGTGAAGCGCCGTATTTGCAGCCTTTCTGAAGCAAAGTCAAGCTTAAATATGTATCGCATGGCCAAGCGCGGCCAAGGATGCTTCCGCAAAGGATTCCGTGACCGTTGGATGAACATGAATTGTACCGGCAATATCCTCAAGCCTTGCGCCCATTTCAAGTGCCAGCGCAAATTCACCGGAAAGTTCAGAGACATGCGGCCCTACAGCGTGAATGCCCAGGATCACATGATTATCCGCCCGCGCGGTGATGCGTATAAAACCATCGCCGCCACCCATGGTCAAGGCCCGGCCATTGGCCATCAGGGGAAATTTGCCCACGATGATTTCAATGCCCTCCGCCTTGGCCTCTGCCGCTGACTTGCCAGCCGCTATTATTTCAGGGTCGGTAAAACAGACCGCGGCAATGGCCACCGGATTAAATTCACGTTTTTTGCCCGCAATGATCTCGGCAACTATTTCACCTTGGGCCGATGCCCGGTGGGCCAGCATAGGCTCGCCAGTGATGTCACCAATGGCATAGACATTCTTCATGGAGCTACGGCAATATTGATCAATTTTGATAAAGCCCTGCTCTATATCCACGGCCATTTTATCCAGGCCCCAGCCTGAGAGGTTTGGTTTGCGGCCCACCGTTACCAAGAGCTTGTCCGCCGCAATCCTTTGCGCCGCACCCTTGTTATCTGTGAAGGATAGCTTGTTGTCCTGCCAGCCACTTGCCTTGGCACCAAGATGAACCGTAATACCCAGTTTGCCCAGAGATTGTTGCAGCGGAGCGGTCAGTTCCTTGTCATAGGCACTGAGAATACGCGTGTCCGCCTCAATGAAAGTCACCTCGGCCCCCAGCTTACGGTAAGCAATACCCAGTTCAAGGCCAATATACCCCGCCCCGACGACGACCAGCCTCTTGGGCAACTTTGTCAGTTCCAATGCCTCGGTCGAGGATATAACATCGCCGCCAAAGGGCAAAAAGGGCAGTTCAACCGGCTGTGATCCCGTGGCGAGGATAACATATTCTGCAGTAATGGTGACAAGGCCGTCTTTTGTTTCCACATCACAGCTTTTGCCATTTTTGAATTTTGCCCAGCCGTAAATTTGTTTGACCTTGGCTTTTTTCAGCAAAGCTTCAACGCCGCCATTCAACCGGTCCACGATGCCTTCTTTCCAGGCGATGGTTTCCGCAAAATCAAGCGCGGGCTTTTCGGTGATTTTAATACCCAAATGGCTTTTACCCGCATGGGCGGAGATTTGCGCATATTGATCAGCCGCATGAATCAGGGCTTTGGAGGGAATGCAGCCCCGGATCAGGCAGGTGCCCCCGGCCCGGCTGCCTTCGACAATAATAGTATCGATACCCAATTGCCCCGCACGAATGGCCGCCACATAACCGCCGGGGCCGGCACCAATAACCAATAGTTTGCATGTCATCGTCGCCATGAAGCACCTTTTACATAAATAATGTCGCGGGCTGTTCTAACGCCCCTTTGATATATTGGATCATTTCAGCCGCCACAAAACCATCAACCACACGGTGGTCAAAAGATGACGAGAGATTCATCATTTGGCGAATTTGGATGTCTGTTTCCCCGATAACCATCGGACGCGCCACAATTTTATTGACGCCAATGATACAGACTTCCGGATAATTGATCACCGGGGTCGTGACAATGCCGCCAATCTTGCCAAGGCTGGTGATGGTCACGGTCGAGCCGGATAATTCCTCGCGAAGTGCCTTGCCCGCACGCGCCGCAGACGACACCCGTGACATTTCCGAAGCCATATCCCAAATATCACGGCTTTCCGCGTGGCTGACCACCGGCACCATCAGACCATTGGGCGTTTGACTGGCAATGCCTAAATGAACGGCCGAGAACCGGCGGATCACGCCCTGTTCCGCGTCAAAATAGGCATTACATTCCGGGAATTTTTCCATGGCTTTTAAGGTTGCCAGCATAATGAAAGGCAATATCGACAATTTGGGCTGCGCTTCAGTCCTGTTATCATTAAGAAAATGGCGCAGCTTTTCAACCTCGGTCACATCCACCTCTTCCACATAGGAATAATGGGGAATGCTGCGTTTGCTCAACTCCATTCTTTCGGCGATTTTGCGGCGAATCCCAATGACCGGGATTTCTTCAATAGTTGTACGGTTTTGTGGACGATTTTGATTGCCCTTTTGAACAGCTCTTCCTCCAGCGGCGATAAAATCATCCAGATCCTGATGGCTGATCCGGCCAGCGGGGCCACTACCGATAACATGAGCAAGGTCAATATTCGCCTCAATAGCGCGCCGGCGCACCGACGGCGACGTCAGGATACTGTCATTTTTTGTGGCGGATAACGGAAGGGGTTTTTCCTCTATGGCCTCCGGCTTTTCTTCTTCAACGACGGGTTTTGATTCTGGTTCCTGCGGCGCGGAATCGTCCATATTTCCGGCGCCCGCCACCTCAATAACGACCATCGCTGAGCCTACGGTAACCTGATCACCGGGCGCGCCGCTGATGCTCAGAATCGTGCCATCGACCGGGCTTGGAATTTCGACGGTGGCCTTATCGGTCATCATGTCAATCAACGGCTGGTCTTCACTGACATGATCACCAACCTTGACATGAAGTGCGGCAATTTCCGCCTCAACAATGCCTTCCCCAAGATCGGGAAGTTTGAAATGAAATTCGCCCATATGTTTACCCCTCCATTACTGTTTTGATGGCATCCAGAACCCGGCCCTGCCCTGGGAAATATTCCCATTCAAAAGCATGAGGATAGGGAATGTCCCAGCCGGCCACCCGTTCAATCGGCGCTTCCAGCTTCCAGAAGCATTCCTCTTGAATTTGCGCGAGGATTTCAGCGCCGAAACCACCGGTCTTCGTTGCTTCGTGAACCACTACGCAGCGGCCCGTGCGGCAGACTGACGCAGCGATATGGTCAATATCAAGCGGCGACAAGCTGCGCAGGTCAATGACCTCCACATCATAATCGGATAATTCTGCGGCAGCCAATGATACATGCACCATCGTGCCGTAGGTGACAATCGTCAAATCCGTCCCCGCCCGCACAGTGGCAGCCTTGCCGATCGGGACGGTGTAATGACCCTCTGGCACATTGCCCTTTTCATGTTTATCCCATGATACGGCAGTCTGTTTTGGGTCGCCGTAAAACGGGCCGTTATAGAGCCGTTTTGGTTCAAAAAACACCACCGGGTCATCATCCTCAATGGCGCTGATCAACAGACCCTTGGCGTCATAAGGATTTGACGGCATAATATTTTTGATGCCCGTCACATGAGTAAAAATACCTTCCGGGCTTTGAGAATGGGTCTGCCCGCCGCGAATGCCGCCGCCGCAGGGAGTGCGGATGGTGATCGGCGCCCAATATTCCCCGGCCGAGCGATAACGCAGGCGCGAGGCTTCCGAGACGATCTGATCAAAAGCCGGATAGATATAATCCGAAAATTGAATCTCCGTTACGGGCCGCATATCATTGACGCCCATACCGATCGCCAAGGCAATTATACCGCCTTCGGCAATCGGAGTATCAAAGACCCTTTGCACGCCGTATTTCTCCTGCAAGCCTTCAGTACAATTAAACACGCCGCCAAAATAGCCCACATCTTCGCCAAAGATCACAACCGAATTGTCTTTTTCCAGCATCACATCCTGAGCGGAATTAATGGCCTGAACCATATTCATTTTAACCATGTCATAGCCCCAGTTTCTGGCGTTGGCGGCGCAGGTGGGCCGGCTGTTCCTTAAAAACATCCTCAAACATACTGTTCACTTCCGGGCGTTCGCCTGAATTAAGGGTGCCGTAAGATTCAGCTTCTTTATATTTTCTGGTCACGAGCGCGGTAATCTCGTCAATCGCCGCGTCATGTCTTGCCTCGGACCATTCACCAATCGTAATCAAATGTTCTTTCAATCGTTCAATCGGATCGCCAAGAGGCCAGGCTTCCGGTTCATGTTTCGGCCGGTATTTCGTTGGATCATCACTGGTGGAATGGGCATCCACGCGGTAAGTGAAAAGCTCAATCAGGGTAGGCCCGCCGCCGCCCCGGGCGCGGTCGGCTGCCCATTTGGTGGCGGCATAAACCGCCAGAAAATCATTACCGTCTACCCTAAGTCCCGGCATGCCGTAACCGACAGCGCGCGCGGCAAACGTGGCTTTCTCGCCGCCCGCAATGCCCTGAAAACTTGAAATCGCCCATTGGTTATTGACCACATTTAAAATCACCGGCGCGTTATATACCGCCGCGAAGGTCATACCATGATGAAAATCTGCTGTCGCGGTCGTACCCTCACCAACCCAGGTTGCCGCAAGGGCTTTTTCACCTTTGTATGCCGAGGCAACGGCCCAACCCACGGCCTGACAGAACTGTGTGCCAAGATTACCGGAAATGGAAAAGAAATTACCCTCCGCCCAGGTATACATGACCGGCAATTGCCGTCCCTTGCAGTTATCCTTGGAATTCGACAGGCAATGGTTCATCATATCAAGCAGGTCCCGCCCGCGAGAAATTAATAAACCCTGCTGACGATAAGAAGGAAACAGCATATCCTGCCGGTCCAGGGCCATGGCCTGCGCGGCAGATACCGCCTCCTCGCCCCGGGCTTTCAAATAAAAGGACATCTTACCAACCCGCTGCATATTCTGCATTCGGTCATCATATATACGGTTGGTCAGCATATCGTATAAACCCTTACGCATCCTATCCGCAGACAGACCTGGATCCCAATCACCCACGGCCCTGCCCTTCATATCCAAAACTCTGATCAGGCCGTTAGCATAAGCATACATATCCTTTGGCGGCGTCATGACGTCCGGGCGGGGGACTGCTCCCGCATTTGGAATATCAAGATCATCAAACTCTGGCTCTTCTCCCGGTCTGTGACGGGGCGATGGCACATTAAGATTTTTACCGTGGCTGGGAACCATTTTATTCTCCTTTCGAGAATTATATCATATAATGCGTGAAATTTCTTCCCATTGATGCCTTTTTTTGTTAAATAAACGGTACGTTTTTATTAATAATATCAATTTAATGGAATATTATGCCAAAATGACTGATATGGATAGACAATTGTTAGATCTGCTGCAGGAAGATGCCATGCTGTCTGTCGCTGAAATCGCGGACAGAATTGGTTCATCAAAATCCGTCTGCTGGCGCAGAATTCAACGGCTTCAGGAGAACGGCGTCATTAAAAGCCGGGTCGCTTTGCTGGATCATAATAAAGTTGGCTTGAATGTGGTGCTTTTTGCTCACGTCAAGATGACCGCTCATGGCCGGAAAGTTTTACCAAATTTTATCGAAAAAATTAAGGATTTACCAGAAATCATGGAATGCCATACCCTGATGGGCGATGTGGATTTTCTGTTAAAAATCGTCGTCAAGGATATCCAGCAATATCAGGATTTATGGTGGCATCACCTGTCCCAGATCGACGGTGTGCAGGAAATCAATTCCACCATTGCCATGACGACAGAAAAACATACCACCAAGCTGCCTTTGCCCGTGGCCATGTAAAAGCTGGCGCTGCTCAGGTCACGGCTGACATTTTCGCATATTCAGGCTTTTGCCAGAGGTCTTTTTCCATGATTTCCTTAAGGCACATTACCGCATCCCAAACATCGCTATAGCGGGTATATAACGGCGTAAAACCGAAACGCATTATATCCGGCGCCCGAAAGTCCCCGACCACTTGATCCTCAATCAATGCCTGCATGATAGCATAGCCTTGTGGATGGGTAAGTGAGACCTGACTACCACGATTTTCGCTGTCTCTCGGGCTGGCTAAAGCAAAGCCAAAATCCTTGCAATGATCTTCAAGCAAATCGACAAAATAATCACATAACACCTTGGATTTATTATGAATTTTTATCATATCGGCGCGGCAAAAAATATCAATGCCACAGGCCAAAACGGACAAGGACAAAATGGGCTGGGTGCCGGTCAATGTTTGCCAGATATTATCCGCCGGGCGATAATCCTGCTCAAAAGCAAAGGGGGCCGCATGGCTCCACCAACCGGTCAGTGGCTGTGCCGCCTTGCCCTGATGGCGTTTGGCAACAAAAAGAAAAGCCGGCGCGCCCGGCCCGCCATTAAGATATTTATAACCACAGCCAACAGCAAAATCTGCCTCGCAACCATTCAAATCCACCGGCAAGGCTCCCGCGCTATGACATAAGTCCCAAATCACGAGTGCGCCCACCTGATGGGCTTTTTCCGTTATGGCTTTCATGTCAAGCAGATGACCGCTTTTGTAATGTACCTGCGTTAAGGAAACCACGGCGACCTCTTCGGTGATCGCCGCCAGAATATTGTCTTTTTCGGCAAAGACTATTTGATGGTTCTGGCCCCTTTGGCGCACAAGGCCCTGCGCCATATAATTATCCGTTGGGAAGTTGCTGCCCTCCATCACGATAAGCTTTCGGTCAGGTCTCAAATCAAGAGCCATCGACAGCAGCTTATACAGATTGATACCGGTACCATCACAGACCATGACCTCACCCGGAGCAGCCCCGATCAATTGGGCAATTTTATCGCCCAAATTTTCAGCCAGATGAAACCAGTCGTTCTTGTTCCAACTGGTGATTAGATCCTGTCCCCATTCACGCGTCACCACGTCAAGGGCGCGCGCCGATGCCGCACGCGGCATCGCACCCAAGGAATTACCGTTAAGATATATCATGCCTTCTGGCAGGTGAAATTCATCCCGAAAGGCGGCGAGTTCATCATTACGATCAAGCTCGCAAAAAAACGCGCGTGACAATGTCATCATAATTTTTTACTTTCATTCTCAGACGGGGACTTTGCCATAACATCACAATTATGCAAGGCTTAATCCATGACAGGCGAGCAAAAAAACATGAAACAAAGGTCTATGGACCAAAAAACCTTAGAACGGGAATATTCCCCCAGTTCATGCGTCGATGATATTATGGTCTATCTTCAGCAATATATTGACCAGAGCGCGGCAGCCCATAAAAGGCTTGCTCCCCACTGCCGCAAGGATATTAAATACGGGCCGCAGCCGCGTTCCCATATGGATATCTTCCTGCCTAAGGGCGATGGCCTCAAGCCGGTTCATGTCTTTATCCACGGCGGCTATTGGCAGGAGCTGTCCAAGGCGGAAAGTGCCTTTGCTGCCCCAAATTTTACTGACCATAATATCCTTTTCATCGCCCTTGACTATACACTGGCTCCCGCAGCATCACTTTTCGAGATTGTCGCCCAGGTCAGGTCTGCAGCCCTGTGGCTGCTGAATAATATTGAGCGATATGGCGGCGATAACAACAATATCACGTTATCCGGCAGCTCTGCCGGGGCGCATCTGGTTGCCGAAATCCTCAGCATGGACTGGCAAAAATATGGCTATGACTTCTGCCCGATCAAAGGCGCCTGTGAGGTCAGCGGTATATTCGATTTACGCCCCATCGTGCGTACATATATCAATGATCCCCTGCGCATGACGGCGGCAGATGCAGCCGCGTTAAGCCCCCGGTTTCACATTCCACCCACGGCCTGCCCGGTTATATTCAGCTACGGCGGTAATGAAACCCTTGAATTCAAACGCCAAACGCAAGAATATCAACAAGCATGGCAAGCGGCGGGTCATCCGGCAAGCTATATTGACATGCCGGCCTTCAATCATTTTGATGTCATTCTGGAATTGGGTAATCCAGACAGCCCGCTGTTTCAGGCGATATTGGGCCAGATATTATAATGTGGATGTTATAATTCTGACCGTACCGTCCAAAGTTCTGGAAAAAATCTGAGGTCCAGGGCTTTCACCAGGTAACTGACCCCGCTGGTGCCGCCTGTCCCCCGGCGAAAACCGATGATACGTTCAACTGTTTTCATATGGGCAAACCGCCAGGACTGGAAACGATGTTCCAGATCAACCAGTTTCTCCGCCCAGTCATATAAATCCCAATGTTTCTCGTGGTTCTGATAAATTTCTTTCCAGATATTCTCTATTTTTTTATTGGCCTGATAGGGTTCGCTCCAATCCCGATCAAGACATTCCGCCGGCACGTCAAATCCGCGCCGCGACAACAATTGCAAACTCAGATCATAAAGGCTGGGCGCATCCAGCGTTTGCTTGACCATGCCATAGATTTCCGGATGTTCAAGATGCGCCTTGATCAAATCCTTGTTTTTATTACCCAGCGAAAATTCAATCATACGATATTGATAGGATTGAAAACCGGAACTTTGCCCAAGACTATCCCGAAAACTCAGATAGTCTTTCGGCGTCATGGTGGCCAGCACATTCCAAGACTGGGTAAGCTGTTCCTGTATGCGGGCAATGCGGGAGATCATTTTCATGGCCACGCCCAGATCATCTGCGGCCAGTGATTTCATCGCCGCCGATAGCTCATGGATGGACAGTTTCATCCATAATTCAGAGGCCTGATGAATGATGATAAACATCATTTCATCATGTTTGTCAGATTTAATATCCTGAGCATTCAATAAGTCATCAAGAGCAAGATACTGCCCATAGCTCATTTCCTGATTCCAGTGAATTTTTTCACGTGAAATATCCACCGATGTTTCAATAATTTTATCGACCATTATATTTTTCCTTCACGATGGGACTGTTCCCTGATGTTTATGATTTGGCCCTGGCGATGATTTCATGGGCCAGTTCGTCAGCTATTTTATTGGTTGGACGATTTTCAGATACGGAACGCTCAAAAATAACCTGCAAACTGTCATAAATCTTGTCAACCTTGGCATTCACCCAGTCCAGATCATAGGCGCCGCGCGTTTCTGCCGCCACATTGATGATGCCCCCGGCATTGATCACATAATCCGGCGCATAAAGAATATCGCGGTCCATCAGGCTCTGACCATGATCATCCCGGGCAAGCTGATTGTTGGCCGCACCGGCAATTATTTTCGCTCTGAAATGATCAATCGTGTCATCATTGATGATGGCCCCCAAAGCGCACGGCGATAAAACATCCACATCTGCAGATAATATTTTATCCAGATCAACAATCTCTGCGTCAAATTCCTGCCGCGCAATATTCAGCGAATCCTGATTTATATCGGACACCAGAAGATGCGCCCCTGCGGCATGCAGATGACGGCATAAATAATATCCCACATGGCCGATGCCTTGCACGGCAACGGTTAGTCCCTCAAGTCTATCCAGGCCTAATTTATATTTTACAGCCGATTTGATCCCAAGATAAACGCCGGTCGCGGTGAAGGGTGATGGGTCCCCGCTGGCATGCGGCCCCTTCGTCAGGCCACTGACATATGGGGTTTCCTCAGCGGCAATTTCCATATCCTCTACGGAAATACCGACATCTTCGGCCGAAATATATTTACCGCCGAGACTGTCAATCATACGGCCCATCGCGCGGAAAAGAGCTTCGGATTTATCGGTTTTGGAATTGCCGATGATCACCGCCTTACCGCCGCCAAGTTTAAGGCCGGCAACAGCATTTTTATGGCTCATGCCTCTGGCAAGACGTAAAACATCATTAAGCGCGTCAACTTCGCTGTCATAATGCCACATGCGGCATCCGCCGGCAGCGGGGCCGAGCGTTGTATCATGAACCGCGATAAAAGCTTTCAGGCCTGATTGCTTATCATGCAGATAAACCACCTGCTCATGGTCCTTAAACTGGTTGACGTCCATCATCGGTGTGATCTCTTCTGTAGACGGGTTCTTAAAATTGATCGTTATACCTAGAGAGCGTCAATATGCAAGCGTATTATTCTGACCAAACCGCCAATTCATTACCACTTGGCTCAGTAAAGTGAAAACGGCGGCCACCGGGAAAGGCGAAAATATCTTGCAGGATATTGCCCCCCGCCGCCTTGACAGACGCCAGGGTTTCTTCCAAATTCTCGCTATATAAAACCACAAGAGCCGAACCATTTCCGCTCAAACTCTTTAAATCTGCCCGATAAAAGCCGCCGCTGATGCCCTGCTCGTTGAAAGCAGTATAATCTGGTCCGTAATCCTGAAATTCCCAGCCAAAGGTCTGTTCAAAAAACGCCTTCGTCGCCGTCAGGTCCTTTGCCGGAAATTCAACGTAATTTATCTTGTGATGATTAGACATGTGATCATTTCCTTTTATCTTTGCGTTCAAAATTTATGAAACCTGATACTCCATACAAACATCAGCTCTCGCATAAGGCGTATTCTCTCTGGACGGCACATGAACAAACCCCGCCTTTTCATAAAGTGAAATCGCTTTGGTCAGTTTACTATTCGTTTCCAGATATAGTTTTTTACCGCCGCGAGCATGGTAACGCTCAATCACAAGATTCAAAAGTTGTTTTCCGATACCAAGCCTTTGAGCCTTGGGCCGAACGCCCATTTTACTAACCTCATACTCACCTTGTCCATGATTTTTTAAGGCCGCCGCACCCAAGACATTTCCCGCCTGTACAGCAAAGTAAATCTCCCCGCCCTGAGCAAGAATATATTTTTCCGGATTTTCCAGACTTTCGCGGTCCGCTTCCTCCAGCACGAATAAATTTTCCACCCATTCTTTATTAATTTCATACCAGTCTTTACGATATTTCACATGGAATGGGATGATTGAAATTTCTGGTATTATTTCTGATTTTTGCGCTTTAGAGATATGACTTGAATAGCGTTGATAAAATCCCTTCTCAAGCAAGTTTTCTTCAAAATCATTTAGGGCCAACAAAAGGTCATTTGCCGATTCTTGACGAATTTCCTGTATAACAATATTGACCATCTCCCAAATGGGGAAAAGCTTCTTCACAAGACTTTCGCCTTGTTTTGTTAGATGAACTATCCGGCTGCGGGCATCTTCACCCACGCTCATCATGACAATATTTCTTTCCACAAGTTGCTTCACGGTTTGGGAAATGGCCGAATGGGTGAGCACAGATATTTTCTGTAATTCAGAAATACTCAGCCCATCAACATTATTCAGGGCATATACCACCGGAAAATGACGCACCGTGAAATTTAGCCCTGCTTCTTTATAAACTCTATCCAGATCAATGCTAAGCAATTCGTAGACACGCTTTAATCTTGTTCCAATAACCAAGTCCGCAAAGTTATCCTGCTGCATCTTATATGCCTTTCACAATATATTAACATTAATATAAATACTAATATAAAACTTGGCAACGATAAAATATAAAAGACGGCCAAAATGTAAAATTCAGCCGCCTTTTATCATAGCTTGAGCAAACGTATCTAAATCATTTCAATCTTTACGCCAGTTGTAAGCCAATCATAACCATCCCTGTTGTTGCAACAGCCCATGCTAATGTGCGCAAACCATACGGGCCAAAAATATAAAAAACCGGGTGTAGTACGCGGCCCACAAAAAACAACTCTGCGCCAAATAAGGTCATATCATTATTGGCACCGGTAACATGAGCGGCCAATATCAAAATTGTAAAGAGAGGAAGGCTTTCAAATAAATTTTGCAGTGATCTTTCCGCGCGCCCGCCCCAGCCGGACAAAGCTGGCAAATCATCCCGTGGATAATTTTCCATTGTTAAAAGATTAAAATTAATCACCTTTGCAAGGCCGGACAGAATAGCCAGCAGGAATGCCAACATCCCCACAAATACTAAAATCCAAAGCTCCGTTGTCATTTCGATTTCCTTTATAATGTTGTGTATGAATTTCCTGCCTTTTATATTATGTTCAAATGCGAAAGGCTCAATTCCCTCTTAGGGAATTGGACAAAGATATTGGAGAATAAATGTGACCGCATTCGGTAATTTAATCCGGCAATGGCGTAATAAACGTCACTTATCTCAGCTTACACTTGCGGCAGATACCGGTACAACATCGCGGCATGTTAGCTTTCTTGAAACAGGGCGCTCTCGACCCAGTGAGGATATGATCCTGCGGTTATCCACGACATTAAAAATTCCCTTTAGAGAAAGAAATATTCTTTTTCGCGCCGCTGGTTTCCAAAATAAATATAAAGAAACAGGGCTTGATCATGAGGATATGCACCTCATTAAAAGCACTATTCAAAGAATGTTAAAATATCATGAACCCTACCCGGCAACCGTTATTGATCGCCATTGGAATATCATTGATATGAATAAAACATTCAGAATAATGCTCGAGTCCCTAACGGAAAACATATCCAACCTAAATGGCCCCTCAAATATTCTTGAATTATTGTTTCATGCCAAGGGAGCAAGACATAAAATAGTGAATTGGGAAGTTGTTGCTCGGCAACTTATTCAGCGTATCCATCGCGAATCTTTCGAAGACAGTGACGCAGAAGAACAAATCAACAGGCTTCGTGCGATCAGCGACCTTCCAGATAATTGGTGGCATGTAGATATAGAGAAAGCCACGCAACCTATTCTTTCCATTCAAATTGAAACGCCAACGGGACAAGTGGCCAAATTTTTCTCTCTCATATCCTCTTTTGGAACACCTATTGACGTTACAGCACAAGAAATGCGCATTGAGCTATGTTATCCCGCAGACGACGCCACCTCCGAAATATTCAAGCAGATGTCAAATTCCTAGTGATCGCTGATTAATTTTATTCGTAACTTGGGTTAACGCGCGTTTTCCCGCGCTTGTTCAGCAAACGCAGGCGCAGGGCGTTCAGCTTGATAAAACCTGCCGCATCACGCTGGTCATAAACCTGATCTTCCTCAAAAGTCACATGCGCCATAGAATAGAGCGATTCAGGCGATTTCCGTCCGACCAGATGGACGCCGCCCTTATAAAGCTTTAACCGCACGGTGCCGCAGACATGTTCCTGAGATTTATCGATCAGGGCCTGAAGCATTTCCCGCTCCGGTGAAAACCAGAAGCCATTATAAATCAATTCGGCATATTTCGGCATCAGCTCATCTTTCAGATGCATCGCGCCGCCGTCAAGGGTGATGCTTTCGATACCCCGGTGCGCCGTCAGCAATATCGTCCCGCCCGGCGTTTCATATATGCCCCGTGATTTCATGCCGACAAAACGGTTTTCCAGCAGATCAAGACGGCCGATACCATTGGCCCCGCCAAGCTCGTTTAATCTTGTCAGGATCGTCGCCGGTGACATTTTAACGCCGTCGATGGCAACCGCATCGCCCTTGTCAAATTCAACCTCAATATATGTCGGCTTGTCCGGCGCATCTTCCGGCGATACCGTCCGGTTAAAAATATATTCCGGGCTTTCATCCCACGGATCTTCCAGCAGCTTGCCCTCGCTTGAGGTATGCAGCAGATTGGCGTCAACGGAAAAAGGCGCCTCGCCGCGCTTGTCTTTTGCCACCGGAATTTGATGTTTTTCCGCATAATCAATCAGCTTGGTACGGCTGTTCAGATCCCATTCCCGCCAAGGGGCAATCACCTTAATATCCGGATCAAGGGCATAATAGCCCAGCTCAAAACGCACCTGATCATTACCTTTGCCCGTGGCCCCGTGACAGACGGCATCGGCCCCTACCGCGTGAGCGATCTCAATCTGGCGTTTGGCAATCAGTGGCCGCGCGATAGAGGTACCGAGCAGGTAAACCCCCTCATACAGGGCATTGGCGCGAAACATAGGAAAGACATAATCGCGGACAAATTCTTCGCGCAGGTCTTCGACATAGATTTCCGTGCAACCGAACATTTCTGCTTTTTTGCGGGCAGGTTCAAGCTCCTCGCCCTGCCCCAGATCAGCGGTGAAGGTCACAACCTCACAATCATAGGTATCTTTCAGCCATTTCAATATGATGGAGGTATCAAGTCCGCCTGAATAGGCCAGAACAACTTTTTTAATTTCTTTGCTCATCTGTCTTTCCTGCAATTAACGCTCATGAATCACGCTCGATTTTTCTCGCGCAGTATAGGCAAACACGCGCAGGACGCAACTGTTTATCTGACAGCAAACAAGGTCTTTCCAATGAGGACAAGAGTCACAATTGCAACTTGAATTCACCACCCATTTACAAACTAACGGGATCAGTCAACAACGGCAATTAGAACGCCATCATAAGATTTACCGCTAACGGTTTGTATAGCCGATGCTGTGAGGTTTGGTGTTTTCTGCACCAAATCTATTAATTCCTGCACACCCTTTACTTTTAGATCATCGCTTTTCAGATTTGAAACTTCTCCATTACGAACGATGTTGTCACATATAATTACTGTTCCGGATTTAGCTAATTTTAGCGCACGCGTGAGGTATGCAACGTTATTTTGTTTGTCTGCATCTATAAAAATTAGATCGAATGGCTCATAATTTGAACTTATCATATGATCCATGCTCGTTTTTGCCATACCGACCCGAATGTCAACAATGCCCGATAAGCCGGCATGGTCAATGTTATCCTGAGCGATGACAGCACATTTTGGATCAACTTCCAAGCTGATCAGAATACCATCTTTGGGGAGTGCCCGTGCCATCCAAATCGTTGAATAACCGCCCAAAGTACCAATTTCTAAAACGCGGCGCGCACCTTTAATGCTGACAATGATTTGCAAAAATGCGCCTTCCATTGCGGTAACAGCAATAGGGTCAAGCCCAGCAACTGCACTTCGTTGCAGTGAAGCAGCTAAAATCTCATCATTACCTACCAGGCGTTCCTCAAAATACGCCTCTACCTGCGCGGGAATATTATCTCCAATCATAAAAGTTCCTAATATTAATCCGCCAGGTCTTTTGATCTTTGGTAGGCGGCGCGGACGGCTTCCATCATCAGTTTGCCGAGGCCATTTTCGCCCATCAGGATATTCAGGGCGGCCTCGGTCGTACCGCCCGGGCTGGTGACATTCATGCGAAGCTGGCCCGCGTCCTCATCAGACTGTTTCAGCAAATCCCCGGCGCCGCAGATGGTCGCCCGCGCCAGTCTTGAGGCCAGTTCCGGCGACAGTCCAACCTGTTCGCCCGCGCCGGCCAATGCTTCAACCATGCCAAAGACATAAGCGGGGCCACTGCCGGAAACAGCGGTAACCGCATCCATCAATTGTTCCTCAGTGATCCATTCCACATCACCCGCAGCGGTCAGCAAATCATGACAAATGGCTTTTTGGGCCTCATTGACATGTCTGTTGGGACAGGCAACGGTCATACCCGCGCCAATCGCCGCCGGGGTATTGGGCATGGCGCGGACGATCGCCATGTCCCCGCCCAAATGACGTTCAAAATATCCGATGGTTTTACCCGCCGCAATCGACAGGAACAGCCGATCGCCCTGTTTCAGTTCCGCCAGATCGGCCGCCGCCTGATCCATCATTTGTGGTTTGACGGCCAGCAAGACGAAGGCCGGGTTAAGTCCCTTCGGCAAGTCTGATAGTCGCGCCGCTATCTGCGCGTTCTTCAGCATGGGCAACATCGCGCAGGCCCCGTCACGATTGGGATCAACAACCATGACGGCTTCCGCCGGCAATCCCGCTTTCAAACAGCCCTGAAGCAGCGCCCCGCCCATCTTGCCGCAACCCATCACCAACAGAGGGCTTTGCGGCGTAATAAGTGAAAATTTCGGCATGTCATACGTCCTACAGGATAAATTAAGGCTAATAAATCAGGCTTCGCCAACCGTTTCCAACATGGCTGACTGAATGGCCTCCTCCGGGCTTTGATCAGCCCATAAGACAAACTGAAATACCGGATAATATTTATTGCTTTCCAGCAAAATCGCCGCCGTGACTTTTTCGCAGATTCCCGCCGCCGCGTCAGGGCCGACCATATTACTGTGCCGGAACATCAGGCTGCTGTCTTCGGTCCAGATGGCGAAATGACCCATGGCCAGCTTTTCATTAACCAGATTTATAGTGGCCAGAATTTTAGCTATTTTACTGTCCGGTACGCGCATATCCATCATGCCCGCCGCCTGAAGTAGATTTTCATCCTCAATCCAAAAATACCGAATATGAAAATCGCACCATTGTCCGCTAACCGCAACGGTGATTTCATCATCATTAGCCCGTTCATAGGGCCATTCATTTTGCCTGGCGATTATTTCCAGAATATCAAGGGGGTTCCCCTCGAATTCATCATAACCTTCATACTCAACTGCGGTCATTTTTTGGGTCTCTTGTTGGTTTTTTGCTTTTTTGGGGCCAACAATTCTTTTTCCATTATGACTTTTTTCTTTATGGTTTTTTCCAGGGCGGTAATTTTCTGTTCCAGTTGGCTATTTTGCGCCCGGGCTTCTGTGACCATATCACGCAGCACGTCAAATTCTTCGCGCGAGACCAGATCCATATCTTTTATCATATCCTCCAGCCGCGCCCGGATCATGGCCTGCGCTTCACCCTTCACCCCATGCAGGGTGCCGGCCGCGCTTTGCCCAAGCTTTGCCAAATCGTCAAAAAATTTATTATCCGTCTGCATCTGATTTCCTTATGCCTTAAACCATCAGAGGGAGTTTACTCAGCCCACTCAGAAATTTAAAGCCTAATATAATTAAAGCCGATATTAAAACCAGAAGGATTCACTTTATTGAACCTTGACTTGCCGGGAAAGCCCTGCATGATAGGGCCTAAACAATTGTAAAACAGCAATGATCGGCAGTAAATTTATGTTAGAAATTTTACTCTCCACCAGCCTGACCTTTCCCAATATTTCGCCTGATATTGTCAAAATAGGGCCTTTGACGATTCGCTGGTATTCCATGGCCTATCTTTTAGGCTGGGGCCTTGCCTGGTTCTATATGCTGCAGCTGATCAAAAAAAAGGGGGCGCCCTGCACGGCAGCGCAAGTGGGGGATTTCTTTTTCTGGGCCATGATGGGGATCATTCTGGGCGGACGGCTTGGTTATGTATTATTTTATAATTTTGATTTTTATCTGAGCCACCCCGGCGATATTCTGGCACTGTGGGACGGCGGCATGTCCTTCCACGGCGGGTTCATTGGCGTATCCCTCGCCAGCTATATCTTTTGCAGGAAACAAAAAATTGCCTTTTTCCGCTTTACCGATCTGATGGCCTGCGTCTCGCCGATCGGGTTATTTCTGGGGCGACTGGCCAATTTTATCAACGGCGAATTATTTGGCCGCACCACAGAGAGCGGCCTGGGCATGATATTCCCGCGCGGTGGCCCCCTGCCTCGGCATCCGAGCCAGCTTTACGAAGCGGCCCTAGAAGGATTGGCGTTATTTTTCCTGCTGTGGTTTTTATTTCATTTCACAGGACTGCGAAAAAAACCCGGCGTTTTGACGGGAATTTTTATCCTTGGTTATGCCGCGGCCCGCAGTTTTGTAGAACAATTCCGCGAGCCGGATAATCATCTAGGTTTTCTTTATGGCACCGGTTTTCTCACCATGGGGCAACTGCTGTCTATCCCGATGGTCATGGTCGGTCTTTACCTTATCTTTCGCAAACATAAAATGGCCCTATGACCGCATTAGAAGCATATTTGATTAAACTGATTAAGGCCCAGGGTCCGCTTTCCATCGCCGCCTATATGGCCGAAGCTCTTGGCAATAAAACCCACGGCTATTACATGAAGCAGGATCCCTTTGGTCAAGGCGGCGATTTTACCACAGCGCCGGAAATCAGCCAAATGTTTGGCGAGATCATTGGCCTGTGGCTGGGGACAAATTGGATCACGATGAACTGTCCTGAAAAAATTCATCTGATTGAACTTGGCCCCGGACGCGGCACATTAATGCAGGATGCCGTAAGAGCCATGAAAGCCATCCCCGGACTACTGGATAGCACTCAGCTTCACCTGGTAGAAATGTCACCGGCCCTGCGCAAAATTCAGCAAAAAAACCTGCAAGATTATCCCTCACCCCAATGGCACGACAGAATAAACGATGCCCTGGAGCAGGCAGATGGGCAACCTATTCTGCTGATTGCCAATGAGTTTTTTGATGCGCTGCCCGTCCGGCAATTTCAGAAAAGAACCGGCGGCTGGCATGAAAGACTGATTTGCCTTGATGTATCTGAAAAGCTCGCCCTCCAACTGGCCCCCGCGCCCATATCAGAACAGCTGATACCCGCCCTATATCATCGGGCGGAAACGGGGGCTATTGTGGAAATTTCGGCCATAGCAGAGACTATTCTGGCGCAGATAGCGGAATATATCAAAATATACGGTGGGGCCGCGCTGATCATTGATTACGGTCATGACAGCCACGGGACTGGCGACACACTTCAGGCGGTCAAGACCCACAGCTATCAGGACATCTTATCACAGCCCGGTGACGTTGATTTGACCTGCCATGTCAATTTTCAAAGATTGAAAGAAATTGCCCAACTGAGCAATCTTAAAATATTTGGCCCGATCGGTCAGGGGGCCTTTCTTAACGCCATGGCCATCAAGGCCAGAAGCGATATATTATGCGCCGCCGCCACAGAACAGCAGAAAAATGACATCCATGCCGCCCTGCACAGACTAACCCATGACGAGGCCATGGGCCAAATATTCAAGGTCATGGCCCTCTGCGGCAATGATCTTGTCGATGTTGCAGGATTTGAGGCTTGATATGATCCCGTTAACCAGCCCCATATTAGCAGATAAACCAGTGATCAAACATGGTTTCTTCACACGAAAAGGCGGCTGTTCAACGGGCCTCTATCATGCGTTAAATTGCGGGATCGGATCAGAGGACAATCCTGAGAATGTCAAAAAGAACCGCAAGGCCGTCCTGTCAAGCTTTGGCCGCCCCGCTGTCAAGCTTTGCGGCCTGTATCAAATTCACAGTAATATTGTTCATTTCGTCGATCAAAGCTGGCGGGATAGCCCTCTGGTAAAGGGTGATGCGCTGGTCACCCGGCAAAGCAATCTTGCCCTGGCTATTCTGACCGCAGACTGCGCGCCGGTACTGCTCGCAGACGCCGAGAATGGTGTCATTGCTGCCGCCCATGCCGGCTGGCGGGGCGCGCTCAGCGGCATTCTGGAAAATACCATTGACATGATGTGTCATCATGGTGCCGCGCGCGGCAATATCCATGCCGCCGTTGGGCCATGTATCGCTCAGAAAAATTATCAGGTCGGCCCCGAATTCTTCGCTGAATTTGAAAAACGCACGGGTGATGCTCAGTCTTTTTTCATAGAAAGCACGAAAAAAGACCATTATCAGTTTAATTTAAAAGCTTTTGTCTTATCCCGCCTAAATCATGCACATATTCAGGAATCAACAGCACTGGCCCATGACACCTACGGCGATGAAGATAATTTCTTCAGCTACCGAAGAACAACTCACTTCGGCAAAAAGAATTATGGCCGGCAAATTTCAGCCATCTTGTTAAGACAAGCGTAAAATGGTGACCATATTGCTATGATCACCATCTCACATGGGATTACATGTTATAACGCGACTTCACGTTTGCGGCGGGATAGAGCCATTAATCCAAATAATCCCAATCCCATCATACCTAATGTGGCCGGCTCCGGTACGCGGCTGACGGAGATACGCGCCACTTCAAAACCCCTAGCTGTAAAATCTGCAGCGGCTTGCAAAATGGAATATCCCGCAGGTGTATCAGCACCAAAAATGGCCAATCCGCCGAGGATGAGATCAAGTCCGCTGTGGAGGCCAACCACGCCCCCCTCACCTTGTCTCGGCATCGCATCACCGCCCACCAAAAATGGGGAGTCAAAGCCAATATTTTCTTCGGTACCTGCGTCCCATACTTGCCCGCCAATAACCAGAATATCAAGGCCGACAAAATTTCCGCCGCCATCAAACAGGGAATAGGCCATTGGGTCATCATTGCCAATGAAAGCATCGTTGGTGGGAATGAGCATCGACAGGAAACTTAAATAACCATTATCTGCCGCATTGATTCCAAATGTGGCAGAAGCCGATTCGCCCGGTTCAAAAACGGGCGCTCCCGGAAATCCGTCCGGGGCCGCAACCACGCCCTGGACGCCATTACCTGTAAAAAGCCCTTGAATACCAGAGACATCTCCGCCCTCAGCTAAAGCCTGAAGTTCGGCTGATGCCGCACTGCCCGCATCGAAATTGTCAAAAGTACCATCATGAAACCCAAGCCATACCGGCGTGAAGGCCAATCCGCCCGGAGCAAATAAGTTAGTGACTTCCACATTCACTGTTATGGCGTTGGCCACTGACGGCAAACTTAAAATACTTGCCGCTATGGCCATTGATAAATTTTTTATTTTTTTGTTCATTACATTTTCTCTCATTGATTGAAATAGGCCATCCCGCCCTTGTCAAAAAGCCAATTTCTCCCCTTGACAAATCTAGTCTACAATATCAACCTATTCACATACCACTCACAATTGTGTGATGGCTGTTACACTCTATTCCCACGGAAAATGATCCTGATCCCTTCATCAAAAAACGCCAAGGAAGAGTCGCTTTTTAAAATTTTTCCCGTTATATAAGTGATGCAAGATTTGGTTATTTTAGTATAAGAGGACTACCCCTATGAAACTGCTGTCCGGGAATAGCAATCGACCCCTCGCAGAAGCCATCGCAAGCTGCCTGAATATGAACCTTACAAAAGCGGACATAAAAAGATTTCTCGATGAAGAGGTCTGGATAGAAATTCAGGAAAATGTCCGTGGTGAGGATGTTTTTGTGATTCAGCCGACCTCATACCCGGCCAATGATAATGTGATGGAGCTTCTGGTCAGCATCGATGCCCTACGCCGGGCCTCCGCCGCCCGCATTACCGCCGTTATCCCTTATTTTGGTTATGCCCGTCAGGACAGAAAACCCGGCCCCCGCACCCCGATTTCAGCAAAGCTTCTGGCCAATCTGATCACCGAAGCCGGGGCGGATCGGGTTTTGACCATGGATCTGCACGCCGGACAAATTCAGGGTTTTTTCGACATCCCCACGGATAATCTTTTTGCCGCTCCGGTTCTGATCAAGGATATTGTGGATAATCTCGTGAACAAAGGCGAAAGTATCATGGTTGTATCACCGGACGTTGGTGGCGTGGTTCGCGCCCGCGCCCATGCCAAACGCCTTGATGTGCCGCTGGGCATCATTGACAAACGCCGGGAAAAAGCCGGTATGTCAGAAGTAATGAATGTTATCGGGGATGTCGCCGGTTATCATTGTATTATGGTCGATGACATTGTCGATTCTGCCGGCACCCTGTGCAATGCGGCAGCGGCCTTGAAAGCCAACGGCGCGACCGGAGTGAGTGCTTATGTCGCCCACGGTGTTTTATCTGGCCCGGCCGTTGATCGGATCACGGCTTCCGAGCTGGAAACTGTGGTGATTACGGACAGTATCTGCGCATCTGAAGCCGTGGCAAACTGCGCCAAAATCCGCCAGGTCAG
>Ga0316204_10001135_pt1 | contig 77903 bp, 58 predicted proteins | sample 6monrhotite_MG_2_FD_205661 | JGI IMG/M metagenome (GOLD analysis project Ga0316204, IMG submission 205661) | Microbial mat bacterial communities from mineral coupon in-situ incubated in ocean water Damariscotta River, Maine, United States -... | ecosystem: Environmental > Aquatic > Marine >...
ACACATATTCGGTAACTGATTCTTGTGGTAACTCAATCAATGTAACTCACGAAGTATTGATAACTGATCCACTTGCACCAACAGGAACACCACCTGCTGATATCACAGTAGACTGTATCACGGCAGTTCCTGCAGCTGATGCAACTTTGATTTTAGATGAGACAGATAACAATGGTGTGCCTACAGTTGCTCATTTATCAGATGTTAGTGATGGTAACTCTTGTCCTGAAGTAATCACTAGAACTTATAGAATTACAGATGCTTGTGGTAACTTCACAGACGTGATTCAACTCATCACAGTTCAAGATTTAACTGATCCAACAGCATCAAATCCGGCAGCAATTAATGTTGAATGTATTGCAGATGTTCCTGCAGCAGATATTACAGTTGTAATTGACGAATTAGATAACTGTGGAACACCAACAATAGCATTTGTAGGTGACGTTTCAGATAATAATACTTGTCCTGAAACAATTACAAGAACTTACTCTGTAACTGATTCTTGTGGCAACTCAATCACAGTTGATCAAACTATTATTGTAAATGATATCACGGCTCCAACAGGAACTGCTCCAGCAGCAATAGTTGTTGAGTGTGCAGCTGATGTGCCAGCAGATGATGCAACATTGATTTTGGATGAAGCAGATAACTGTACAGCAAACCCAACGGTAGTATTCTTATCAGATGTGTCTGATGGCAATACTTGCCCTGAAGTGATTACAAGAACTTATAGAATTACTGATGATTGTAATAACATCACTGATGTAACACAGACAATTACGATTGACGATACAACTGATCCTACGGCTTCTAATCCTGCACCAATTGCAGTAGCATTGATTACTGATGTACCATTGCCAGACGTAACAGTTGTGATTGATGAAGCAGATAACTGTGATCCAACTCCAACTGTTGCATTTGTTTCTGATGTATCAGATAATGGAACTTGTCCTGAGACAATTACAAGAACATACTCTATTACTGATGATTGTTTGAATCAAATCACAGTAACACAAATTATTACTGTGCAAGATTTGATTGTTCCTACTGCATCAAATCCTCTTCCAGTGAATGTTGAATGTATCACGGCAGTTCCGGTTCCAGATATCACAGTAGTGACTGATGAAGCTGACAACAGTGGTGTTGCCAATGTTGCTTTCGTATCTGATGTTTCAGATGGAAACACTTGTCCAGAGACAATCACAAGAACTTATTCTGTAACTGATGATTGTAACAATCAGATTACAGTTGAGCAAACAATCACGGTTCAAGATATTACAGATCCAACCGCATCTAATCCAGCAGGAATTAATGTTGAATGTATTGCTGATGTTCCTGCGGCAGATATCACTGTTGTGACGGATGAGGCAGATAACTGTGGAACACCAACTGTTGCATTTGTGGGTGATGTTTCAGACAACAATACTTGTCCAGAAACGATTACCAGAACTTACTCGGTAACTGATTCTTGTGGTAACTCAATTACAGTTGATCAAACTATTATTGTCAATGATATCACTGCACCAACTGGAACAGCACCTGCAGCAATAGTTGTTGAATGTGCTGCTGATGTACCTGCTGATGATGCTACATTGATTTTGGATGAAGCGGATAACTGTACTGCAAATCCAACAGTGGTATTCTTATCAGATGTATCAGACGGAAATACTTGTCCTGAGATCATCACAAGAACATATAGAATTACAGATGATTGTAACAACATCACTGATGTAACTCAAACAATTACAATTGATGACACAACTGATCCAACGGCAACTAATCCTGCGAATATTACTGTTGCAATTGTAGCAGATGTACCAGCACCAGATGTAACAGTTGTGATTGATGAGGCAGATAACTGTGATCCAACTCCTGATGTTGCCTTTGTATCTGATGTATCGGATGGACTTACTTGCCCAGAAACAATTACTAGAACTTACAGTATTACAGATGATTGTTTAAATCAAATTACGGTTACTCAAACAATCATTGTTTCGGATGTGATAGCACCAACAGCTTCAAATCCTGTTGCGGTAAATGTTCAGTGTATTGGAGATGTACCTGGGGTAGATATTACCGTAGTAACTGATGAGGCTGACAACTCAGGTATTCCACCAATAGTGACACATGTTTCAGATGTATCTGATGGTAATACTTGTCCTGAGGTAATTACAAGAACTTATAATGTAGCTGACGATTGCGGAAACTCAATTGATGTTGAACAAACCATCACTGTAAATGATGATATTGACCCAACGGCATCAAATGCATTAGCAACAAATGTTGAATGTATTGGGGATGTTCCTGCGGTTGATGTGACAGTCATTACGGATGAAGCTGACAACTGTACAGTAGCTCCTGTTGTTGCATTTGTTTCTGAAGTTTCAGATGGCAATACGTGTCCTGAGGTGATTACAAGAACATATTCAGTAACGGATGATTGCGGTAACTCAATTGATGTAACGCATACGATCACAGTGAATGACATTACCTTACCAACAGCATCTAACCCAATTACGGTTAACGTACAATGTATTGGTGATGTTCCAGCTGATGATATCACGGTGGTGACTGATGAAGCAGATAACTGTACTGTAGCTCCTGTAGTTGCATTTGTGTCAGATGTATCTGACGGTAACACTTGTCCAGAAGTGATCACAAGAACTTATTCAGTAACGGATGATTGTGGTAACTCAATAAATGTCACACAGACTATTACAATAAATGATGATACTAATCCAACAGCATCAAATCCAATTGCGGTGAATGTTGAATGTATTGGAGATGTTCCAGCAATTGATATCACAGCTGTGACTGATGAAGCAGATAACTGTACTGTTGCACCAATTGTTGCGCATGTATCTGACGTATCAGATGGTAATACATGTCCTGAAGTAATTACAAGAACTTATTCTGTAACGGATGATTGTGGTAACTCAATTGATGTGACACAAACGATTACTGTGAATGATATAAGTAATCCAACAGCATCTAATCCAATAGCAATAAACGTTGGCTGTGCATCTGATGTGCCTGCTCCTGATGTTACGGTGGTAATTGATGAAGCTGACAACTGCACAGTTGCACCAGTAGTTGCATTCGTGTCAGATGTATCTGACGGAAATATTTGTAATGGAGAAATCATCACAAGAACATATTCTGTAACTGATGATTGCGGTAACACAATAAATGTGACACAGCAAATCACAATTGATGTACTTACTCCAAATGTAAATGCGGGTCTTGACCAAAGTATGTGTGAAGGAACACAGGTGACTTTGACTGCTGACAACCCTGATGCTGCAACTATCAGTTGGGATTTAGGAGTGATTGATGGAGTTGCATTTGACTCGCCAGTTGGCACTTCAACTTATACCGTGACGGCATCACAATGTAATGGAGAATGTATAGCTACCGATCAAGTTGATGTGACTGTTCACCCAACTCCAGTGATTGCCTTTATGGGAGATGACCTTTATGGTTGTGAACCTCATACGGTGAACTTTACTAACCAGTCAACTGAACAATTTGATTGTGTTTGGGACTTTGGTGATGGAAACATTGTACAAGATTGTGGACCTGTATCTAACACTTATGAATTAGCCGGATTGTATGATGTAACCTTGACAGTTACTTCTCAAGAAGGATGTACTGCAACTGATACTTACAACAGCTATGTTGAAGTTGTACCATATCCTGTAGCTGCCTTCACTTATTCTCCAACTGAATTAGACATCTTAGATACTGAGGTAGATTTCACAAATGAATCACTTTATGCCGACACTTATACTTGGAGTTTTGGAGATTTCACAGCTGAGTCAAATGAAACTGATCCAACACACATCTACCCAGATGCAACAGGCGGAAGTTATACTGTGACATTATTAGCAAGCAGTAATGCTGGTTGTTCTGATCAAGCGACTGCTATCATAACAATTGATGATGTACTGATCTATTATGTACCTAACATCTTCACACCAGATGGAAACAGTGTCAACAATGAGTTCTTCCCTGTATTCTCGGCTGGATTGAACATCTATGATTACCATTTATTGATATTCAATCGTTGGGGAGAAATCGTATTTGAATCTTATAATCCTGGTGTAGGATGGGACGGAACTTACGGAGGAACTTTAGTTGATGACGGAGTTTATGTCTGGCAAATTGAGTTCGGCGAAACTATGTCTGATAAGAGATATAAAGAAAGAGGACACGTCACCGTATTGAAATAAAGAATTTAAAAAGGAGAGCGCAATGGCTCTCCTTTTTTATTTCTTCTTCTTTTTTCTCTTTTTCTTTTTCTCCTCTTCGTTGGCGTTTATAAGTTTTTGCCAATCATTTGATCCGTCATCTGTGTAGGTAATGGTCTCTTTATATTCGCCTTTGTCGACAATTGCTCGTTCTACAGGAACTGATATGTAATTCTCAATGGCTTCAAGCAATTCTTTTTCTTCTTTTGCACAAAAAGCTAGAGCTCTTCCTTTATCTCTTCCTCTACCAGTTCTTCCAACCCTGTGAACATAGTTCTCAGCTAACTCAGGCAGATCGTAGTTCACGACAAAATCAATGTTAGGAATATCAATTCCTCTTGCAGTGACGTCTGTTGCAATGAGTATTTTGTTGTTGCCTTTCTTAAAGTTATCCAAGACATCTTCTCTTTCTCTTTGTTCTTTATCACCATGAATGGTGTCAGTTGAAATGGCCACTCTTGTCATGGCAGCCTTCACTCTTTCGGCTCTCACTTTTGTTCGAACGAACACCAAAAATTTTAAATCTTCATTTTCTTTAATGAGACGTTCGAGAAAAAATCGTTTGTCATCCATCTCTACAAAAGCTACTGAATGGGCAACATTTTTTGAAACCGGATCTTTAGGTGATATCTGAATTCGAATAGCATTGCGCACAAGAGAGTAGGCGAGCTTCTTGATTTTCTTGTCAATAGTAGCAGAGAAGAAAAGAGTTTGTCTGTCTTTAGGCAAATACCTTATCAAATCTTCAATGTCTTTATAAAAGCCTAAATCCAACATGTGATCAGCTTCATCAAGAATTAAAGTTTGAATTTTATCCATTTTTAAGAATCCTTGACTAGCTAAATCAAACATTCTACCGGGGGTCGTTACGATAATATCAACACCTCTAACTAAAGATTCGATTTGATCATCTTGTTCTACTCCACCATAAATGCATTGTGTTCTAATTCTGGTGTTTCGAGAAAGTGCATGAAAAACTTCAGTTATCTGAATTGCCAACTCTCTAGTTGGTACCATAACAATAACTCTAGGAACGGTCTCTTTAGTTTTTTTCTTGGCAAATTGTAATTTGTCAATAATCGGGATAGCAAACGCAGCAGTCTTTCCTGTACCCGTTTGAGCTATGGCCAAAAGGTCTTCACCTTTTTGAATATGTGGGATACATTTGAACTGAATATCTGTGGGTCTTTTAAACCCCATGTTATAAAGGTTATCCTTTAGTTGGTCTGATATTCTGTAGTCGTCAAATTTCATTTCGGTACAAAGATAGTCAAGGTCAAATGATTTCTAATTTTTTCAGCTAAGATACCTCTCATTCTTAGAGCGGTATTTCTTTTTATCATAACTTTGCACTGTACATGTCTGAAGAAATTGTAAATAAAGTAGCTAAGGCCCAAATTGAGCAAATTGATTTGAAAGATTTCCTTTTCAAAGGTCAAATCAAAGAAATTGATTTGAAGAATCAATTGTGGAATGAGTTAGTTTTAAAAGAATCGGATTTTCGTGCATGGGTAAAAGAACACGATTGGGCTTCTTATTCAAATGAAGTTGTTTGTGTGTATTGTTCTGCTGATGCTATTGTTCCTGCTTGGGCATTTATGTTGGTGACGGCTGAATTAAAAGATGCTCAAAAAGTAATTTTTGGATCAAAAAAGGATTCAGAAAAACAATTGTTTTTTGAAGCAATTGCCAAGTGGGATGTTTCTGATTTAGAAGACAAGCGTGTTATGGTTAAAGGATGTTCTGATATACCTGAACCTAATCAAGCCTATGTGGATTTCACAGCAAAACTTTTACCGGTTGTTAAGAGTTTGATGTTCGGTGAGCCTTGTTCGGCAGTACCCGTTTACAAAAAAAGATAATTACTTGATTACTGTCACGTGACCATGGTATTCTTTAAGGTCAGCTTCATTATCGAAAGGAGCGCCAACAATTTTCCAAACATATACACCATCTTGAACTATAACATCTTGATAAGTTCCATCCCATCCTTGATCTAAATCTTCTGTCTCAAAAATCAATTCACCCCATCTGTTGAAAATGTATAAGTGATACCAATCAGGGTGGAAGTAGTTTGCAACAGGCTTGAAAATCGTATTATCTGAATAACCATCTAAGATGATAGTGTTCGGAACGAAGAGAAAAAGTTCATTCGAAATTTCAATTGGACCACAAGTAGTGTCTGTACATCCGTAATCATTCTCAGCGACTAAGCACACAGTGATAGCACTATCAGTTGGTAGGTTCAGTAGGCTCATTGTAGCATTTGTGCTTGTTACCGTGTCTCCCAATAAGAACCATTGATTCATTGTATAATTACTTGAGTTGTTAATCAAATCAACTTCGGTATCATATATTGTTAAATCGGTTGGAGAAACGGTGAAGTTTGCTTCTGGTAATCCAAAAATTTGAATTGGATTTACGAATGAAGTGTCAACCGGACATCCATTCGCGGAAGTGAAATTCAAGTTAATATTCCCAAATCCTGCCTCAGTATATGTGATATAGAGATTATTGAAAGTTGCTGAATCAATCAATCCATAAGATGTATCCCAAAATAAATCAGAACCAATTTCAGTCAAATTCACACCGATTGTATAATTCACCTGGAAAGGAGGACATCCTCCAGTCACATCAGGAGTAAGCGTAATAACTGGGTCAGGGAATATACTTACATGAATAGTGTCAGAGGTTGTTAGGTTACATTCGTCAGTCACATCAATATAAAAAGTTGTAGATGTTCCTGGACTTGGATAAATATATGGAATGGTGTCCCCTGTGTTCCACAAATAGCTATAATTTTCTAATTGATCTGTCGCTAAAGAAGAAAGAATTAGTGGCTCATTAGGACAAATGATTGTATCATTTGAAGTAATCAGTTCTGGTGCTGGAGCTACATCAATAATCATTGTGTCTGATTGAACCATGCAACCATTAGCATCAGTGACAGTGGCGTAATAAATAGTATCTACAAAAACTTCTTCAAAGATTAATTCATCAGTTGATTGGCCATTGTTGATGTCAAAGATATAAGGCTGTGTACCCCCGGTAGCGACTACTGAGAAGTAGACTGAATCACCCAAACAAATGTAGGTGTCAGGAGTTACAAATGCCTGCATTGGCTGCGGAGTTGGCACGAATACTTGCATACTATCACCAGGACAACCATTTGCATCTTGAACATAGGCCCAATAGATGTCAGAAGGTAATCCTGTATAATTAGTATTGGTTGTAAATGGACCTCCATTTAAAGAATAGAAACCAGCATTTGCGCTATAGATATCTACGATTCCGTCAGAATCGCCAAAACAACTAACTCCTTGTGCGAGGACACTATCAATTGTTGCCTCAATAGGTTCATTAACGATAAAATTCAGTGAATCAAGTGTACAGTCATTGTCATCAGTTACAATCAGAGAATAAATTCCGTCACAAACATTTGTAGCAACCGCATCAGTGTTACCCGCAATTCCACCACTCCAAGAATAACTGTACGTTCCACCTACAGGGCCACCAATTACGTTTGGAGTGATTACTCCATCACATAATCCGTAACAGCTAGCATCTTGAATTACGAATGGATCGAATGCCAATACATCAGGTTCAGTGATATTTTCAATCATTGTCATTTGACAGCCATTGGCATCTGTTACTACAATATCATAGGCTCCTGCAGAAAGACCATTGAATTCACCTACGCCTTGGGAGGTTACGTCGTTATCAATACTAAATTCAAAAGGAATTGTTCCGCCAGTGGCAGACAAAGAAATTTCTCCGCTTAAATCTTCAAAACATAGAAGGTCTTGAGGTGTTGATAGAATTACAATTTGCTCTGGTTCAGTCAAGTCAACCATTGAACTTGTAATACATCCATTTCCATCTTGTAGGAAAACTATATATGAGCCATCAGTGAGTCCTGTGAAATTATTTGAAACCTGAAATGCTGGAGAACCATTAATAGCGTACATGTGTACACCAACTCCGCCAGAAGAAGTTACTGTTAAAGTACCTTCATTTCCACCAAAACACAATGGGTTAGTGAAGGAAACATTGTCTATCTGTGGTTCAGGATCAGCAAGTATTGTTATTGTTGAGTCAATTTGACAAAGGTTATCATCTTGTAAAACTATATCATAATCTCCAGGAGCTAGCCCTACGAAATTATTAGAGGCTTGAAATGATGTGCCTCCATTTATACTGTAATCATAAGTTGGTGTTCCGTTGGCAGCAACTATTGAAAGGTCGGCATTGTTGTTACCACAAGTTGCCACAGATGTTACGAGATCCATAGACAATTCAGTTGGTTCATTTACACATTCGTTGATAATCATGTTACAACCATTATCGTCTTCTAAATAAACATCATAACATCCCGCAATTAATCCTGTCAAGATATTAGATGATTGTTGAGTTACACCTCCGTCGCTAGAATAAATAAATGGAGGAGTTCCACCAGATGCCGCTACAGTTATTGAACCTTCATCTGAGCCGAAACACTGAGTGTTCACAACAGCATTTATCATACCTAGAACTAAAGGCTCTGTAAGCGTTTGGGTAGTATCGAAAGTACATCCTAAATCGTCCGTTACCGTAATGTTGTGAACTCCGGCATCCAAATTCAAAAATACTCCTGTAGAATTAGTTGCGACTAAGGTATATTCATAAGGAGCAGTTGCACCATTAGCACCAATTTGAATGAATCCAGTCCCATCTCCATTACAATCTAAATGACTAGGATTTATTAAAGCTGACCAAGGTTCAGGTTCAACAAGTGTTACTTGAATTGCACCTAAACATCCAACACCATCTTGTACGACTAAGTCATAATCTCCAGATGTGAGTCCCGTAAATAATGTTGTCGCAAAGAAATTGACACCACCATCAATTGAATAGCTATATGTTCCATCTCCACCAACAATGTTTGAGAAATTAATTTCACCATCTGCCCCATCTGGACAGGTTATATCTACAACTGTGTTATCAAATGTGACTGAGTCTGGCTGAGTAATATTGATTTCTTGAATACTGATACATTGACCGTTATCTTCAACTGTAACATAATGCTGTCCTGCACACAATCCGAAGAATGATCCATTTCCTTGTGATCCACCAGTATTGATCGTATATGTGAATGGCGCCACACCATTGTTTTGCGAAATTTGTGCTCCACCATCACATGAGTTGAAGCAAGTAGCCGGGAATTGGAAGTCAACTTGAGTCGTCATTACATTATCAGAGAGTGCCGAGAAGGTAGAATCAAGGCATCCGTTATCGTCTTCTACGACAAGATTATAGAGGCCTGAGAAAAGAGAGCCAAAGAACCCATTGCCAACCTGAGTTGTGATACCGCCATCAATTGAATAAACATATGGTGCTAAACCACCACTTGCGATAATCTCAAAAGATCCGTCATTTGCTCCACAATTTGAAGGGTTATTTGCTAAAAAGAAAAAGTCAAAAGGCGGAGGATCAATAATAGAAATCAACTCTGTAAACTCACAGCCATTATCATCTTGAATTACCACATTGTAATCTCCTGCCATAAGACCAGTAATTGGAGAAACTCCCGTAAAAGTAGCTCCGCCATCAACACTAAATTGATATGTAGGAGTTCCACCAGCAGGGGCAAATGAAATTTCTCCTCCAGGAGTTTGGTGACATAGTGGATCTACGGTTCCTTGTATTGATGTCAGTGCAGTAGGTTCGGTAATTACTTCTACCGAATTTGCCAAACAGCCATTAGCATCTTTCACTACCACACTAACGTTTCCGTCACACAGGCCAGTCAAAGTTGGGAATAGAGAGAAAGTCACCCCATTGTCATCACTGTATTCATAAGGAGGATTAGCACCACTGGCTACAATATCAATTTCTCCGTCACAAATGTCAAAGCAGCTTGCATTTGTCACAGAGGTGATGTAAGAGAGTACTGTTGGTTGATCGATTACGAAATCTATAGAACCTGTACATCCGTTTGCATCTGTTACAACAACAGTGTGGTTACCAGCACCAACTGAAGGGAAACTATTTGATGCTTGATTTGGTCCAGCATTTAAACTATATTCCAAAGGCGCCATTCCGAAATTGACTCCAATAATAACTGAGCCATTAAGCCCTCCAAAACATGTAACATCATTTAATACATCAATAAACGGAACAGGTGAAGGTTCGTCAATAATATCAATCACAATTGATGCGGCACAGCCGTTTGCATCAGTTACGTCAATGGTATAATTTCCTTGATCTAAATTTGAGAATGTACCTGAAGCTTGTCCTGGTCCGGCATTTAAAGAATATGAAAATGGTGCTGTTCCGCCTGTTGCATTTACTTCGATTTCCCCATTATCTAAAGAACAGGTTTCGTTAATTACTGACACTTGTAAAAGGTCAAGAACGTCTGGCTCAAAAACACTATTTGGAAAAACTGCTTGACAATTGTTTGCATCAGTAATGGTAATCACAGCCGCGCCAGCACATAATCCTGAATAGGTATCAGAAACTTGACTAGGGGCTCCGCCCAATGAATAATTGTAAGGAGTAGTTCCTCCAGTTGTATTTGCTTGTATTTGCCCATCACACAACCCATTACAACTAACAGAATCAATTGTGAAAGAAGCATCCAAGAGATCAGGTTGATTGAGGACAATAGTAGTATCAAAAATACAATCTGCTCCAAATGTTAATTGAACGTCATAGTTGTTTGCTCCAACAGTATTGAAGCTACCACTAGCTTGGCTGGATGTTCCTCCGTCAATACTATAATCAGTAGCGTAAATATCAGTTATGAGAATAGAACCATCAGTTAGCCCAAAACAGGTAGGGTCGGCCAACACAAAGTCGGGATCTATTGAACAACATTCAGAAGTGGTCATAGGCTGAATGTTAACCGTAACAATCGTAGAATCAATACATATACTTCCTCCTTCAATGAAGTAGGTATAATGATAGGTTCCAGGTAGTAATGAACTTACTGCTATTGAGTCGCCAAAGAGTGCTCCAGAGTTGTCCGTATCTTCCCAGTATCCGCCAGGGTCAGAGGTGCCAATAAGTAAGTTGGGTAATGCAATGTCTGCCGTATCAGCACATGCTGATATGGAATCTCCAACACCAATTTCAATGTCTTGTATGTTTGTAAAGACTAAGGTCGACACCTCACAGATCGTATCAGGCTGAGCCCCACAACAATCTAATATTTTGCACACAGTTAAGTCAAGAGTGTCCGGTCCAGTAGTGGTTAAATCTCTTGTGTAGGTGAAGAATAAAGAATCGGCATTGAATCCATCAACGGTAACAGAACCTCCCAAAGAGGGATCATGAAATTCTGCAGAAACATCTAAATATGGTCCTTCAATGGAGTAGGTGGTGAAGGTGCTTGATTCGTTTTCACAGACAATAAATGATGTGGTGTCTCCTTGATCGACCTGAACAAATTGAGAAAAACCGGTAAAGTATCCGGCTGAACCTCTTGGCCCTTGAAGTGTTAATAGAGCAACATTGATAATACTATCTGACTCTACGACGAAGTCTCCCGTACCTCCTGGAATTTTGTAAGTCAACCAACAGCTATTTCCCGGGACCGTTAATCCACCTGTTAGTGGTGTTGCAGATCCATTTACCCAAACGCTTGCATTTGCTCTCGCCGTGATACTAACTGTGGGTACTCCAATTAAGTTAATTGAAGGAATAACTACTTTTTTGAATCCATTACATCTCAAGGGTGGTATAAAGTTTAAACTAGTAGCAGCCGGACTTGTACCCGACAGAGATTGATACATGAAAACTGGCTGAGATGTCTCAATGTAAATGTTGTCGTTTGCTGAGTAAGCCGTTTGTGGCAAATAAATGTATTCTCCGGCATTTATGTTTGCCACCGCAACTGGGTTTCCATTAACGAAAATATCTGTGTTATCTACATCTGCTACAATTAGCGGACGTTCTGTATTGGCATTTCCGTTTCCTTCTAAGAAAATGTATTCAGTACCTGTAAGGTTTGATGGAACGATTTGATCTACACCAATATCTCTCCAATTTCCATGTGCTCCTCCTAACCAAGAACCAGTGTTACATGCAATTGGTTTGTCAGATGTTATAAGCGAACCATTTACATCATTGATGTTGCCTGTAGCTCCGGGCTCATCTAGCCAAGCGGCAATTGTATATGATTCTCCAGCATTAAGTACGACAACAATGTCGTCAGAAGTACCTGCAGTAACAGGTGTCCCTCTAAATATGACGTTCGGTTTAAAATCAGAAAAAGTGACAGTTGTATTGTCTTCAGAAGCCATAACAGAGATTTCACTTGCTTTCACAAATGGGATTCCAGTATTGTTAAAAATGTGACCAGATCTGAATCTGGTTCCCAATCCTGTACTTGCCCCTTTAGAGTTCAAACTCAGCCCTTGATAAGTTTGAGAATGTCTCAAATTCGCGTAAATAGGAGCAGAAGCATCAATAATAAATCCATCAGTAGGATTAACTGTATTTAATTCGGCGGTATTTATCATTCCCGGAGCGGCATATCCCGTACCTAAGAGATAAGTCGAAGGTGCGACATCAGTGATTACTACCGAGTAAATGATTGTGCCTTGACCATTTTTGACATCAACATTGACTGGAGCCGCCGAAGGCGTACTCAATATCAAGTAATGATTCTGCACATTCGTTCTACCGTAAAGTGGTGGTATATAGTGTTTTACATCCAGTTGGGCATGACCAATTGAAAACGATAAAATACACAGTATCGCGAGAATTAGGTTTTTCATAGTGTCGAGTGCCAGGTAATATAAGCACTTTGGTTGTTATAGTAGACGGTTAAATCGTTGATTGGTTGCTATATACCAGTAAAATAACGTTAAAACGGTTTAGGCGATAAAATTTGAACGCAAAAATTAGTTAGAATTCGGCTTCAAAATATTGAACCGAATCTGAAACAACTTTAGAAATTGGAGTGAATTCCATAGGGATTTTATCTAACAGTTTTTGGCTCGAATATTTGGTGATTTTCATTGAGCTTTTTGCTGTTTCTTTAGTAATGTTTTGTTTCTTTCTGAATAGAAAATGAAGAAAGCCTTCAATTCTCCAAGCTAGTCCAGCCATCCAAGGTTTAACAAGTGTTGAGGGCGGTTTTACTTTGAATTCATTAGCAATTAATTCAAACAGATCTTTGAAAAACAAGTTTTCTGACGTCACTAAAAAACGTTCATTATAAACATTGTTTTCAGCCAATAATATCATGGCTTTTGAAACATCCTTTACACCCACAAAAGCATTCATACCAGGCGTGTAAAATTTTAAACCCTTTTTAACCACCTTGAATATACTGAGTGAACTTTCGTTCCAATTTCCTGGACCTAAAATTACACAGGGATTGACTATCACACAGTTTAATCCTTCTTCAACACCTCTCCAAACTTCAAGTTCTGCCGAATATTTTGTTACAGCATAATTTGAATTATCACTGCTGTTTACCCATTTGTTGTCTTCAGTGTAGAACTCTTTATTTGGGTTTCTACCAATTGCTGCTGTTGACGAAACATAAATTAATTCATCAACCTTTTCCGCAAGACAACAATTCACAACATTTGCTGTTCCGTGTTTATTAATTTTCATCATTTTCTTGAAATCTGCCTTGACGAAAGAGACCATAGCTGCACAGTGATAAACTGACTGACATCCTTTCATGCCATCACTCAAAGAGGTAATGTCAAGTACATCACCTTCAATCCATTCTATTTTATCAAATAATGATTGGCCATTTTCTGAATTGTAGTGATTGAAGATTTTCTTGACATGAGTCAGGTCTGAACTGCTTCTTCTTAGTGCTCTCACCTGCTCCCCTTTTGAGAGTAGATCATAAATAACGTGAGAACCTAAAAGCCCGGTTGCGCCTGTGATGAAAATCATGTTCAAATTTACATATTTAACAATTAGAAAAGCTTTAAGTTTTCGTGTCAATTAAGTCGCGGCATGTAAATTGTTATATTTGTTATCAAATAAATTGAAATGAAGAAAATATTTATGTTACTCGCTTTCTTTGCGAGTGTAGCTGTTATAGCTCAAGATAAATTGGCTGACGGAATTTATGCAGTCTTTAATACTTCTAAAGGAAAGATTGTGGTTAACCTTGAATATCAGAAGGCTCCTATGACTTGTGCAAATTTTATTGCGCTAGCTGAGGGGAAACAAGAAGTTGACACCATAGAAATAGACGAACCATTTTTTGACGGATTGAAATTTCACAGAGTAATTAGTGATTTTATGATTCAAGGTGGTGATCCAATGGGTAACGGTTCAGGTAATCCTGGATACTTTTTCCCAGATGAGTTTGATACTACATTGATTCATGAAGGACCTGGAATTTTATCTATGGCTAATTCTGGCCCAAATACAAATGGTTCACAATTCTTCATTACTCATAAGTCAACGCCTTGGTTGAATGGAAAACACTCTGTTTTTGGAAAAGTAGTAGAAGGAATTGATGTAGTAAATAAAATTGAGAAAGATGACGTGATGGAGACTGTTGAGATTTTAAGAATCGGAAAACCTGCTAAGAAGTTCAAAGCGGCTAAGGTATTTGCAGCTGAATTGGATGAATTTAATGAGAAGGTAGAGGCAGAGAAACTTGCAAGAAACAAGAAATTCAAAGAAGATAATGCAGCTACCTATCCAAATGCAGAACAAACTGAGTCTGGTTTATTGTACATCCACACAAAAGTGGGAGATGGAGCAAAACCAGTTAAAGGAGATCAAGTAGAACTTCATTATACAGGATTCTTGCCAGATGGAAAGAAGTTTGAATCATCTCATGATAGAGGGGAGCCTTTCAAATTTGCTTATAAAGTTCAGCCGATCATGCCAGGTTGGGAAGAAGGGATAGCTTTGATGAAAGCAGGTGGTGAAATGAAAATCATAATGCCTCATTGGCTTGGATTTGGCGCACAAGGAAAAGGAGTTATTCCACCTAATGCGACTTTAGTTTTTGACCTTGAATTATTGAGTGTTAAAAATATGGAAGAGGAAACGAAGAGAATTGCGAAAGAATTCAAAGATGAAATGATCGCCGATTATCCAGATGCTAAACAAACTAAATCTGGATTAATGTATATCATTGAGAAAGAAGGAAACGGAGTACATCCTACAAATGGTCAAACAGTAGTTGTTCATTATACAGGAACACTTACAAATGGTGAAAAATTTGATTCTTCAAAAGACAGAAATCAACCTTTTGAAACTCCAATTGGAGTTGGAAGAGTGATTAAAGGATGGGATGAAGGTATACCTTTGGCTTCACCAGGAGGAAAGATCAAATTAATCATTCCTTATTGGATGGCTTACGGAGCAAATGCGAGACCTGGAATTCCGGCAAATTCACATCTCATTTTTGAAGTAGAGATGATTGATATTAAGTAAGCTCGAACAAAAAACTATATTTAAGGTATGTTTCATTTGAAAACATACCTTTTTTTATGTCTTTTAATGACTACCTCATTTGGGTTTGCCCAAAGTTTGAGCAGAATTGATTCACTTGAAAATGCACTTGAGCAGGCAAATTCTTATGAAGAGTATTCGGCTACTATAGATGAATTGGCATTCACTTACTATTATAATAAGCCCGATTCCACCATTTTTTATTGTTACAAAGGGCTCCCCCGGTCTAAAGAAGAAAAGGATACGAATGGAGTGGGCTACTATCATATGTTAATGGGAGTAAGCTTCAAAAACTTGACTCAATATGATAGTGCAATTTATCATTTAAAGCAATCAATTTATTACCGCGAAATGGTTGGGTTTAAAGCTGGAGTTGCTGGAGCATACAACAATCTTGGCACAGTCTATAAACTTAAAGGAAACTTTGATAAATCCATCACATACTTTGTCAAAGCTTTAGAGACTTTTAGAGAATTAGAAGATAATGAGAATGTTGGGGAAGTTAATTCAAACCTTGGTGAATTATATATTGATCTTGAAGAATATGAACTGGCGGCTGCTTGTTTCGCGGATTCTAAAAAGAGTTATGAAAAAGAAGGAAATCCTTTGGCATTTGGCTGGTATTATTACGATTTGGGGCTGTTAAAATCTAAAATCAAGCAGCCTGATTCTGCTCTAATATATTATCAGAAAGCGATTGATGTTTGGAAGCCAGTAGAGCGGGTTCAGGAATACAGTAGGTGTATGGTTAAAATGGCTGAAATTGAATTAAAGGCGGCTAACTATAACTCATCTCTGCTTCTTTTGGATGAAGCTGAACGGGGATTTAAAAAGATCAAATATGAAGCAGGTTTAACAGATGTGTTTATACTCAAAGGAGATTATTATTATGAGAAAGATGCCTTCAAAAAATCATTGTTACACTATAACGAGTCCCTTGTTCTGGCTGAAGAATCTGCTTCTTTTGGACAATTGCGACAAATATACCGCAGCCTATACCTAACAAACAAGGAACTAAAGGACTCTGAGAGAGCCTTATTTTATCTTGAAAAAGCAAACAGCTTAAAAGATTCAATTTTTGGGCTCGAACAAGAGAAAATTAAGTACCAATACCAAACTAAGTATGATGTTCTATCTAAAGAATCTGAAATTCAAAACCTGACCAAGTCGCAGGAGATTCAAGACCTGAAAGTAAAGCAAACTGACCTAAAAAATGAGAATCAAAAAATTGGATTATATGCCCTGTCTGGAGGAGTGATTCTTGTTGGTATTCTCGTTTTCCTTTTGTATAGGAGAAACAAGGTCAAAACTGCTCTCAATGATGAATTACAGAGGTCTCTTAGAGAAAGAGAAGCACTGCTTAGAGAAATACATCATAGGGTCAAAAATAACCTGCAAATAGTTTCAAGTTTATTGAATTTGCAAAGTGGTTATGCCTCTCAAAAATCTGCCGCCGAAATATTAAAAGATTCGCAAGATAGAATTACCTCAATGTCAATTCTGCATGAGAATTTATATAAATCAGAGAACCTGAATGATATTGGATTCAAAGATTATGTTGAAAGTTTAGTCACTAATTTAAAGTCATCATTCAATTTAGACGAACAAAACATTACGGTTGTTCAAGAGATTGAAGAGATGCATTTAGACATGGATTATCTTGTGCCCTGTGGATTGATCATAAATGAACTGGTAACTAATTCACTGAAATACGCCTTTGGTGACATACCAAAAGGTGAGATAAAAATTACCGCGTCAAAAAAAGAGAACCAATACCATCTTTCGATTTCAGATAATGGAATTGGAGTGGATGAAGAAATCAATCCTGCCAAGCTCAAGTCACTCGGATTAAGATTAGTAAACGGCTTAGTTCGTCAAATGAAAGGGCAAATTAATTTCCCGAAAAGGGATTCAGGTTTTGAAGTAAATATTACATTTAAAGAATAATGGCAAACAGAGTTTTAATCGTTGAAGATGAGTTCACTATCGCAATGGATATTGAACAGAGATTGATTGCTATGGACTATGAAGTTGCTGGCATTGCTGTCAACTATGATGAAGCGCTACCTCTCTTAATTGAAGGTGATATTGACGTCGTACTTTTAGATGTAAATCTCGAAGAAGAGAAGTCTGGAATTGATTTAGGAAAACTCATTCTTGACAAATTTAATATCCCAACCGTTTTTCTAACGGCCTATACAGATAGAGAAACTTTCCAGAAAGCCTCCGCCGCAAATCCAATGGCTTATCTCAACAAACCATTCAAAGATTCTGATTTAGATCACGGTTTGCAACTAGCAATCCAAAGATTCAGTCAGCTGCAGAAAGCTGATCAAACTGTACCTTCAGAAGAGATTAAAAAGCAAGAGAATTTCATCTTTATTAAGGATAAAGGTCAGTTTAAAAAAGTTGCCATAGCTGATATTCTTTGGGTTGAGGCAATGGATAATTATACAGTTGTGCATTTGGCAGGTAAGAAGTATGTCGCCAATACTTTTTTGAAAGATATGATTGAATTATTAGGAGATGGATTTGCTCGAATTCACCGATCTCATGCAGTCGCCTTAGACAAAATCACGGCAATTGAAGACAACCTTGTTTTCATAGGAGAACTCTACATCACAATATCAAAAAGCTACCGTGCCGACCTCATGAAACGACTGAAACTCGTTTAAGCTGAAAATTTCACCCTCTAAATAGGTCAACTCACCATTTTATTATTCTTATTCACCATTTAACAACTGATCATCAGGTAGTTATACCCTACTATTGTTTCATAATTCTAAACACTAATTATTATGAAACGAAATGTAAAATTAATGGGGCTTTTACTCGGCGCATTTGTCTTAACGACGAATGTATCAGAAGCTCAAATAGGTCTTGGTGGCCTAAAAGACAAAGTAAAAAAGAACACTAAAGTTGCCGTAACACCTTATGACAAGGCAATGAAAGAAGGAGATAAGAATGAGCAAGATGGAAATCTTGTAGAGGCCTATAAGTCATATGAAAAGGCATTAGAACTTAAGTCTGGTGACTATTCGGCTAAAAGTGCCTTAGGAAGAGTAACCTCTTCACTTGAAGAATCTTATTTTGATCAAATGCAGGCCGCCTTTGATGCGGGAGAATGTGATAAAATGGTTCAACTGGCTGATGAATCTTTAGCACTTTTTGAAGTTTGGAATCAAGCTACTTATTTTAAAGGTAAGGCTGCTGAATGCCAAGAAAAGGCTAAAGCAAATGCTGAATATGAAAAGTCAAAACTTAGTGATGCTGATTGTGAGCAATTGAAGGCTGATGCCGTGAAGTTCTACGAAGCTGAAAATTATGAAAAAGCTTTAGAGTTAGTAGACAAAGGATATGCTGTTAAATGTATAACTAGTGCCGGTTCTGATAGTGAATATAGAACGATTCAAATTGCAAGTAAGACATTTATTCAAATGGAAGCTGGAAAGTATACCAGACCAAAAGTAGAAGATCAAGGAATGACAAGTGATGCTCACAAATCGAATGTTGGGAAAATTGTCTTTGCAAATACCGAAATCGAAAAAGGAAGTCCAAATACCGGATCATTTAAGAATTCGTTCTCAACTTCTGACAATATTTATAGCAGAGTGTTCTTGGCACAATCGTTAGAAAATGAAGCGAATGAGATTGGGAAAATTGCTCAAATGACAGATTTCCATTACTTAATTACCGTGAACGGACACACGTATTCAAAATTCATTAACCATGATTATAATGCAGGAATGGCAGGAGATGAGTTAGAGACATGGACTTCATTCCAGTTAGGATTGAATCCTCAAACATCTGATTTGAAATCATACCCAAGTACTGAATGGAGAGGAATGTTTTGGCATCACGCTTATTATCTTCCAGAAGGAGAATATGATGTAAAAATTGCATTGGTGTTTGATATTCCGGATGATGAAGAGGCTACATCTGCAAGACCAAAAGAACAATGCAGATTATGGACGACAAAATTTGGTGCTGAAAAAATAGTTGCTGAAGGGTCTTTCAAATTGAAAGTAAACAACTCTGATAAGTTGACCTTGTCTAAAAAGCTTTGTGAGCCACTCCCGACTGCTGGAAAACTTCATTCTTCAACAATGGCTTCAACAATGAAAGCTCAATGTTCGAACAAATGGGACGGTCAGGTTCCCGTGAAGGCTATATGTACTTCAGATGATTGGAACTATCACAGAAATTGGAAAGGTGAAATTACGCACAGAACTTGCCAAGGAACAGTGGTGGTGAAACACACCAAAGAGAATGACATGTATCAAGTTCTTTCAGTACAATTCGCACAACAAAATCAAGGTGGTGAGAAGTATGGCGCAACCAAGATGGATGGTGTAGCCGGAGGAGACTTCATAGCTAAAGAACTTGTTAAATAAGACCTCAACCAAAACATGCCCAAAGTAAACCCTTTAGTGTTAGAAAGACTTTCTTACCTGTCTCCATTCGGAGGCAGGTATAAAGGTCAACTAACCATTACCGAAGATGAGGTGCTTTTTGAATCAGATTTTGATCCAACTTTTGAAGTACTTTTTAGACACGGAATGAAGAAGTTGAACGGCAAAAAATATTTTACATTGAGCAAAGAAGAAATAAGCTCTGTTCAATTCAAAAAAAAGTTGTTTACTGGAGAAATCAGCCTTTCACTGAACGGAAAAGTTCATATCTTCAGCAAGCGGAACTTAGTAGAAAATCAGATTGTTAACGCATTTAAAGCATAACCATGAAAAAAACTTTTTACATACTTGTCTGCACGTCACTTATTTTTTCTTGTAATAAAGAAAAGGCTGGCCCGGGTCAAGAATTGGCAGACTTTGAAACCAATTGGACGTATTGTTGGGGAACTTCTCAGGCAGATGACTTTGCTGGTTCTGTAATCGATAATTCAGGTAACCTATACTTTGTTGGTGCTTCTGAACCAGATGGATATCAAGGCGATATTTTCTTAAACAAAATTTCATTAAGTACGCCTGAACTTTCTTGGTCAAAGAAGTTTGATTCGGGAGATCAGGATTTATTATTATCTCCTTCGGGCAATGGTCACGCAAATGGAGGTGGAGGATCAAGAGGTATTGCCATTGACGGATCAGGAAATGTGTACATCTGTGGATCTTCAAAGGATGGATTTTTTGAAGTGTTTGTAATGAAAATTGACCCATCAGGCAATGTGCTATGGGACACAAGATGGGAAGCAAATTCTGGCGGTTTAGCAAATGGAGAAGCAAAAGCTTATGCGCTAGATGTTGCCGGTGACAAGGTTTTTGTGACAGGTTCAACAGTTGGAACAACTTTCTTATTGACTTTAGATCAGTCTTCAGGTGTAGTGCATGCCGGAACAAATGTTGCTATTGACGCGTCTCCAACTTATAATGATATTGGATACACCGTAAGGTCAGTAGATGGAGATGTAGTGTATGTTGCAGGATGGGAAGGTGCTGATAACTCAGCAATCATCTATAAATTTTCGTCAGCAGGTGAAGTATTCGAATGGCAAGAGAAAATTGATGTGGGATATGCTCATAGATTTACAGATCTGGACATTGATGCTTCAGGTAATTTATACTTAGCATTAGATTTCAGAGGAGTTTCAACTTTTTCGGGAGTAATGAAATTAAACTCAGCAGGAGATTTGCAATGGGCCAAAAAATTTCAGGGAGAATCAAATGATAGAAATAATATTTCGTGTTTGAGAATTATTGGTTCTTCAATTTATTGGGGAGGAAGAGGAAGTTATGAGAACTATGATACTGGTCAATTTGGAGACGGAATGTTTATGAAAATGAGTTTAGACGGTACCCTTGAAAAAGTCTATAATTATTACTCCAAAGATCATACAACAGGAGAAAGAATTGAAGGGATTCATTCTTATGGCGGCAACATCATTTTGATTGGAGAAACTTGGCCACAAAGTGAGGGCATTGAAGGTTCATGGTTTATACCAGAAATCAATGAATCAAGCTTTACGGCAACATTAACAAAAACTACGAGCACTGACCTTGTTACAACTGATGGAGTTGCAAATGGATCGACTATGACAGTCAGTACATTATCAGAAGTTTTGTATCTTCCTGAAGATGGAACTAAAGGTTCGGCAGATATTATGTTTCACAGTATTAAAGAATAAAACAAAGAATTATGGAAATCACATATGAAAGCATTAAATCATTAATTGTTTCTCAAGAGCAAGATGGAATGATGATTAAGTTAAAATTTCAAGCTGAAGGTCAAGACACACCTTTAGAGACGGTAGCTGTTGTTACTCCAGATCAAGATGAGATCATGAAAAACGCTATGAAGCAAGCTGGGAAAGCTGCAGTCGTAAGTACTGGAATAAGTATGGCTTCAGGTGCTTTAGGTGGTTTGGTTGGAGGTGTTGGTGGACAAGCTGTAAGAGCTGCAGGTTCTGCTGCGGGATCTGCTGCTGCATCAAAATCTATGAACATGGATAAGATTATGCAAACTGAGCAAACTGATGAGAAAACTCAAGCGGCTATAGTCACAGCATTTGGACATTTATCAATGTATTACAAATGGGAAAATAACAAGTGGGTGTATCAAACACCAGGAGCTTAAAAAAAGAAAATTGATTAGGAAAGGGCGATACTTAAGGTGTCGCCTTTTTAGTTTAAATGAACCTCTAAATTTTTGAAATACTCTTCAAATCTTGAGTTCTCAATAAGCTTAGGGTCACCTACCATTAAAATGGCTTCAGGATTATTGTTTTCAATCCAAAATCTCAAAGAAGAGATTGAAGCATTCATTGTACCATTGATATCAATTTCTTGAGTTGGTTTATGGTGTTTATCCATAGCGTCTCTCAAGTCTTTGTTCTCTCTAGAAATATTATGATCTGAATGCATGATCACTAATGCAGAAACAATATCATACAAGCTTTCTTTGCCATCAAAAATTTCTACAACAACATTGTTCTTGTTACACCAATCTGCAATTGCAGACTCGAATGGTTCCGAGTTTCTTAAGATGATTTTTTTTAGTAGCATGTATTGTTAAGTTTTGCTAAAAGCAGACGCAAATTTAAGTCCAATTTTTCATTGGACAGCCCAAAGTGTCGTTTTTTTATCAAAAAAATATTGAATGCGAAAAAAATAGTCAGATTCTTAGCGAATTAGACTTTCTCTTTTGTGTTTGAAATAGCCCAAAGTATAATACTGAAAGCCAAGTAAAACAGAGGCTGTGAGCAAATGAACTGGTTGCGTAAATGCTGGCATATTCGCATATGAGAACAGAACACCAGTAATGAATTCAATTAAAATTAATCCGACAATAATCTTAATCGTCGGTATACCATATTTTGATTTATGATTGAAATAAAGCAGTGCTAAATTGGCTGCAAGCAAGACCCATGAAAATGACCTGTGAAATAAAAAGTCTCCTTCCATTTCTGAGATCCAAGAAGATCTGTCGACCATATCCTTGACCATAAAATCAACTTCTTGTCTCACCTGAGCTCCTAATATGATTTGAATAAAAGTCAAAACCAGTGAAAAGTAAAAAAGGTATTTAAAACTCTTGGACAATTTAAAAGTGTACGATTTATCTTTTATGATTCTGATAATTTTAATGTGGATACCAACAATCACAAGGGCCAAAAACATGTGCAGTGTAATCGTCCACGGAACCAAATTGGTTGCAACTACAATTGAGCCAAACCAACCTTCAATACCCATTAAAATTAAATTGACGAAAGTGAGAATCAGCAAAGCTCTCTTTTTTCTGTATCTAATAAATGTCCAAATGAAGAGAATGAGAACCATGTTGCCAGCAACAAAGCCAACTAACCTATTTCCGTATTCAACCCATGTTTTGCGCGCATTAAAATCTTGCTCAACTAATAGGCTCTTGTCATTTTTCAACTCTTCAGCAGTTTCACTAAATCCTATTGAAGTCAAAAACTTAGCGAATTTCGCAACCTTCTTTTTTCGATATTCACGGTAAGTATCTTTATAGTCAACTGGTAATTCATCAACTGATGTTGGGGGAATATATTGATCAAAACATTTTGGCCAATCAGGGCAGCCCATTCCTGAACCAGAAGTTCTTACTACAGATCCTGCAATGATTACCAAATAAATAAAGATCAAGGTAACCCATGAAAATCTAAGATATGCTCGGCTGAAATTCTGTTTCATCTTCTAATTGCTTCTGCAAAATTAACAGTTAAGTTTTATGTATTGTTCCTTATCCAATGAAATTACCTTTTATCCAAACAAGAGCTAACCGTTTATCAATAAACCATTCAAATTTGACCACTCGTATATATTCAATGTAATCTGAGGGAATGCCCCTTTAATTTTACTCCATAACCTTTTTCATGGGCAGAGGGATCTGCTGATTTAGGGAGCTCTGAAATTTGAGGTATAGATAGCAGAGCTCCCATTTTTTATTCTTTCATTGAATATAAGAAAGCTGATAAAGTCTGTAAGAGGATAATATTACAATCCGTCAATTTCATTTGCCTCTTTGAGCAGTGCAACAAGAATGTTTGCATCTCGCTCAACCTCTTCAATCGAATGAAAAGTCTTGAAATACACTTGTTTCCTAGTCCCTTTATCTAGATAATTATTGGGCTTCATCTTGTTAGCGTGACTGAATCCAAATTGTACGCCTTCAGAAATCTTATTGCCCCAGGCCACACTTCCTGGCCAGATATAGCAAATACTCCTCTTTTTATAAAATGCAGGAATATTCCAGCTCAATTTATGTTTGATATCAGGGATAGCATGCTCAACCAATTCTTTTAAGGTTTGAAGAATCAGCTGTTCATCTGGGGGCAAAGAATCATAAAGTTCTACGTAAGACTCAAACTTGAAGTCTTGCATTTTTTTACCTGCCTGCGCCATTCGCGTCTGCAGTTTCTACACCTGCCGTAGCTTCATAATGTTGCTTGAGCATATCATCATACTGATCTGCATAATGACCAACTCTTGTAATAATAGCAAAAGCCTCATCTTCGTCAAGTCCTTCGCACTCTCTAATCATCTTAATCCAAGCCCAATCTTTAAAAAGCGCAAAGGCACATGAGTATAATCGGTCATTGAAGGATAATAAATCAAAATAAAAAGATTCCTTTTTGTCAGCCGGCACTTGCATTACAGGACTCATTACTTGAAAATAAGCTCTTCCTTCACTTTCAATCATCCAACAATCAATATAAACTTTAGCACTTCCTTTCATAAGTGACCATTGTCCAGCATTTTGTCCTCTTGTCGTACTCGGATCAATACCAAGTTTTCTTATACATGCCTCAATCATGTCATAAGAGTTTTGAATATTACTCATCTTGATTAATTTTTTAGTTCCTTCTAATCTAGTGATTTATCTTGATTTTTTTGACCGTCTAAACGATTAAGTTGGGTACTTCTTATTAAAATTCTCTACCTTTAAAAGCAATAAACTCAGCACCCAAAAGTTTATTTAATATGAAAAGAACAGTTTTAACCTTTATTTGTGTTTCACTTCTTTCGTTTGCAGGATTTGCTCAGGATGATGAAACAGGGCCTACAAGCTATGTTCAAAAAGGGCAGTTTTCTGCCGGAATGAGAACAACAACTAGTTTGTTTGGACATGACAAAATTCCTGGTTTAGGAGTTGGCGGTCAAATGAGATGGCAAATTTTTGACTATTTAAATACGGAGTGGTTTGCTGATTGGATCTCAATTGATTTGAGCGGAGCAGGAACTAGAAACAATGCACACATTGGTTGGTCTGTGATGTTCTATCCAAAAAGAACAGGTAGAATTATTCCTTACGCGATAGCAGGGCACTGTTTTGATTTTGCGAAGGTAACGCCATTAAGCACACCTTATTTAGATAGATCGGCAGATGTCGTGACTCGCTGGAGCTCGGCTATTCAAGGAGGATTAGGTTCCCATTTTTATTTGACTGACAGATTTGATTTAAGTCTGTCTGCTCAATACATGTTACATCTCGGGAATCATCTTGATTATGAAGTGCAGCAGACAGGAGCAGGGTATTATTTAGAAACTAATCACCACACAGGTACCACAGAAGTTGGCTTGGAAGGTCACATTCTAATTACCGCAAGTATGAACTTTAAAATTGCTGATTTATGGTAAAAAGTAGATTACTTACAATAGCGATATTTTTATTAAGCTTTAGCTCATTCAGTCAAGAAAAAGATTGGAAATTGAATGCTGCGCTTTCTTTTGCCCCAGGTTTTTTAACTGAGAATACACAAAGTATTCAACTTCACGGATACCTTGGCTTTTTGAAAGATAGGATTCATGTAAGAGGTGATGGTTACTACTTTTTAGGGAATAAAGGTGACAGGCCAAGGTTCACCATGAATCATCAATTATATTTCGGAGCATTTTATCATTTTTCAGATAAGGCGTTTCAGCCCTATGTTGGTTTTCAGCCAGGTATTGCCTTGAGTCAATCTTCTGAGTATGGTAGCTGGAATGAAACAACTCAAGAATTGGAATATAAGAAAGCGATTAACCCTGTTGGATCACCTGCAGCAGGCTTCACTTATTACGGAGAAAAACTCTTTTTTCTCTTTGCTGAAACCCGATATATCTTTGGGAAACATAAGACAAATTCATATCCAATTTTCCTGGATGAGTGGCGTTTTTCTTTCGGACTCGGATTTGTTTTCTAAACAGTAAACTTTTGGCCTACTTTTTGCGTTTAATAGATGAAAACAACACTTCATCATTAATCTCTTGACTTTGAGGGCTTTTTGAGTAAATTTGTTAACCATTGTCACGAATTCTAGTCATAGCAATTGCATTACTTATGCATTTTGGTGCTTCTGCCTCTCATATTGTAGGCGGAGAGATCTACTATGACCAACTCGGCGTAAGCCAATATCGCGTTACAGTAAAGCTTTATAGAGATTGCCTTTCAGATGGTGCTGAATATGACGCCAACCTTCCGATAACCGTATTTGATGGTAGCGGAAATCAAATAGATAATTTTACAATTCCTTTTCCAGGTTCAAATGTTTTGCCGCCGGCATTCTCAAATCCCTGCGTAACTATCCCTTCAGATATTTGTGTTGAAGAGGCCATCTATCAAAAAACAGTAACATTACCTCCTTCGGCAAACGGCTACACCTTATCTTACCAAAGATGTTGTAGAGGACCAAATGTGACCAACTTAACTGATCCAGGTGACCAAGGCTTAACACTAACGATTGACATTCCGCCAGCTATTGATAACAATAGCCCGAGATACAATAATTTCCCACCACTACTTTTGTGTGCGAATACTGAGTTGGTTTTTGACCATTCAGCAACTGATCCTGACGGAGACGTTTTAGAATATAGTTTATGCACACCATTCCAAGGCGGAACATCATTTGCGCCAGCACCGAATCCGGCATCTGCCCCACCTTATGCTGACGTAGTTTGGGCAGGAGCGGCATCAGCAACAAACCCATTTATCACAGGTACAATTTCTCTTGATCAGAATACAGGATTAATGATTGCAGAGCCTGGTCAACCAGGTTTATTTGCAGTTGGAGTTTGTGTTTCAGAATACAGAAATGGCGTTTTAATTGGCGTAAATAAGAGAGACTTTTTGTTTAGAGTTATGAATTGCGAAGTGGAGCTTGAAGCTGAAATTACTCCTCAAAATGAGTTAAACACTTTCGTTTCTTTTTGCCAAGGATTAACCATTGATTTTGAAAACGAAAGCTGGGGTGGGGAGAATTACCTTTGGGACTTTGGGGTAGACGGAATCAATTCAGACATCTCAGCTGAGTTTGCACCTTCGTACACTTATCCGGGACCTGGAACTTATGAAGTAATGATGATTGTAAATCCGGGATGGCCATGTACAGATACTGCCATTGGGACTTACATTGTAAACAATGAAATTGAAGCAAATTTTGAAGTGCCTCCCGTCCAATGTGTGATAGGCAATTCGTATGATTTTGAAGGGGAAGGTACCTTCCCGGCTGTTGGCTCCACATTTGAATGGACATTTGATAATGCGGTCCCCGGCACATCCACCGATCAAGACCCTACTGATATAGTTTTTCAAAGCCCTGGCTGGCACAATGTGAAGTTTAAAGTCATGTTTGATCAATGTGTGACCCAAGTAAGTGAATTAGTTCAAGTTGCTGGTCCGCCAACAATTAATTTCGGAATTGCTGATGAGTTGAGGTGTGTGCCTTACACAGCTGAATTTGTAAACTTATCACAAGCAGCCACTCCAATCATTTCACTTTGGGATTTAGGAGACGGAACAACATCCACCGAGACCCATCCTGTACATGTTTATACAGATGTAGGAACATATGATGTTTCCCTTACTATTTGGACAGAAACTGGATGCATTGATACTTTGACAATGACACGTCCCAACTTGATTGAAGTATTTCCAAGACCAACTGCTGGCTTTGTAGTTTCACCTAATGAGCAAAATGAATATGAGGCCAACTTCTTTTTTGAAGATGAATCATTTGATGGAGTCGAGAGCTGGTATAATTTTGGTGACGGAACAACATCTAACCAAGATACGACCTGGCATTTTTACAATGAACCTGGGGTTTATCATCCTTGGCAAATAGTTTATAATGAGCATGGATGTTCAGATAGAGCTCAAGCTCAAATTACCGTGACACCAATTATTCCGATTATGGTGCCGAACGCATTTACACCAAACGGAGATAGCTTTAATGGCGTATTTCAACCCGTTCTTTATCAAGATCAGGTTTATGAATTACAGATTTACAATCGCTGGGGAGAACTCATCCATAAGTCAAAAGAATGGAATGCGAATTGGGATGGTAAATACCAAGGCGTTCTTGTTAAAGATGACGTCTATGTGTGGAAAGTAATTTACACAGATTTCAAAACAGAAGTTCCTGTTGAGGTGCAAGGGCATGTACTTTTGATGAAGTGATGAAAGTTCTGATCCTAGTCTTTTCAGTATTAATAAGTTCAATTTCGTTGGCTCAACTTTGCCCTGGCCCTACCGGTCCAAATTTATTTCCTGAAGGAGATTTTGGTTCAGGAACAAGCAATATTCTTCAAACCGACCCTGGAATTGCACCAGGATACGGATATACAACAAGTCCTCCACCAGATGATGGTTTTTACTGCATTACAAATGACATTAGTGTATGGAGTTTTGGATGGAATTGGCATTTGCCTCAGGATAATAGTTCTGATCCAAATGGATATATGATGGTCGTCAACGCCAGTTATGAAGCCGGATTATTTTATGAATATGAAGTAGATGGCTTATGCGAGAATTCAACATATGTTTTTTCATGTGACATTTATAATCTTGCTGGAGATAATGATCATATTAAACCCAATGTCTCTTTTTTGATAGATGGTTCTGATAATTATAATACTGGCGACATTTCTTCTACCGGACAATGGGAAACATATGGGTTTTTGTTCACTACTGGGGCTGGACAAACATCAGTGACCTTGTCTTTAATGAATAATGCAGATGGAGGATATGGGAATGACTTGGCCATTGATAATATTACTTTTAGTCAATGCGGCCCAGAAGCTATTTTGCCTGCTCAGGAAGACATGAGTTATTTTGAATCGTATTGTCAAGGGCTCGACATTCAATTTGATAATCTTTCATACGGTACATCAGTTTATGAATGGGATTTTGGAGTAGAAGGCACTGATGATGATGTAGCAATTGGACTATTACCAAGCTATACTTATCCTGCGCCGGGAACTTATACTGTCATGCTGGTCGCAAATCCAGGAGCGGCTTGTACCGACACAACTTATGCTGATATTACAATCTATGAAGAAATTGAGGCATCTTTTTTAGCTCCTGAACCGCAATGTGTGAGTTCTAATAGTTTTGATTTCGTAGGCGAGGGTGTTTTCCCAGCTTCAGGAACCACATTTCAATGGGATTTTGGAACAGATGCAAATCCCTCGAGCTCAAACGTTCAGAATCCACAAGGGATAATTTACTCTAGTAGTGGAATTAAAGAAATCACTTTAACCATAAATTATGAAGAGTGTGATGCCTCCCAAAGTGAAGAAGTGTTTGTTGCTTCGCCTTCCACTATTAATTTTGGAGCTCCAGATGAATTAAGATGTGCACCATATGAATTACAGTTTTCAAATTTCTCTGAATCGAGCACTGAAATGTTTTCATATTGGGATTTTGGTGATGGAAGTTCTTCCTTTGATTTGCATCCATATCACACATATCTAGATCCTGGAGTTTATGATGTAAGTTTAACCACTTGGACGACTTCGGGCTGTATCGACACTTTGACAATGGTAAGGCCCAATTTAATAATGGTTCATCCCAGACCTATGGCAGCTTTTTCAATTGAGCCAGATGAACAAATAGAGTTCAATCCTGAATTTGAATTTATCAATATGTCGACTGATGCCATTAGTTCGCAAATTTTCTATTCTGATGGGAATTCAACTGCTGACGATTATTCAATTTATACTTATCAAAATCAAACTGGGATTCTGGTTCCATGGCAAATTGTTTACAATGAGTTTGGTTGCTCTGATGTTGCTTATAATGCTCTAAAGATTATTCCTGTTCTGGATGTCATGGTTCCTAATAGTTTCACACCAAATGGAGACGCAATGAATAATTTATTTCAACCCGTTCTTTATCAAGATCAAGTTTATGAATTACAGATTTACAATCGTTGGGGAGAACTCATCCATAAGTCGAAAGAATGGAATGCTTTCTGGGATGGTTCATCTCAAGGTGTCATTGCTGAAGATGGCGTTTACATTTGGCGATTAGTATATACAGATATCCGAACCGGAAACTTGAGAGAATTAGAAGGTCATGTACAGTTGATCAAGTAAACTTGCATTCTTGTTTCTTTGAAATATCAGAATGTGATCAAGCTTCGAATGATGAAGATGACTTTGAAAATTAGCAGAAAACTAGTTTCTAGGCTACCCTCAATTCAGCCTGTTTCAGCTCAGCAAACGACTGTTGCTTAAGTTTACTTTTTACCCAATTGTGAAAGTCAAAGTATTCGAACACGATTTGCTCTTTCGGGTCTTTTTTCAATTTAGCAAGTTCTGCCTCAATAGGCTCTAGCTTTTCTTGAATGTCAAATACATTAGTTGTTTTAGAGATTTGAGTAATCAGCTTCAAGAAGATTTCTTCAAACTTATAAATGCGATTTCGATTCTTCAAATAACGTTTAGTTGAGGTAATAGCGTATGGTAAAAAACGACTATTATTCAATTCAAAATGTAAGATGAGGTTAATCAATTGAGCAAAGCAAAAGATGTCTTTCTTCTGATCAATTTTTCCTTCATTTAAGATTTTATTCATCCAGCTTAGGGCCTGATTGTATTCACCCAAGCTTAAGTAAATCACTCCTACCTGAAAGTCAATGTATGCCTTACGTAAACTGCTGATATGACCTTCATACAATCTGTAGCCTTCTTCTATTTGAGGTACTAATTCTAAGGCAGCTTTGAAATCACCTTTTTCAGCCAACAATGAAAGTTCTAAGCTGTAAGTACTTGAGAAATATTTGATGTCTAAATCTATATTTTTCCCAGGATTTGAAAGACCCTTTAATTTGCTAAGATTTTCTTGAGCAAGGTCGTATTTCTTTAATTTAGTTGAGATGTAAATGAAATTAGTAAGTGAAGAGAAATACAAATTTGGTTGTGATTTCATCATTACGGCATCCACCTCAAACAGCTCAATAATTGCGGCCAAGTGATAATGAGATAATGACAAATCATTCACTGAAAAGTAATATGCTGATTGAATGTGATGGAAAAGATATTTGTTTTTCGTTCCGGCATTATTGATATCAATCTCTTTCACTTGCTCAACTAGATCATGAAGCTTCAAAGTGTCCTCTTCATCTCGTACTTTTCCGTTCTTATTAATTTCTTGAAATAATAAACTCTTGATATTCCAAAGTTGATGATGACGGGCAATCTCGGCTATTACAGCCTTTTCTTCATCAAACATTTTCGTGATTTCAGTCGCCTTTACTTCAGTGTAAAGGTCATTCTCTATTAATTTCTTTTGTTTCTCTTTTATCTCTAATAGCAAGTTGTAGTTTTCATGCTTTCGTGCTTGCTTTTCAGCTGAATGTAAGATCTTCTCTGCTTGTTTGTATAAACCTTTGTTGTAAAGAATCTCAGCACTATGTATTGATCTAAAAATTTGTGCGTCAATTGATGATGTTGAATGAAAAGTATCTAAGCTTTTAAGAATGTTGGCATATAATCTGGCCTTCGTAATAGAGAATTTGTTGAGTAATGCTTGTCCTTTGAACTTGACAAATACATCTTCTTCGTCATACTCATCCATCTTGTCTAAAAAGTCGAACAGCTTTATGTAAGAATTCTCTTCACCAATGGTGTGCCTTGAAGAAAAGACTTTGAAATACCTTTTCTCACTCTTATTTAAGCTTTTGATCAGCTCGTGTAAACTATTAGACGCTTTGTTAGACATATATAAAAATTGGGTTGTTCTAGCATCTTTTGTTGGGCTTCAAGATGATTTCAGAACATGAATTACTACTTATTCCTCATTCAATCTAAGACAAACAATTTGATTTGATTGACAGAAATGATATTAATGAGCATATAATCGAGTGAATAGACATGTTTATTTATTTAACGGTATTTTTAACCTAACCCTAATAAAGGATACTGATTTTCAGCTGTTTGAGGACACTTTTATTTTCATGACATTACTGTGACAAAAGCAGGAAAGAGATTGACGATTTTTGCAACCCAATTGTTTTGAAACGGTTTAATGTCATAGCATTCACGCACCACACCATTGGTGTCGAAGAGATAGGAAAATTTCATCTTGAAGATGATCAAATCCAATCTAAAATGGAGCACTTAAAAGTTCAACTTAATTTGGACGAGTTGATGTACGTTTCTACTTGTAACAGGGTAGAGTTCATTTTTGTTTCTACTTCTGAACTCAATGACAGTTTTATCACACACTTCTTAAATGAATTTAATGAAGATTGGGATCAGAATCATCTGAACTTATTGGTTGATAATTGCAAGTTGTGGAATGGTATTAATGCGGTCAATCATTTGATTGAAGTCGCATCTTCTCTTGATTCAATGGTAATTGGTGAAAGAGAAATCATCACACAAATGAAAACGGCTTTTGATTTGTCAAGAAAGCTAAAACTCTCAGGTGATACGATCAGAATTGTGATGAGACAAGTGGTGCAAACTGCTAAAAAGGTTTACACTGAAACTGACATTGCAACTAAGCCCGTCTCTGTTGTTTCTTTGGCCTACCATCAGTTGAAGACAAGAGGGCTAAAAGCTGACGCAAGAATTTTATTCGTTGGGGCAGGAGTCACAAATACGAATATGGGCCGCTTTTTATTGAAGCATGGTTTCACAAATTTCACTGTTTTTAATCGTTCATTAGAGCGCGGAGAGCTGTTGGCAAAATTGGTGAAAGGTAAGGCCTTAACTTTAGATGAAATTCAGAATTATTCTGAAGGATTTGATTTATTGGTGTGTTGTACGGCCGCTAAGAGTTCGGTTATAACTCCGACAATTTATAAGTCTTTATTGGCTGGTGATTCAGATAAAAAAATAGTTGTTGATTTGGCTGTTCCTTCAGATCTTGATAAAGAGGTTAAGAATAAATTTGAGGTAGACCATATTTCAGTTGAGCATCTGAAAAGCATTTCAGAAAGCAATATCAAAGAAAGAAAAAAAGAACTTATAAAGGTTCGACAGATTATATACGAAGCGGTTGAAGAGTTTAAGCAAATCTTTAAAATGCGCCAAGTAGAAATTAAAATGCGTGAAATACCTGAACGTGTAAAAGAGATTAAGCAAAAAGCCATTGAGGAAGTTTTTTGCAAAGAACTAGATGCTTTAGATGATGACTCGAGAGAGGTGGTAGATAAGATTCTAGATTACATGGAAAAGAAATACGTGAGCGTACCTATGATCATGGCCAAAAACATGATTGCCAAAAACGAAATTGAACACAATGAAGATTAGAATCGGATCAAGAGGAAGTGACTTAGCCCTATGGCAAGCCAATTTCGTAAAAGATGAATTAACTAAGGCGGGTCACGAAGTTGAGATTAAGATCATCATTACTAGAGGTGATAAAATTCAAGATTTAAGTTTTGACAAAATTGAAGGTAAAGGATTCTTCACTAAAGAAATTGAAGAGAGCTTATTAAACAATGAAGTTGATTTGGCAGTGCATTCGCATAAAGATTTAGAAACATCTTCACCTGATGGATTAACCATTGGGGCAGTTTCTTACAGGGAAAATCCGGCAGATGTTTTATTGATTAACAAGGACGCCGTTTCTGAAATCAATGTTTTAGACATTAAAGAAGGAGCCGTGATAGGTACTTCGAGTGCAAGACGTCAAACTCAATTGAGAAGATTGCGTCCTGATGTTGAGTTAAAAGATTTGAGAGGTAATGTTCCAACTAGAGTGAATAAACTCAGAGATGGTGGATATGACGGAATCGTTTTAGCGGCGGCAGGTTTGAAAAGATTAGAATTAGACCTTTCTGATTTGAAAGTGGTGGAATTAATTCCTACAGCTTTCGTTCCGGCACCTGCACAAGGTGTGTTGGGATTACAAATTAGAGAAGGAGACGAAGATGTTAAGGCTGCATTAAGCATATTGCATAATGATGAGGTCGCTAAGCAAATTGAAGTTGAAAGATCTGTATTAAAAGGAATGGACGGAGGATGCCAATTACCCTTAGGAGTTTATTGCGTAAAATCTGAAGGTGACTTTGTCGTCTATACAAGTTATGCAGACACTAAAGACGGAGTAGCAGAAGTGAATTCGTTTAAATCAGCTGATTCAAAACACCTGGTAGAAACAATCATTCACGATTTGCAATATGAGTAAGGGAAAAAACATATTGGTTTCTCGAAACTTGAAAACTGATTCACCTTTACGAATTTGGGCTCAAGATAACGGGCATTCTTTGATTGAACTTCCATTCATTCGAATTGATCCTGTCGTGGGAGTTGAGATTCCTGCTACTGATTGGGTGTTCTTCTCATCTCCAAATGGCTTAGATATTTATTTTAAACATTATCCTTTATTAGCTCCAAAGATTGGAGTGTATGGTGAAGGCACCAACAGCCGACTTAAACGTTTAGGGATGCAGGCAAATTTTGTTGGAGATACTTCAAAGAACCCAGCTCAAATTGGCGAAGAGTTTTTTAATTCAATATCACCAAAAGAATCAGTTTTGTTTCCGCAAAGTCAGTTGTCAAAAAAGAGTATTGTTGGTTTGAATAAGGTAAATGAATGCATTCAAAAAGTTGTTTATGAAACGGCTCTTGAGGCAAGTGAAATTCATGAGGTTGATTATGCGATTCTTTCTTCGCCTTCAAATATTGATGGCTACTTAATTCAAAATGAAGTTCGGAATACAACTTTTATCGTACTTGGTGAGACTTCAAAAAATCACTTCACTACACTCGGATTAACTGATAAAATTATTGTGCCAGATTCGGCAAGTGAAGAGGCTGTTATTCTTCTTCTTGAGAGCTTGATGAAGTAGATTCTTCAGTGGTAGCTCCAGCTCCTTTTTCTCCATACATCATTTGCTCTTCGTGAGCAGCTTCGGCAGCTAATTCTGCTTCGGGTGTAGGCTTTCTAAAGAACCTTTTGTAATTCAAAATAACTAATCCTACTCCGAGAGAAATTGCAAAGTCTGCTACATTCCAAATAGCAGCAAAGATTTCTTGACCACCTAAACCAAATGGCATCCAACTTGGCCATGTAGCCGTAAACTGAAACATGTCAACAACACTTCCCAATAAAAAACCATTTGGCCTTAATTGTGGATTACCAGTAGCGTCAGTTACCCATTGATTGTTTCCGTCAAGGGCCCAATTCCATGCAATATCAGGATCTAATGGCCAAATAAAGTCGTAGAACATACCGTCAATTAAATTGCCGGCCGCACCTGCAAATATTAATCCAACTGATAAAACCATCCCCAAAGTGACATCTTTCTCTTTGAGTAATTTTTTAATGTAAAAGCCTATACCAACTATCGCCAGTATTCTGAAAATGGTAAGTGCATATTTTGCTAATGCCCCTGAACCTAGTGTGGTTCCGAAGGCCATCCCTCTATTCTCAATGTAATAAATTTGAAAAAAGCCATCTACCACACTCATTTGTTCATGAGGTGCAAACTGAGTTTTTACTAATACCTTGACAATTTGGTCTAGGATTAGAATTCCAGCTATAAGAAGAATGACTTTTTTTCCCAAAGCTTTTTACCCTTGGGCGTTTTTAGCTTCGATACTTAAAGTAGCGTGAGGCACTAATTTTAATCTTTGCTTTTGGATTAATTTACCAGTTACTCGGCAAATTCCGTATGTTTTATTCTCAATTCTAATGAGGGCATTGCTCAAGTTCACAATGAACTTTTCTTGACGTACAGCAAGCTGTGCCATTTCTTCACGAGACATTGTCTCCGAGCCATCTTCCATCATGTTAAATGAACGTCCTGTATCATCAGTTCCGTGATCATCACTGTGATCAAGCTGTCCTTTTAATAATTTTAAATCTTCTTTCGCCTCTACTAGTTTTGCATCAATAATTGCACGAAACTCTTGTAAATCTTTATCTGAATATCTTGTTAACTCTGCCATGAGCTTTAATTTTTGAATGGAAACAAATATAATTCAATTAAACATAGGTTTTACGCCAAAATTCAATTTTAGAAAAAAAGTAACAAAAACGTTTTAAATGAACCATATCGCGACTTCTGGCTTATCTTTGTTGTTTAAATTTTGTTAAAATGAACTTGATATCATCTCTGAATAAGCGCTACGCATGCAAGAAATTTAATCCTGACAAAAAACTTTCTCAGCATCAAATTGAGGAAATTATTGAAGCTGGAAGATTGACGGCAACTTCATATGGAGCGCAGTTAATGAAATTTGTTTTGGTTGAGAATGAAGAGGTCAGAGAAAAGCTGGTTAATTGTTCTTTTGGTCAGAGACAGGTTGCGGACGCTTCACATTTATTAGTGATTTGCAGAGAACGCGATATAGACTTGTCTCATTTTGAAGATTACATATCAAGAGTATCTGAAGTCAGAGGAACTGAAGTTGAAAAGTTAGATGGTTTCAAGAACATGATGACTAATTCTATCCTCACTAAATCAGAAGAAGAGCAAGAAATTTGGATGAATAAGCAATGTTATATTGCCCTCGGTAATTTACTCACGGCATGCGCAGTTCTTGAAATTGATTCTTGCCCTATGGAAGGTTTTTTACCTGAAGAGTATGATGAGATTCTAGATTTAGAAAAACAAAATTTGGCTTCAGTTTTAGTATTGCCCGTAGGTTTCAGGGCAGATGATTGCCCGAATGCAAACAATAAAAAAGTAAGAAGAAAGACCGAAGATTTTTTGGTGAAAATCTAAAGTACAATCAACTTTTTGGTCACTGTCGCAGCTTCACTTGAAAGCTGAACAAAGTATAAACCTGATCTTAATCCTTCAATTGTTTGTTGTGAGCTTATTGTCATTTCTTTAATCACCTTACCACTTTCGGTAAAGATTCTTAAATGAGCATTTTCATTTGGTATGTTCCCAATTACGATAGTTCCTTTTGAAGGATTTGGATAAACATTAAATTCAAATTCACCAACATCTGAAATGCTTGCAGGGTTTCCGCTAATTAAATCTATTCGTTCATTTTCTAGCACACCTCTCATTAAATCAACTTGACCTAAAGTGAATGAGTTTTGACAAGTTTCGGCCGAATAATCCATGTAGTTCTCAACCATATCTGGCAGGTCACCTAAAGTGGTAATGTTATCTGTACATGTATTTTTCGTGGTGTCACAGTCTTGATTTGATTGATCATCAGCATTTGGTGTGTCATCAATACCGTCTTCTTCAGTACAATCACCATCTCCCCAAATATGTCTTAATCCTAAGTAATGTCCAACTTCGTGTACACATGTTTTACCTTCAACATCTACTGGTCCACCACCTAAATCTAATGTGTTCGGATTATTAGAGCCAAAAGCTTCAAATTCTATGACAACTCCGTCACTCAAATTGTCAGCTGAACCTGGAGGCCAGTTAGGCAAGTTATTCGGTGGACTTGCATATCCTAATAAAAATGGAGTGCTAAAAAGCTGCATATTACAAACCCAGATATTTAGATATCTCGATTGGTCCCAAGGGTCAATTCCGCCATCCGCATCACTTTTCACCCCTTCTGCTGGACTTCCCCCAACTCCTAAAAATGAAGTTTGAGTTGTATTAGTTCTTGTAATTCCTGTCGTAGGTTGTCCACTCGGGTCAATTTGCGCCAGTTGAAATTGAATAAATGAATCGCCTACAATAGTTTCATAATCATCTCTCATGTTAACCGTATCGGCATTCGTTCTTCTGAAAGATTCGTTAAGAATGTCAATTTGATTAAAAACGATACTGTCATCCAAATTTTCAGAAGCATCATTATAAACAATATGCACTACAACCGGAATCGTATATACAGTTGATCTGTCAGCACTAACTGAGGTTTTCGCTCTTTGAAAAGACTCTTCAACTGAATTTAAGTAACCAGGAGTAAGTTGTTCTTGATGAAGCATAGCTTCATGTGTGTAGCATTTATGAACGTTTTGAGCAGCTGCGTCTAATGTGAAAAAGACAGCCAAAAGAAGTATAATTTTATTCATGATGTGAGGATTTAATTCAAATTAAATAAATTATGCACACATAATGAAAGAGATATTTATTAACGGTTGAATCCATTTTTGGGAGGTGATTTTGAATAGCTTAGATTATTTTTTTGGTATCTTCAATCGGTCAATGAAAATTTCTCTGCTAATAATATTATTCACTTTCTCTTGCGTTAGTTATGGTCAAGAAGAAGTGCAGATTGAAAAATTTGAGTCAGAATTAGAGCGAGTGAATTCGGATACTGCAAAAATTCGTCTCTATCACCTTTTAATAAATCAATTGAAGAATTCGGATATTGAAAGATCTCAATTCTATGAAAATAAAGCGTATGAACTTGCTGAAAGATCAAGTAGTCAAGCGGTAATTGTAAGGGCTGCTATTATTAAAGCGAGTTCGCTTAGTCGTATTGGAGAATATTCGAAAGCAATTGTGACAGCTCAAAAAGGTCTCGACTTGATGAGGGCTGATTCAATTCAATTTGAGAAAAATTCTGAGATAGAGAATGATTTGATGGCCCAGTTATATAATCAAATTGGGCAAGGTTACGATTATCGATCGTACTATGATGATGCCTTGAAATATTACTTAAAATCACTTTCAATTTATCAATTTCTTGAACGAGAAGACCGCATTGCAACTGTGCTGAACAATTTGGCTATAGCTTATATGTATATGGGTGATTTGGATAATTCAGAGAAATATTTCAATAAGTCATTTGATAAATACATATTGATTGATAGTTCTAATGCTTATCAAATCAAAATGAATCTTGGAATCATTGAAGCTTCAAGAGGTAATAAAGAAGGAGCTCTTTCAATTTATAGAGAATGTTTAGACTTGTTCAAGCGATACGGAAATTTACAAAGCCAAGGATATGCTGTTTCGAATATCGGTGATATTTATAGATCGACTCAAAAGAATGATTCTGCTCTCATCTATCTTGAACAAGGAGTAGCGATTGATTTAGAATTAGGCAATATAGAAGGTGCTGCAATAGATTATGGAATAATGGGAGCCATTTATATTCAGGAAAACAAGTATGATTTAGCCGAAAAGTACTTAAGTATGCAATTGGAAATAGGTCGGGATCTTGACCGGAAATTCACAATTCAAGAGGCTTACAAGGTTTTCACAAGATTAGAAAAAGCAAGAAATAGACCTGCAAAAGCATTGGAATATTTTGAGCTTTACACTGTTTACAAGGACAGTATCAGACTAGAAAGTAACTCTAAGGCTATAGGAAAAATTGAAGCAGAAAGTGAATTCAATCAAAAGCTTGCTGTTCAAAATGCGACAAACGATAAGTTACTTGAAATTGAAGAAGGAAAGAGAGCACGGCAATCAATAATTACCTATTTCACAATTGGAGTTTTAGTTGTGATTCTATTCTTTGTTTACTTCTTATTTAAATCGCTGAGAAAAACCAAAGAACAAAAGAAACTTGTGGACCAAGCGAAACTTGAAATTGAAGAAAAGAATACAGAACTTACTGACTCAATAAAGTATGCTCAACGTATTCAATTGGCTTTACTGAAAGAGGATGAAGAAGAGGTAGCCGTTCTACCTCCTCATTTTATTTTATTCAAACCAAAAGATATTGTTTCAGGTGATTTTTATTGGAGTTACCACATTGAAGATTTCTGGTATATAGCTGCAGCAGATTGTACCGGACATGGTGTGCCTGGGGCAATGTTAACTATGTTAGGAACTGCTTATTTGAATGAGATTTGTGTTGGGGGAGTTGTACTGAAGCCTGGAGAGATTTTAGACAGACTCAAGTCTAAAATCACAAAAGAATTGAGTCAAAAAGGTTTGAAAGGTGAGTCTAAAGATGGGATGGATATGTCATTGCTCAGGATGAACTTGAAAACTAAAGAAGTTCAATGGGCTGGGGCAAATAACCCACTATACCAAATCTCAAGCGGAGCCCTGACTGAAACAAAGGCAGATAAACAACCGATCGGCTATTCGGATAATGTAACGCCTTTTACCAATCATACCGTAGAGTTAAAAGAAGGAGATTCGATTTATTTGTTTACTGATGGATATGCTGATCAATTTGGTGGGCCGAAAGGTAAAAAATTCAAGTATTCGAATTTCAAAAAATTGTTGGTTGAAACTGATTTAGAAAATGCAACAAATCAACATGATAAGCTTGACAAAACAATAGAAACTTGGAAAGGAGAATTAGAGCAGCTAGACGATATTTGTATTATCGGAATAAGATTTTAGAGCAGCTTGTATATCCGATCATAATCTCGTAAAATCTTGACGTCAAAAGTGCTATACTCTTTCGGGATAGCATAAATATCAGTTATACTTTCAATAAGCTCGACGGCGTCATACAATTGGTCTACCGTCTTGAACTTCTTAACGGTCAAAACTCTTCTGCCATTCTTGTATTCTTCTTCTTCTAACTTAAAACCTGAAGCCTTTATTTTGTCAAAATTGGCTTGTACTTTAGGTTCGTAACCTTCTTTTTCAAAGTAGCCTAACTGAATTCTGTAATAAGAGTTTTTTAAAACCTTTTTGATCTCTTTTTTTGCCTTCTTAATATTCACTTCAACTTCATCCAAATCACCATTTTCAATAGTTGAAATGTTTACCCTTTTACCATTCGAGTACGCAACTGGGAAAGCTCCAGGATAGAGGTTAGAAAGTTGACTTGCCGTTTCTCTAGCATCAGATAAGTTGTTGAAAATACCTACTGAGATATAGTTGTTATCTCCTTTTTTGAAAACATAACCACATTTTAAATGAGCCAACATAATTGAGAGATTGCGATCATGAACCTTGCCCCAACTGTGCTGAGCAATTTGTACGGTGAACAATTTACCCTCATTGGGGATAGCCTTTATGGTTTTCAAGCCTTCAAAATCATCAAAGAAGATTGATTTCTCTTGAGAGAATGTGGTGAAGGTAATGAACGATAAAATAAGTGATAGAAGAGCTTTGCGCATTGAAGCTTACTTTCTCATGAAGATTAATTTGTGTTCACCTTTGGTCACAAATAAGGCATCAGTTGCTGGGTCAAATACACACTTAATTTCAAATGTTGAAATTTCGTTTTTCGTTAAGGCGCCACTACCAGTGATGTTTGACCCTGTAATTACATTGTCTGATTTTTTAGCAATAAACTGGTCGCTTGGTTGAATGTGATTGTAATCATAATAAGTACCTAAAATGATTGTCGACTTATTCTCGCCAGTCACAAACTCTATTCGGCTTAGTTTTTCACCTGCTAAAAAGACAGGCGCGTCCTCTAATTCACCAACATATGCCCAAGTCCCTATTAAAGGATCACCTTCTTTAAGGGTTTCTTGAGAGTAAGAGCATACACTCATGAGAGCAACAAACAATAATAGAATAGTAGTTTTCATACCCCCAATTTATGGATTTTATGCGACTTATGAAATAAATAGAAAGACACTTTACTCATTTAGAGTAGATTGTGAAAAGATAAACAGTTGAAATATGAGGGAACAAAAAAAGGGTCTACCTATTGGCAGACCCTTTTAAAAATTAGTTTCTTACTTATTGTAAGATAATTCTTGTTGGAATTTTGTAATCATTTCCTGATAATTCAATAATGTAAATTCCTTTTGACAAGCCGCTTAAATCAAGTTTAACTTTTTCTTGATTCACTGAAGTAGACTGAATTAACTTACCATCTAATGAAAGTATGTTTATGCTAGCATTAAGAGGGTTTCCTTCAATATCAATTGTTACGATTCCGTTAGTCGGATTCGGGTAAACACTATATGAAAAGTCAGCATTTTCAATTGATAGTTGAGAATTCACAGTTACAACAAGTGTTTCAGTACATCCATTTGCATCAGTCACTTCAACTGTATATGTTCCGGCTGTTAAACCAGTTAAATCTTCAGTATCATCTGTGTCACCTGTACCATCATTATCCCAATCAAATGTATATGGAGATGCTCCGCCAGTAACTGTTAAATCAATTTCTCCGTCACTTCCAGCTAATTCATGTGTAATTGAAGAGCTCAAAGTCATTCCTGCAGGATCAGTTAACGTCACTGCTAAAACAGAAATACATCCGCCAGCATCCATTACTGATAGATTGTAAGTACCTGCACTTAAAGCAGTCAAGTCTTCTGCGTCATCAAAATCTCCTGTTCCGTCTGTGTCCCAATCAAAAGTGTAAGGAGCAGTTCCGCCTGATGGTGTAATATCTATCGAACCATCAGAAGATCCTGGGCATGAAGGGTTTACTGAAACCTCAGCAATAGCAGGTCCTCCTACTGAAGTTACGAGAACTGAGATGGTATCAGGACAGTTATTGGCATCATGAGCAATTAATTCATAATTACCAGCTGCCAATGCTGTTAAATCTTCGGCATCATCAAAGTCACCAGTTCCATCATTATCCCAATCATATGTGTATCCCGGAGTTCCACCGGTAACACTCACATTGATCGTTCCATCAGAAGATCCGCAATTGGCTGCTCCTACTAAATCAAGAGTAAGCTCTACAGCAGATGCTGGTTCGTTAATAGTAACGGTACCGCCTGTTGTACAGCCATTGGCATCCATTAATTCTCCTGTATAGTCACCTGCACCTAAGTTTATTAAATCTTCTGTATCATCAAAATCACCTAAACCATCAATGTCCCAATCATAGGTGTAAGGAGCAGTTCCGTCAATAGGAGTAATATCAATTGATCCTGTTGTATCTCCCAAACACAAGACATCAACCTGTGTCACAGTCACACTTAAGTCGGTTGAAACGATAACATCAAATGAACAGTCTGATGAATTACCGCTAGCATCTGTAGCCGTGTAAGTAACAGTAGTGGTATCGTGAGGGAAAGTATCTCCTGGGTTGTGTGAAGATGTCCATGTAATAGTACCTGCACAGTTGTCAACAGCTGTTGGAGGTATCCATGTAACTGTTGCGCCACAATTGGCTGCATTTGCTAATGCATTGACCTCTCCTAAACATGCGATTACTGGTGCGAGAGAGTCAGCAATCGTTACGTTTGAAACACAACTTGATGAATTCCCTGAAGCATCAGTGACAGTTGTAGTTACTGATACGGTAGTTCCAACATCAGTACAATCAAAGGTTGAAGGAACAGTTGTAATAGTAACAGCACCACAATTGTCAGTTGAACCATTATCAGTTAATACAGTTCCAATACTTTTTTCGGCTTTTACGCCTCTTAAACCGTTGATTCCTGTAGCAATTGATTCTGCAGTTCCACTTCCATCTGCTGCTGCTTTTCTCAGGTCTCCGGCAGTCGTACCCCAGTATAACATACCTGAAATTGGTTCATAATCAATACCAAAAGGCCCACTTTCTCCCGAATAAATTGATGTTAGAGTAGCAACACCATCCATACTTCCCATCATGATATCTCCAGATCCATTATTAGTTACCCATAACCTATTATTTAAAGGATCAATATCAATTTGTTTCGGAGTAGATACCCCATCAGAAAAGTCATAAAGAAGGGTGTTGTTAGCTCCATTTGCATCCATTGAGTAAACTTCTTCAGATTCATCTACATAATATACTTTATCCCCAATCGGGTCATAAGCAACTCCCGTGATCTTACTGTTCGCAAAAGCAAGTTGAGTTTGACCTCCAGTGCCATTTAAGTTGGCAACATAAACTCCATCATAAGATACAGTGAAAAAATACCTGCTATTTGCAGCATCTACAGCGACATCATGAGTGGGGTTGAAGTTGCCGTTATTAGAATTTGCTATGGGTGAGCCACTACCTACTTGTACATCAGCTGTTGAGATTGAATAGTTTTGACCACCTCCCCAATAAATGTTTCCAGAATCGTAGTCTAAGCCAATAGCATGACTTCCAGCACTTGCAACAACAGATGATGCTGTGCCACCATTAGGACTAATTGACCAAATGCTTCCGCCACTAACTGTAGAATAGAAAATCAAATCTTCTTGCGTATTTCCTCCACCAGCATTATCTATATAAACAGTCGCGTCTTGGCAGTTAGCGACAGGTGATATTGTATCCAATACAGTCACAGTTGCAGAACAAGTATCTGTATTTCCGGCTACATCAAGGGCAACCAAATCTACTGTATTTGGTCCTACATCATTACAATCAAAATCAAGTGACAATGCCGGTGTGGTTGATCCAGCAATCGTCACATCACGAAATCCTCCGTAACTTCCAGAAATAAGTGTTGTTATTACTCCAGTGCCATCTGATGCACTCGAATGCACTTCGTCGTTGGCACCAAAAGTAACCCAAAGAAGCCCATCTGTAACAGGATCAAAGTGAATCCCATAAATTCCAGACTGAGAACCCCAAGTGACACCTGCAGCAGCAAGACCATCTAAAGATCCATTCATAAGTTCATCTGTATTTCTATTCGTCCACCAAATTCTGTTAGTCGCAGGATCAATTGCTACTTGTCTTGGGCCTGAAACTCCATCTGTGTTGTCATATAACACAACCACCCCAGTACCATCTGGGTTCATGGATACAATTTCTTCATTACCAAGGTCGCAAATGATTACTTTATCATTGACAGCATCATATTCAACACCAGTTATTTGACCTGAGTTGTCGTAAATTTGAAGTGCGGTTCCTGTACCATCTAGGTTCCCGCTATAAAGTCCGCCTCCACTTGCTGTGAAAAACATTCTATTATTCGCAGCATCTATATCTAGGTCATGATGTTCACAACACATTCCACTTGCATTAGGCAAAGTAACATTTCCACCTCCACCAAAGGCATCAGCAGTATTTATTTCACTAGTATTTCCTCCAGGAACATAAATTTGTTCGTTGGTTGGCTCATATTCTATTCCAACTGGCCCTTCAGTTTGACCAATAAAAGAATTGTATAATACCGTCATATTCGATCCGTCTAAGTTTGAAGTCCAAACTTGATCAGTATTAACGGCAGTCATTACGAGTTTTATCGGTTTTGCAAAGTAAACGCTTCCAAGTGCACACAAATCATTTGAACCGTTATCTACTGCAGTTGCAGGTACCGTCACGTTTCCGGTAGCATCTAAATAAACCGTTAAATCTTGACAAACTGCATTTGGAGCAGTCACATCTGGCGCGCATTGGGCTTGAGCTCCAATAGAGGCTAACATTAGTCCACCTACGAGTAATATTCTATCTTTCATATTGTTATTGATATAAGGATTCTACTAAGATAAGCATATGAAGCTGAATTATATATATACAATTACCAAAAGTGATTTAAATCATGTCACAGTCACATTTTATGGAATTTCTGCTTCTTTTGAATCAATGGTATATACACTTCAAGTTTTTTGAGCCTGTTGTGCAGTAGATATCCGCTAAATTGAAAATATGAGACCCATCATTCTAACCCTCGCTTTACTTTGCTCAGTGCTTTCTTTTGGAAACGACATTCTTCAAAAGACAAACATGCAGTCATATGAGATTAGTATTAGAACAACTGTTGAACATTGGGGGATGGGAGATTCAGAGACTGATTTATTTCTGGCCTATTTGAAATCAAACGAGTATCAAAACTGTAAGAAATCAAGGGTAGATGAGACTGCTAAAGTTGCACCTTTGGGCAGGGTTGGAGATTCTTGTATTTACTATAATATCCCATTAGGTAGAAAAAAGCTATTCGGAAAAAAAGCAACTTTTCATAATGCCTTTGAATTAGAAACATATGATATTGAAGTAGATTTTGAAAAAATAGATAGTCTTTATGAGTATGATGCTTGTGACCCAAATGTCATGTTATACACAAGTTCAAGTAAGCCTTTTATTGATGTAGAGCAGCCTTATCTTTTTGATATTTCTGAAGCCATTATGAATGAGAGCAGTGATATTTTAGATTATGCTGAAAGATGTTATCTATTTGTTGCCAGTAGGTTTGAGTATGGAGAGCGTGAGTCTGGTTTCAAAACTTTGAATTATACCTTGCTAAATAGAAAAGGTGATTGTGGTAATTTGAGTTCTGTTTTTATCACTCTTTTGAGAATGCAAGGTATACCAGCTCGACACTTAATGGGGTTTAGACCAGATGGTGGATTGCATGTATGGGCCGATTTCTATCTTCAAAATTATGGATGGATTCCTGTTGATGTGACCTACAAACATGATTACCCTTCTCAAGACTATTTCGGAAAAATTAAGTTTGAGCACAATGGTTTCATTGTTCAAAGAGGAATTGCTCATCAAATTGATGTATTAGAAAGCCCAAAAAGAATAGCAGGCCTTCAGACATATACTTATGAAGTTTCATATAATAAACCTCATCATGCAAAGGTTTACATTTCACGTAAAGTGGATTGTGTAAAGAAAAGTTAGTCTCATTGATCTTTCCTGATCAAACACTTCTCGCTTAATTTCTGTATCTTAAAAAATAATTTTCGATAAATGGGGTTACCTTTTTAAAAGTGTGACATAAAGAGGTACAAACTTCCCAAATAATGACAGATAACGAAATAATATCAGCTTTAAAGTCGGGGCACAGAGAGGCCGCGCTTAAAGAGTTGTATAAGGAGTTTCCGAAAATTAAGGTGAATATTTTATCCTCAGGAGGAGACGAAGAAATTGCACGACATCTATTTCATGATAGCCTCATTCTTCTAATCGAAAAGGTAAACAAGCCAGACTTTAAATTAACAGCAAAACTTTCAACTTTTCTTTACGGTATCAATCGTTTTTTATGGAAAAACGAGCTCAGAAAAAGACATAGAAGCCCTGAGTTAGAATGGAAAGATACATTGATTTTGACCGCAGATGAGATTGGATATAATGAGGAGAAGGAGGAAAAAATGCAGGTATTAGAAAAGGTTTTGAATCAGGTCACTGAGAAGTGTAAGAAGATATTCGAGCTCTTTTACTTTAAAAAAGAAAGCATGACAGACATTGCTAAGAAACTGGAGTTTTCATCAGTGAATTCAGCAAAGACACAAAAGTACAAGTGTATGGAGAAAGCCATACAATTAGCCAAACAAAGTTTACCACAGACATGAGATCAGAACTAGAAACATTAGAACAAATTGACCAATATTTGGGTGGCAAAATGACTGCAGAAAATGCGGCTTCGTTCAAGGCTGAAATTGCAGCTGATCCTAAATTGCAATCATTGGTAAAAGACCAACAATTATTAATTCAAACTGTGAACCGTCAAGCACTCATGGCAGAGATAAATTCTGTTGCCGGCTTAGGTGCGGCTGGAGGAGCCGCCGGGGCAGCTGGCTGGGGGATTGCACAATGGGCAATTACTGCCTTAGTTGTTGCGGTTGTTGGAGTAGGCGGATACTTCATTTATGACAATTATCAATCAGAAGATTTACCAGTTGATTCATCTGAAGAGTTTCTTGCTGAGAATTCAATTGAAGTAGTAGCGTCAGATACTGGTGATATCATTTCATTTTCAATGGAGGACGGATTAGATTCTGATTTGAACGAAGATGAGATTAGTGAGTATGTTGAAGACAAAGTTGATGATCATACTGATGACAAGAATGTTTCTTCTGATGATAATATTGATAGAAATGACAATGTGAACACTATGGTTCCTTTCGTTACAGCCAATGATGTGAATGCGGTAAACAATAATGATAAGGATGAAAAAGACCTTTCTCAAACTCCTGTTCACAATGTCGCGAAAAACCGAAAAGCAACTTTCCCTGGAGGTTTGCTAAAGATGAAAGAATTCTTCAAGAAAGAGATGCGTTATCCGAGAACTCCAAGAGATAAAGGATTAGCCGGCACTGTAAAAGTGAATTTCTTGGTAACAGCAGACGGCAAAATTATGGAGCTTTCTTCGAATTGTTTCATACTTAAGGATGCTGAAGGATTGAAGTTGTCGCAATTTAAGTTTTCAAGCAATGGAAAGTCGAGAAGAATCTTCGAAGAAAAGGCAGAAGGAATTTTTAGAAAATCATCTCCGTGGACTCCTGCTACAAACGCCGAAGGTAATCCGACATTATCAGAGCAAACTTGGTATGTGAATTTTGATTTGAATGGTGAAAGTTCGATTTATCAATTAGAGGATGACATTTTGCATGAAGAATTCAAATATCATGATTGAAAGAAAGAAGTAGATTCTGAAATTACTTATATAACCAGTAGGTTGGGTTGATGTTTGAAATTCGTCCGTCAGAAGTTATTTTTCTGATTTCAAAATGAACATCAGAAGTACCAGATGAGTTAATAAGAAGTGAACCAATTTCTTTCTTAGCCGCCACGTGGTCACCAGCCTTAACATAAGTTTCTTGAAGGTTTGAATAAATGGTTCTATAGTTCCCATGTTTAATGATGATAGCTTTTCCAGCACCCGGAATCACAATGACGGATGTAACATCACCTTCGTAAACTGCTCTCACAGTAGACTGCTTGACGGTCGTAATGTCTACGCCATTATTTTGGGTGAAAACATTTACGTGAACGGGATGAGGTTGCTTTCCGAATCCTTTAGTAATCTCTCCTTTTTTCACTGGCCATGGTAATCGCCCTTTGTTTGCCTCAAACCCTTTATTATTAAGTTCAACTTCTTTTGTGTCAGCAACCGACGGCGGTTTTGAGTTGTTCTTTTTTCTCTCAGCCAAGATTTCTTTATTGATGGCCGCATTAATTGCCGCTTGAATTTCTTGTGATTTCTTCTTTTGCTGCGCTAGTTCTTGCTTTAATTGCTGCTCTTTACCTTGTAAATTTTGAATGGTAGATTTTTGTTTCTCACGATCACGAACGTAATTTTTTTGCTCTGAAACTTTACTACTGGCTAAATCTTGCTTTTCAATTCTTTTGTTTTCAAGCTCTTTTAAATTACTGCTGAGCGTTTCAATATTCTTTTGAATTTTTAAAATTTGATCTTCTCTATATTTCTTGAGCTGATTGATGTACTCCATTCTTTTATTGGCCTGATTAAAAGACTCTGAAGAAAGTATAAAGACTAAAGATGCATTTTCATCACGCATTTTATAGGCCTGGCGAATCATCCTTCGATATTGTTCTTTTTGTTGTTCAATGACAAGCTCAAGTGAGACCACAGCTTTAGCCATCTCATCTATGTCTGAATCGAGATTGGCCAATTGTTGTTCAATAGTATTTAAGAGGTCTTGTCGATATTCAATTTTACGTTCGATCAAACCCAAATTGGCCGTTAAATTGTCTTGATCTTGCTTTGTGCTTTCTAAAAGTTTCTCGGTAAAATCAATCTTTTTCGCCAGTTCTTGTTGCTTCTTTTTTAAGCGGTCAGATTCTTTTTGCTGCGCAAACGAAAGGCCTGATAAAAGCAGTAAACAAATCAATATGATTCTAGAATTTTTCACTCTTTGCATTCACTGTAAGAATCAGGGATGTTGATTTTAATACTCTTCGGATCATTCAATTTTGGAGTTCCATAATCCAAATTAATGAATGTTGAATCCATTGGGTTCAAGATTTTAATCTTGGTTTCTTTTGGAAAGTCTGAGCCTTCTACTTCTTGTCGCTCAACATAATCAATGATAATATGAGTGAGCATAGAAGGTGCGTTAATTTCAATTTGTGCAAGCGCTAAAGTGCCACAATCTAGTTTGTATCGAATGAAAATTTCAGAAGCTTCTTCGTCTGATAGATTATTCTCTAGCAATTTCTTCATCATCTTTTTATCATGAGAAGCAAGAACATAATACTGTTCATTTTTGTGCGGATAAAGTTCAGTAGAATCATTAAGGCCAAATGGTTTTCCGAGAATCATGTCTTGCAGTAACTGATAGTTTAAATCTATACCGAACCGATCAGAAAAAGACTTATAGGTATTCTTTGAATAACACTTAGTAAGTTTGTTGGTGAAGGCGACAGTGTCTTGATCAGTCAAATAGGCCGCACCCACAATTCCAGCAACTTTAAGCACACCTGAAAGCGCAGAGTCGGGTCTCATCTTTAAGGTAGTTTTGAATGATTGTGATTTTTTACTGTCTTTAACTTGACATGAAATTTTAGAATAGTAAAAAGTGTAATTCGTTTCACTTTTTGACTTCAAAAGATTTACTAACTCATCTGCATCTTTCTTTGGGCAATCAGCAGTTCCTCCAACTTTTCCAGTTTTACATCCAATCAATAAAAAAATGGCAAATAAGGTAGGTATGGCAATTCTATTCAGCATAGTAAGTTTTATCAGTCAATTTTCTATTGAGAAGCTTTGTGTCACGACCTGCATCTTTGGCTTCTTGCCATTTTTCAATGCCTTTTTCAGTTTCTCCTAATTTGAACAGAGCGTCTCCGAGATGTTCAATGAACATTGGGTCTCTCTCATAAATCAGTGCGTTTTCAAAATATTTTTTTGCTCTTTCAAATCCATCAGATTTAAAATAAATTGTTCCCAAGGCATCTAGCAAATACGAATTTGTTGGAGATTCAGCTAAAGCATTTTCTAATGTTTTAATTGCCCCATCTTTATCACCTGTACCGAGTTGAGCATTGGCTTTTGAGGCATATAAATTGCCATTATAAGGGTCTAGCTTTTGTGCTTCATCAAAGTGTTTAAATGCTTCATCAAAATCTTTTGACATGGCAGATGTTTTCCCCATTTGATGCAGAAACTCAGCCTTTAGTGGGTCATCATTCACAACCAAATCTTTTCCAAGAAACAGCCACTCTTCAGCAGTTTCGAACTTTCCAGTCTCTCTTGCTCCGATTCCAGTCAGTAGATAAACTTCAGGTTGCGAAGGATAAACGTCAATGGCCTTCTCGCCATATACCCTCATTTCTTCGTAATCTTCTAATTGATAATTAATGAATAATAATTGTCTCCAACTATTATAGTTTCCAGGGTTGATTTCGGTAACGATTTTGAATTGTTTAGCCGCTTTTCTGTGTTCACCTGATTCTCTTAAAAATATACCATAGGCATAATGCATTGTATCGTTTTTAAGATCTTCATTATAGATAATTGAGTACAGTTTTTCAAGGCCAGTTTTAATTTGAGCGGCATCTTCATTCTCATTGAAGGCGTATGGCTCAAGACTTTGAATGAGGGCAATTTTACGACTCATAATTACATCATCTTCAGCAAATCCTTTTTCTAGATATTGAAATGAACCTTCTAAATCGCTATCGCGTAATTTGATGTCGGCCATCATTAACAAAGCTTCACCCGATTTTGGATGAGTGACTAATACATCTTTCAACGCTTTTTCTGCTTTATCTTTTTGATTGGTTTTAAGAAAGTAATCTGCGATTACTAACCTATTCTCTATATTGTTTGGGCTATCATCAATTAATGACTGCAGTTCTTTTGCAGCTGATTCTTCATCCTTTAGCTGTAAATAAAGATCATGCTTCGTCAAACTCAGATTAGGAGATTTCCCTGTCTCTACTTCAATTTCATCAAGCATGGCAATCGCTTTTTTGAATTGATTAGAATGAATCAAACTTTCAGCATATCTGAACTTGATATCTAAGTTTTTTTCATCTTCAATGATCTTAGATAAGAAGTCGGCGCTTTTATGATAATCACCTTTATCATAGTAAAGTTCACCTAGTTTTATGATGTACCACTTATTCTCTTTGTCTATTTCATATGCGGCCTGAGCGTGAGATAATTCTTTGTCAGGATGCCCCATCATTTGGTGTAGATCAGACAAGGCATAATGTGCAGCATCACTTGATTGATTGATGCTCAAACACTTTTCAAAGTGTCCTTCAGCGAGATCATAGTTACCTCTCATTTTCTCTAAGATGCCGAGATGAAAGTTCTTTTTGTATTCATCTTCAACGGCATGTTTCAGCTCCTTTTCTTTCAAGTCTTTTCCTCCCTTACAAGAAGTCAAGGCTACTCCTGAAACAAGTGTGAGCGCAATAAGCAGGTATTTAAATCTCTTTGTCAAATTAATCTATAGTTGTATAATCTCCAATGCTGATATCTCTAGCTGAACTTAGTACGTTAGCATGATTACCAATCATTGAATCTTTTATGTTTGCATTTTGGATTGTGGCATCCTTTTGTATGTTAGAATTCACAATTACCGAATTGGTTACCGAACTATTCGCCCCAACTGATACATGTGGTCCTATTACAGAGTTTGCAATTACTGCGCCATCCCCAATAAAACAAGGTGGTATAACTACTGAATTTTCTATTTTGGCTGAGTCAGAAACTAATTTCGTGTCCTTATCAAATTCTAAAACTCTTTGGTTCGTATGAACCGTAACAACTTTGTTACCACAATCAAGCCATTCAGTAACTTCTCCTGGTTTGAACTTGGTTCCTTTTTCAGTTAATCTTCTGAATCCGTCAGGCAATTGATATTCTCCACCTTTCATGATGTTGTTATCAATGAGGTATTGTAATTCTGTTCTTAAACCAGCACCATCTTTGATGTAGTAAATACCAATCATGGCTAAGTCAGAAACGAACTCCTTCGGTTTCTCAACAAAGTCTGTTATTGTTCCTTCTGAATCCAATTTTACAACTCCAAAAGCCGAAGGATCTTCAATTTGTTTTACCCATAAAACGCCATCAACATTTGGGTCCATTGTGAAGTCTGCTCTGAACAATGTGTCAGCAAAAGCGACTACAACCGGGCCGTCAAGCATTTCTTGAGCACATAAAACTGCATGAGCAGTTCCCAAAGCTTCGTCTTGATAATAGATGTTTCCTTTTGCTCCGAGTGATGCTGCAACTTCTTTCAATTCTGCCTCAACTTCCGCTCCAAAATCTCCAATAATGAATCCAATTTCGGTTACTTTTTCGGTAGATGTTTTAGCAATATCTTCTACTAATCTGTGAACGATAGGTTTTCCTCCTACAGGCACAAGTGGTTTAGGAACGGTTAAGGTGTGAGGTCTAAGTCTAGATCCTCTTCCTGCCATTGGTACTATTATTTTCATATTATTTTCTTTTTTCGTGCGTCCTCGCTTCGCGGGACTTTTCGTGCTTCGTTTTTCGTACGTCCTCGCTTCGCGGGACTTTTCGCAATTTCAGTTTACTTAAATCACATCAAATTCGAAAAACGGAACACGAAAAACACTTTCTTCGTTATTTAACTCCTGTACTTCCGAACCCACCTTCACCTCTTTCGGTTTCAGATAATCCAGAAGTCTCAATAAACTCTGCCTGTTCACATTTAGCTACAACTAACTGTGCAATTCGTTCGCCATCTTCAACTACAAAATCTTCATCAGATATGTTCACGAGTATTACCCCAACTTCACCTCTGTAATCGGCATCAATGGTGCCAGGTGAATTGAGAACAGTGATTCCTTTCTTATATGCAAGGCCAGATCTTGGTCTCACTTGGGCTTCATATCCTGCCGGAATTGCCATAAAAAGACCTGTTTTTACTAGGGCTCTTTGTAAAGGTTTTAGGGTAATGGCTTCATCAATGTTTGCACGTAAATCTACTCCTGCTGACAGAGGTGTTTCGTACTGCGGAAGTGCGTGTTTAGACTTGTTGATTAATTCAATCTTCATTTAGCTTGTTTGTTGACTATCAAAATTACTGAAATAAAAGGCTTGGCAGCTAAAAAATGTGATGAGATGTTCACAGTTGAATTTTAGTTATGAAATGATTCAAAAATATACAGGTCTAAGGTATATGGCAAAGGCTTTGATGCTTAAAATGTATCGCAAAAAATACATGAATTATGAAAACCTATGCTATTATGATCGCTCTTCTCTGGGCAAGCGTTTCGCTTGCCCAAGAAGATCAAAAATTAGAAGACTGTAAAAAGTATAAAAGTCTTTACTATCAATACTTAAGGCAAAAAATGTATCCCGAAGCCCGTGGGTTTTGGCTTCAGGCAAGAGAGAATTGTTCGGCTTGTAATCAGTTAGATTATAAGATTTATAAAAACGGTAGAGTGATTTATGCTAAACTTCGAAAGGACACGCCAAAAGAAGATTCAACACTTCGTGAAGGATTGACAGACTCATTGTTGTGGGTGTATGATGAAGGACTCGCTTATGTTAAAGAAGATTATTGGGCTTATGAATATGCCGCCTATTTGATCTATGCTAAAAAGTATGAAAAGGCGACATTGATTGATTCTCTAATGAGCAAAATGTATGTGGGTGATTTCCCAAAAGCTTCTCAAGTAGAACTTTACTTTTTGTGGAAGATTTCGAATAGGGGAAGTGAAAAAACACGAGGATTAACCGGAATAAAAGAGAATGCTGCACTAGATCTTTACAGAAAGCTTTCAATTGTAAACCATAGAGCTTTGGAGACAAAATCAGATAGTGCCGAATATTGGAACTCAGATATGAGAATGAGAATGGCTCTGATGAAAATTGCTCCTCGAAATGACAAAGCTCTTGAACAAATAAAAGCACTAAAAAGTGATAGGTCTCAATTTCCAAAAATTCTTGAAAGCCAATTGGAGCGTGACATGAGTTTGTTGGAAATGTGTGGAAAGATGGATTCTGAATATTATTCAGAGATCTCAATAGAAATGCTCAAAGAGTTCCCAACTTCATTTGGGTTTTCATCTTTTGCACATACCAGTTACCGATTAAAGAAGTTTGACTTAGCCATAGAGTACTTTCAAAAAGCAATTGAAGCTACCACTGATTCTTCATCCATTGACATTTGGAATTATAAGTTAGCGCTATCATATTATGGGGCTAAAGAATATAAAAAGGCGTTCAAGTTTGCTAAAAAAGTAATGAATGAACATAGAGTAGAAGCAATGAAACTTTGTGGAGACTGCATTGCAGCAATGGCTTCGGGATGTGGTAATTCAACCTTTGAACGTAAGGCGAATTATTGGTTAGCAAATGACTACTATAGAAAGGCCAAAGCTTTAGGAATGGATGTTTCGGCTGCTAAGTTTTTGAACTTGGCTCCTACTGTCGGTGAAGTATTCGATTATGGTTTAAATATGGGAGATTCATTCCATTTAGATTGTTGGAACGAGAGAACTGTTATTCGCTAGTTTGATTTTTTTTCAGCATTTTCAACGGTCGCTCCATCATCATGAATAGCCCCAAGAATATTAAGATGAGAATGGAAGAAATAATTGTATTCACGAGAATAGATCCGAAATCAATGAAGTAACCGATTGAAAAGAGCCCTAATGAAGCGAAGATGTAAAGCCCGGCTTTTCTTAGGTTGTATTTAATAGGGTAGTGCTTTTGACCCAGAATGTGAGAGGCTACCATCATTGCAAAGTATACACTAAGTGTAGTCCAGGCTGCTCCCATGTACCCTAGAACTGGAATTAAAGCAAAGTTTAACCCTAGAGTCAATATGGCACCACCAATAGCGATATAGGCCCCGAATCTAGTTTTATCAGCAAGCTTATACCAAATCGATTGATTGTAATAGATACCTAAGCAAATATTTGCGAGTAAGAGAATAGGCACCACTTTTAAACCTTCGTGAAATTCAGTATTCGGAATAAACCATTTGAAAAGGTCTAAGTTTAGAGCGATAACCAAGAACATTAAGCACACAATCGCAATAAAATAGGTCATCACTTTTGAATACACCTTGTCTTTGTCTTCGCTTTTTTCTTGTGCAAAAAAGAAAGGTTCGGCAGCATAACGAAAGGCTTGAATGAATAAGGTAATGAGTATTGAAAGTTTATAGTTTGCCGAGTAAATTCCGACCTGCTCTTGAGCGAACTTGAGTTCTTCAGGCGAGCCATCCCCCATCATCAATCTCTTTATTAATATCCGATCAACTGTTTCGTTAACGATTCCTGCAAAACCCGCTATCGCTAAAGGAAGGGCGAATATGAGCATGGCTTTTGCTAAAGCTTTATCCAAGATAAACTTGAATGCCGAAATCTCTTTGTAAAGCATGAGAGGTTTGACAAAACTTGCTATCAAGTTGGCTAAGAAAATAAAGCCAATCCCCATTGATAGTTCAGGATGTGATTTATCCCAAAAACCTAGAATAAAGATGAGGTTAAGAATAATGTTTACTCCTATTGAACTTAGTTGAATTAAGGCAAACTTCTTTGCTTCATCTTGAGCTCTTAGTTTAGCTAAGAATAATGATGTTGTGGCGTCAACGGCTAATATCGCCCCGAACCAAATAACGTAGTTTTTGAAATCTGGATAGCCCATCCAATCAGCAATTGACTGCGCGAAAATCACCACAAGAATCAGAAAAACACCACTAAGAGTCATTACAATCGAAGCGGCTTGATTGAACGTTTTCTCTTTGTCGTCTGATTTATTTAAAAAACGGAAGAATGTCGTTTCTAAACCGAATGTCAGCAAAACAATGAAGAAGGCTACATAGGCATAAAATTCAGAGATCACTCCGTAATCAGCCCTGTCAAAACCAAGAGTTTTATGAGTGTGAAGCGGAACAAGCAAATAATTAAGCAGTCTTCCCAAAATTGAGGAGACTCCATAAATGGCCGTTTGGCCTGCTAGTTTCTTAATTACACTCATATTCGTTTTTCGTGCGTCCGCGCTCCGCGGGACTTTTCGTTCTTCGACCAAGTGACGAAAAACGAGAAACGACTTTATTTTCTAAACTCAGCTTTTCTTTTCTCTACAAAAGCTGTTGTTCCTTCTATAAATTCAGGAGTACCAAAACATTTCCCAAACTCTTCTATTTCAGTTTGCATTCCGTTTACCCCATCTACATAATTAGCATTGATGGCAGTTATTGCAGCTCCAATTGCGTTTGGAGAATTCTTTAAAATCTTACCGGCAATTTTGTTCGCTAATTCCATCAGCTCAGCTTGAGGTACAACATGATTTACAAGTCCCCAAGATTTTGCGTCATCAGCAGATATCATTCCGGCAGTTGTTACCATTTCCATAGCTTTTCCTCTTCCAACTAATTGTGCTAATCTTTGAGTTCCGCCATATCCCGGAATCACTCCTAAAGAAACTTCTGGCAAACCTAAACGGGCATTATCTGAAGCGACTCTGATGTGGGCGCACATGGCTAATTCTAATCCTCCTCCTAATGCGAAACCATTTACGGCAGCTATAACGGGAGTCGTCATTTTTTCAATGAAGTTGAATAATAAGTCATGCCCAACAGCACTTAATTCTTTTCCTTTTTCAACCGAAAAATCAGCAAATTCTTTGATGTCTGCTCCTGCAACAAATGCTTTTTCTCCTGATCCTGTAAGAATTACTACTCCAACATTTGAATCATTGTTTGCAGCTGAAAGGGCCTGATTTAATTCAGAAATTGTTTCTTTATTCAAAGCGTTTAGCTGGTTCGGACGATTGATTGTTATCTTTAAAATATGTCCGTCTTGTTCTGTTAAAATGTTATTCATGTTCTATTTTGGTTTGGCAGAATTGATTTGACTTCGGCAATCTCAGTCTGTACAATCAAATCGCTCAGTTTATGTTCAACCTATAAAATTAGAGAATGTTGTGCCTGCCTTGGCTTAATACCTATCTTTTTTTGAACAGTTTTTTGTGTGCTGCTGTTTAGGTATTAATTGATGTTTAAATCAAGAGAAATTGTGTTGCTTTAAACCTTTTCATTATTTTGTAGTCATACAATTTCAATCTCAAAATCTACTCATAATGAAATTCAAACTATTTAACTATTCACTACTTCTTTCAGGTCTAGTTCTTTTTGCTGCAACATCATGTAAAAAAGAAGGTTGCACAGATGCCAATGCATCAAACTATAGCGAAAAGGCAAAAGAAGATGATGGTTCATGTACCTATGATGCTGGATCTTTGCCAACTGGTTATGAGAAATTTTACAACATTACGGATATCTATGTGGATGGAGGAAACGTCATTATTAAAACCACTGATGAACCAGATCACGTTTCACCATTTTACCCGACGGGACATGCCTTATACGCGCCCTATGATGGAACTAACACGAATTTTTCAACTGAAATAAGTTTGATGGGCCAAGCACAAGATCCAGACATTCAAGCGCAGAATATTACTTTTACAATTCCTGTGAATGCCGCTGAAAATTCAAGTCATGAAGCTACAGGTGGAGGACCAATTGGTGTTGCAATTAACGGAGTTGTATTTTATAGTCAATACAATGGCGCTCAGCAATTGCTTGATGACTTAGAATTTGATAATACCGATCAATATAGCGGACATCCTTCTCCAACAAATGGACAATATCATTATCATATTGAGCCAGCTTGGTTGACAAGTCAAAATGGAGATGATGCGTTAATCGGAGTGCTGTTAGATGGCTTCTTTGTTTATGGACCGAAGTGTAATGGTGTTACCATTACGAATAGCGACTTAGATGCCTATCACGGTCACAACTCTGCGACTTCTGATTTTCCTGATGGCGTTTATCACTATCACTGTACAGATGATGCTCCTTGGATAAATGGAGATGGTTATTGGGGAACACCTGGTACGGTTAACTAATGATCAAATTTTACTTTCTATTTCTTTTAGTGGGCCTGATTTCTTGTTCTTCGGACGAGGGAGAAGTGAATGATGATGAAACATCAGCTAGCGCAAAAGAGTTTTACCTTGATGACACTTTTGTTCAAGATTATGGAGTTTTCTACCATAAGGAAGAACCATTCACGGGTACAGTTCTCGATACCTTTGAGAATGGCGAGCTTGAATTGCGGATTGTTTATTTGGATGGACAAGAAAATGGTCTTTCTCAAAAGTGGTATGCAAACGGCCAAATCTGCTGGGAGAATAATTATCTCAAGGGAAAAAAAGAAGGCAATCAACAATCATGGTGGAGTAATGGGCAAATTAAATATGAAGGCTCAAGTCGTCTTGATTTGAAAGAAGGAGAACAACTTTCATGGCATCAAAATGGAGTAATGGCAGAGGCCAAATATTACACAGATGGTCGAGAAGATGGAAATCAAAAAAGTTGGAATTCAGAAGGAAAGTTGATCTCTAATTATACTTTTAAAAATGGTAAAAGATATGGCATTGTTGGAAGACAAGATTGCTACTCAGTTATTGAAGCTGAATAATATGATGGTGCTACTTTTTTTGTTGGTAGGCTGTGTCGAAGAAGCCCCAGAGGAAGAGGTGACTGATACTGTCATTGAGGATGAGGTTTTGCCCTTTTTTAATACGGCAGATTTGACTCCTGAATGGGTTTACAAGACAGACGCAGGTTTTGACGAAATACATACAATTGGAGACTTTTCGTTTTTAGATCAGAAGGGTGAGGTGTTTGATGAATCAAGTATTGAAGGCAAAATATATGTCGCCAATTTTATGTTCACGACATGTGGCGGGATTTGTCCTAAAATGACTTCAAACATGAGTACGGTACAAGATGCAATAATTGACAAGAAGGGTGTAATGTTATTGTCTCATTCGGTTATGCCTTGGGTTGATGATGTAGATAAGTTGAATGAATACGCAGATCTTAAGGGAGCTGATTACGAAAAATGGCGCTTTTTAACGGGTGAGAAAGAGAAAATTTATGATTTGGCCAGAACCTCTTATTTTGCTGAGAAGCGCCTAGGTCTGCAAAAGGATTCTTCAGAGTTTTTGCATACAGAAAATTTCTTTTTAATTGACGGTAAACGTAGAATACGAGGTGTTTATAATGGAACTCTTCCGGCTGAGATTAATCGTTTAGTTGAAGCAATAGAAATATTGCAAAAAGAAGAGAGTTAAGGAAAAAGATTCTTGTTGATATAGCAAAAGTGATTACACGACAATTCTCTTATCTTTATTGTCAAAATCAAACAAATGGGATATTGGCTAAAACGCTTAGGTTATTTGGTAACCAAAGGAAAATTTAGAAGTTCAGTTGCTGAACACAAGCATTCAAAAGGAATTGTAGACCCTGAAATGCTGTTGCCAACTATTACAATTGAAGAAGCTACAGATGACTCTGAACCGATTTTATCAGAGGTTGTGCATGCTGACGGAAATGTTTCAGAAGAGGAGTTGAGATGCATTGCCAAATTGGTAAAGTTTCACCAACCGAAAGGGATATTTGAAATCGGAACATTTGATGGGCGAACTACTTTGAATATGGCTCTCAATGCCCCTGATGCAAAGCTTGTAACCATTGATTTACCGCCCGAAGAGTTGCATTCAACTTCATTTAGAATTAAGAAAGCTGATCACTCGTTTATCAAAAAAGATATCTCAGGATCTCGTTTTATAGGAACAGAATCTGAAAGTAGAATTACACAGATTTATACTGATTCGGCTAAGTTTGATTACTCTAAATACGCATCTCAAATGGATGTTGTTTTTATTGACGGAGCGCATACTTACGAATACGTATTGTCAGATACTGTTAATTCAAGAAAGCTATTGAGAGATGGCAAAGGATTGTTGATTTGGCATGACTACGGATGGCGTGAAGTGATTCAAGCATTGAATGAGTATTATGAGAATGATCCTTATTTCAAAGGTCTCAAAAACATCAAAGGAACATCATTAGTATACTTGGTCGTAGAGTAAGACTATTTCTTCTCCCTTAGTCTCTTGTAGATTTTAATCGCAATCATTAAGGCAAATCCGAATAGGATAAAACAGATGGTACCAAGCCACCAGTTGCCATTTTCTTTAAGAATCACTAAGAAGACAATTGCTACTAGAAACAGAGTTGCAACTTCGTTCCATATGCGATAAAAATTGCCTGTTCTGGAATCTGAGTTTGATTGGAGTTTGCTAAAAAAAGCATGGCAAATGAAATGGTAGATAATAAGCCCTGCAACAAACGATAGCTTAATGTGCATCCAAGGTCTTGTCAATAATGCAGGTTGGTCAATGATCATCCAGGTACCAAAGGTTGTTGCCAAAACCATAGATGGCCAAGTAATGCCATACCAAAGTCTTTTTGCCATTAATTGATATTGCGGAATCAAGATGTCTTGTTCGTTTTGCGGACGTTCTTTTGCTTCGGCTTGATAAACGAATAAGCGCACAATGTAGAAAAGACCTGCGAACCAGGTAACCACAAAAATGATGTGTAATGCTTTTATTTCGAAGAGTGTACTCATCTATAATAATTCATTTCGTCTAAATACTTGAATACTGCCTCAGACAATAAATACTTCACATCCTTACCTTCTTTAACAGCCGCTCTAATGTAGCTAGATGATATTTTCATCATTGGCACATCTTTCAAGACCTTAATGCTATCGTGTTGGATTAGTTCATTTTCTGCAGTTGATGCGGCTTGTTTTTCTTGAATAGTTTCAACTCTCGGATAAACATAGATTTCATGATTCTCCAAAATGTATTCGTAATTTTTCCATTTATGAAAGCTGCGTAAATTATCTTCTCCCATTATAAGTACGAACTCTTTGTCGGGATGATCTTCTTTCAGTTTTTGAAGGGTAAAAACTGTATAGGATGGTTTCGGTAAATCAAATTCTACGTCTGATGCCTTGAGCTTATTATTGTCTTCAACGGCAATTCTTACCATTGCCAAACGGTGATGATCTTCTAATAAATTCGCTTTCTTTTTGTGTGGATTATGAGGTGAAACCACGAACCAAACTTCATTTAAATCTGAATTGTCGGCCATGTAATTACCTAGGATCAAATGTCCAATGTGGATTGGGTTAAAGGAACCAAAAAACAATCCTACTTTTTTCATCCAGCAATGAATTGAGTTACCAAATCTTTTGCTTCATGACAGGCCTTTTCTAGGTTGTCATTTAATAGAATATAGTCAAATTGTTCTGCCTTCTCCAACTCTCCTTGGGCTTTGCCGAGTCTTTTTTGAATGCTGTTTTCAGTTTCAGTTCTTCTATCTCTCAATCTCTGCTCTAACACAAACAGTGATGGTGGTTTAACGAAAATTGAAAGGGCATGATTTCTAAAGATTTTTTTCAAGTTGATTCCACCTTCGGCATCTACGTCAAAAACAACAGTTTTTCCTTTACTCCAAGCTTTTTCAACTTCAGATTTTAATGTTCCGTAAAACATGTCATTGTAAACTTCTTCCCACTCTACGAAGGCATCTGCTTCAATTCTCTTCTTAAATTCTTCTACTGATAAAAAGTGATAGTCTTCGCCATCTACTTCTCTTCCTCTTGGTTCTCTACTGGCCGCCGAAATTGAGAATTCAAGCTCGTCCATGTTTCTTAAGAGGTAATGAACCAAGGTCGTTTTTCCAGCACCTGACGGAGCTGAAAAAATCAAACACTTTCCTTTTATTTCAAATTCATGACTCATTGTTGCCTACAAAGTATTGAGTACTTGTTCTTTAATTTTCTCTAGTTCATCTTTCATTTCAACCACCAGTTTTTGCATTTCAGGATGATATGATTTTGAACCCAGTGTATTAATTTCTCTTCCAATTTCTTGAGAGATGAAACCTAATTTTTTCCCTTGAGATTTTGGTGCATCCATTATTTCAACAAAGTATTCAAGGTGTTTGCCTAATCTTTGTTTTTCTTCAGCAATGTCAATTTTTTCTATGTAGTAGATGAGCTCTTGCTCAAATCTATTTTTATCAACTTTAGCACCACCAACAAACTCCTCTAAGTTGTTTTCAATACGACCTTTAATGCTATCAATTCTAGCCTTTTCATATTGCGGAACCTGCTGAAAAGCATTAGAGATATTCGTTATTCTAGTTTTGAATTCGTCATATAATCCCGAGCCTTCTTGAGATCTGAATTCTAAATGATTCTTAGTTGCTTCTTTTACCAATGAGAAAATGTAGTTCCATTCTTCAGGATCTTCTTCTTCAGTTTCAGATGTGAAAATATCTGGCATTTTAAGAATTGTTGCCATTACATCATCTGTTTTAATCTCTAGGTGATGACCCAAGTCAACAATCTGCGAGTAATATCTACCTGCTAGTTCTTTGTTGATAGAGTATGACTTTGATTCGCCATTGGTCTCAACATTTATGTTGCACTCAATTTTACCTCTATCCAATTGCTCTGCGATATACTTTCGCAGTGAAATTTCATGCTCTTTGTATTGAGGAAGCATTCGGATGTACAGGTCCAGGTTTTTACTATTGAGAGATTTTATCTCAACAGTAATTTTTTTGTTTTTAAATGTTCCGGTAGCTTTTCCGAAACCTGTCATTGATTGCAACATGAACGATTAATTTCTACGAAAATACAATTTTAAAAGAGAACGCCTATAAATGCTGCAGTCTAGAAATAAAAAAGGCCTTCATCAAGAGATGAAAGCCTTTCTTTGCCAATAATTGCCTTATTAGAAATAAAGCAGACTAATCATGTGCAGGTTGCTTGGGTTAGTGTAATCATATTGATACACGCCCTCTTCTGCGATCATAATAGCAGTTCCGTTATTTAATATTAAATCTGAAGTTTGAATAGCAGGGAAATTGTATAATAAATTGTCTCCGCAATCGAGTGGGTCAGAGTTATCGTAAACTTTTAATCCTGAGTTTCCATCACAAATGAAAAGTAAGTCTCCTTCAACAGCTAATCCGTGAGGATCAGACATATCGTATTGTCTTTTCAATTTAGGCCACCATTTTTTAGATATGTCAATTACTTGAAGCTCATTTTCAACTCCACCACAATCTGAACCAGATCGTAATGTTACGTAAGCGTAATCTCCTTGAACAACAACTGGGTCACAAGACTCAACATGCTCAACTTCACCAGTTTCATTCGGACGCTCAGGGTTAGCACCTGCGTCATAAATTTTCATTCCTGTTGTAGTACCTACATATAAGTATTCTCCATCAGGGAATAAAGTTTCAGGATCAGACCATGTGTTTTGGCTTTGAGCGTAAACAGGATCTGTTTGGTTAGAGATATTGAATGATATTAATTCATCTTGATCTAACACATATAAGTGATTATTGATGATTGCCATTTTACTTCTTGATCCGGCAAGATTAACTCTTACTGAAGCTGAAGATTTAGTTTGCATTTCAGTTTGCTCACATTCTTCACAGTCAGCAACAAACCACTTAGCTCCAAATCCAGAAACATCTTTAGTCATCTCAACATTCCAGTCAACAACAACACCCCTGTCTTTGTAGATGTTAGCAATTGGATATTCGTCATTTGAAATTGGAGTAGAGTAAGTAAATACATCTTCATCTCTGTTTATCATTTTCGGCTCATTGATATTTGAGATATCAATAGTCACTAAATCAATAAAGCTATTTGCATATAAAGTTGTTCCGTCAACAGATACTTGCGTAGCGCCCGGAATATTCATGAATCCTAAAAAGTAAGGATTCGTTTGATCGTGATTATCTAAAATGTGAATGCCTTTATCTTCATCAACAACAAAAATATATTGGTTGTGAATGTAGATGTTACCAGGGTGTTCAACAGGTACTGCTCCGGCTTCAAAATAGAATGAAGTTCTAAAAGCGTCATAGTCCATATACACAGGAACATTGGCGTAAACTTCTTTGTTATCGTATTTTTTACATGATGTAAATGATCCAGCAACTATAAGTGCGGATAAGAAAAGTAGCGATCGTTTCATAATTCGTAATTTTTTGGTTAACTCAATCTGTGCAAAAAGCTTGCCAAACAAGGAGTTAAAGAATCTAACACGGTTTAGGAAAGATACGGAAAAGATTAGAAATTGTCAATTACTTAGCCGTTCCATACTTTTGTTTATACCTCTTTTTTGCGATTCCATTCGAGATTAGGAGCACCAAAATGGCAGGGCCAAATAACAAGACCGCAGAGAAAAGAAACAACCCTAAGTAAGAGAATGCTCTAATGATGACAGCCTTATTAGTTGGTTTTATCCCTTTTTTTCTACACTCAATAAAGTATTGACGGGAGTTTACTATTGATGCAGACAAAATTATATAGGCGATTCCGGCAAGGATGCCTGCGGGGATCAAGAACAAAATATCTATAAAGGCAAAGGCAGCAAGAATGGCAATTACAGGAAACCAAATGCAGAGTGCTTGCAAGAACAGATTTCTTGATTTTCTGTATTGTTCGCTCTGATGAACGGAATGATCAGGATTCTCTTTACCTTCTTCTAAGGGAATCCTGTTAACTTCATTGAAGGTTAGTTGTTGTTGCTCGTCTTCATCATCTGCTGTTTCTTCTATTGGAAAATACAATTTGCCTCCTTTTACAAATTTGACATCTTTAAAGTTGATAGTTGAATGAAGGCTGTCATTAATTGATAATTCATTTACTTTAATTCTTAAATCTTCAAAATATATACCCTGATTATTTCGCGCCCTCATTCCACCGGAAAGTTCGCCTCTTTCTTCATCTAATTTCGGATTAACCATTTGATAGGTTTGTCCTTTACCAATGATCCATATTTTGGTGCCGGCCTTTATTTGTTTTTTTACGGATAATATGAACTCATTTTTATCATCCATTAAAACAATCTCGAGGTCATCAGATTCCTCAAATTCTTCTTCTAGCATAGACTCAATTTCAACTTCTTCTTCTGTAAAATCGTCTAGCAGAATATTGTCAGTTAAATTATTATCCACCTCAGAATTATTCATGATTTCTGGGTAATTTGATTGATGCTTGAGATTGGTAAACTTTTGTTTATTGAAGTTGGTGCTTGCGCAAGAGATGAGCATTAAAGTAGAAATCAGGACAACTAAGTATTTCATTTTGTTTGTTTTACACCACAAAGATGGGTGTAAGATAGTCAATCCATCAATTGAATTTCACCACTTCAGATGTCGCTTTGCGTTTTCCGCATAACTACTTGGCTTATTGTTTCACCAACTTCATGTAATCAAAGTTGTAGCCGCCACCATAAACTTTGACGATATAAGTTCCCGGCTTAAGATTAGAGACATCTACTCTTTCTTGAGGGCTATTTTGATAATGCTCAACTTGCACTAATTGCCCATTTAAGTTGAAAATTTGAATTGACCATTCTTCTTGTAATTGAGATGAAAGTTGAATGTTGGTGAATTCTTGAGCGGGATTTGGGAACATCTTAACTTCAAAGCTAGGCAATTGATTCGTGCTAGAAGTATCTTCAACAATCGGAGTCTTTTGAATTTCTTCTTCTTCTTCAAAATCTTGAATGGTGTTATCAATCACATAACCAGTCCACATTTGATAGGCACGTTCCATTAATCCAACAAACTCAACTCTTTTTTCATGTCCATGTATGTCTGATTCTGGCCCTAGGTTTTCTTTTCCTCTTTGAATTGCCTTTTCCATCAAAGCCTTATCTCTGTATTCACTTTCTCTAAGGCACAATCCAAACTCAATAACGCATGAAGCAAACTTGAAGTCGGATGAAGATTTATCTACTTTCCCATCAATCTTTTGACTGAGCAATACGCTTGATTCCGAGTCTACATCTTTGTATCTAAAATCAATTTTACCTAAAGCACCATTGGTGTTCTCTTTTCTCTTTATTTGATAAAATGCGATTACATTATGACCATAGCCTAAATCACCAGCATCAATTGAATCATCAGCAAATTGCCAATTTTCTAGCACTCTGTTTTCATATCCAATGAGTCTGTATTGATCGACTTGACTTTCATCAAATGTTAATTGCAGTTTCACATCTTTGGCAATGGTAAACATGGTTCCGGCGAACTCAGAATCGAATAATCGTTTGGCCTCTTTTTCTTGATCGATATAACCGTAATTTCCATTTCCATTATCAGCTAATTGCTCCATCATGGCGTCATTTAAATTACCCATACCAAATCCTAACACACTCAAGAAAATGCCTGACTTTTTCTTCTCTGAGATGTAGTCAACCAATTTGTCTTTGTTAGTTATTCCAACATTCCAATCACCATCTGAGGCCACAATAATTCTATTGTTTCCGCCTTCAATTTTGTATTGTTCAGCTAGTTTATAAGCTGTTTGAATTCCGTCTGAACCAGATGTCGAACCTCCAGCCACTAAATCGTCAACAGCACTTTTGATCTTCTCTTTCTGATCTCCCGAAGTTGGGTCTAAAATCACCTTAGAGTTTGATGCATAAGTCACAATGCTAATTCTATCATTAGAGCGTAAATTATTAGTTAATTCATGGATTGATTTTTTAACCAGCTCAAGTTTATTCTTTCCACCCATTGAACCACTCACGTCAATCAAGAAGACCAGATTTGAAGAAGGTAAATCAGTTTTCGGAACTTCTTTACCCTTGAGTTTGATCATTACAAGCTCATCTTCGGGGTTCCAAGGGCAAGGACTAATTTCAGTTGTGATTTTTAAAGGATGCTCATCTGCCACTGTTGGTGCTTCGAGCTCATAATTAAAAAAGTTCAGCCATTCTTCTATTCTAATCGCATCTTTAGGAGGTAGTTGATTACGATTGATGAATCTCCTGAAGTTGGTGTAAGAACCATTGTCAACATCAATTCCAAATGTGCTTTGAATCTCGTCTAAAGTTTTCACCCATTCATTTTCAGTGAATGATTCATAGCGCTCGTATTGAGAAGCTACATCAGGCGCCGTTTTTTTGCCGGCAGTTAAAGGGGGGTAGTAGATGATGTCGTCAAAATTTGAAATTGAATCTTGACTGATGTCACGGTCATAAACCATATTCGGATTTGCTTCACGGACCATTGCATATGGGATAACTCTTTTTGTTGGAATGTTTGATCCTACATAATAAGATACGTTACCAGATCCATTTCCTCCTCCTGACCACCCTCCTCCATAGGCACTGCACGAATTTCTCCCAGATCTTCCTCCGCACGAGCTGAGAATTAATGATAACGTAATGATTGAAATCGTTGAGAATTTTGAAAAAGAAATCATGTCTGAGGGTTTTGGTTGCAACCTATAACTAACAGCCCCCAAATTAGTTACAGCTTAATTGGTTTCAAAATAGTTTAACAATATTTTGGCTTTTGATTTCCCTACAACCTTCTCAATTTGTTCAGGATCGGCTTCTTTTAATCGCTTGACAGATTTGAATGTTTTAATTAATTCTTCAAAACTTTTCTCTCCGATTCCGGGAATACTCGTGAGCTCATTTGTAAGTGCATTTTTACTTCTCTTATCTCTGTGATGAGTGATTCCGAAACGGTGAGCTTCGTTTCTTAAATGCTGAATAATTTTTAAAGATTCTGATCGCTTATCAATGTATATCGGAACGGAATCTCCTGGAAAATAGATCTCCTCCAATTTCTTGGCGATACCAACAAATGTTATTTTACCTCTCAGTCCTAATTTATCTATACTCTTTAAAGCTGAACTTAATTGACCTTTACCACCATCAATTATAACCACTTGTGGTAAGGGCTGATTCTCTTCTTTCAGCCTTTTATATCTTCTGTAAACTACCTCTTCCATTGAGGCAAAGTCGTCGGGCCCTGTGACTGTTTTAATATTGAAATGTCGGTAGTCTCTTTTTGAAGGTTTACCATTCTTGAAAACCACGCAAGCTGCAACTGCATTTGTTCCCTGAAAATTTGAATTATCAAAACATTCAATGTGAGTTGGCCATTCTTTGAGACGCAAATCTTTTTTCATGGTTTCCATGATGCGCTCTAAGTTTCTGTCAGGATTTTTCACCTTTTCTTGCTTATGCTTTTCAAGCATGTAGAATTTGGCATTCCTCAATGATAAATCAAGCAAAGCTTTCTTATCACCTCTTTGTGGGTTGGTCACTTTGAAGGCAGGCAAGTCATCAGCAACATCAGCTTCAGTTATTATTTCTTTTCCTTCACTTCCAAAACGTTCTCGCATTTCGGTGAGCACGATAGGAATAATTTGTTCAGGAGTTTCATCCAGTTTCTTTTTCACCTCAACAGTATAACCATGTATGATAGCACCATTATTCATTTTGAGATAATTCACATAAGCGAACTTGTCATCTTCAACCAATGTCATCACATCAACATTGTGAATAGTAGGACTCACAATTGCCGATTTAGAATAATACCCCTCTAAAGATCGAATCTTCTCTTTTATATCTTGGGCCTCTTCGTATTTCATTTCGTCAGCCAAGTCATTCATCCAGTTCTTTAGAGCCTTAATTACAGTGCTAATATTTCCCTTTAGGATGTTTTTTATTTCATCCATGTATCGGTTATACTCTTCTTCAGTTTCTTCTCCTATGCAGGGCCCTTTACAATTGCCAATATGATATTCTAAACAAACTTTATAGTCTTTTTTGGCGATTGCTTCAGGAGATAAATTTAGATTACATGTTCGCAGAGGATACACTTCTTTTATCAAGTCCATCAAAGTGTACAACATTTTCACGGAAGCGTAAGGACCATAATATTTAGATCCGTCTTTGATTACCCTTCTTGTTTTGAATAATCTTGGGAAAGCTTCATTCTTAATGCAAATCCAAGGATAAGTTTTGTCATCTTTTAGCTGGATGTTGTACTTAGGTTGATATTTCTTGATTAAGTTGTTCTCAAGCAATAAGGCGTCCATTTCTGTATCAACCACTAAATATTTAATGTCAACAATTCGCTTTACAAGCAGTAATGTTTTACCATTATCTTGGGATTTTGTGAAGTAGGATGCGACTCTTTTTCTCAAATTCTTTGCCTTTCCAACATAGATAATCTTGCCTGTTTTATCATAGTATTGATAAACGCCAGGAGAATGGGGAATAGCACTGATCTTATCTTTGAGATGTTCGAACATGAGTAACAAAAATACGGCTTGAATTCTAAGTTCTGTTAAAATTTCTAATAGAAATCTACATTTCAATATCTTTGTACAAAATCACTGCAATGAAAAATATTTTTGCCTTATTCATTTTAGGCCTTACTTCTTTAAGTGTTAACGCACAAGGATATACTATTATCAATGAAGACTTCAATAATAATGACCGTGGTTGGTTAGAAGAAGACAATGACGAAAGATCGTCAATTGTGAAAGATGGGAAATTCATTGTAGATCAAAAAGAAGATGCTGCCTGTGGCTTTTGGAGAGAGTTGACAGTGAACCCTCATCATGATTATATGGTAGAGGCGAGTTTTACTCAAATAAGTGGAGTTGATAATAACGGATATGGCTTGATGCTTGGGAGATATGACTGGGATGATTATTACGCCTTTGTAGTTACCTCAAATGGGTACGGAAAGATCTATTGTAAAATTGACGGAGAAAGAACAGGTATCGTAGAGTGGAAATTGTTTGATGCCATTAATGGTATGGGCGAAAGAAACATTTTGAAAGTTTCTCAAACTGATGGGGTTGTAGGATTCTACATTAATGGAAAATTATTCCACTCTCAAGAAAGTGTTCCTTTAGTAGGAGAGTTAACTGGCTTTAAGTTTGATGATATGATGAAGGTTGAAATTGACTTTTTGAATATGAAATACAAGAAAAGAGTCATAAATCTGATTGATGATCCTGAAAACGGATATGTAAGAGAAAACTTAGGAACAAACATTAATACAAAGAACGAAGAGAAGAGTCCGTTCATTACAGCTGATGGTCATTACCTTTATTTTAATCGTAAAAATGATCCTCAAAATTTTGCACCAGATATGACTGATATCTGGATTTCAGAATATGATTCAATCAATGAAGTATGGAAACAAGCTGTGCACCCAGGTCAACCATTAAACAATGCAGGTCACAACTTTGTAATTTCAATTACTCCTGATGGTAATAAAGCCTTACTGGGAAATACCTATAAAGAAGATGGTGGTGTGGGATATGCAGGTGTATCATTAGCACATAAGACAAATGGAAATTGGGGACACCCTGTGACCCAAACGGTGAGAGACTTTGTTAATAATGACAAGTATGTTAATTACTTCTTGACTGCAGATGGAACCAAGCTTTTAATGTCAATTGATGATGGTGAATCACATGGAGACAAGGATTTATACATTAGCTTTTTACAAGGAGATAGTACTTGGACAAAACCATTAAACATGGGGAACACTTTGAATTCGTTTATGACAGATTTCTCGCCATTCCTTGCACCTGATAATAAAACAATTTACTTCTCTTCATATGGACATCCTGGTTATGGAAGTTCTGACATTTTTGTTTCGACAAGAAAAGATGAAAGCTGGACAGAGTGGACAACTCCTAAAAATTTAGGGCCAGAAGTAAATACGGATAAGTGGGATGCCTATTTCGTAATGCCTGCTGAGGGTGATTTGGCTTATCTTGTTTCTTCTCAAGAATCAGGATATGGTAAAGGTGATATCTACAGAATTAGAGTTCCGAAAGACGTTAAGCCTGAGCCTGTATTAATTGTGAAAGGAAAAGTAGTTGATAAGAAAACTAATGAGCCAATTGATGCCATGGTTGAGTATGAAAACTTAAGCTCTCAAGAGCGTGAGGGTATTGCTCACTCTTATGGTTGGGATGGATTTAAAATTGTTTTACCTGCAGGTAAAAACTTCGGGTTCAGAGCTGAAGCTGATGGATATATTCCTGTTTCTGAAAACATTGACTTGAGTACGCTTGCTGCTTATTCTGACACCACTATCAATTTGTTCATGGTTCCAATGGAAAAAGGACAGACTATTGCCCTTAACAATATCTTTTTTGATGAAGGAAAATCAAGTTTGAGAGACGAGTCTGAATTAGAGTTGAGAAGAATGATTGATATCTTGGTAACCAACAACAATCTTCACTTTGAAATTCAAGGGCATACAGATAACAGTGGAGAAGATAAGGTGAACAAGAATTTATCTGAAAACAGAGCGAAGACTGTATTCAAGTTCTTAGTAGAGCACGGAATTTCTCAAGACAGATTATCTTTTAAAGGATACGGACATAAGCGTCCTATCGATACAAATGATACTGAAATCGGGCGTCAAAACAACCGAAGAGTAGAGATCAAGATTAAGAAAGATTAATTACAATCTAGGGAAGGCAATTGTCGGATTTGTAGAGTTGATTCTATAAATCATCATTACCTCATGTGTTCCGCTATAAAAGTCATTTAAAGCCGAGAATCCATATTCATATCCGTATGAAATGAGAAGCTGAGGTACAATATACATTTGTACGTTAGCCATTAACTCATTACTTGTTCTGTAAGATAATCCTAAACCGAATCTATCCTTAAACATGGTATTGATGTTAAAGTCAATTTGAAGCGGAGCACCCGCAACTTGTTTGATCAATGAAGAGAAAATTACGTTATGCTTATCTTTAATTCTCCATCTGTATCCACCATGTAAATAGTAGTGAAGGTTAGCAGCATTGAATCCAAATTCTCCATCAGGAATTCCGTTTAGCTCAACCACTCTGTTCTCCAAAATGTTTGGCATCACAAAGCCAACATAAAAGTTGTTTCTGTAAAAGTATGATCCAAATTTGAAGTTAGGTAGTGCGAAAGTTGGGCTGTTTGCCGTGTATAAAGGATCGTTTGCATCAATAGCAGTAATGTTGGCTAAATCGGCTTGAATTAAATTCAATGATGCAGACAATCCAAATATTAAACGACTGTTTTCACCTGTCGTGATTTTGTAGGCATAAGAACCTGATACTTCAGTTGAAGTATTTACTCCAATTTTGTCCATAATGGCATTTACACCAATGAAGTTCTTGTGTTGCTTACCGACTGGCATGTTATAATTGAATCCTCCCAAATGCGGAGCACCTTCAAACTTTACCCATTGGTTTTTGTAAACTAAAGCCATATTGATTTCATCAAATGTTCCGATAGAAGCCGGATTGATAAATGGCTGGTGAATTGCGTATTGACCAATGTGAAATTGGTTTTGAGAAGTACCGTTAAATCCAATTAAAACGGCAATGATTGCTAGATACTTTTTCATCTTTCTAATTTTAATTGGTTCTTTATTTTCTTCTTAAGTCAACAAATCCATTAATCGGATCATCTCCGTTTCCTAAGTCAAGAACAAAGAAATATGTTCCGTCAACAACTTGGTCACCCGTTATTTTCATTTTGGCGCCTGCTGAATTTCCGTCCCACTCACTTTGATATGGTTCGGCAGCATAAACTTGATCTCCCCATCTGTTGAAAATCACAATTGCATTATCAGGGTATTGTTCAATGTTAACAATAACAAAGAAGTCATTAAATCCATCTCCGTTTGGTGTAAATCCATTCGGGATAATTACGTCTAATGCGCCTTCAACAGTGAAATAAATAGTAGCTCTCTCGCATTGAGTCACACAAACAGGATCACAGATTTCGTAAACTAAGCTGTCAAGCCCTACGAATCCGAGATTTGGTGTATACTCAAATTCACCTGCTCCTAAATAGTCTACTGTTCCGTTCTGAGGATCATCAATAATGCTAATTGTTGAGACATCTCCGGTATCATTCAAATAGGCGTTAGTCACAACTGCCACATTTGGGAAAGTAGAAACCGAATCATTGTTAGCCGCTACACTTGATAGATCTGAAAAGTCAACATTGACTAGAATTGAATTTATACAACCATTCCCGTCTGTTACAGTTAATGTATAATCACCAGGCAATAAATCACCTACCGAGGCAGTGTTACCGACATTGTTTAATCCATCATTCCATAAGTAAGTATAGTCAGGAACTCCTATCACAGTAATTCCTGAAATGGTTCCACCTCCATTAACGCAGTTTCCATCTGTAATGGCAATACTTGAAGTGTCAATTTGCGGAGTAGGATTTACATTTATTTGTAGGGAATCAATTGCAGAACAGTTGTTTGCATTCGTTCCAGTAATGTAAAAAGTGGTCGTTACTGTTGGGCTAACCGATTGATTTTGTCCTGAGTAATTGTTTGATTGATCATCTGTCCAATCGTAGTTAGTTACACCTGTTCCGTTGGCAGTAATATCAGCCGATTCACCTTCGCAAATTGTTTGATCCGCACTTGCTAAAACGGTAGGGTTTGGATTTACTGTAACAACAATGTCATCAGTATCAGTACAAAGGTTAGCATCAGAAACCGTGACTATATAAGTTGTTGTTGAGGCAGGAGTCACATTTTGATTCTGTCCGTTTCCTAAGCCATTATCCCAATCATAAGAGGTTCCGCCATTGGCAGATAGGTTAGCCGTTTCTCCTTCACAAATTGTGATATCTGTTCCGGCATCAGCTGTTGGGTTTTCGTTCACAGTGATTGTTACTGAAGCAGAACCTGAGCAACCTGCACCATCATCAACGTTAACTGTGTAAGTTGTAGTTGAAGCTGGAGTAATTGATTGAGAAGAACCAACACCTAATCCTTGGTCCCAAGTATAATTAACACCACCTGATGCATTTAAGGTATGTGATTCACCTGCACAAAGATCCGTGTCTGCTCCTGCGTCAGGAGTTAATGCCGATCCCACATCAATAAAAATATCATCTGTGGCTTGGCACATATTAAGGTCAGTTACTGTCACCGTATAGGTCACTGGAACTGTAATATTTGTTACCGTGTGAGAGGCTCCAGCTCCTAATCCACCATCCCATAAATAAGTTGTTCCACCTGAGGCAGTAATAGTTGCCGTTCCACCATTACATACGGTAATGTCATTTCCTGCAAAAGCATTGGGTAATGCATTTACTGTGACAAGAACATCATCTGTATCGGTACATGAAAAACCGTTTGTTACAGTAAGTGTATAAGTTGTATTTGCCGTTGGACTCACACTTTCTATTGCACTTGATCCTCCTGAACTCCAAGAGTAGTTTCCACCACCAGAACCAGATAAGTTTGCTGATTGTCCATTACAGATTTCTTGGTCTAAACCTGCATTAGCAGTAGGTGATGGGTCTACATTAATAAGAACTCCGTCAGTATCTTGACATCCGTTAGCGTCAGTTACTGTAACATTATAAGTTGTATTTGAATTTGGCGAAACAGTTTGTGAAGCTCCTGCTGCCGGAATGTCCCAGCTGTATGAATAGCCTCCGCCTCCGCCATTGGCAGTAGCATTAATATTGGCCGACTCATTGTCACAAATCGTTTGATTCGCACCTGCATTTGCAGTTGGGTTATCATTAACTGTAACATAAACAGATGCTGAAGTTGTGGTTCCACAATAACCTTGGACCTCAACAATATATTCAGTGTTTTGAGTTGGATTAACTGTGTTGGTAGCTGAAGTTGACGTAAATCCAACAGGGTCAGACGTCCAACTATAAGTATAGGGACCTGTTCCCGTAATCAAAGCTTCAATATCCGTTGAACTTCCGTCACAAATAAATTCATCTAGAGCAACTGCTTCTACTACTTGAACACCTGAAGTTGCTGTGATTGTATAAGAACAAATATCTCCTGCAAATCCATCAACCACTATGTAATAAGTGTTGCCGATCGTAAGACCGGTAGCCAATACTGTTTGTGAAGTAGTGGTTTCTAAGAAATTTGAAACGGGAATAAAGTTCGTACAGTTCGTACCTTCGAAAATCTGCATTTGCATTCCGTTTCCATTTTGGCAAGATGATATCTCAACAAATAATTCAGCAGTAGTTGCACCTGCAGTGAATTGAAGCCAAGAATTGTTGTCTAGTTGAACGGGTGACCCTCCTGTATACCCAGTACCAAACACACAACCTGGAGTTGGGAAAAGAGGATCTCCTATTCCACACATATTGTCTGGTGAATCAACAGTATAAGCACTTGATGTTACACCTCCGTAACCATTCAAATCGCAAATTTGTTGTGCATTAACACAATCATCATTGTCTGGAGAAGTAACACAGAGGCTAAATTCGCCATTGTTATTGTTTCCATATTCCCAAACTCGAATCCACATTGTCGCTCCTGGCGTCAAACCAGTTTCATAAATATGAGGCATTAAAATTCCGTCTCCCGGCTCCCCATCATCATCACATGCAACAAGCACAGGTGACGCACATGGTCCAGAGTAAAGTGCCATGGCACCATCTCCAAAATCTAATTCAGCAGTATGAATATCTAACTCACCACTTGCAGGAACTACAACTGAGAACCAAACGTCTCCACCTGCATACCCTCCTTGAAAAGGAGAAGAACCGCCACAACCTGAAGGTGCAGGGACTGTTGATCCAGCAGAGCCAGCATTTGTAAATGTCAAATAATTACATGAAGGTGTTACTTCAGGTAAAGCATAAGCAGCACATGGTGTATTGTTTGTTGAAGGAGCTAAACCTGTAACACAAGTTTGAAAAGTAGAAGTTCCTGATCCAACACCATAATGATAGACTCTATAGTAATAGGTATTACTAATTGTTAATCCTGTCGCTTGAAGTACTTCTAGTCCGTTAAGACCATTTACATCTTGACATTGGATACTTGTTAATGTTCCACAAGCTCCACTGAATAGTTGAATAACGGCATCATATCCCACGGTGGGAGAAACGGTAATGTCCATTTCAGTACTGTTGGCAACAAAAGAATACCAAACGTCATCATCTGCATTTCCACCTCCAGAACAAGTCGGCATACTTTGCGTCCCATTTCCTGAAGATCCAGCTTGAAACGTACATTGAGTTAGAGTTGGTGTAATGGCTAAAGCATCAGCACATTCGTCTCCTTGTGCAGAAGACATAATTGAAGAACCTAATAACAAAGTTAATAAGCTCAAATTTTTGATTGACTTATTCATTGATTTCAGTTCTTTGGATTTTTACTATTTCAGATCCATTTTGAAGGATAACTGTTTTCACCCTGTCCATAACTTGATGAGAAGTCATGTCGTGATTTGAACATTCAAAATGTAAATTGTACTCTATTAATACTAGTTCACAATCTTTTACACCTGGCAATAATGAAACAGCATCTTTGATCTGTTCTGCCTGAGCTTCAGTTTTAAGTTTGTTGAGACTAATGTTATATTCAAATTGCTTGAGTGGGGCCTTTTCTTGACCAAAAGAAATTGTGGTCGCAGAGAGGAATACCAGCAATAAAATTGCTCTGAATTTAAGTTTTAGCATAGTAGTTTTATTAGGTACGCATAATAAATGCGAGAGCTAAATTAGTAATTATGACCGTGATAATCAAATTATTCTACCTGAAAGCTAGATTATACAAGGCTTAAACGATTTAAATATACTAAATATTTAGCATCACCATTCTGGCAGTTTGTCTGCTTTTTTGCTCAAGAATTACTTGCTTGCCAACGGCAACTCTTTCAAGTGTCGGAGCATCATAGTGACGGATCGTTACGAGCTCTAGTGGCTCATTATATTTCACGATATATTCTTGATCAAAGTGACTGATAAATTTTTGAATATCTATACGTTTTAAATCTGTGCAAAAAGAAAAGCTAACTGCCGAATTTTGCATGATATTCATCCTAATGCCCTCTTTATTCAAGTAAGCAAATATCTCTTCAAGGTTTTCTTCAATGATAAAAGAGAAATCCTTCGGTGAAAGCGAGACTAAAATCTGGTCCATCTTAAATATGAAAGACGGTATATTACTATCATTCTCTTCAGATTGTTGAATAACAGTTCCTTTCGAACTTGGATTCAAGAAGGACTTAATGTTTAACGGGATGTTTTTGCGTTTCAGTGGTTGAATGGTTCTCGGGTGGATAACCGAAGCGCCAAAGTAAGCAAGTTCAATGGCCTCTCTAAAAGATATTTTCTCAATTAATACCGTGTTATCAAACCATTTCGGGTCAGCATTTAACATTCCAGGTACGTCTTTCCAAATAGTCACATCTTCGGCATCTAAAGCATATGCAAAAATTGATGCTGAAAAGTCAGAGCCTTCTCTTCCTAAAGTTGTAGTGAACCCTTCGCTTGTGTGCCCTATAAATCCTTGAGAAATAAGTATTCGTTTGTTATCTCCAAAACTGTCTTTTGCCTTTTTTTGAATTTTTGAACAGGTATTGTCCCAATCGATTTTTGCTTCTCTCCATTTGTTGTTTGTGGCAACCAGCTCCCTAG